>JAABUQ010011089.1_pt1 | contig 11621 bp, 10 predicted proteins | sample 5560001 | NCBI WGS metagenome assembly JAABUQ01 (sample SAMN10711888, study PRJNA513371) | rock metagenome | isolation source: Antarctica rocks | place: Antarctica: Victoria Land, Finger Mt nord | collected 2015-12-18
CCGTGAAGGTACCGGACGGGCCTAAGCCCAACAAGCGCGCGCCGGCTCCGCTTGCCACCACTTCGCCCCACCAGGCGTATTGCATGCTGCGGCTGGCGCGGTTGGCCTTAGTAATCTTGATGGAAAACGGAATCGGGATAGCCGGGTTCAGACTATCTGATTGGGGATCAATAACTTCGAAGGGAGTTTTAGAAGGGTCGGTTTCAGCTTCCTGCAAAGGCGGATCCTGCGATTCGAAGTAAAAATACTTGAGCATCGATTCTTTTTGGCCCTCGCGGGGCACCTGCAGAATCCAATCATGGGCGTTGTCGGGAGTGGGACGGCTGAAAACCTCGCCCTTGTAGTTTTTCAAGTCAATTTCTTCTCCGGTAGCGGGGTTGATCCAAAGCGGGTTGTATTTGTGCCGGGGTAAGGTAATCTCGACGATCCCGGGAGTTTGCGCATAGGCAAGATACTCGACCTCGTTCAGACCGGCGGTACGAGCGCCGTCCACGTCGAAGTAGGGCTCGAACTCCCAGTGGCGGGTGCCGGCCAGAATGCGTTGCCAGATCTGCACGGCCTTCACATTGGCTTCGTTCCTTAAACTCTCGTAAGAGACGCTCGGGTATTCGCCGTTGGCGGTCGAGTTCCAGAGTTCGTGCCGGAAGGCGGCGGGTTCAGTGGCATGGATGATGTGGATTTCGGGCTGCTCGGTGAACTGGTGCTCGACGGCGCCTAACTGTGGGTTGGGCGACGCCTCGATGAGGTAATTCATCCAGCCGTCGGCGAGGAGGGGAAAGCTCGAATCGCGGGCGTCGGTCGAGCGCGGATGGTGGAAGCCGTCGTATTTGTCGAGGAGTGAACCCAGATCTTTCAGTAGGGCTCGCGAATCAGGCGTGTCCTCAAAGTGCTCGATACCTTGCCAGGTGATGTTCAGCCCGCCGTAGCGCGCGGCCAGATACCGGATGACCGGTTCATGCGCATCGAAGTTCGCAAGGAGCCCGGTTTGGAGGAAGCTCTGATCAGCGAGCAGGAGATCGAGGATAAAGCCACGTTGCGCGGCGGCGAGTAAACGGTCATCGAGCGTTTCGAAGTAGGCAGGGTTGGGCTGACCGCCGACGTTGAACGGTTTGGCCGATGCCGATGCCGTTAAGAGCGGGCCCCGAATGTGAGTAAATCCATCATGCTTGCGGCTGTCGAGCCAAGCTTCCCATTCGGGCTGGCTGAGCGTAAGGAACGGCGCAGCGGCGGCAAGCCAGAGATGCGGCTTCTTGTCCGTGGTGCGCCAGTGCCGGATATTTGCGACGTTCACCATGCCGGGCAGCCCGCTATCGGCAACCGGGAAAGTGGATTCCTGATCGTTGTAGCGCACAATGTCGCTCAGGACGTGATACGCCCAAGTGCCTGGTTCGGTAGGGCTGAAGCGGACGTGGAGGGCGCTATCGGCGTAGGCGTGTAGCAGATAAGTCTTGTGAGTGGGGGAGCGGAACTCGACGCGCAGCAGGTCGTTCGTGTAAGGCGTTCCGTCTGGAGTTTTGAGGTCGAAGGTGAGCTCACAGGGAAGGAACGAGCGCGCTCCGGCGGTGCAGGGCGGAACCGGAGCGGTGAAGGCGGGTAGGGTAAGGGCCGTGAGGAAAAGGGCCGTGATGGAGTGGCCCGGGAAGCGCATATGGATCAGGATAACGGGCTGGCTTTGGTCTTCGAAGCGGCTGCGGTAGGAAGTGATCATTGCCTCGACGAATTCCTGCCAGCGCAGGCCGGAACCGGGATTGGGTAAGTCGGGGTGGATCGTGCCAGTATCCGGATTGTAGACAATGACGGCGATACCTTCGAGTAGATGATGAGCTACGGCTTCGCTACGCCGGCCACCGGCGCGGACGAGACGGTCGACAAGGTGTAGGGTTGATTTGCGTGATGACGCGGCGGGCTGCTCAGGTTGCGCCTGAACATCATCAGGCTCAAGCGCATTGGGAACGGCAGTTTCGCCACCTTGTTCCTCAGCGATGAATTCTTGTTTCTCGGCCTCTTTCGCCGCCTTTGTGCCCGTCTCCTCGTAAGTGGGAATGACAAGAACACCACCAACAACGGCGAACGGAAATTTCAGATGGATGTTCACCGCGAAAGTGCAGATATCGCCGAAGCGGTCAGCTCGCCGACGAGCGCGGGTAGTCCTTCGCTCTTTCGAGAACCAGTCCGGAACCGTGCCGCGGAGATTCCGTCAGGAAATCAGCGAGGTTTTGCTTGGGCTGACTGGCTCCAGAATTTGCCTCGAACCGTTCCGGAGGGCGTGAGGATTTGAGCGCCTGCATCAGAACGTCCTCAACACTCTGGAACGCGCCGCTTTCCATGCGCTGCTGAATGAGAGCTTCGAGTTCCAGTTGATGGATTTCGATCGTCATGGGGCGTCGTCCTATTCAAAGTTTAGGAACCGCGCGGCCTGGTGTCAATGAAAGCAGTCCAGCCGCGCTATTCCGGGGCCGGCGGCGATTACCCTTCAGGATCGACAAAAAATGGCCTTTAGTCTTGAACTACTCGTCCGTCAGTTCCGGATGCTTGCCTTCATAAGCCAGCGAAAACACAACGGCACTGAGACGTTAGTGCGCTACAACGTTGGGGTCCTTAGCCGATTCGATCTGACGGAAAAGGTCGACCAGGTAAATCGCGTCGGAGATCTCAATACCGTAACGCTTCGACACTTTCTCCCGCACCCACATGAACCAAAGGTCGTCCAGTTTCCGGCGTGGAAGAAAGTCCTCAGTCAAGTGGCTGGGGAAATCGCTACAAGAATCGCCGCAACCCGCGAAATCGCTCAAAGCACTTTCGTCTGTGACTAGAACTTCCGAATACGCCATCCCCAAGATGTCTCGAAAGAAAACGGAAGCTGTTTCCTCGAAGGCCAGGATCTGAGATTGATCGGCCAGCTCAAATTTACGTTCACTCACAATGGAAGATAGGGCGTCTTGCCGGGTTCTACGGTAATCCTGGTGCTCACCGCTGACATAGGGTTCTTTGCCAGTATGACAGTTATCGCGGTTAAGAGACTCTGGAGCGCAAAGTGCTAAAAGAATTCAGTGAGCGTTCTGGAAACGGCTTAACACTTTCATTAGTACGGGGCAGGACGCGGTAGCAGCTAAACCAGAGTGCTGCCAAACTGCAGCTGTCTAGAACATTTTTTTGTAGTTTGTCGTTAAACTGGATTAACTGAACGGCGAGCAACTGAAGGTAGAAGTGAGCCGTCTTTGATAGTGAGACGTAAAGTTAGTCGACCTGGTTGTCGATAGGAACAGCGAGGCTGCTTATGGACATGGTGGGTGATCGAAGGTTTGTCGAAGTGCCAGGCGGGAAAACGCATGTGTTACCACCGCTGCTGGTGAAGACGGTGCCCGACGTGAAGCGTATGGACAAGATGATGGGAATTGCGGCGGACATCATCGATCAGGAAGACATGATTCCGCCAGCGTTCGGGGACGTGCTTGTCTCGGAAGAGGCGCTCGAACGCCGGAAGATGGATCTGGCGCTGAACCTGGTGGATCAATATCTCGGGCTGCTGAGCCACTGGCACTGGGGCGATGCCGTGATTGAGTGGATCCGCCAATGTGAAATCACCTTCGGCACCCGCCTGGAACTGCGAAACTTGCTGCGGAGCGATCTCTGGCCGCATGCAGGACGCAGTAGCTTTGTGACTCTGCTTTCGGATAAAGCGGTCAAGACAACCGGGGTGCAACTGGAGAAGGCGGTCGGGCTCAGGCTGGCGTTCCGGCAAATGCCGCCGATCCGCTGCTGCACCGATCAATTCCTGTTCTATTTGAACAACCCGGTGGCCGAAACGGCGTATCGAACCTGGTTGAACATGACGCCGAATCCTATTTCGTCGTTGCCGCCCGAGCGCTTTATGTTCGAAGTTGTGAATCTATCGCTGGACGTGCATTAGGAAAATTGTTCCGAAAAACTAAAAAGTGCTATTCTATCGGGCGCGGTGGGATGGTCCAAGCCTGGTGCGGATCAGCCCGATGTTGTCGTCTTCGGGTAATTTGAACCTCTCCGGGGCTACCCCGGGGGTAACGTGAAGAACTGGCATTTCATCGCGTGAGAGCCACTGCGCCAACACGCAGATCACCTCACGCAGAGTTAGACTCGTTGGAGCATTCCGCCGCCTAACGCATGATGAGCCGGGCGCTTGCCAGTGTACTCGCCAGATCGTTCCTGGCCGGCGAACCGGAGCTCGAACAAGTTGTTGAGCGTGCGAGTCAAATGCTTGGCCGTCGCTGGGGGTGGGTGCGGCAGCTCGGAGCGAGATATCTCGAGAGCGTCGCCGGGAAGACCCGGCCGCGGCACCGCGACGTCGTCCAATTTATTCTTCAAGACGCAGGATTCAGGCGGGCATACGAGAAACACGCGCGTGAACTTTCGGTCGAGCATTGGCTGGTTCCACCGCAGCAGATGCAGCCGATTGCAGCGGCGCAGATGTGGGGTGTTCCAGCTATAGAGTCGGTGAGCGCCTTGGCCGACTGGCTTTGGCTCGAGTACGGTGATCTGTACTGGTTCGCCGACCTGAAGGAGCTGGGTTACAGGACTGTGTCATCGCGGCTCAGGCATTATCATTACCGTGTCTTACCGAAGAACTCGGGCAGCGTTCGATTGATCGAGGCGCCGAAGCGGCGGCTCAAGAAACTGCAACGTGAAATTCTCGCTGGGATTCTTGAAAAGATTCCGCCTCACGTAGCCGCGCATGGCTTCGTCAAGGGCCGTTCGATCCAAACATTCGCCGCTCCGCACGTAGGCCGGCGGGTTGTTTTGCGAATGGATCTGCGGGACTTTTTTACTTCGGTGGGCGGGGCGAGGGTGCAGACGATCTTTCGAGCGCTGGGTTATCCCGAGCCGGTGGCTGATTTGCTTGGCGGTATCTGCACAAACGCTGTTCCCCGGGATTTCTGGCAGGGTGCCGAAGCGGGGATCGATCCCGGTCAGCTTGCGGAGTCGCGGGTCTGGTATGCGCGGCCACATCTGCCGCAAGGCGCGCCCACTTCGCCGTTGCTCGCCAATGTGTGCGCGTTCCGGTTGGATTGCCGGCTCGCGGGATTGGCGAATGCTGCCCGGGCCGCGTATACACGCTATGCGGATGATCTTGCGTTTTCAGGTGATGATCCATTTGAGAAAGTTGCCGAGCGGTTCGCAACGAGCGTGGCAGCTGTGGTGCTGGAAGAGGGGCTTCGGATGAATCACCGCAAGACGCGCCTCATGAGGCAAGGCGTACGGCAGCATCTGGCGGGGCTGGTCCTCAACGAGCATGTGAACGTGATGCGAGCGGACTTCGACCGTTTGAAAGCGACGCTCACGAATTGCCTGCGTTTGGGGCCGGCTAGTCAAAACCGCGAGGCTCACACGGAGTTTCGATCGCATCTCGAAGGGCGGGTTGCGTTTATCGAAGCGATTAACCCGGCGAAGGCTGTACGTCTTCGCCGGATTTTCGATCAGATTGAGTGGTGAATGTACGGGATGGAAGTACTAATCGATTTTCTAAGAACGCTGTGATGGACTCTGTATGTGCCGAATTACCAGGAGCCGACAGGCTGATCGGATTTCTTGGTGCGTGGCCTTCCTTCCTCGATTCGGAGGTCCTGAGTATCACCCTGAGCAGAATAGGAAAATCCACCCTTCGCATCCACACGTTTGAATCGACAGGGCAAGTGGGTGCAGGCGGTTACTTCTGTTTGAACAAGCATGTAATCGTGACATTCGTATTCGAAGGGGTGACTGACTGCGAACTTGCCGGCTTCAATCATCAGAATGTGGTGAACGGCATTGCTATCTCAAACCAGTTCCAATCGTATGAGCTCACGCTTAACGGCATCTTTGGTCTTACCGGGCGAATCTGCTCGAAGTCCATCGAAATCGAATTCGAAGTTGGAAAGCCGGCCGAAAGCCAATATCGGGAGTAAACCGCTCCGCGTGAGTCCTTTGTATGATTGGAGTCATTCCTGGATTGGACTGGCATGGATAAGAGAGAGTTTTTGAAAGCGTCGGGCGCGCTGCTTACCGGTGCGATGTTTTCGCATCTTACGGCCGATGAGCAGAAAGGGGCGGCTCGCACGAATTGGGCGGGGAACTACAAGTACAGTACGGACCGGCTGGATGCTCCAAAGACGGTCAGAGAAGTTCAGCAGATTGTGAAGAGTTGCCGCACGGTGAAGGCGCTGGGTGCGCGGCATTCGTTCAATGGAATTGCGGATACGACGGGCCATCAGATCTCGGTCAAGAACTTGGGGGAGATGACGCTCAACCGCAAAGCGCACACGGTCACGGTGGGGGCGGGCGTGAAGTATGGGCAGCTGGCGCCGTACCTCGATGGGAACGGTTATGCGCTGCATAACCTGGCTTCCTTGCCGCATATTTCCGTAGCCGGGGCGTGCGCGACGGCGACGCACGGTTCGGGCAACACAAATGGGAATCTCTCGACTGCCGTTTCCGGAATGGAGCTCGTCACGGCGGATGGAGAGCTGGTCACATTGACACGGGAACGGGATGGCGATCACTTTCGACTGGCTGTGGTCGGCTTGGGTGGGTTCGGGGTGCAGACGAAAATCACGCTTGATGTGCTGCCGACGTTTCAGGTGCGCCAGGTGGTCTACGAGAACTTACCGTTTCAGAAGTTGGAGAGGCACCTGGACGAGATTTTCGCGAGTGGTTATAGCGTGAGCTTGTTTACGGATTGGCAGAATCACCGGGCGACTCAGGTATGGATCAAGAGCCGCGTGGAAGCGGGGAAAACGTTCGAGGCTAAGCCGGAATTTTTCGGAGCAAAGCTCGCTACAAAAAAGCTGCATCCGCTGGCCGGGCATTCGGCCGAGAACTGCACGGAACAGATGGGCATTCCGGGGCCGTGGTACGAACGGCTGCCGCATTTCCGGATGAACTTTACGCCGAGCAGCGGCGCTGAACTGCAATCGGAATATTTTGTCCCGCGCGATCAGGCGTATGAAGCAATTTTGGCAGTTGAAAAGTTAAAAGATCACATTGCTCCGCATCTCTTCATATCAGAATTCCGGACCATTGCGGCGGACGATCTTTGGATGAGCCCGTGTTACCGGCGGCCGTCGATGACGATTCACTTCACGTGGAAGCCGGAGTGGGCGGCGGTGAAGAACGTTTTGCCGATGATCGAAGAACAACTAGCACCGTTTCATGCGCGGCCGCATTGGGCCAAGCTGTTCACGATGGCGCCTGCGCGGCTGCAATCGTTGTGCGAGAAACTGCCAGCTTACAAGGACATGTTGAAGCAGTATGATCCGAATGGAAAATTCAGGAACGAGTTTCTGAAGACGAATTTGCTGGGTGTTTAGCAATTGTTTGACGGCCCGAACATGCTTCTAGGCGATTGCTAAATCCCGAGAAGCCAGTCTCACCTGCGGTCAGGATCCGTGTCGGATTGTCACACTTCTGGGGTGCCACGTTCATTTCGAGGTTTAAACGTGTTCAGGTCTCTCCATCCATATGCAACTTCTAAGAGGGATTGCTCGCCACGTTCTATTTGTTGTTCAGCGATAACTTGGCCGCCCAGAGCTTCGTAAAACTTGCGGAATGGATTTGCAGCTGGTACCCAAACAGCCATTGAAACAAAGCCTAGCAATTTGAGTTCACGTACGAAAGTTTCCACGAGGAGTGTTCCCAGGCCTTGTCGTTGTGCCGTCTGGAGTAGATAAATTGTATAGAGCTCACCATCGCATCCCAACTGACCCGTTCGTTCTGCCCCGCCAGAGCTAAATCGCACAACGCCCCGGTGAGAGTTCCCCACTAGCGTTACCGAGCCAGGCTCCCCTGCTGCCAGAGTTTCCATCCAAAGGCGTTCGCGTTTCTCGACGGAAAAGTTGCTGAGATGAATGCCTGGCAACAGACCGGAGTACGTAGTTCTCGAACTTTCGACATGAACAAACGCAATTGAGCGAGCATCGCTAATAAGCGCAGGTCGAACGTTATCTTTTCCATACACCATCTACAGCCATGTTAATTGGCGATAAGTTGGTCAGTGTGCCCAAAAGTGGGGGACGAAAGCTCGTCAAGTCCCGTATAGGCGGTGTAACACCCCACCAGGTATATTGGCTCGTGATGACGGCAGTGCTCGTGCGGCGGCCCAAGGCCGATGAGCTCGATCTCGTTCGAGCGGTCGTACAGCACGTGGTGGACGAGATCTACGGTGGTGTCCGGGGCCCAACTCCGGTTCCGATCGACGAAGAAGACTGGCGTCTCGCCTGGATAGCCGCCATCAACGGAAAGATTGTGGGAATGGTTCTTACACGTGAAGAATGGCTCAGCGATCTTTGGGTGCTTCGCGAGAGTCGCGGACGCGGCGTTGGAAAAAGGCTGCTTGCGCAGGGTGAAACTGAAATAGCCGGTCGTGGACATCGAACATTCCGTCTTCCTGTCGTCAAATTTAACGCTCTGGCTATCAGCTTCTATCTCCAGTACGGCTGGCGAGTTGAGCGGGAGTTTCCTAACGAGAGATTGCCCGTCACGATGTTGGAGATGGTCAAGTCTCGCTCCGGCCAACAGGAATGATGACATCACGTTATGTCTTCAGACCGTACAATTCGACATCCTTCCCTTTACTAGAGAGTTTCTCTGCGATAGCTTCACTGCGCGAAGCCAACTTGCCGCAACAAAACTTGGAATCGAGGGTCAGAGCGAAGGCTATCGATTCGTAAGTCAGCTTTGAGATACCAGACGATATCCAGGCATCTCTCCCGGCATGCTTTTTCTAACCACTCGAATGCTGTGTCCTTCTCGCCCAGGGAAGCGTATATGGTTGCGATCATGTAGGGAGAGACATAGCCACCCTTCGACTTTCGCTGTAGGTCACGAAGGATTTTTTCCGCTTCGGATCTTCTCCCGGCCATTGCATAGGCATGCGCCAGCGCGGCGGCCGCATCCTGATCACCACCTGACATCTCGACGGCTTTCCGATATTCAGAGATGGCTTCGGCCCGTCTCCCAGAACCGTCATAGCCAACGCCGAGAAAATGATGTTCAAGCCATTCACTGGGGTCTGAAGCGACTCCCTTTCGGCTGGCCTCAATCAAACTTGGGTAATCGCGAAGGAGGAGATAGATCGCTGATTCAGTGCTCGCGAAGCTCGAACCAGGATTCAGATCGCGGCTCTTGGTGAGTTCAGGCAAGGCTTGTTCGCGCTGGTTACTCCAAGCGAAATAAAGTGCTTGGAAGGCATGGGCGCAATCGGAACTTGGGGTGAGAGCAATGGCATAGTGTAACTCTCGTTCGGCAGCTACCCAGTCCCGTTCATACAGCCACTTCAACAAGACAAGTGTTTTGTGGGCTTCGCCGATGCTTTCGTTCAAATCCAGCGCTTTGCGTAACGCTTCCTTCGTAGAGCGATAGCCATCCTGCGGAGATAAATGCCTAAACCTCGCCAGATTGATATAGGAGTCCGCCAATCCTACGTAGGCAAGCGCAAAGCCAGGATCTTTTCGGATGGCCTCTTCAAAGTACCGTTTCGCGGTGTCAAGTGGTTGCGGCATCGAAAAGAGCGTTATCAGGTAATAGCGTCCCCTCAAGTAGGCTTTATAAGCGTCCGGATCTGTACGCGCCGAGCTGAACCGGGCCTGCTGCTGGGGAGTTAGCTTAACGCGAATTTTCTGGGCGCTCGCCTGAGCCATTTCCTTTTGCAGGCTGAGAATACCGAGCAGCGGCCGCTGGTAATCTTCGCCCCATAAGTGCCGGTCGTTAGGTGCGTCGAGCAACTGCACCGTTACGCGAACCTGACCACCCTCGCGAACGACTGAGCCCTCAAGGATGTCATCCACCTTCAGCTCGCGTGCGATTTGGGGCAGGTGTTTTTTGGTGTCCCGATATTCCATAACGGAACTGTGAGAAACGACTCTTAGGGTCTGGATCTGCGACATCTCCGTGATCAACTCATCAGTCAGAGCGTCCGCAAAATATTCTTGTGATGCATCGCCGGACAGATTTCGCAGCGGGAGGACGGCAATGGAGCGAACAGCGGGCACAGCGCTTCTACCGTGAAACTTCTGCCAAGCCATCCAGCTGGCAAAGCCAATCGCAAGACAAGCGGCTAGGGCGAGGATCAAGCTAACGCGCCGGCTGGGCGACCGGGCGGACGGCGTCATTGTGGCTACAGCTTCAGTTACTCCATTGCTGCTTTCTGCAGAAGTCGGCGGGGGCTGAATTTCTTCCACAGGCGCAATAAACCTGTATCCCCGACGTGGAAGCGTTTCGATGTATTTCGGTGTCTGTGCCGAATCACCCAGGACATCTCGAATGCGGGCAATTGCGTTGTGGAGGCTGTGGTCGAAATCAACGAAGGTATCGGCCTGCCAGAGCTGGCTCCGGATTTCCTCGCGAGTTACGAGATTGCCGGCAGACTGCAGCAATATCGCAAGCACCTGCACGGGTTGGCCCTGTAGGCGCAGCTTGATACCGTGTTTGCGCAATTCACCCGCGTACAGATCCAGTTCAAACGTGTCGAAACGTAGGACGCGCGTGATTGAAGGAGTCGATGCGGACGTAATACAGCGCCGGAGGTCCAAGGCTATCACAATCCTGCGCTGTGGAGGCCGAATCGTTGCGAGCTGCTAAGTCTAGCAATGTGTGTAAGTTAGCTATGGAGGAAACTTTGAGGTGGAATGGAGTCGCTAAGGATTGCACAGCGGTTCGTTGCCGTGTCTAGATGGCACTCGTGACTGCTTGCCGAATGTACCTAGCGCAAAGTCATAAAGCAAATCTCAAAGGACAAAAGCTATGAAGACACGAGTCAACACTCTGCTTCAAAAATCAAGCAGGAGCATGCTGCATCTGACGTTGCTACGCGGTGTCGCCGCGGTGCCGCTCCTGGCAGCGGGCGGCGCTTCGGCCAGCGACCCAGACCAAGAGCAGGCCAGTCACGCGCATGGGGACGCCCCAGCGAAGCTTGTTCAAATCGTTCGCGACGCCACCCGGCAGTTCATCAATGTCAATGCTGCCACAGCGGCCGGCTACGAGCCGCTATTTGGCTGCATCAGTGGTCCGGATCACGGCGCCATGGGAGTGCATTACATCAATCTGGATCTAGTAAAACGTGGCGACCTCGATGCTCTACAGCCACAAGCGCTGATATACGAGCCGTCAAAGGGCCGCCTGCGGCTGGTGGGAGTGGAGTTCATCTTGGATTTCGCCACCTGGCTGGCGCATCATGACAGTCCGCCAATGCTCGAGGGTCAAGCGTTCCAGTTCATTACGAGCCCGAACCGGTATGCCTTGCCCGCATTATTCGAACTGCACGTCTGGGCGTGGCGGGATAATCCTAACGGCGCGTTCGTTGACTGGAACAACCAGGTGACCAGCGAAGGCCAATAAAGCGCTGAAAAATGTCTGCTCACGCCGACGCACCCCTGGAGACCGGCTTCCCAGCGGTCTCCAGGGCGACTCAGCCAGATTTGTAGCGCGACTTGGGAGCACGTGACATCTTGACGTGTATATGGCAAAAGCAACGTGGCTGGCAGTGACTTTGGCGGACAGCGCGCAAACGGAGCAGGTGGAAGGCAACCATTATTTCCCGGCAGAGAGCATCCGGCGCGAGTTTTTCGAGCCGAGCGCGCATACCACAATTTGTCCCTGGAAGGGGACGGCGCATT
>JAABUQ010011091.1_pt1 | contig 11621 bp, 13 predicted proteins | sample 5560001 | NCBI WGS metagenome assembly JAABUQ01 (sample SAMN10711888, study PRJNA513371) | rock metagenome | isolation source: Antarctica rocks | place: Antarctica: Victoria Land, Finger Mt nord | collected 2015-12-18
TCATATGCCAGCAGCAGAGCGGCGTCTTCGCTTGTTCCCGGCACAGCAAACAAGTCGGCGGCAAGGCCCAGCGCCTTGACCCGGTTCAGGCCTGGCGCGTCGCCGTTCTTGTAGGCATGGACAATAATCTGCGCCCCGGAGCGCAGGGCCGTGTCCGAAACACTGTCCATGTCGCCTAATATGATGTCCGGGCGATGGCCGATCTCAAGCAAGGCGTCCGCCGCGCCGTCTACGGCAATCAGTACGGGTTTGTAATCGGTCAGGTAGCCGCGCATCAGCGCCAGGTCGTCTTTGTAGCCCTCGCCCCGAACGACGACCAGTGCATGACGGCCGGCCATCTTGACCCGGCGCAGGGCGGGAACATCGGTGGGGTCCAGCAGCAGGTCTTTGTCGGCATCCAGATATTGCAGCGTATTGCGGGCAAACTTTTCCAGCTCCGCGCCGAGATTTGCCCGCGCCGCCGCAGTTGCCTCGGCCATCCGCCGGTCATCCCAGACCACCAGCGTGTCCACGACTTCGTCGTTTTGAAGCAGCTCTGCCTGAGATAAATCTGCCCCGCTGACTGCCAGCCGCGCCCCGTCCCGCACCCGTCCGAACTGGCCGGCATCAGACAACTGGAACATCGGGATTTGCGCGGAAGCCAGCACCGATGGGCCACGGTTGGGGTACTTGCCGCTGATAAACGGCTGAGCGTTCACGACGGCGCTGACCTGCGCGTCTGCCAGGGCGCGTGCGGCGAGGCCGTCCAAATCGGCGTGATCAATGACCGCAATGTCGCCGGGCCGGAGCCGCTTCACCAGGGCTTTTGTGCGCCGGTCGCAGCGGGCCGGGCCAAAGACAGAGGCGAGTGGGGCCGTTTTAGGAAGGGATGTCATGGAATCAGGACGTACAAGCGCCACAGGTGAGTTAGTCTCCGTTTTCCTATCTTGCGGACTTATATCTTGCAGGCGTTTCTGTCAGTATAGCACAAAGAGTTCGCTCCCGCGTGTCATACTGCTTTCATGGAAGTTGAACTAATTGACACGCACTGCCATCTTAACCATGAGGACTTCGCGGACGACTGGCAGGAAGCACGAGACCGGGCCACTGCCGCCGGTGTCACCCGCCTACTCTGCATCGGCTACGATTTGGCGAGCAGCCGCCGCGCAGCCACGCTTGCCGCTCAGAACAGCCGAATGTACGCCGCCGTCGGCATCCACCCGGAAGCCGCAGAAGAATGGTCCCTGGAAACAGCCCAGGCCCTCACCGCGCTTTATGAGGGCAGCGCCGGCAAGATCGTGGCTTACGGCGAGATTGGCTTAGATTACCACTGGGACACCGTGCCGCGTTCCCGCCAGCAGGAAGTTTTCGCCGCGCAGATTGCCTTTGCCCAGACCCTGCGCCCCGCGTCCCCTGCCCTGCCGCTGATTATTCATAACCGCGACGCGCTTGCCGACGTTCTGGCCGTCCTGAAATCTTCCGAAACGCCTGCGCCGATTGTCATGCATTGCTTCACGGGAGACACCGACGAGGCCAAGCTTTGCCTGGACGCCGGCTGCTACCTCGGCATTGGCGGCGTCGCTACGTTCAAGAAGTCCGACTCCGTCCGCGCCGCGATTGCCTACGCGCCACTGGAGCGTCTGCTGCTTGAAACCGACTGTCCCTATCTCGCGCCGCAGTTCAAGCGCGGACGGCGCAACGAGCCGTCTTACCTGCCGGCCATCGCCGAGACCGTCGCCGCCGCCAAAAGCATCTCGCTTGCCGAAGTCGCCGCCGTCACGACTGCCACAGCCAAATCACTGTTCGGGATGACTTGAATTGTCGCTAGGCTTTGCTCACGGAACTTTGCGCCACCTTCCTGCGGTTATTAATGCTATGAACAAATCATCTTTGCTTTTTCTGCTGCCGCTTGCAGGCGCGGCGGTGCTGCCGGCTTTCGCTCAATTTGGCCCGTCCAAAGTTGCTTCGGCTCATGCGTCCGCGCAGCCCGCCGCCATAGCTCGGGGCGGCAAAGGCGTCTTGACCGTAATGCTTGCAGTTAAGTCGCAGTACCATGTCAATGCCAACAAGCCGAACGACCCCGCCTATATTGCGACGGTATTCACGCCGAAGCCCATACCAGGCATCACGTTCGGCGCTGTGCATTATCCGGCTCCCAAGCTGGTCAAAGTCTCCTATTCGCCTAGGCCGCTGCTGGTTTATACCGGGCAGGCCACCATGACTATCCCCTTCACCGTTTCCCAAGCCGCCAGTCCTGGCCCGAAGAGGCTGGCTGGCTCGGTAGCGTTCCAGGGCTGTGATGCCAAGTCGTGCTACCCGCCAGCGACGGCAGACGTGCAGGCTGCGGTCACAGTGAAATAACAGCAGGCTCAGGTATACTTCTTCTGATGCAATACCTCACACAACTGATCGGCAAGACGGTAGATGACGCAGACGGCGAGCGGTTCGGCAAGCTGACCGAAGTGGTCGTCACGCCCGGCGAGCCGCTGCCTCTCGTCGCCGCCTACCAGGTCAAAACCGAAGACGGCGCGTTTTTCGTGCCCTGGGATGGCCTTTCGGTCAGCAGCGATGGGCGCGAGTTCCGCCTCAGCCGCCCGGTCACGCAAATCCCACCGTACCAAATCCATTCTCAGGACTTCTCGCTCGTCCGCGACGTTCTGGACAAGCAGATCGTAGACGTTCACGACTACCGGGTTGTCCGGGTCAACGACATTCGCCTGGAAAAGCTGCCAAGTGGCCGCCTTGCCTTGATCGGCGTGGACCCCGGCGTGCGCGGCCTTCTGCGGCGTATGGGCCTGGACCGCGTCTTAAGCGGCGTCAGCCGAGCGCTGCATCTCGGCGAAGCCTCGGACACGCTGATTGCCTGGAACGATGTCGAGTCCCTGCCGACCCATAACGCCGGCGAGCCGCTGAAGCTGAAAGTCTCCCATGAGAAGATCGCAAAGCTCCACCCCGCCGACATCGGCGACATTCTCAACCAAATGGACCCCGCCCACCGCCGGGAAGTGCTGGAAGGCTTAGACTTAGAAACTGCCGCCGATGCCCTGGCGGAAGCCGATGATGCCGTGCAGGTGTCGGCTTTGCAGCAGCTTGACGCCGAGCTTGCCGCTGATATTCTCGAAGAAATGCCCGCCGACGAAGCCGCCGACGTTCTGGGCGACATGGACCGGGCGCACCGCGACCAGTTGTTGGGCCGCATGGACGCCGACGACCGCGAAGATGTCAAGGAGCTGTTAGAGTACCACGACAAGACCGCCGGCGGCCTGATGACGAACGAATACGTCTCTATCTCGCAGGAGATGACCGCCCAGCAGACCATCGAGCAGCTTCGCGCCTTAGAACCCGACGCCGAGATCACCTACTACCTCTACGTCGTAGACTTGCAGGAACGGCTGGTCGGCGTGGCTTCCCTGCGCGATTTAATCGTCGCCCAGCCCGAAACCCGCGTTGCCGAGTTCATGCGCCCCAAAGTCCGCAGCGTCGAGCTTGACGCAAGCGTCGAAGAGGTCGCCCACAAGTTCGAGCGCTACAAGCTGCTCGCCCTCCCCGTCGTCAACGCTGACGGCTGCCTGCAAGGCATCATCACCATAGACGACACATTAGAACAATTGCTGCCCCCCGATTGGCGACGCAGACCGTCTGAGAAGCGGTCGAAAGAATAGCTTACCTCGCTGAAAGCTCGACAGGAGAAAATAGATGTTATATCGAACGCTCGGCTGGGCGGCACTCGGCTTGTTCGCCGTTGCCAACATTCCCTTCTGGCTACGGATGGCAAATGTAATCACAGTCAGCGGCAAAGGTTATCCTTGGGCCAATCTGGTTTTCATAATATTTGGTACGCTGACAATTATAGTCAGCATTGCGTTTTTCTTCCGGTGGCTGTTGCACCTGACGCAAACTTGGGGGCCTGTCCCTCGGTGGTCGCTGACTTGCCTGGCTTCTACCGCGCTGCTGGCGGGCGAGTCGTTTTGCTTTTTAATCCTCTGCGTAGGTATAAACTTCGTGGGCAATTAAAAATGACGGTAGGCTTCCAGAACCATGTCCTGAAGGACACGGCTAATCAGCAAGGACGCTAAGAAGCACCGCTTCGCGGGGCTAAGAGAGAAGGAAACTTATGACACTGACATTGACTCCTGATACGGAAACACGCCTGCGAACGATGGCGGAGGGCTACGGGCTGAACCCCGCCGAGCTTCACGAGGATTTGCTGCAGCAGGCGCTGGCCGCCGCCGAAGCGGAACTGAACGAAACACTAGCCCAATTAGATGAGAGCGCTGAGGCAGTTGACGCTGGACGCTGGATCACGGTGGACGAACTTGACCGGCGGCTGACCGCATTGGGAAACACGATGAGGGCGGAGAGAGAAAACGCAGGCCAATCATAGAAATTCCTCAAACCGAGTTGCCAACTCATGCAGTTCGCGTTTCCGAGCCGGCAGGATTGCAGTCGGAAGCCGTATACAGGCGGCTTGGCGAAACGATAACCCTGGAAGCGGCGGGAGAGTGGCAGACAGGTCTGCGAGATTCTTTTGCATCGCTGGCGACGCTGCCTGAACGCTGCCTGGTGGCTTCCGAGGATCGCTTTTACCAAAAAAAGCATCCTGGTCCGGTACTGCGGGTTCTCCTGTATCGGTGGGGGCGCTCTGTCTGGCGCATCTTGTTCACGGTACACGCGGCGACTACTGATGACCCTGCCTCCGTGATAGTTCGTCTTATTCGTTCGGCAGCACAGAAGCCGATGACGAGATGGCCTGCTGAGTAACGGTGCAACTTCTATGGCCGAAGCGCGAAAAACGATTGGGTCGCGTGGGGAGGCTGAGACCGTGACGTTTTTGGAAACGCGCGGATACCAGATTGTGGATACCAACGTCCGGCCTCTTGGGGGCATGGCGCGGGGCGAGATTGATGTCATCGCCTGGGACGGCGAGTATCTGGTCTTCTGCGAGGTGAAGACGCGGCGCATGGCGCTGGGAAGTCAGGGAACGCCTGCGGAAGCGGTTCATGCCAAAAAGCAGAAGCAGCTCACGCGGCTGGCGCTGGCGTATCTGGCGAAGCATGACTTAGACGATGTGCCCTGCCGCTTTGATGTGGTGGAAGTCGTGCGCCGCCCGCCGGCCCCGGCCCGGTTCACGCTCCTGCGCGATGCATTCCCGCCTGCCGTCACCGAATGACCAGTATTCTGATTGACAAGCCTCCCTGCCTGTGCTAGAATGACGGCATGACGGCGGCACACACTTACCCCGAACAGATTTCACTTTCCCCCACTTCCGGCCCGGTTACGGCATCGGTGCGGATGCCCGGCTCCAAAAGCATCACCAACCGGGCGCTGCTACTGGCAGCCCTGGCGGACGGCAAGAGCCGGCTGGTCGCTCCTCTGCATTCCGAAGATACGTTCTATATGATGTCAGCGCTGCGTGAGCTGGGCGTGAGGATAGACGAGACGCCTGAGCGAGACTTTCTGGTGCAGGGAACCGGCGGCAGGTTCGCCGCGCCGGACAAGACGCTGTTTATTGGAAACTCGGGAACAACCGTGCGGTTTCTGACAGCGGCAGCGTGTTTTGCGCCTGCCGGAGTCGAAGTCACTTTAGATGGGGTGGCCCGGATGCGGGAGCGGCCGATCCGGGATTTGGTCGGAGCGCTGCTGACGCTGGGTGTCGCTGCGGAGTGCCTCAACGGTCACGGCTGCCCGCCAGTGCGGGTGCGGGGCGGCGGAATGCGCGGCGGGAAATGCCGGATGCGCGGCGATGTCAGCTCCCAGTTTTTGACGGCGCTGCTGCAAGCCGCGCCCTATGCGGACAATGACATCGAGATTGAGATTGTCGGCGACTTGATCTCCAAGCCCTATATTGACATCACGCAGTCGGTGATGCAGTCGTTCGGCGTTTCGATGCACAATGACAGCTACCAGCGGCTGCGCGTGGCGTCGGGGCAGCGGTACGCCGGGCGGGAGTATGTGATTGAAGCAGACGCTTCCAATGCGTCTTATTTTCTCGCGGCAGCGGCAGTCACCGGCAGCACGGTGACGCTGCAAAATCTTGGTTCCGAGTCCATTCAGGGCGACATTCGGTTTTTGGACGTGCTGGAACGCATGGGCTGCACGGTCACGCGCGGCTCGTCCGTAACTCTCACAGGGCCGGCGCAGTTGTCCGCGGTTGACGCGGACATGGAGGCCATTCCCGACATGGCTCAGACGCTGGCTGTTGCCTGCGCGTTTGCGGATGGCCCGTCTCGCATTACCAACATCGCCAGCCTGCGGGTCAAAGAAACCGATCGGCTGCGGGCTATCGCCACGGAGCTGCCGAAGCTGGGCGTCCGCGTGGACGAAGGAGCGAGCGACTGGACAATCATGCCGCCCGCAAGCGGGATTTATACGCCCGCGGCGATTGACACCTATGACGACCACCGCATGGCAATGGCATTTGCGGTCGCCGGCCTGCGCGTTCCCACCCAGATCAACAACCCTAGCTGCGTCGCCAAGACGTTCCCGGACTTCTGGGAGCGCTGGCAACAGGCTTTTTACAAGACAGAAGATAACGGAAAGACAGACACATGACCGGAGAAGAGTTTGCAGAAGTCGGTGTGGCCGGGGCGCTCGCCCGTGCCTATGCCCAGGACTCACGCGGCTTCCTGCCGCTGCTGGCAATTGTTCTGTCCGGTGCTCTGCCGGATGAAACCGAAGTTGAACGCAAAGGCGGCCTGTTCCAGAAAGAAAAGCCTGTCCGCAAAATCGCCGTGACGCTCGGCGACAACATCTACACGCTGGAAGACCTGGGACGCGGGCCGCTGACCGCCAGCCGGGTCAAAATCGTGCGCGGCATCAAGCTCAAGACCGACTCCCTGCCGACCGAAACTTGGCTGGCGGAAATCGGTGCCGAGATCAGCGCCCGCGCCGAGCAAAACGAGAAGACGTTCTTTGCCCTCAAAACGCTTCTGGACCAGTAACTATGGCACTTTTCGGCAAACGCCCCGTCAACACCGAAGCACAGGCACAGGCCAAAACCGATCAAGAGCGGCTGGCAGGCGGCGGACTGCCGCTGGGCGCAGAGCTGCGGCTGACGGAGATCCGCCAAAGCGGCCATTTCTTCACCAGCAACCTGAGCGTCAACGAGTTTGCTTTGGCTGCGTCCGAAGGATTGCGGCCGCTGGGCCAGGTCATGGGCAGCACCGTCTACCATGTCGGCTGGCAGTATACTCCCATGTACGCAAGCGGCGAGCTAACGACGCTCAGCCAGGCGAATACTCATGCCCGGCACCTGGCGATCTCGCGCCTGCAGCAGGAAGCGCAGCTTCTCGGAGCGCACGGCGTCATCGGCGTTCGTTTAGAGCGCAAATCTTATGACTGGGGCGCAAACCTCATTGAGTTCGCTGCGTCGGGAACTGCCGTTGCCCTGCCGGACGCCGGCCCACCCCCTCAGCACCCGTTCGTCTGCGCCCTCTCCGGGCAGGAGTTCTATGCCTTGCGGCGCGGCGGCTTTTTTCCCGTCGGCTTCGCGTTCGGCACCTGCACCTACTACCATGTCGCCACGCAAACGAACCAGTGGGCCAGCCAGAGCTGGAACAATGCCGAGCTGACCGACTACTCCCAAGCCGTCTACCACGCCCGTCACTCCGCCATGACCCGCCTCAGCAAAGAAGCCGCCCAAGTTGGGGCCGAAGGCGTCGTCGGCGTCACCATTGACAAGTACATCACTACCAACGAAGTGGAAGATGTCAACGACCAAAGACGCCTTGATCTGATTGTTGAGTTTACAGCATTAGGAACCGCCATTGTCGCCGACGGCCCCAACAGGCTCACGATAGATTATGGGCTGCCACTCGTGGATGGATAAGAAGCCAGAGAGGATGCCGGGGTTGTGGAAAACCCCGGCAAAGAAGCGTCCTTCGGACGAAGAGAAGACACCGGCCCGCAAGTTATCAGCTTTTCCTTGTCTGAAAGACATTTCCTGCCGGGGTTTTCTACAACCCCGGCATAGCAGAGTGATCCACGGAGGGATTATGCAGCGCAGTAAAACAGAGATTTATTTGCATTTTGTTTGGGCGACCCATCGGCGGCTGCCACTAATTACTCCGGCGCTGGAACCTCAGCTTTATGAAGTGTTGACCGAGCAGGCGCAGCGTTTGGGATGTCAGGTGCTTGCACTGGGAGGTGTGTCGGACCATGTGCATCTGGTGGTTTGTACTCCATCCAAACGCGCACCCTTCGAGATCGCTAAACAGCTTAAAGGCGCTTCTTCCGCCTGGGTACGCCGCCATATCAGGCCGCAGCAGCCAATTTCGGCAGAGCCGTTCGGCTGGCAGGATAATTATGCCTGTTTCAGCCTCAGCCGAACGCACTTGAAGCAGGCCATTTATTATGTGACGCATCAACAGCAGCATCACGCAGAGCAAAAACTCTGGCCCGATTGGGAAGAAACTCACCAAGAAGTCACAGAGCAGCCAGCCGAAAACTAAGTCCGAAGGACACTCTCTTGCCGGGGGTTTCCACCCCCCCTGGCCCTACCTGAAGGAGAATATTATGCCTGACAAGTACACGCAAGGTTCGCAGGAAGGCCTGCCGGTTCACGCGCGTAACCGGCTCGCGGCCATGAAGCCGGGTTCCGGCCAGAAAGGGCTGTTTACCAGTGATCTGTCGGTCAACGAGTTTCTCTTAGTCAAAGAAGCCGGGTTTGATCCGCTGGGGCTGGTGGTCGGGTCCAGCATCTACCATATCGGCTGGCAGAAACCCGCCATGACCCAGAGCATGGAGCTGGAAACGCTGACCCAGGCGATGTACCATGCCCGCGAGCTTGCCATGACGCGCATGGAAGAAGAAGCGGACTCGATTGGAGCCGACGGCATTGTCGGCGTGCGCCTGGAAGTCGGGCGGCAGGAATGGGGCGAGCATCTGGCCGAGTTTATCGCCATCGGCACGGCCATCAAAGCGCGAAGCGGCGAAAGCCACCGCGCCCCGAACGGCAGGCCGTTCACCAGCGACCTCAGCGGCCAGGACTTCTGGACGCTGACAAAGGCCGGTTATCGCCCGATCTCGTTTGTCATGGGCAACTGCGTCTACCATGTGGGCTATCAGGGCGTCAAAGCATGGTTCTCGCAGGTCGGTCAGAACATCGAGATGCCGACGTACACCCAGGCCATCTACGACGCCCGCGAGCTGGCCCTCTCCCGAATGCAGGCCGAAGCCGAGCAGTTGCAGGCGGACGGCATCGTCGGCGCGACCATCAAAGAAAACTCTCACGGCTGGGGCAGCCATGTCATTGAGTACTTCGCCGTCGGCACCAGCATCATAGCCACCCGCCCCGACCACACCATCCCCACCCCGCAGCTCATGCTGCCGCTGTCGGACCGCTAAGTCACAAAAAGAGAGGGAGGCATTTTGCCTCCCTCTTTTCGTGTTCTAATTGCTCCGCGTGAGCTGAACGCGGCCGGCAGGATCGCCGTGCGCGTACTCTTCCAGCGAAGCGTTCCCGAGTTTTACGATGACGCCCGGTGCGGAAACCGTGCGAGCCGAAACACCGGACGAAACCGGCGCGGCGGTCGGAGCCGGTGCCGTCAGCAGCAGCGCCCAAACAGCAAGAATAGCCATGTCTTTCTCCTTCGGTATCGTCGCAGTTTGGTAGCCCGGCGGCCATTTGGACAGGCCCGTAGCTTTGCGTCCCGCACTTTCGCGCGGTTTGCCCTTGTCAATATGCGAAGGATGACGGCGCTTTTGTACGCCGTCTGTTTTTGATTATGCCTGTTATGCGCAAAATCTTTACTGGATTTTGGTGTAAGAATTTTACGCCTTCCTGTCAAGAGTGCTTGCTTGTTGAAATTGTTTTTGTCCTCGGCAAGCAAGAGAAGGAAAAACCCCGCAATGCGGCGAATAAAAGCCAGGATAGCAAACAAAGTAGTAGGGAAGTTTTCGACGTTCAGGAGGAACAAATCTCATGCTGGCTCAAGTAGATTCCAGTGCCATTCTTGGCATTGATGCGTATGTGGTCCGGGTGGAAGTGGATATTTCCTCTTCTGTGCCGATGTTTACGATTGTCGGCCTGCCCGATGCCGCCGTTCAGGAGTCGCGCGAGCGGGTTCGGAGCGCCATCAAGAACTCAGGGCTGGAGTTTCCGCTCCGGCGCATCACAATCAACCTTGCGCCCGCCGACATCAAAAAGCAGGGTCCGGCATTTGATCTGCCGATTGCCGTCGGCATTCTGGCGGCCACCGGGCAAGTTTTAAGCGACAAGATTTCTGAAGGCCTTTTTATTGGGGAGCTGGCGCTCGACGGCTCTGTTAGTGCCGTGTCCGGTGTTCTGCCGATTGCCATCAAAGCGCGGGCCGACAAGCGGCCATTTCTTGTTGTCCCGGAAGCAAACGCCCCGGAAGCTGCGATCGTCGGTGAGGTTCAAGTGTTCGGCGTCCGGTCTTTGTCGGACGTTGTCGTCCTGCTGAACGACTTTGAAGCACAGACGCCGCTGACAACAGACCCGCAGGCGATGCTTCAGGTGCAGGGGGGCGACGATTTAGACTTCTGCGAGGTCAAAGGCCAGGAGCATGTCAAGCGGGCTTTAGAAGTCGCGGCTGCCGGAGGCCACAACATACTTTTGGTCGGTCCGCCCGGCTCGGGCAAGACCATGCTGGCCCGGCGAGTTCCGTCTATCCTGCCGCCGCTGAACTTAGACGAGGCTTTGGATGTTACCAAGATCTACTCGGTCGGCGGACTGCTCGGAAGCCACACGTCGCTGGTGACAAAGCGGCCGTTCCGCTCACCGCATCACTCGATCTCAAACGCCGCGCTGGCCGGCGGCGGCTCCTCGCCCCGGCCCGGCGAAGTCTCGCTGGCTCACAACGGGATTTTGTTTTTAGATGAGCTGCCCGAGTTCAAGCGCGACGTTCTGGAAGTGCTGCGGCAGCCGCTGGAAGACGGGCATGTGACGATTGCCCGTGTTGCGGCGACAATGACCTATCCGGCGCAACTGATGCTGGTCGCTGCTATGAATCCGTGCCCATGCGGGTATTATGGAGATACGGTCAAGACGTGCACCTGCTCGCCGCCGACGATCGCCAAATACTTGCAGCGGATCAGCGGCCCGCTGCTGGACCGAATTGACATTCATATTGAAGTGCCGCGGCTGCGCCAGGATGAAATGATCCAGGGCAGCGGCAGCGGCGAGTCTTCGGGATCGATTCGCGGGCGCGTGCTGGCGGCCCGCGCCCGGCAAAAGGAGCGGTTTGACGGGACCCGCCTGCACTGCAACGCCCACATGGGCGCACGCCAGATCAAGCAGTTCTGCCGGGCCACCGACGATGTCAAAGATTTGCTCCGGGCGGCGATCTCGCAGCTCGGCCTGTCAGCGCGGGCGTATGACCGCATTCTAAAACTCGCTCGCACGATTGCGGATTTGGACAACGAACCCGACATTCAGCTCGCGCATGTCGCCGAAGCGATCCAATACCGGGCGCTGGACCGCAAGCTCTGGGGATAAGGAAAGTTTAATGGCAATTCCTCCTACTGAAGATGAAATGGAACAGCTTTCAGCCAAAGGCCACGCAATCTACGACCAGACGCTCAAGGCTACTCTGGAGCCGCACTATAACGGGCAGGAAGTCGCAATCCATCTGGACTCAGGGGACTACGAAGTCGCTGGGAATTCGCCTCACGCGCGAAAA
>JAABUQ010011092.1_pt1 | contig 11621 bp, 11 predicted proteins | sample 5560001 | NCBI WGS metagenome assembly JAABUQ01 (sample SAMN10711888, study PRJNA513371) | rock metagenome | isolation source: Antarctica rocks | place: Antarctica: Victoria Land, Finger Mt nord | collected 2015-12-18
GTATAAAGGACCGGCCTTGCGCCATCGTCCTGGCGGCGCTCGATGAGGACGGAGAAACCCAGGTCCTGGTCGTGCCCGTCACGCATAGCCTGCCAGCCGACGTCGCCGGCGCGCTTGAGCTGCCCCCGTCCGTCATGCGCTATATTGGCCTCGATGCGGAACGCTCGTGGATCGTTCTGTCCGAGAGCAACCTGTTCGACTGGCCTGGCCCCGATCTGCGCCGCATCGGCGACCGTGACGGCAGCTCGGTCGCTTATGGCTTCCTGCCGCCGCGACTGTTCGCCGAATTGCAGCGGCGCTTTCTCGCCCCTGAAGCCGCAGGCCGATCGAAGCGCGTCCCGCGGACGGAATGAGGGCCGGTCTCTTTTGAATGGTTCGCTAATGCACCGGCCCTCCGAATGCCCATGATGGGTCTATCCATAACAGACCAAGCTGCGCCGGCGAACCTCGATGTTCTTAACATGACGCTCTCGATGATCGCTCATCCATGCTCGACCCCGAGAGGTCGTCGCCCGGCGGCTCCTTCGGTAGTGGGTCCGTTTGAATTTCCTGATTCCCATTCGCCCTAAGCGGGCGCGCGTTGGCATCTCGCTTGCTCCCTTGACCATAGCGGTCGTCCGCTGTGTCAAAGGAGGATTTACAATGCAAGAGCGCCGCTCGTTCCTTAGAGGACGGACATATCTGGGAGGTCAAATCGCCTTCAACGGTCGGTGTTCCGTCATGGATTGCATCGTCCGTAACATGTCTCAGAACGGGGCAAGGGTTGCCATCGAAAGCACCGTCGCGGTTCCGCGCGAGTTCGATCTCATGGTTCAGCAAAAAGGGGAAAGCCGTCGCGCACGCATGATTTGGCGCAATGAAAAGGAGATTGGCGTGGCCTTTTGCGACGATGATGCAGGGAAGATCATTTCGATCGAGACTGCCCGTCGCATCAAGAAGCTTGAAGTGGATCGCGATACACTGGCTAGGCGCGTTGCTCAGCTCACCGAGCCAATGTGAGGAACGATCATGCTTAAATGGACGGCTTCCTTCGTTTTGAACCGGCTTTTTGTTGTGGCGATGATTTGGTTCGCCATCACGACTTACTCTCGAACAAGCTGTGATTCCAAGGTGTCCTACGTCGAGGATCTAAAACAAGCGATGTCTGGGCTAAAAGAGGTTGCTCGCGCATTACAGTAAGGCGCTTTTGTGCTCACGGCTCTTGTACGGCCCCCGCTTCTTTGCGGGCGCTTCCGCAGCTTCCACGAGGGCAACGATGTCCGCAACCCCCCAAAGCCGATCGGACACGCCCGCCGCGATGGCAGGCGTGACCCGAAGCGTATTGTGGATGCGGACGAAATTATAATAGGTCGTGAACAGCGCCACCGCATGGAGAGGAGATGCAGCAACATCGTGAACCGCCTCGCGTTTCAAGGCACTGCGTCGGAAGATGCCATTTAAGGCCGTTGCGGCGGCATCCACACAGATCATGGCGATCAGGTCGATCCGCGTCGACTCATACCGGAGCCAAACTTGATTTCCTGCCGCCGTCGTGAAACGCCGAGTACGAGAGACATGCCAACCGCAAGGGTCGCGGCCAACGAGCGGAAGCCACCAAAGTCGGGTTCGTTGATGCCGATCCAGGCACTAGCGGTCAGGATGAGGGGACTTGCGATCGTGTCAGTGATGGCGAATACGGCTGCCCCGGATTGAGCAGCGCGGGTTGCGAGGGTCGGCGTGATCGAATTGTAGGGGCTGAAACTGATCGCCAAAACCGCGTCGCTGGCCGAGGCGAAAGTCAGTTGCTCGAACCCAAGCGACCCGAAGTTGTCGACGAGGCTGTTCTTGATGCCAAGCTGGGAGAGAGCGATCCCCATGTACATGGTCACCGGAAAGGCCCGCTTGCTGCCAATGAGATAGATCGTTTCGGCGTCCGCCATGCCGGACGCGACCGCGTCGAAACTGGCGAGGTCGATGCCGTCCGGAACGCGTGAGAGCGACGCGATGGACGTATGGACCATGCCGGCGATGATCCGCAGATCCGGATTGTCAGCAGCGATTGCTTTGGCCAAAGGGTCGGCGCGGTCGCGCGCCTCGGGCCAGTTCATCTTTACGTAATCCTTGAAGATGTCCTGGAGTTCGGAGAACCCCGGAAACCCGAAGGCTTGGGCGAAACGCACAAGCGTCGAGGGCTGTACCCGGGCCCGCTTCGAGATCTCGACCGTGTTCCCCACCGCAAAGTCGCCTGGGTTGCGGGCGACATAGAGCGCCACCTCGCGAAGTTGGCGCGGCAGACGGACTGTGGCTGAGGACAGCAGCGCGCGCAGTTCCTCGTAGGTGCGGGGCCGGGTGTAGCCGAGCGCGCCCTCTGGGTCGCCCAGGGGGTGCGCGGCCAAGGTCGCTTCCCGGGCTCGCGCCGTCCTCTTCTCCATGGTGCCCATCCGGTTTCGGAAAGCCCTTTCCATTATTGACATTCGGAACAGGTTTGTCATTCTGCTGCGAGCACTGTCAGTCATAGCAAGTGCATCAGGGAAAGCCTTCGTGAAAACGATCAAGGGTCCGGGACTCTTTCTCGCGCAGTTCGCCCAAGACACCCCGCCGCACAATACGCTCGAGGGCATCGCCCGCTGGGCCAAGAACTATGGTTACGAGGGGATTCAGATCCCCACCTGGGACCGGCGCTTCTTCGATCTCGACCAGGCTTTCGAGAGCGAAACCTACTGTGACGAGGTGAAGGGCAAGCTCGCCGATATCGGCATAGCGATCACGGAGTTGTCGACGCATTTCCAGGGCCAGATGGTGTCGGTCCACCCTGCCTACGACGCGATGTTCGACGGCCAGGCTCCCGAACACGTTAGAGGTGATCCCGAAAAGCGCCGGCATTGGGCAGCCGAGCAGGTCACCAAGGCTGCCAGGGTATCGCAGCGGTTTGGGCTCACCGAACACGTCACCTTCTCGGGCTCGCTCGCCTGGCCCTACTTCTATCCCTACCCGCAGCGCCCGGCCGGGCTGATCGAGGAATGTTACGCCGAGCAGGCGCGGCGCTGGACGCCCATGCTCGACGCCTTCGATGCCGCCGGTGTCGACCTTTGCTACGAGATCCATCCGTCCGAAGACATGTTCGACGGCGACACCTTCGAAATGTTCCTGGCCGCAGTCGGAAATCATCCGCGTTGCAACATCAACTACGATGCCAGCCACTACATCAAGCAGGGGATGGATTACCTCGGTTTCATCGACGTCTACCACGAACGTATCAAGATGTTTCACGTCAAGGACGCGGAGTTCAACCCGACCGCGCGCCAGGGTGTCTACGGCGGTTACAAGGGCTGGCTGGAGCGGGCGGGACGCGACCGCTCGCTCGGTTGGGGACAGGTCGACTTCAAGGGCGTGTTCTCGCGCCTCGCCGGCTACAACTTTGCCGGTTGGGCCGTCTACGAGTGGGAATGCTGCCTCGAGCATCCCGAGGAGGCGGCCAAGAACGGCGCCAGGTTCATCGCCGACCACATCATCCAGGTGACCGACCGCGTGTTCGACGACTTCGCGGCGACTCACGCCGACGCCGCGACGAACCGCGCGCTTCTGGGCATCAAGAGTTAGGTCGCGCCATGGTCCACGCGACGAGCGACGACAGCGCGGGCCGCCGGCTTCGCTACGGAATGGTCGGCGGTGGCCGCAATGCCTTCATCGGCGCGGTCCATCGTTTCGCCGCCCGGCTCGACGACGGACACGAGATCGTTGCGGGCGCTCTTTCGGCCGACCCCGACAACGCGCGCGCTTCCGGTGCCGAACTCGGCATCGCCTCGGACCGATGCTACGCGAGCTACGCCGAGATGGCCGCCAAGGAGAGTGCGCGGTCGGACGGCATCGAAGCGGTCGTGATCGTCACGCCGAACCACCTGCATCATCCCGTCGCGAAGGCCTTCCTGCGGGCCGGCATCGACGTGATCTGCGACAAGCCATTGTCGGTGAGCGTGGCGGAGGCCGACGAACTCGTGGCTCTCCAAGAGAGCACCGGCCTCGTGTTCTCCGTCACTCTCAACAACACCGGCTACGCGATGGTCCGACAGGCGCGGGAGATGGTCGCGTCGGGCGAACTCGGAACCTTGCGTGTCATTCACGCAGCCTACGTTCAGGATTGGCTCACGCTGCCGATCGAAGACGATGGGCACAAGCAGGCCGAATGGCGGACCGATCCGGCGCGGGCCGGCGCTTCAGCCTGCCTGGCCGACATCGGTGTTCACGCCCACAATCTCGCCGGATACGTCACGGGGCTCGACGTCGCTGAGGTGGCTGCCGATCTCACGACCTTCGTTCCAGGTCGCCGCCTGGACGACAACGCTCACGTGCTGATGCGCTACCACGGTGGTGCAAGGGGCGTGCTCATCGCGAGCCAGGTCGCGCCTGGCAACCTAAATTCATTGTCGGTGAAGGTCTACGGCGAGAAAGCCGGGCTCGAATGGTCCGGCGAGACGCCCGAACTGCTGCGCTTCACGCCTCACGGCGAGCCGACCCGGACGATCGTACGCGGAGGCCCTGGCACATCGCCCGCCGCGGCCCGTGTCTCCCGCATGCCGGCGGGCCATCCCGAAGGCTACATTGAGGGCTTCGCCAATCTATACCGCGACGTCGCAACGCTGATCCGCGCTCGTCGTGCCCACGAGGATCCCGATCCCGCGATCGTTGCCGCGGTGCCCACCGTGCGCGACGGCGCCAAGGGCATGCGGTTCATAGAAGCTGCGGTGGCTTCGAACCGAGCCGACGGAGCCTGGACGGCAACCTGATTCAAGAGCCGACAAAAGCGGCCGAAGCAATCGAAGTAGGAGGAAACACGAATGAAGCGGAACATCATGACTGTCGGGTTGGCGCTCCTCGCGTCGGCCGCTGCTGCCCCGGCCTTTGCCGCGGGCAAATACGTCGTTGGCGTGTCCAACACCCTGATCGGCAACGGCTGGCGCGAAGAGATGATCTGCTCGGTCAAGGCTCAGGCCGAGGCGTCGGGCATGGTTTCGAAGGTCATCGTGGCCAACCGCAACGGCGGTCCGGCCGAGCAAATCTCCGATCTGCGCAACCTGATCTCGGCAGGGGTGAACGCGATCATTCTCGATCCGTCCGACCGCGAGGCCCTGAACCCGATCATCAAGCAGGCCGTCGCGAAGGGTATCGTCGTGGTCTCGGTCGACCAGGACGTTTCGGCGCCCGACGCCTACAACCTGTCGAATGATCAGGTCTCCTATGGCAAGCTCGGCGCCGAGTGGCTGTTCAAACACCTGAACGGCAAGGGTAACGTCGTCGAGATGCGTGGGATCGACGGAGTGCCCGGCGACGCCGACCGGCACCAGGGCTTCAGCGAAGCCCTGAAGGCCTACCCCGATATCAAGGTCGTCGCGGCGCCCTTCACCGGCTGGTCGAACAACAAGGCCGCGCAGCAGGCCAAGGACCTCCTCGGATCGGGAAAGGACATCGACGGCATCTGGACCTCGGGCCAGGATTCCGTGGTGGTCGACGCCGTCCAGACGGCAGGCAAGAAGATGATCCCGGTGATCGGGGCCGACACCAACGGCTTCATCGGCCAGATGATCGAGCTCAAGGACAAAGGCTTTGTTTCGGCGGCCGTGACGAATCCGCCGACGGTCGGCGGCGCAGGCGTCGCCCTCGCCCTCGGCGTGCTCGAGAAGAAGGGCGATTTGCCCAAGACGGTGAAGATCTCGCCCGAGGTCTGGGACAACACGACGGCCGAGAACATTGACAAGCTGAAGCAGTACCACGACCCGAAGCTCGATCCCTATTACAGCATGGCGTTCCAGATCCCGCCCTACACCACCTACACGAAAGAGCAGTTGCTGGCCTGCAAGGGCCCGTGAGGCGCTTATGAGCACCAGCCCGGCTCTGCTCCAGATCAGCGACGTCGCCAAGCGTTTCGGCGCCGTCTTAGCTCTGCGCCGGGCCGCGCTCACGGTGCAGCCCGGCGAGATCCATGCCCTCATGGGCGCGAACGGCGCCGGCAAGAGCACGCTCGTGAAGATCATCACGGGCGTGTTCCGCTACGACGCGGGCTCGATCACGTTGGAGGGCGCGCGTCGCAACTTCCGCTCCCCCGCGGAAGCGCGACGCGCCGGCATCGTCTCGGTCTACCAGGACCCGGCTTTGGTCCCCGATCTGACGCTCGCTCAGAACATGCGACTGGCTCGGGTCGACGTCGGCACCGTTCGCGAACATCTGCGCGGCATGGACCTCGGCGCCGTCGATCTCAGCGCCTGCGTTCGCGACTTGCCACAGCCGATCCTCCGTTTGGTCGACCTTGCCCGCGCGCTCGCCTCAAATCCCAAGATCCTGCTGCTCGACGAGATCACCGCGGCCCTCCCGGCCGACATGGCCGAGAAGGTCTTTGCCGTGATGCGTCGATGGCGAGACCGCGGCCACGCGGTTCTCTTCATCTCCCATCGCATGGCGGAGGTGTCCGCCCTGTGCGACCGTACAACGGTGTTGCGCGACGGCGTGACGGTCGGTGTGACGGCAACGGCTCGCGGCAGCGAGAACGAGATCGTGTCGTTGATGCTCGGTCCCGAGGTGGCGAAGCTGACGGCCAGTTCACCATCACACACCGTCTCCCGCGTGATCCCGGCTGACGCAACTCCCGCCCTCGAAGTGGAGAACCTGTCGCTCGGCGAAGTTCTCGACGACGTTTCGTTCACCCTTCGAGCCGGCGAGGTTCTCGGGGTCGCGGCCCTGGAAGGTCAAGGCCAGGACGAGTTGTTCGACTGCATCGCCGGCGTCCGCCGCTTCGATCGCGGGACGATCAGGGCGAGGGGCACCGAACTGCGCCTGCGATACCCCGGCGACGCCATCAGGGCGGGGCTCGTGCTAGTGCCGGCGAACCGCCTGCAGGCCCTGCTCCAACAGCGGTCGGTCCGCGAGAACGTGGCCCTGCCTTTCGTCCGCAGTCTCGCGAAATGGGGCCCTATCGCCGCCCGGAGCGAGCGGGCGCGCGTCGCTGCCGCCGTCGCCAAGCTGCAGATTGACACCCGGGCCGAAGCGGAGGTGCGTCGCCTGAGCGGCGGCAACCAGCAGAAGGTCGTGCTCGCGCGGTGGATCGCACACGGCTTCGACGTGCTGCTCTGCTTCGACCCGACGCGCGGCATCGACGTCGGCACCAAGCGGCAGATCTATGCCCTCCTCCGCGAACTCGCCGATACGGGCTCCGCAGTGCTCCTGTTCACCTCGGAACTAGCGGAGATCCCGCTCGCCTGCGACCGGGCCCTCGTGATGTTCGGCGGCCGCATCGTGAACGAGATTCCGGCACATGAGGCCGACGAGCCGACCCTCCTGCGGGCCGCGCATGGGCTCGTGCCGCGCGCCGAAGTCGCAGCATGACGGCGACCGCCCGACCGCGAAGCGCGGCCGAGCCGTCGCTCGCCGCACGATACGCCCAGGTCTCCTGGGTCAGGCGCAACCTCGGCGTTGTCGGAATGCCGCTCCTGCTGGCGGCCGCCCTCCTTTTCACGCGCGGCATCCACCCGGATTTCGGGGCCTTCGACGTCCAGTCCCTCGCCCTCGGGGCGCTGCCCCTGGCTTTCGCGGCGGCGGCCCAGACCTTCGTAGTGATCACCGGGGGCATAGACCTCTCGATCGGCTCGCAGATAGCGGTCGCTAACGTGCTCGCTGCCAGCAGCATGCAGCATGTCGATACGCCCCATGCCTTGCTGCTTGCGCTCGGCATCCTCGGGGCAGGCGCTCTCGCGGGCGCGATCAACGGCGCGACCGTGGTGGTTTCCCGCATCCCCGACGTCGTGGTGACGCTGACGACCGGCTTCATCTGGGGCGGGGTCGCCTTGCTGATCATGGAGAAGCCGGGCGGCGGCGCGCCCGAAGGGTTCCTCAACCTGGCGGCGGGGACGGACCTCGCGCCGTGGCTGCCCAACGCCCTCCTGCTGCTCGTGGTCGCGATCGCAGCGGTGTGGATCCCGGTCAAGGCGAGCCGAGTCGGCCTGATGCTGTACGCCGTCGGCAGCGACAGGGTCGCGGCCTTTCGCAGCGGCGTCGGCGTGGAAGGCACGCGGATCCTGGCCTACACTTTGTCAGGCCTGATGAGCGCCATGGGCGGCTTGGCCCTGACCATGACAACCGCCATCGGCGCGCCGCTCGCGGGAGTCTACTACACCTTAAGCGGCCTGGCCGCTCTCGTGATCGGCGGCGTCAGTCTCACGGGCGGGCGCGGCGACATGGTCGGCCCGGTGCTGGCCGCTTTCGTACTGACCCTGATCCCGACCGATCTCATCTTCCTCAACATCGATCCTAACTACGGGCAGGTCATCCAAGGAACGCTGATCGTCTTGGTGGTCATGATCGGCGGATTCGTCACCATGCTGCAGACCCGCCGATGACCGATGCCGACCTGAACCGTGGGACGATGCAGTCCGGCCTTTCGAGACGCGGGGCGCTGCTCGTCTTTGTGCGTCGCAACACCGTCCTGGTGTTGATGCTGCTCCTCTTGCTGTTCGTCGTAGGGATCGAGGTCGCGCGGCCTGGGACGGTCACGCCGACATGGCTGTCGAACAGCCTCCTGTTCGCGGCTCCTTTGGGTGTCCTCGCGGCCGGGCAGACGCTCGTGATGCTAACCGGCGGCATAGACCTCTCGGTCGCGAGTGTCGCGACCGGGGCCGCCTATCTACTCAGCACCAACGTGTCGTCGGTGGGTAGCCCGACGGCGCTCTCCTTCGCGCTCGGCTTCGGCCTCCTCGTCGGTTTGCTCAACGGCCTTGGTGTCGCAGTCTTGCGGGTGCAGCCGCTCGTGATGACGCTCGGCACCGGGCTCATGGTGGGCGGCATCATGATCGTCTACAGCCAAGCGATGCTGGCGAGCCAGCCTGAGGTGCCGGGCTTCATCCAGGCGCTCGGCTCCGGCAAGGTTTGGGGCATCGTGCCGATCAATCTGGTCCTCTGGGTGGTGCTCGCGGCCGTGATGATCTTCGGGCTCGCCCGAACCGGCTTCGGCCGGCTGCTCTACGCTGTCGGGGACAACCGCGGCGCCTGTCATCTAGCAGGGATCCGGGTGTGGCGTGTGATCCTGCTCGACTACGTCCTGTGCTCGTTTTTGGCCGCCGTCGCAGGACTGATCTTCGTCGGTAGCACCAAGGCGGCCGACCTCGGGCTTGCGGAGGTCTACCTCCTGCCGTCGGTCGCCGCCGTGATCATCGGCGGTACCTCGATCTTCGGCGGACGTGGCGGCTATGCGGGCAGCGTCGTAGGCGCTCTCATGCTTACGGTGCTGACGAGCCTGTTGACGCTGCTAGACGTGTCGGAGCCGCTGAAGCAGATCCTCTACGGCGCCATCATCCTGGTGCTCGCCGCCGTCTATGCCCGGTTGAGCGAGTGACGGCAATCGGCATAAAGCGACTGGATCAGTCCACGATCGATGGATTGCCGGCGTCCGTGCGCCGGCCGGGGTACGACCGGACGAACCTTGCGCCCGGCATGGTGCACTTGGGCGTCGGCGCTTTCCATCGCTGCCACCAGGCCGAGTTCACGGACGACATGCTCGAAGCCTCGTTCGGCCCGTGGGGAGTCATCGGCATCAACCTGCGGCCGCCGCGGCTCGCACCTGCGCTCGGACCGCAGGATTGCCTCTACGTTCGCAGCCTGACGGCGGATGGGAGCGAACCCGATCGTCGCGCGATCGGCAGTCTGCGAGCCGCGCTCGACGTCGAGGGCGATCCCGGCCCCGCGCTGTCCGTCCTCGCGGATCCGCGGATCGGCGTGGTCACGATGACGGTCACCGAAAAGGGCTATTGCCACGTTCCCGCGACCGGCGGGCTCGACGAGGCTCATCCCGATGTCCTGCACGATCTCGCCCATCCCGAAGATCCGCGCTCCGTGCCGGGCTTTCTCGTCGCGGCCCTGGAGCGCCGACGCGCATCAAGGCAAAGGTCGCCGCTCACGCTGCTGAGCTGCGACAACATCCCGGCTAACGGCGCCACCCTCGAACGGGTCGTTCGCGGCATCGCAGAACAACGGTCTCCGTCACTAGAACGTTGGATCGGTGACCACGTCAGCTTCCCGTCCAGCATGGTGGACCGCATCGTTCCCGCGGTCACTGACGCGGATCGGGCGCGCGTCGCCGCCGCGATCGGGATGACCGATCTGGCCTGCGTGACGGGCGAGCCGTTTCGGCAATGGGTGATCGAGGACCGCTTCGCCGGACCGCGCCCTCCGTGGGACCTGGCGGGGGCGGAGTTCGTCGAAGACGTCGCCGGCCACGAGCTCGTCAAAATGCGCGTGCTCAACGGCGCACAGACCGCCTTTTGCACCCTCGGCGCCATCCTCGGCCTGACCTACACGTTCGAAGATGCCCGTCACCCTGTGCTCGGCGCCGCCGTGAGGCGCATGCTCGAGGAGGAGACCGCGTCGACCTTGCCTCGCGTGCCGGGCATGGATGTGAATAGCTACATCGACTCGTCGCTGTCCCGCCTCCGCAACGCGGCCATCCGTCACACCAATCATCAGATCGCGACGGACGGTTCGCAGAAGATCGTCCAACGCTTGCTGAACCCGATGCGGGACCGCATCGGCCAGGGTCAGTCCTTCGACCGGCTGGCGTGCGGGGTGGCGGGCTTCATCGTCTACCTTGCCCGCGCTTCGAAGACGTTTGGGGCGTTGTGGACGCCGAGCGATCCCTTCGCCGACATTGTGCGTCGGATCGCCGACGAGACCGGGCCATCGCCCGACGCCTTAGTGCCTCGCGTACTTGCGCTTGCGGCAATCTTCGGCACGGACCTCTCCGGCAATCCGACTGTTGTCGCGGCCATTGCCCGCGATGTGAGCGGACTGTTATCCGGCGATGCCGAGTCTTACCTCGCGCGGGCCTCATTTTGAGCAACTCACATAGCTGTAGCGGCGCGCAATGATGATCGGACTCAGGAGCCATGATCGACGTCGCCATGGATGGCTTGCTGATCCGAAGGATCGTCTATCCGTAGTTGTCAAACAGATAGACTGTTAGACTGTCAGGTCGCCTGCGAACAAAAGCGGATGCGCCCGGCGTTTTCGTCGAGGACGGCGCCGCGTGGGTGCCCGTTCGGGGACGCGTCGACCTGGCCTATCGATTGCCCAACCCGGTCTCCTTCCTGCCCGGGCACGACAACGGCGTCGTCATCGACCTGCCTTCGCCGCCGGGCGGGGCAGCCCAGGAGGTCGCGGGCACGCTAACCTTCGGAGTCGGGAACAACCGACTCGGCACCTCTGCCCTCGTTCGGCTCGACGCGGCCGGGCGCTTCACGACCGTATTCGGCGGTAAGGCCCGGCGGACCCGTGTTGCACGGACCAGGGAGTGGGCGCAGTTGCCCCAGCCCCGGCTGTGGTTCAGGCGACACGGACGGAGATCGGGCGTCCCAGCTCCAGCATACGGTTGAGCGCATGGACGGCGACGTCCACCTCGGTCGCCCGGCGCCGGTCCGTGCGCGAGCGCAGCCCGTCGCCGATCACCTGCTTGAACCTGCCGATGACCGCCTCGGCCCGAGCCCGCCTCGTGTAGCCGGACGCTTTCTGCCAAGCCGCGCGTCCGTGCTGGGCGATGCTTTGCAGGTGGCGGTCCCGCTGCGTGGGCGTGGTCTCGGCCGTCTCGCTCGGCACGGCCGTGGAACGCG
>JAABUQ010011093.1_pt1 | contig 11620 bp, 11 predicted proteins | sample 5560001 | NCBI WGS metagenome assembly JAABUQ01 (sample SAMN10711888, study PRJNA513371) | rock metagenome | isolation source: Antarctica rocks | place: Antarctica: Victoria Land, Finger Mt nord | collected 2015-12-18
GCCTCATTATCTATAGGGCCTAGATTGATCAGCCGAGTATATAGATGAGCCTGTATTCCTAGGTAGATAGAGCAATTGAAATCTCCTATAGCCAACATTTATAAAAGATTCCAAAGAGATGAGCCTTCGTGATGAATCCTGTGTCTTCTAGAATTTCACGCACTAACCCATGAGACACTATATTGTCCCAATCTATTCGAAGAGGGCGGTGACCTTGGCAGTTAATTGCGGGCACTTGGGGCAGCCCATTTACGTCCAGAAAACGTTAGCCGCTTAACTGCGCCGAAGGAATGAATTAAAGCCAACCAAGGGGGCTTTCTAATTTGAGTTAGGTATTAACTGATCGAGGGGATGCAACAAAGTTGGTTCTCTGGGTAACGTTTCGAATCAACATTTCGCCATTACTTGTACTCGTCTGTTGCAGCACAGACGTACTGGGTTTCGGAGAATATTCTGTTCCTGTTGAATATCGCAAACATTCCAAGGTGAATCATCAAATGCATCACTCATTATCACTGCGAATCCGCACTCGCGACAATCAAGGCTTTTCCAATTGAAATGGAACTGTCCTTTGGTGCCTGTTGTTGGCATCCGCCTCATTCCCAACCGTTGGCCAATCTACCTTCGTACCAGAGACTGTTCCAAGCCTCGTTGAAGCGCGATTATGCCAACACATTTCCTTTGAGATGCTTCTGATACCGAGTGTACCTTGCAAGTACTGCTCATTTCCTGGTCCGAGTTCTTCTCCTTGTTCCTCCGCAATACTATTATTTTTTTAATTTTTGAAGGGAATGTTTTACAACACTGTTTTGATGACTCCATCACCAGTCAAATCGCGAAAATGCTTCTTCGATTGATTCGAGCAGTATTTGCTTTATGTTATATATATCAATTTCCCGTGGCTAGTTCTAGGTCGCATGACTGGCAAGCTCCCAGCCACGGTCACTCATCTTTGCATGCATCCACCAGGGCACTTGCTCGGTCTGCACAAAACTTTGCGGGTCAATGCGATGATAGCAAGGTGGATTACGAGCTCGATGTTGCAGCCGCAAATGTCTTGATTGCATGTACGCAACGGATGAGTGTCGTGGTCAATGGCTCACCGGTTGGTCCTGTGTTGCACTTCCAAGAAGGCCAGACGAGCAAGATTCGCGTGCGCAACAACGTGATCGGAAATAAGTTCATCAAAGCTACAGATGTCATAATGCATTGGCACGGTCTAGACGTTGACCCATGGATGGACGGAAGCCCCGTGTCGCAGTGGCCCATCAAATCTGGTGGATGTTTCCAGTACGAAATTACACCAAAAGCGGGCAGCGCTGGATCCTACTTGTACCATGACCACGCAATGAAGAGCTTTGCTGCCACGACAGTGACTGGGGCTATCATTGTTGAAGATGCTCCTGGAAAGAAACCCTCGTTCCTCGATAATGTGGAAGAAGAGGAACAGCCGATTTTCATCAGCGAGAGCTACTCTAAAAGCGATGCAGATATAGAGAAAGGGTTAACCCAAATCCCGTACTCCTGGAGCGGCGAGCCGGCAAACATTTTGATTAACGGAAAGGGGTATACCAGTTCTTCTTTGGCACCAAAATTGTCCGATTCTTGCACCATAGCCATATTCAGACTCTCGGCGGGCAAAACATTTCGATTTCGGTTCATATCAGGTACCGTATTGAGCTACTTGTATTTCAGTCTGCAGGGTCACAAAATGAAGATCATTGAAGCAGACGGGGGCTATGTCGAGCCCCTTGAAACCTTTTTTCTTCATGTTGCAAGCGGACAACGGTACTCCGTCTTGATAACTGCCAAATCCGAGAAAGATCGCAACGACGACAAGAAGAACGGAATTTCCAAATATTGGCTCCAAGGCGCGACCGTGGAACGAGCGACCAGACACACAGTACTAGCCGCCTTCTACTACGACGACGTTGCACCTCTGCCGAATGAAGTCGCACCTGCTGATACGCAGAGGCAAATATCAGGCAAATATACTAGCGACTCTGTCTTCCAATCCAAACTCACGGGTTTAACATTCCCCACTTTTGTCAGGGAAGACTACGACCTGCGGCCCTGGACAAAATACACAAATTTCCCTGGCCGAGAATCAGTCGCCGACACCATCATCATCAACTCCGTTGAAGCCCAGGTTGACGCTTCCGGCAAAACTATCAGCACCGCCGATGCGGGATGGTGGAGTCCGAAATACGTAGTCCAATGGTTCATGAACGACCGCACCTGGTCAGGCCCCCGATCGAACTACCCAACCCTCAACGCCTTCTACGATCTCGCGGACAGAAACCTAGAAGCCCGAGAATACATCCCCAACGACGACGGCTACGCATCGCCTAAACACTACGATTCGGTGAACAATCTCTACGCGGTGCAAATGGGCGACATAATTGACGTAATCATCCATAACGGCGTGAAAGACTACAGCGCTTCGGATGCGCACCCGTACCACTGGCATGGCGCTCATTACTGGGATCTAGGTCACGGGCCTGGTAGCTACACGGATCAAGCGCGCGATGACAACGACAAAGCGATCAAAGAGGGAAAACGCACGCCCCTCTTGCGAGACACCTCGGTTCTGTACAGGTATCACAAAAATGATGCGCGGGGTGGTGCCGATGGCTGGAGGGCGTTTAGAATGAAGGTCACTAGTCCGGGGGTTTGGCTGTTGCATTGTCATGGTAAGTTGCCGAAACAACCTTTCTTGATATTTGTTACGTGTACATGATATTTGCCTTTGCTATGTTCTTGACTACTGATGAGATACAGCACTCCAACACATGCTGATGGGCATGACATCGTCTTGGGTCTTCGGCAACTTCACCGATTTCGTGTACCCCCTACCTGGCGGACAGACCATTGGTCAGCCACTGAATAGCCAGGCATCCCGCTGAAACAGATAGCCAGGTGTCTGCCCCGAATAGATAACTAGGTATACAGCCCCCGACAGGCAATCAATCCACCGACCAAGCAATAAAGGCATGTTACTCAATGTAGGTAGTCGCCCTCTCTATATTGCCGTGCGAATACCATACTAAACCTCACCCAGATTCCCAAAAAGACTATTCTGACTACCCTTACCTCGTTCTTTGTCCGGAATCTTGTATAAATCACCATCACATCATCACCGTAAAGAATGCCTTCGAAAAGGACATCGAGTTCTGAACAGGTGGGCGTGTTTCAAAAGTAATATATGCTACGATCTGAGAGACAATGGTGGTGTTAAAATGGAGCTTTAACCCTTGACGTGCAGCCGAAATTGGGGAGATGAATGGCACCACACGATGTAGCCGACTGTCTGGGAAGCGCAGCGAGAAAGGCGTATCCACAAGCTAGCAGAGCATCAGGGACCAGCATCAATCTTCACTCACATGGCTGAAGGGAGCGTTAGAGGCATATCCTGCAATGAGATTCGCACGAGCGTTCTATACAGACCTCATCAGCTTACAATCCTAGACAACAATAAGACGACACAAACGAGATCCCAAAAGTGTCAAAGTAGTTATTATATCGCGAAACTTGTAGCTCCCCCAACTGAAAAGCCTGCATCAATTCCCCCGCAATATCAATTGCGATAAATGAGTCTTCGCAGAGAACCATTTCCCCCTTCGCTAGTGAAGTGCCTTCAACTTACAACGTCTCTCCAATCATGATCATCTTCTTCTTTCCATTTTAAAATTCCGATTTCCCTCAAGTCGAACCACGTCAGCATTAGTCAACAAACATAAGCATACCTCTTGTGCTCCTACCAGCTCATTTCGAATTCTGAAACAGCTGGCGGGATACTTCAACTTGGCCGACTCGAACACTCATGCCAGCAACATCGGGTATCTCCGTAGCGATTATTCGTCTGAGCTGGAACACAGACAAAATTGGTCCTTCTACGTTCGCGCACGAGGGGCGATGTTCCGGCAGGGTTCTGCAACTGAAAGGTCGGTCTGAGATTTTGGGTCCATTGCGCAATTGACCGTGGGCGTCTGTTCGGCTGTTTTGTCGTGACTCATCATGGGAAGGGTTATACTTGAGAGAGGCCAGCTTTTATTGAGTCGGACAGCTGTTCGTCGGAGAATTTGACAAGTGTGTGCCTGTCATTTGCAAGGAGATGATGAAAGTGGCTGAACAGCTGATGAAAGTGGCTGAACAGCTGATGATGGCCAAGCAATTGAAATTCGAATTGGGTGACGCTGTATAGACGTACGAGCAGATCGAGCAAACATTCGTCGGTGCGTATGATCTGCAAAAACATAGAAGGGCTAGCTGTCCAGATTAAGTGGATGATTGATTCGGGAGAGAAAGATTAGATCTCGAAGGTACTTGAGTGGAGACGAAGGAATGAGGATAGTAGAGCAAATGTAGTGTGGACAATGTCATTAATTTGTTCTTGGTGGGCATGATTGAGGAGAGGGTTCAATTGTTCATCGAGAGCTTCAATCCCTAAGCGTGCAAACACGTCGAAGGTTGGCTTGCTAGACATGGTGAGAGATTGAGAGAAAAGAGGGTACAAATTGGAAACTAGAGAGGAAGAAGGGTGGTGTCGTTGAGTGAGTGGTCATGGAGAGCGACATTGCTGAAGAAGCTTGTTTGGAAAGAGCAATGGTGTATGCTCGAACGATAGGGTATAGCATGCGGATCTCATTTTCTCGAAAGCTATGGGTCCCTATCAGCAATCTAGCCAAACAGACGCTGGGACACGACTCAAAGCACCTTCAACTTCATCGATGTTCCAGTCCACCACTTTGACCCGATGCAGCTTTCATCACCCCCAAGCCGACACTCCCGAGATTGTAGCGAACTTTTCTTCCATTCTAAAAATCTCCGTCCCCCCTGCGCCTCTGCTAAGCTGCTCATCGACTATCCTATAGACCTACCCCTTCAAGGTCTCAATCATGGATGGCCAATGAGAGTGGTCAAGATCCCGGACTGGTTAGCCTAATCACAGAAAACTTTGCACAATTTGTTGATGAGCATGATGAGACTGAGTCTTCGTCGTGGCCCGACTCTCAGAGCATTTTGCTGATCCTCGAGGTGGAGGATAGATTCGACAATTTGGGAAGTGTGGCCGCAGATCTCCCCACCTCTAGTTATTCTTTAGTAGGTTTCGTCCACTTGCATGCAAGATTCGACTTGGTATCTTCGCATTCCACCTCTAGTGGTCTTTGTTTGAATATTCCATGCGAACAGGTAAAAACGCTGGGCACAAATTGCATCCTCCTAAGCACCGAGCTCGAACACATGCAAAATCACAACGTTACGAAAATAGCTGCGAGCGCTGCGCATGCTCACGTCCAAATTACCTGCATATAGACTCGGCGTAGCAAAAGGGTCCAGTCCACAGTCTGATGCATTCTCTTGGGCAAAGCAAGCGCCATTGGCGAGGGTTGAAGTGAATTCGGACGACAGGGTGATTGCGTGGAATGAAGGATAGAGATATCGATGTATAATTGATGATGGCTGAAGCTGACGAAAGACTGACCGCGCGCAGGCAGCTTGACATTCAACTCTAGCAGTGGCGATAGAAGATTAATGGACTGCGGGCGAGCTGGAAGAGGGAAATACTCGTAAATCAAAAGGAGTATGTGGATGCAAAGACAATAGATGAGATGTAAGAAGCCGACAGAGGTGGTCTAGCTGCTGGCATTGGATCAGGCGGACTCAGTCTGAGAAGGGTTTGGCGCGGTAGGTGAGCTCAAGACAGCCTTACGCGGTTGCTTGGTAGCAACGGGGGAGAGGGATGTTGTGTCGTACCACAAGATTTCCCCTTGATATCTTCCCCCGCTGCCTTTTGATAACCACTGTCCCAAAGAACTCCCTCATGAGTCCAGATCCCCGCTCTCACGCTCTTGAGAGCTCGTCCGAGCTCGACAGAGGCGCCATCAGCGAATGACATCTACCAAAGCAGACACAGAGACCGAGGAAGCGTGACCACCCGCATTCGAAGCTAGAAACCGCAAACGCTTTGCGAACCTCGCACGAGCGCTGGCTGCGGGGTCTGCAACGTGGCAATTATGGTCGGCAGACACGCAGCGACTGTAACGGGTTTCGCCTTCGAGAGGGACAACAGGGTTTTTGATCCTAACTTGAGCTGAGCTGATACCAGGGGAGCTATACAGAGCCGACACATAGTCAAGAGGACAAGACCGAGCTGGAAGATTTGCATTCGTCATTGCTCGAGAATGCCCTTTTTCAATGATTGTACAGATATAGCTATGTACATCGTACATACCTTGCTAAGCGTGTTCCGAGTAAAATTCCAGTACCGCGAAAGGATTGAGCTTACCGTTGCAAGAGCGTGGGAAACAAGGTAGTAGCTGCAAGTAAGTCGAAGTATTGGGGCTATTGACAGGGGAAAGTGCTCCCAAACTCTTGTGGCTGCTCTATTGCAGTTTTGCGTTACGTTCGTGGAGCTTTCCCCATAGCTCCTGTTGTTCTTCCTAGCTAGCAGCGCCATAGATTATCTTGTATCGATTTCCCCCAGCCGTGGGAAAGAGATACGTACGTCTCGCCTGATTGAAACAGTACGTGCATCGGTAAGTATAAAACTTTGTATCGACATCGATTTTGACCCGCCATCTGGGCGCTTTGACCTTGCCATTCTGTACATTGAAGGAACTGGATGAGCACTAACAATTTTCTCGGAGAAGTAGGAGCTGACGTAGATGACAGCGGTAAATCTTGAAGGTATCACAGCCGTGTGTAAAGAGGAAGCGAGTGTTTAAAGTAAAGAAAGTGAAAGTGGAAATTAATAAAGAAGCGACTATATACAAGCAAGGCGAGAGCAACGGACTTGGGCATGGACGGACGCCTGGTCTCAGGGCGCCTAAGTGCTGATCAAAACAGGTGATTATAAAGCCGGTCAATGAGGTATATCCTGTGAGCGTATTCAGAGGCACCAGCCAAGATCTGAGCGTGGATACTCTGCGCTGCCTAGGGAGTTGGGGCTGAAGCGTATGAATACCATCCTATTCTTAAAGGCGGTATCGTCAAGATACTAAGCGACCCCGAATATTGTGACAACTGCGTACACTTGCATCGTCGCCTTTTCTCCGGAAGTTTCGGTGTATCCGGTAACGCGGCCGAAGTCCACGAGATGCCTGTTGCCAAAAAATCGGAACTCCACACCTACCAAAGTATTAGGCGCGTCCTTCTCGCCGGTAATAGTAAAACGGGCAGAGTCATATGGACTGAATCGTTGGCGTGGTTTTTCCGCGAGATTGTCGATCCTGATATTGAAGATCATCGAAAGTGTTTCAAAGATTTTAGTAGAATCCCTTATATTGTTGCTGACTGCGGTGCTTTGGGTGTAGTATACCAAAGCGTTAGCTATTGGTGCATGGGTTGTTGGTATAGTGACTATGATAGTATCGAAAGTGGAGAGTAAGGTGCATGTGCTTCGTATAGGCTTGGAGGAAGATGAGTTGACGCTGATGAAATGTATGCATATAATGGAGAACTAAGACAAAGATATGGGCGATGTACTGCTTATAACATCCGCCTGTAAAGTGCTAAGGGTTTCAAGGAAGGCTTCTGGTGACACACGTGACGGTGTTGTGATTACTATTGTAGTTGTCATTGCTGCTGTCTGTGCGTGTCAGCTAGAATCAAGGAGTGGTATGTATGCGGTACTTACGGTTGTGAGTATCATGATGAGGCTGATCTGCTAAGCAGTCAACACATATGTTACTACACATGCTACGTATGCGGGTCAACGTTGTAGTATATGCTGTGTATGGTGTATATTGTTGCTGTTATGCAAGAGAAGCCCTTAAGCAGAAGTTTGTTCTTGCGATTCCTATACTCATGTCGGCTTTACTCCAAGGACCAGGTTCATTGATTTCCAGGCCCTCGAGATAGTCTTGGAGGCCGACGAACCATAGGAGGATTGTCTGATGCCTGCTTTCGTCTGCATTATGCGTGAATCAATGCAGGATCTGTGGTATTTTTATTCGCGCTCCGCCACATTGGCTGCACAATCTTCCGACCCTGTCAACCTTGTAGACATGGTTATTCGAGTTTCAGGTGGATCATGCATTAACTTCAAGGGCATCGATCAGACATCCTAAACCACTGGTTTGAGCTCGCACGTCGTGTGTATGACGCTGGCTTCCGGCCTTCCGGTTAGAGACCAGCATATCCATATCTGCAGCCTGTCGATCATTGTTTGGGCCGGAGCCTTCAGAGTACAGATGATGCGGATTGACACACTGAACCAGCCGTTGGGGACGAACCTCCGCTTTGAATTTGGCAACATACCGAAAACAGGGACGGGATAACTTTTACCGCAGCAATGTGAACATCGGGCCTTGTCGATACGGGCAAGGTCTCGGCATTGTTGACATTCTCGCTTACCTATGCTGAGGTGGGAAACGGATCCTGTCCTTGCTGTATATTTATGGGGAGCACGCCTAGTGTCTCCCAGACGTTGTCAGCGGTGCCGCAAATATGGCGACTGTTGTCTGACTTGCTTCATTGAGGACAAAGGACGAGGTTCGCAAAGACCATGATTCGTTCTATAGTCCTTCAATTTTCTCCTTTGATGTACGAAATGGCGCACTTAGGAGGGAGGGCAGCGAAGCGCCACTCCACAATACACGTAGTGCGTAGTACTGTTTGTCAATCCTTTCCGAACCCGATCTGAGATCCTTTTTGAGAAGTTCCGAGATACCTATCGTATTGAGGTCATACTGCTTCGGCTCAACTTCCCAGCGGCATCGATCCGCCGGACTTGGATCGCTTCAGCCATCCACCAGTGGGGATCCGTCCGCATTGTACCGCGTTCCGCGTGATCCATGCACGTCCGGATTGTGCGGGTTGACATCCGGGAACAGTTTGGCCTGTTCAGAAGTAGATTGTCCAGGAGTGGCCATTTTGGCGCGGACTGGGGACTTCATGGTCAATGGGAAGACTCAAGCGCAGTAAAACCCTAAAGTCCAATCAAGTAGACATGGTCGATAATCAAAAGTGAGATGCATACAGGATTGGGAGACAAAGAAACTGTAGGACGAAGAGTGAGAAGGACTCAGTGGGTGGTAAAAGATGTAGAAAGATGAATGTACAACGAAATCTGTGGGTGGCGAAGGGGAGCACTATGTAGATTCCCAATCGTGGACAGGTACAAGAAGCAGAACTGGCACTTCAAGATGACTGCTGTATATTTATAGACGGCAGCCGCAAAACCTCTAATGTGCAATATTAGAGTAGCTGCATGAGTAATGAGAGATTGTTTGCAGGAAACCATATCCTTGCCGCGTTGTGAGCCCTTGTGTCTTCTAAGAAGCGTTCGCGTTATCATAATTTGTATTCCTTAACCAAGATATGGCGCTTGGGAACTTGCAGAAAGGTGGGAGAGAAAAGTGGTAGTGGTATACTTATAAAGACGTGTAAAGCATCTCAGACGCAAAGCAACAGGAACGTTGATCAGGATCGGTGATGCTAGACCTATGTCAACCACATACCAGTCCGCGGTACATTCACAGAAGAGCACGTGAAGAGGTGTAGAAGATGACCTACTAATCAAATGAATTGAAGGATAATGAAGGCTCGTCTCATGGGAGTGGAATACAACACACATGAGGGATGTAGCACTCACTGCATTCCACCGTCATCAGCATCGTGGGGAATGAATGTCATGCTTCAAGATTAGTATAGTATATCACAATGAGCATGATGAATAGAGTAGCGAAGGCTTCAGGACGGAAGAGAAGTAAGCACAAGCTGGAGAGGTGTGGACCTGTGATGTGTAAGAAGGATGGAGGACTGGGTCAGGGTGGGGTCTAAATACCTGTAGAGGAGAAGGTTGATTTCAATCGCAACAGTGATGCAGTCCGTACCACTGCAGGATTCACACTTACCAGGCATATTGCTTTATCTAGCCCATTCCCTATAGTCATTCACTACTGTCTAAGCCATCACAACCAGAGAGCTGTAAAAGTCCCTTCACTCCGTTCCTCTACCCTTCCCACTCTCTAGGAGCATAAAGCCATCTCCCTCATTCATCTGGCCTTCTTGCTAAGGCAAGTCCACCGTCCTGATCCCCTCTGCTACTCTCCTACTTGCTCCCGGGGCACTCTTGCCCTCCATGCACCTGGACAGATGTAGCAAGTGTCCCCGATGATCTCTTACAAACTTGGCATACAGCACACTGGCGCAAAAAACAGCCATAGCACTCATAAAGACGGGGTATTTGAACTGTTCTGGTCTTGAGAACACAATTGTAGATCCGTAGGCACACAATTCGAAGAAATTCTGGACGGAGGCTTCTGTAGAGGAGAATGTGCCTCGTGCTTCGGGCTCGACACCCTATATAGGAGTCAGTGAAGCGTTCTCATTCACCGCATGAGGTGTTTGTTAGGTTCGGAGGATGTGGTGCAGTTCTACCTCTTGCAATAGAATCTGCACGCTCAAATCAAACCCCCACAGCCCAACTCTGCTCAGCACAACCCCAGCTATCAGACCTAGAGCGGCGAAATAAGGCGTGCCCGACGTCCAAATAGAAGCCACAGCACCAAAAACACAAACAACTTGCCAACTGACCGACCACAGCCCTGCACGCAGAGGACCAACTTTGTTCATCGCCAATGGAGCCAGCCACGTAGCCGACATCTCGAGCGCAACCGAGACTGTACGCAGGAGGCCAATTGAGATCGAGGAAAGGCCGATGGAGAGAAGATATGCGATCATTTGACCAGAGAAGGAGAGGACCGTGAGATAGAGAAGTGAGAGCGCCATGGAGGGGAGGAAGACCTCATTGTGGGTGTAAGCGGAAAGAGTCTCGACCAGTTTGGCGAGTCCCAGCAAGATCCACCTCCGTAGTCCTATACTCAGCAAACCATCCTCGTCATCTGTCGTATCACAACCTCCACCTCGCGGTGCCTGCAAAGGCAGTATCTGAAGATACACCTAAGCCCATCAGCCCCGGTCCCCGAAACAAAGATAGGAACCCAACCCTCTGAATAGCATAATACTCAACGCCAACACACAGCGCACTCGACCCCAGCACGACCAGAATGGCCATCGGAGTGGACACCCCATCCAAGAGCGCCACAAGCAGCGGCCCAAAGAGTTTGCAAAACAAATCAATCCTCCGCATCTGACTATTCAATTCCCCCAACCCAACATCCCCCCACCTCGAGATAACAGGAACCCAGTCCCTCTCAACAGCGATCAGATTCGCAACCGCGCACAACTTCTCCACACACGCCAACATGCAAAGACCACCCAACACCGCGTTTCTAAACAGCGGAATCGGCGAAGGAAAGAAGGACACGAGCGCGAAAAACCCAACACAAGAAAGCACCACAGCCGCCCGCTGCCCAAGAATCGAGAACCGCACAGCACGCAGCCTGTCATTACGGTCAATATACCGCCCCACCAGCGGCGAAAAGACGATCGCGCTGCCCGCGCGGATGAGGGCGTAGACTGAGGTCGGGAGCAGCGTCCCCGGCCATATGCGCGCGAGGAACAAGACGGCGCCGAATTCGAAGAGGCGGGTGTTGAAGGTTGAGAGGGTGTGCGAGAGGTAGAGTTTTCGCTTTGTGCTCTCCTTGGCGGATTGGTGTTGTTGTTGGGACGGATGTTCTGGGGATGGTGGTGGGGAGGAGGCAGGGGAGGG
>JAABUQ010011094.1_pt1 | contig 11619 bp, 11 predicted proteins | sample 5560001 | NCBI WGS metagenome assembly JAABUQ01 (sample SAMN10711888, study PRJNA513371) | rock metagenome | isolation source: Antarctica rocks | place: Antarctica: Victoria Land, Finger Mt nord | collected 2015-12-18
CAATCGCTGAGTTTTTTCAGGGTGGCTTTTAATGTAACTTAATATTTCCTTCATGTTCTAGTAAGGAAAAAGCTAATTTTATACTCTTTTACCACAAAACGTTTCTATTGTGGAGATGTCTATTGTCAAACAGCCATGCGATGAGGGGGTGATTCGGTCTTCTCCCTGCACTGACCCCTGCACGAGAAACGTCGGACGATGGGTATTGGCAGCCACGATCCTCGGATCGAGCATGGCTCTGATTGATGGCACCGTCGTTAATGTGGCGTTGCCGGTGCTGCAAGCAGAGCTGAAGGCAACGGTAGCTGACGTGCAGTGGATCGTTGAGTCGTATGCGCTGTTTCTCGCTGCCTTAATCTTGGTAGGCGGGTCACTGGGCGATCGCTTTGGGCGGCGGCAGATCTTTGCCTATGGTGTAACGCTGTTCGCAGTGGCTTCGGTATGGTGCGGTCTCTCACCTTCTGTGAATCAACTGATTATCGCGCGAGCGGTGCAAGGGATAGGTGGTGCGTTGCTGGTGCCAGGCAGTTTGGCAATCATTAGTGCCTCATTCAGCGGCGAGCAGCGCGGGCGAGCGATTGGGACATGGTCGGGCTTCACCGCTATGACTTCGGCACTCGGTCCGGTGCTAGGCGGCTGGTTGGTTGAGCATGTCTCTTGGCGTTCGGTCTTTTTTCTCAATGTCCCGCTGGCGGTGGTCGTACTTGGCATTGTATTCTGGCGGGTACCGGAGAGCCGTAACGAAGAGACCAGGAGACTGGACTGGTGGGGGGCGCTGTTGGCAACGGTCGGGCTAGGAGCAATTGTGTACGCGCTGATCTCATCGTCCAATTTAGGCTTGAGCAATCCAGTCATCCTCAGCTGCTTGGCAGTTGGCATCGTCATTTTGAGCGCCTTTATTTTCGTAGAGACTCACAGCCGGGCATCGATGCTGCCGCTATCTCTGTTTCGTTCGCGGACCTTTAGTGGGGCAAATTTACTGACGCTGCTGTTGTACTTAGGTATGAGCGGAGTTTTGTTTTTTTTGCCCTTTGATTTAATTCAGGTACAGGGCTATTCGGCTACAGCTGCTGGTGCCGCTTTGCTACCTTTTATCCTGATTATGTTTTTGCTCTCGCGCTGGTCAGGCGGGTTGATTAGCCGCTACGGCGCGAAGCTGCCGCTGATTGTTGGTCCGATGATCGCTGCTGTGGGGTTGGCTTTATTTGCCGTGCCAGGGATTAGTGGCAGTTACTGGACAACCTTTTTCCCAGCAGTGGTTGTGCTGGGTGTGGGCATGGCAATTAGTGTCGCACCGTTAACAACAACAGTGATGGGGGCAGTGAAGACGAGCCAAGCTGGGCTCGCTTCGGGGATTAATAATGCTGTGGCGCGGACATCTGGGTTGGTTTCGATCGCAGTGCTGAGCCTCGTTATCTTGGGTGCCTTTAATCACAATCTCGATCGGCGGCTAGCAATGCTGAAGATCTCGCCCGAAGTGCAACAGATGCTTGACTCGCAGCGAACTAAGCTGGCTGGGACTGAAGTCCCTCCTGGCCTTAGCCCTGAGGTGAGTGCGGTTATCCACCGCGCGATCGCTGAGTCGTTTGTGGACAGTTTCCGCTTAGTTATGCTCGTTGCTGTTGGGCTGGCGCTGGCAAGTGCAATTGTTGCCTTTGTAATGATTGGGGACAGGCGCAGAGACAAACGCGGTCGGCACAGTGATCGTGCTTGATGCTTCGTTACATTGAATACTAATTCTTAAATCTTACTTAAGTTAGAGGGATTTCTCAAAAACCGTTACATACAATACAAATACGCAACGAAATCGTTCATCTCTTACCTGAAGCTTTCACCAATTCGGTTAAGTTTCGGCTAGAGACGGAAGTAGGGCGAAATCCCGAAGGAACGCGCCTCACTTACCACAATGACTTTTGAGGCGAAAACCATGAAATACTTCAACACATCGCTTGACGCTACCTCCCACCTAGCTGTGGTACCAATGACCAGACAACATACCGAGATAGCACCGGTGTCTGGGCACCCTCAAGCAGTAGCGCCGGTATCTACGCCTAATTACTTGGGCGGAGCCACAATCATGTTAGCTTTGGCTGGAATGATCGCCATGGCTGCTCAAGCTGCGGGGTTTACATCTAAGTCGGCTACACCAAAACAGCGGACAGTCACGGTCAAAAATCGTTCATTCGCTAACCACTGGCCCCACACGTCACATCAATAACTGCGAGTGGTAATCAAGGCATACGCGGAAATTTTGGATTTTGGGTTGAGCCTCTGTCGTGCCAGACAGGGGCTTGAAATCAAGAAGCCTTAAACGTTCGGTAATTCGTACTTTTGAGCTTGCACGGGCGCGCCGCCGGAGCTACCAAGGAGCGGACCGTTGAGTTCCAGAGTTTCCAGCTCTACTCAAGTCGAGGGTATGTACCAGGTAGTTTTGGATTTAAACAGATCAACCATAATCCAAAATCTGAAATCAAAAATCGTCTCGGTCGCTAAATTAGGAGTTAGAAATTGAGATGACTACCAAAGTCAAAAAGCAGCTACAAAATCAGCCGGATGAGGCATTAATTAATTGTGGTCAAGATGGTTTTGACTTTGAGCGCTGGGTTAGGGCAGTTAGACCCCAGTTGCTGGCTGCGATCCGAAGGAGTTCGGGGCAATGAGTACCTCTCGTCCAAATCTCTAACTTTGCCAACCATAGACTGTGAATTCCTGCTGGTGGAATCTCGAACTAATAGGGTAAAACTTCTTCCAAACTTCGTGAAGTAGTGTGAAGAAGTGCATAAGTATTTGTAAGAAAGACTAGACGAAAGCAATTAATTGTGGTAAACAATCATTAGCTTTCTCGAATATTCCATGTACTTATTCGAATTCGTTGACCAAGGCTGGGTGCCATCTTCAATACACACTACCGAGTTGGAGCTTTTGGAGAGTTGCCTGACCCTCTCTGGTTTTTTTGACTGGGTTTCTAATTAGGTAGCAGATTATGCAAGGCAAAAAACAATTAAACAAATTGTAGAGCTGGGAGCTGGTACCGCTCCAATCGTGAGACTACTTGCTCAAGATAGTAGAACTGATAACATAAAATTGATTGCTTGCGACTTGAAACCGCAGGTGGAGGTTTACGAGGCGTTGGAAAAGCAATATCCAAAAAAAGTCATAGCAATTTCTGCTCCTATAGATTTTTCTAAGCTACATAAATGGGAACCCTCGACACTTCTTCTCATCATAAATAGTTTTCACCATATTCCACCCAAAAACCGACTAGCAACTTTGACAACCTTGACCAAATCAGCCGACAGAGTGATGGTTTTTGAGTCGTTGCACAATAATCTTATATCCATCCTATTAGCTGCTTCTGGGGCGATACTTGCCTGGGTACTAGTGCCAATTCTATGGTTTAATAAACTAGGTAACATCCGACGAATATTGTGGTGTTGGCTGTTGCCCGTAGCCCCTTTGATGTTCTTGTGGGACTCAATTGTATCTTGTACACGTATGTGGAACGATCAGCAATGGTATGAGGTACTAGGGAAAATTTTGGATGATTCTAGAATTCCAAAAGTGAAAAGTACCGTTAACACTCAGTTAGTAATTTGGTAGTGACAAGGATGTAAAAATACGAAGTTAAGCAATAGAGGAAAATATAGTTGTCCAAATCCAAGGCGAGGTTTCTGATTCCGGCTGTTGGCGCTGCTGTAGTCGTGGCAGGGGGCGTGGCTGCTTATTTTTACTTCAAAGGACCTTTGGGAGAATCGTCAAGCCCTCTAGCCAGCGCCAAATTGGTGCCAAATGAAGCTGTGATGGCAACCTCTCTCTCGCCTGACAATTTGTCAAAGTTAGAGCAGTTTGGCACGCCAGAAGCCCAAAATATAATTGAGAAAGGCATCCAGGACTTCAATCAAAAAATGATCGGTGAGTCCGACATCGATTATGAAAAAGACCTGAAGCCTTGGGTCGGTAATGTAATGATTGCTTTCCTGCCATCGACCATAGTAAACTCGGCACCAGGTACTCCCCAATCAGTTCAGGAGCCCAATACTCTGCTGGTAGTGGGAATTAAAGACAAGGTCAGTGCTTTAAATTTTGTTAACAAATTGAAGGCTGAGAAAGGGATACAAAGTCAAGAGAGTGACTACCAGGGTGAGAAGATAGCAGAATTTATTACAGACAGAGGTACCAAAAGCTACAGCACTGTGTTGAATGACCATTTGGTGCTTGCTTTCGACAGAAAAGCTGTGGCGGAGGCAATTGACACTTTTAAAGGTAAGCCTTCCTTTGCTAGTAAGGAGGGTTTAGATAACCCGCTCTCAAAGGGTGTGGAAGTCCAAAATCCCCTGGCTCAAATCTATATACCTGACTCTAATATTGCGGTGCAGCAATTAATCTCGAATAATCCGAACATGTCCCAGCTGCCTCCTCAAACCTTGGCTTCGTTAAAGCAGGTGAAGTCTGTGGCAGCAGGTATTGGGATTGATGACGCGGGTATACGTGTGAAGGTAATTGCTAAGTTAGACCCGCAAGCAATCAAGGCACAGTATCAACCAGCGCCAGGTGCAGTGGAGGCTCAGTTGCCTATAGGAACATTTGCCCTGGTTACTGGACAGGGAATCAGCCACAGTTGGTTAGCGCTGGTAGAGCGGTCAAAAACGGAGCCGGAATTAAAGCAAGCAATTGACCAGGTGAGGCAGCAACTCCAAACGGTCAATATCGACCTAGATAAAGACATCTTTAGCTGGATGGATGGTGAATTTGCCTCGGCGATGGTGCCAACTAACCAAGGAACACTAGCCCCCCTGGGGTTTGGTGGGACCTTGATTATGCACACGAGCGATCGCCAAACAGCCGAAAACACCCTCAAAAAACTCGACATGTTAGCCCAAAGTCATTCCATCACCGTAGGCGAAACCAACATCCAAGGTAAAGCTGTGACAGAATGGCAAACTCCATCACAAGGAGTTTTGTTAGGGCATGGTTGGCTGAATCAAGACTCGGTATTTGTGGCTGTGGGCGATCAGGTGATTAGTGCGATCGCCACTACTCCCAACCCATCTCTCAATAACAGCGATACCTTCAAAGCCGTCACTGGCTCTTTGCCGAAACCGAACGGGGGCTACTTTTACGTCGATATGGACAAAACTGTGTCCTTGGTAACTCACAATCTCCTGCAGCCACAAAACATTGCCATTCCGCCTGAAACGAGTGCTTTCCTGAATTCGATTCGTGGTTTGGGCGCGACTGCCACTAGCCCTGACAACTCAACGAGTCAAGTGGAGTTATTGCTTGCACTCAAACCTAAAACTACAAAATAGTTGGCCCTCAAACCTCTGGCTCAATCCCTGCCGCCCGTAACTGTGCTACCAGCCTTTCTGCTCGCTGACGTTCCCTCGCCGCCAACTCCGAACCCCAAAGCAACAGCTCTCCCAGCTCGTCCCACCAGCGTAACCAGTAACCCAGGCGATTTTCCCGCCTCCCTTGCCACATCCCGAAAAACAGGTTTATCTCATCCATCCAGTAGCGGTTATTTTCATCCGGTTGTCGCAGTTGATAATGCCCCATATCATCTAACCGATAAACTTCTAACACTCCCTCGTCTGGCTCAAAAATGGCATAGTTGGGCACTTGCAAGATTTGCTCGTAAAAGAACCATTTACCGGGAGGATAAGTTGGCTTGTTGGAATACTCTCCACCTGCCGCATCCGAGAGAAATTCCATGACCACGATCGGAGTATCCCCTTGAAGCCGTGGGGTATAACTGCGCTTGACCTCCTCTCGCGGCACCCGAATATAAGGGACGTACCCCCAATCGGGGGCTTTTACCACAATCTTGTTGTTCAGAGTGGCACAGATGCCATAGTTCGTTGTAGTCAAGGCGTTGGCTGGGAACCTTCCGGCGAGTTCCAGGCTTTCTGTTAAAGCGGCGGCGAGGGGTGGTTGATTAATGTTATCCACTGGCTCGTCGTCTAAAACAAAATTATCCGGTAACTTTTCCCAGGTCACTTGATAGATTGCTACAGTGGCTATCACAATCAGCCTAACTCGCTAATACGTGGGCTATGGCTCACATTGTAGTGCCCATCTTAGTCTAAGGTGACTCAGCGAAATGCTATCTCACTCTCAATGTCCAAACTGTCAGATTGTCAAAATTATCTTGCCGATGTGATCCCCTTCCAGGCGCTCGTGAGCCCGGCACGCTTCAGTTAATGGATAAACAGATCTGCCCCTAGCATTGCTAAGCGCTGGGCGATCGCAAAGCCAATCCCTTTACGCCGGCTGACTCCTGTAATAAGAGCAATGCGCCCTTTCAATCCTGCTTCAAGCAAGCGACTAACTCCTCTGTACTCTTTAGATGAACAACCCTGATACTCGATGTTATCTCACTGCAGTGACTTCTATTTCCACCAAAGCATTTGGGAGAGCAAGACGGTTCACACCCAGAAAAATACCAGATGGCTGGCAGCCTTGTGCCTGGAGTCGTTGCACAAGTAAGTCGTAGTGTTTAAGGGTCGCTTCCGCATCGCAGGTGTAGACATTCAAACGCACAACATTTGCAAGACGATAACCAGCTTCGGTCAGAATCCGTTCTACATTGTCTAAAGCAAAGCTCATCTGGGCGCGCATATCGTTGGGATGCTGTAGGTCTCCCGCTTGATCCACAGATAACTGCCCCCGCACAGTAGAGCAAACGCTCTGCCCCTGTGACTTCAATTGCCTGTGAGAAGGCGAACGGATCTTGCCAGGTATCAGGATTAATCTTAAGAAGCTCTGCCATAGTGAATGTCTGTTAATGGTCTACAACACTCTGTAGAGTAAGCGCATCGCTTGATCGCTGCCTAGTTGATTCCTGCTCGTTTTTGACGATTCTTGCTATTTCAGTGCTTCTCTAGGCGTGATTCCAACGATTCGCTTAAAGTGTCGGCTGAACTGGCTTTGATCGGCAAACCCAACCGCTTGAGCGATCGCTGCAATATTTTGCTCACCCGTTTTCAACAAGAACTTGCCTCGTTCAATCCGTTGTCGTAGCACGTATTGATGCGGTGTGATGCCCAATGAGCGTTTGAATAAGCGAGCAAAGTGATATTGGCTGATGCCAGCCACACTAGCTAAATCAATCAGTTGAATCGGTCGATCAAGGTGAGCCTGGATGTAATCGTTAACTTGTTGCAATTGACGAGATGAGAGCCCTCCATCAGACTGTCGCAATTTCGGCTGAAAGGCACAGTAATGACGCAGGAGATGAATCATCAGGACCTGTGCAAGTGATTCAGCGTATAAACGTCCCCCCAGTCCTGCTGTCGTAATTTCATGCAGAAATAACCGGGCGATCGCTTCAATATGAGCATCCTGAGTGAAGGGAGTTGCGACCAGCTCCACTTGACTGGTATCAATCTCACAATCTCGTGCAACCTGACAGAGGAAGGCAGGCTCAATGACAAACGCTAATCCCTCATCTGCGCTTTTCCATGCCGTAAAACTGGGAACATTTGCCGGAATCAGGAAACTAGACCCTCTTGGAAAGGTTCCATGATAGAAATGCTCACCGATTTGGGTAACTTCTTGGACATTGCCATCACTCAAATGGAAGGCTAAGACATGCTGTTGTAAGGTCGCTTCTAACTGATTGGGCAAATAAACCTGATGTTCCACAGTCAAACCAGACAGCTCAAGTGATCGCTTTGCCAGCACCCAATCTCCGGCAAAAATATCTAATGGATTAACTGTAGGATCGGTGTTCATCAATGGAACGTAATACCATATGGAAGGGCGAGATCTACAAACAATCTTGCGTCACCTAAACCGACTGTACAGACAGGCTCTCATGCCGCCAGTCGTACTCCATATAGGTCGCCGTCTCCAATGCTTGAGCCTGTCCTAGCAATTTCGCCACGACATAGAGAGACATATCGATACCAGCCGAAATGCCGCCAGAGAGAATGAGATGACCGTTATCCACAATGCGATCGCTTGGACAAATTCTCGTTTGAGGAGCTGATTCTCTCAGGTGTTCAATGGCTCCGTGATGAGTCGTGGCAGACAAACCGTCCAGTAGTCCAGTCCGAGCAAGGATCAAGGCTCCTGTACAAACCGAGAGCAACAGTTCTGTTTGTTGGGCACACTGTTTTACCCAATCCAGCAGAACGGCGTTGTGCATTTCTCGCCGTGTACCGTAGGGCTTGCCGTCGAGCGTAAATCCACCGCCACCAGGCACTAGCAAAATATCAGGTTTAGGACAATTTTCAAAGGTATAGTGAGGATTGACGCTGAATTGATTGCGGGCAAGCACGGGAGCGGCTGTTTCTGCCACTGTATAAACGTTAAATGGCTCTAAACCATCCCGTTTTCCTGTAATCGAAAACACTTCAAACGGTCCGGCAAAATCTAGAACTTCGACATCCTTGAAGATGAGAATAGCAACATTCTTAGGCTGACTCATGATTATTTCTCCTTGTGCCAAGGATACCAACAAATTCAACGACAGCGCCAGCAAGAACTAATTTCCCTGTTTGTATAGCTTGGTGGCGGCAGGAATGCTACGGCAGCCGGATGATCCCACCGTATTCCCCGCACTGTTCACCACCTGGTGGAGCATCGGTTCGTACTGGATTCCTTTCTTAGAGACGCGTAGTAAGTCTGTCAGTCCAGCACGATTACAAGAGGCCGTTGAGCTACGGAGGCCGCACGGCGTGAAAACCTCCAGCCACAAGAACCTATGTCGTCTTCTTTGTGAGGAAAATTATGGCAAACACACAGCCCATTAATTATAGGCGGTTGCTTAAAGTGACTTTCAAACGAATTTGCGGTATCTTGGTCTGATTTTAATCATCGTCTTGAGCGGCAATCAATATTGATAGCATATCCGGGTTATCAGTGCTTTGAGCCCTTTTACGTAGATCAGAGCCCGGAGAGCGATCGCTTCCTCCTCCGCCCCCATGGCTCCTGCTACCGCCTGCTTTAGGAAAAGTGATCGCTCTCCTTGGCCTCTCCTCTACTAGCAACAGCTATCAAAGCCTGCTTATTTTTCCCTGTCCTGATGCTCTTTTTTATTGTAACGGTCTCCTTCAAACGGCTGAGTTCCTGTTGTTGGATAGTCGTCATCCCTTGGGCTAAAAATTCGATTCACAGCTTCTGAAACATATTGTACTGACAGTTGAATCCGCTCCCAAATAGACATAGCTTCCAATCTCCTTACTCCTGAGTCTTAATTAAACTGTTAATGCTTATGGGAAATACTTACCTTATATTGTTGATGTAAAACTTTTGCGCCTAGAGCTTTTTTAACAACTCTTTATAGAAAAAATGCTAGCTATAAAAATTTCTGGGATCACCTGTTGCTGGGCAGAGATTATCCTCAAATAGGACTGCTATAGTTATGTTCAAGATATACTAAGATTGGGAATCTATCTTGTGTATAGATGAGATGGTGAAGGACCTCGGTGTTAAAACCGAGACAGGAGGATTTTTTGTAAACGCTTGACATTCCTTATAGCAGGTGTGACCCATTGCCAGCACAGGGGAGGCTAGAGGAAGTGCTAGAGTAACAGTACATCCGCAGTTGTCAGGCGGTAGTGGAAGCCGTAGGGGTGATAATTGATAACAGGGGTAAGACAGGCATGAAATTGGGAATATACCAGGGGACTGGCACCCCCTTCGATGTATCAGCCAATCTTACCTTAATGGCTGAGATGGGGAAAAAAGCAGCTGACCAGGGAGCCGACTTTCTAATCTTGCCTGAACTGTTTTTGACTGGGTATAACATTGGGGATGATTCCTGGAAGCTAGCAGAGCCTGTTGGCGGAACCTCGCTCCAAGTCGCAGCCAAAATTGCCCAAGATTGCAAGTTAGCACTTTTGTTTGGGTACTCGGAACTGAGTGAAGGCTTGGTCTACAACTCCGCAGCGTTGATCAACACAGATGGTCGGATGGCAGCAAATTACCGCAAAATTCACCTGTATGGCCCGGAAGAACAGCGTCTATTCAAACCGGGAGAGCAGTGGGTGGTACACTCAATCGCAGGCATCAACGTCGGAGTACTGATCTGCTACGATATTGAGTTTCCTGAAGCTGTGCGGCTTCTTGCCCTCAAGGGAGCAGAGCTAATTGCAGTACCCACTGCCTTAGCGGTTCCCTGTCTTGAAGTTCCCACCGCCATAGAAGTTGCGAAGAAAATCGTTCCGGCGCGCGCTCTAGAGAATCAAGTGTTTGTTGCCTACGTCAATCGCTGCGGCAGTGAGGGAGATATGGACTACTGTGGCCTTAGTTGTGTGGTAGGACCAGATGGGCGGGAATTAGTCCAGGCTGGCCTCGAAGAAGCTTTGTTAATTGTGGAAATCAACCCAACAGCGATTTCAAAGGAGCGGTCAGTGTATTCTTATTTGAGCGATCGCCGCCCTGAACTCTACAGTTAGTTTTGAATTTGATCCCGAAACCCAATTGCCTGATACCGCACGGTTCCAGTAATTCCTTGCGTTGGAAAAACACTTCATCTTTGCGCCTGCCATCTAGCGAAGGTGTAGCCTGGGAAGCTGTCAACTCCTGCTTCGATAGGCAACTACCGCATTCCTGTTAAATGTTCTACCAATAGCTCTTGAAAGCGGTGCACGCCAACCTCTCTACTAGGAGATAAAGGGCCAGCAACATAACCAGGTGAGTCAATCCCTTGTTGAACTTGTGGCAGTAGAACCATATCCTCCTGCTGGACTTTATCATATGTACTAATAATTCGCTCTAGATTCTCAGAAGATTTCGCTGCTTCAGTATTAGGAACCAACCAGTCCCAGCGCACTCTGGTTCGGGATACCCCCTGTGGATCGATCGTGTAGACAATAATTAAGTCTGGGTTAGCAATCCAGGCAAAATTTGGCCAAAAACTCATAATGGAAGTACCTTGCATCAGCCAAGTAGGTAGCCCATTCTTAGCAATACCTGGCTTAAATCCGTGTACTATTTCACTACTGTCTGGTGCATAAGGAGTGTATTGCAAGTAATAATAATGCCTAGCCTCACAACGTATGAGTTCGTAGCTATTGTTCCAAGACACATCGCCGGTACTGTAACTCGATTTATGAACCACAGGCTCATGGTAATTTTCAGCATTATTTTCAACATAAAGCTTCCAGTTAGTATTCATGTAATAGTCGATACTATGAACTCTATGCCACTCGCTGATGTTGTACCCACTAAACATATCAGGTAACTCAAGTAGCTGCTTTTGTAAAGGGCTACAGTTGGGGTCCAGATTCACGAAAATGAAGGGACCCCAGGTATCAATATGAACGGATTTCAAATTATGCTCTGAAGGCTCAAAATTTTCATAACCTTCAAAATTAGGAACACCTCTCAACTTGCCTTCTAAGTCAAAGGTCCAAGCATGGTATGGGCAGACAAAGCGGTTGCACTTACCATCTCCTATGGCTACAGGTGCTGCCCGGTGAGTGCAAACGTTGTGAAATGCACGCAACACTTCATGCCTATCCATTACAATTACCAGGGGGATATCGCTGACGGGGCGACAATACGGCCTGAAAAGCTTATTTGATAAAGAGTGTAGCGTTTTATGGTAAAAAAAGATAGGTCTAGTTATGTCAATAAGACCTATCTAATGATAATGCTGTCTGAATTATA
>JAABUQ010011095.1_pt1 | contig 11618 bp, 6 predicted proteins | sample 5560001 | NCBI WGS metagenome assembly JAABUQ01 (sample SAMN10711888, study PRJNA513371) | rock metagenome | isolation source: Antarctica rocks | place: Antarctica: Victoria Land, Finger Mt nord | collected 2015-12-18
AGGAGCGCGTGGCGAGTTCCCGAGGCAGGCAGGTGCCGCGCGGGGTCAAGCGCAAGATGAGCGGCTATCCATTGCGCCCGCGCACGCCACAGCCGACCACACGCATCGACTTCAGCGCCGCCATCCGGATCGCAAAGTGAACAGCATTGGGGGTAGCCCTTGAGAAGGCCGATCAATTGAGTCTCGTGTTCCAGCCACGCATTGACCTCCTCTCAGGCCGATGCGTCGGCGCCGAGGCGCTCCTGCGCTGGAAACATCCAAGTCTCGGTGCGATCTCGCCGGGCGAGTTCATCCCGATTGTCGAGCAGACCTCGATGGCCCGAGCGATGACCGCATGGGTGCTTGAGGCTGCCCTGACGCAGCTCGCGGCCTGGCGCGCGGCCGGTCTCGACCTGCAGCTTTCCATGAACGTGTCCGCGTCCAACCTGCTCGAACACGATCTCGACGCCCGTGTGATGCGGGGCTTGGCCAAGCACGCGCTTGCGGCCGAACACCTGGAACTGGAGATCACCGAGAGTGCCCTGATGGAAGACGGAGGGCAGGCGCTTGCCCAACTCGAAGCAATTGCGGGAGCCGGAATTCGCTTGGCGATCGATGATTTCGGGACGGGGTACAGCAGCATGTCCTACCTGCAGCGGCTACCCGTCCAGGTCGTTAAGATTGATCAGTCTTTCATGCGCGATCTCGCGGACAACGAGCGCAAGCGTTCCCTTGTGTCCACGATGATCCTGCTGTCCCACAACTTGGGCTATCGCGTGGTCGCCGAAGGGGTCGAGACCAGGCGAGTGCTGGACATCGTCGCAGATGCCAAGTGCGACGAGGTGCAAGGATACTTCTTTGCCCGACCAATGATCCCGGACAATTTCGTGGCTTGGACTCGGGCCTCGGTAGATCCGCGGTCACATTGAGCACGCCCCAAAGACGGTGCAACCGCACCAATTCTGTTCATCAGACATATCGCCGGCGGTGATGCATGTTGCGTCCGCATGGCATGGCGTGCAGCGAAGGACAGAGGCGACGCCTTATGATGCCGGGACCGTACCCGATTCCGGCGCTCTCGGAACCCTCTCCGGGAACACTGGCCCTTTGACCTGTCCTCACGTCGCAAGTTGAGCGCGAACGTCGTCCAACACCGTCAAGGGTTCAGGAGGTCCCGTTTTCGCCCCCCGAACGGCACAGACCAATAGAACATGACAACTTTTGGTAAAACTCGGCAGCAACTTCCTGCTATCCTTCGGGAAGACTGGCGAGAGCTGGAAGGACAGCATGGAACGGGCAGGGGTGGCGTCCGATGACGGGTTGCGTCCCGTAGTAGGCTCCCTTCTGCGAGAAGCAGTCGAGGCGCTGCACTGCAACTACGCCATCTTTGATGCCGAGCGACGCCTGGTGGACTACTGTGCCTCTTATGCCGAACTGCACCGCTCGGCGTTCGAAGCACTGCCCGCTGGGCTACACTACGACGACCTTATGCGCGAAGCGATCCGGCAAACCTTGCCAGATGCCAGCCCAGATGCTCAAGCAGCAGAGCTGGCCCGGCGCATTGCCGCGCACGAGTCCAACGACCGCAGCGACTTCGACCGCCTCTATCCCGGCGGACGCTGGATGCGCGTCGCCAAGCACCGGCTGTCCGGCGGGCACGTAGCCGGCCTGGCCATCGAGATCACCACCCTGAAGCAACGGGAGGCGGCCATCGCGGCAAGCGAGGCGCGCTACCGCGCCCTGGTCGATACCGCCCCGGTCGGCATCTGGCACCTGGACGAGGGTGGACAGACCCTATTCGCCAATGCCCGCCTGGCTGCGCTCTACGGCGGGCGGACGCCAGTCTCCCTCGCTGCCGCGCCGTTGCAGCGGCAGGACGCGCTGGCCTCTGAGGGGCCATTTGGTTTCCCTTGCGGCCGGGAGGTCGAAGCCGTGATCCCGGCCCGGGGGAAGCGGCAGAAAGCGCACGTGCTGGTGTGCGCCTCGGAGTGGCTACCCTCGCTGGCCGGGGGCAGCGGCCGCAGCACCGTCGTTACCCTGCTCGACATCACGCCGTTGAAGGCCGCGCAAGCCCGGGCGGAGCACCTGGCCTGGCACGACGCCCTGACGGGCCTCGGCAACCGCGCGCAGTTCCAGCGCGCCCTGGAGGAGGTGGCGGGCAATCGGCAGGGCGCGGTGCTGCTGATGGTGGACCTGGACCACTTCAAAGAGGTGAACGACCGCCACGGCCATGCCGCCGGGGACACGATGCTGCGTGCGGTCGCAGTCCGCCTGCGGATGGCTGCAGGCCATGACGACCTGGTCTGCCGCCTGGGCGGCGATGAGTTTGCCATCCTGCTGCGAAGCTCCGACGCCGTGCAGCGTGCATCGGCCCTGGCCGTTAGTCTGGCCAGCGCCCTCCAGCAGGCAGTCCCGGCGGACGGAATACAGCTCGCGGCATCTGCAAGCATCGGCCATGCGGCATTTCCAGCCGACGCGGAGGACGTCGCGGGATGGCAGCGCGCTGCCGATCTCGCCTTGTACGCTGCCAAGCACGCGGGGCGCGGCCGGGCAGTTGCGTTCCAGCAAGCGCTGCTGGACCGTGCCCGGCAGCAACGCGGGCTTGTCGAGGCATTCACGGAAGCCATCGCAGCCGACGCGCTACGCCTGGCCTGGCAGCCCCAGGTTTCCGTGCCGGGACAGGCGCTGCGCGGCGCGGAGGCGCTGGTGCGCTGGCCCGCCAGTCCCAGCGGCGCCGGAGAGGCCCTGCCAGGCAGCTTCCTGCCGGCAATCGCGGAGGCCGGCCTGCTCCCTGCACTCGACACCTGGGTGCTCAATGCCGCGCTGACCCAGATGGCCGCCTGGGTCGGCGTGCCAGGCGCGCCAGGGATCGTCGCCATCAACATTTCTGCCGGCACCCTGTCCGACCCGGCCTTCCCGGCCCGCGTTGGCACCGCCCTGCTGCGCCACTGCGTTCCTGCCGAGATGCTTGAGATTGAGGTTCCAGAGGACGTGGCCACCCGTGACCTCGACGCGATCACGCCCGTGCTGGAGGAGTTGCGCGCCCTCGGCGTGCGGCTGGCGCTGGACGACTTCGGGGGCGGCCTGTCCTCCGTGTCGCACCTTGTCCGCTTGCCGGTCGGTCTGGTGAAGCTCGACCGGTCGATCATCGCGGGCCTGCCTGGCAGCCAGGAACGGGCCATGCTGCGGGCCGTCGTCGCCATGGCAGGCAGCTTGGGCCTTCCGGTCCTGGCCGAGGGCGTCGAGACCGACGCTCAGCTTTTCAGTCTGCGACGGGAAGGCTGCACCCTGATGCAAGGTTACCTGTTCAGCCGCCCGATGCCAGCCGATGAGTTGGTGCCGCAGAAGGCACAATGTATCAGCCGCGTTTTATGACGTCGTCGGCTGGATTATAACACGCGAGAAAGACCATGGTCGCTCGTTTTTGGCCGTTTCCGGGGGACGCCGGCACGCGAGCGAGCACACCAGGTGGGACGGGTACTCCTGCCTCTCGCAACGCTCTCCTGAAACCGCCTCCCTGTAAGTCAGCGGTGGGTTTCGACGCTGATCAGCGCCGTAACACACTGGATGTTCACATCTTCCCTGGGTCCGGTATCTGCGCTGACTGATTGCAAGGCGCGGCCGAGGAGTTCCACCTTGCAGCCGCGGTGCAGAACCTGAGGCGGCTGGCACGGCTCACCGTCCGCGGCCTGCCGGATCAGGCCGGGACCGCAGCGTTCGGGTAAGTAAGGCCAGGTCGCAATGGCGGCAGCCGCCAAAAGCATTCGAAAAACAGAGGGAATGATCCGGTGTCCCGCTGCGCCAGACCCACTTCAGGGTTTTTCAACAGCATCAAGTGTTTCCCGACAGGTCTGGTTGTCGGCCGCTATTAGGAAAGGATTCTACAACCCCTGGGAACAAGCGCAACGTGACCCCGCTCGCGCTTCCGTGTACTCTGGGCAGATGATGCCGCATAACGACGCTGCCCCCGCTCCCGCCCCGGACCACGTCGAGCTGCGCCTGCGCCAGCAGGAGTTGGCGGGGTGCTTCGGGCTGTTCGCGCTGGGGCAGGACGAGCTGCAGCAGGTGCTGGACGAAGCCTGCCGGGTCGCGGCCGAGGGGTTGCGGGTGCGTCACGCCAAGCTGATGCGGTGTGATGCCGAGCGGGGCGACTTCCTGGTCGTGGCGGGCGTGGGCTGGCAACCGGGGGTGGTCGGTGTGTGCCGGCTCGGCCCGGGGCGCGAAAGCCCGGCCGGGTTCTGCGTCGAAGTGGGCAAGGAAGTGGTGTCCAACCACCTGGAGGAAGAACGTCAGTTCGCGGTGCCGCTCGTATTGGGCAAGCACGGCATCCACAGCGCGATCAACGTGCCTGTCCCCGCCCCGGTCGGCGAATCTCACCGCTTCTGGGGTGTGCTGGAAGCTGACGGCACCGGGCACAGCCAGTTCAGTCATCCAGACAGCGCGTTCCTGCTCCTGCTCGTGGCCACGCTGGGCGCCTGCGTCGAGCGCGACGCGCGCCGGTCCGAGCTGCGCCGCTTGACCCAGGGGCGCGACGCCGAGCGCGACCTGCTGGTGCAGGAGGTGCATCACCGCGTGAAGAACAGCTTGCAGCTGGTGACCTCGCTGCTGTCCACCCAGGCCCGGGGGTCAGACGTGCCCGCCGTGCGCGAGCAGTTGCTGGAAGCGGCGGGCCGGGTTGCGACCATCGGCGCCGTGCATGAGCGCCTGTACCGGGACGGCTCCGGCGAGGAGGCGGACGCGGCAGCCTACCTGGCTGGCCTCGTCGAAGACCTGCGCCGGTCCATGTCGGACGGCGCCGCCGGTCGCACAGTGGCGCTGGATGCACCCCCGCTGCGGCTGCCGGCCGACCGGCTCACGCCGCTTGGCCTGATCGTGACGGAGCTGGTGACCAACGCCCTGAAGTATGGCGGTGGCCAGGTCAGGCTCGTCGTGCGTCCCACTGAGGCGGGCATCGAGATTGCGTGCGAGGACGACGGGCCGGGCTTCCCGGAGGCGTTCGACCCGCGCCGGAGCCGCGGATTGGGCATGCGCCTGGTCGCGGCGTTGGCGAAAGGGGCAGACCCGGTGCAGGTGGACCGCTCCGTGCCGCACGGCCGCGTGGTCGTCACCGTCGCCCAGACTTGAACGCCTGCGTAAGCGCCGCAAGGGGCAACTCACGCCGGGGAGACTGCGTTCGCGTTGTAGTTGTATTTAGGTTCGAGGGCACGCGCCTGCACCATGTCTGACCGTTGCCACGTCACGTTGCTGCTGGTTGAGGACGACGAGCTTGTGCGTCTGACCGTGGCCATGACGCTGGAAGACCTCGGGTTCACGGTGCTTGAGGCAACGACGGGCGAAGCGGCGTTGCAGCAGCTCAAGACCGGCCTGGACACGGACATACTGGTTACGGACATCGACCTTGGCCCGGGGATCAGCGGGTTGCAGCTCGCCGACCAGGTGCGGGTGTTGCGGCCCGGGCTTCCCGTGGTGTTCGTCACGGGCAGGGTGACGACGTTGCAAGGGCGAGCCCGCCGGGAACGGGAAGCCTACCTTCCCAAGCCGTTCGAGGGCGAGACGCTCGCGCGCGTCGTGCATAGCCTGTTGCCGGCCTGATTGTACCGTTCTTACATATCTCAGTTGACCGGGGCCGCTTCCAGCATGGCTCGCGCCTTGGCCGCAAGGGCGTCCAGCGCAAACGGCTTGCCGATCACCGCCATGTCCGGGGCGAGCTGGCCGTCGAGGAAGGTCCCGGCATAGCCGGTGATGAACAGCACGGGCAGGCCCGGCTGGCGTTCGCGCGCGGCATCGGCGACCTGCCGCCCGTTCAGCCCGCCCGGCAGGCCCACGTCGGACACGAGCAGGTCCACGCGCGGGACCCCGCGCAACAGGCGCAGCGCCGCGGGGCCGTCCCCGGCTTCCAGCACCCGGTAGCCCAAGTCGCGCAAGTGTTCCGCGACTGCGGTCCGCACGTCCGCCTCGTCCTCGACCAACAGCACCACCTCGCCCGCGGCGGCTTGTGGCGCGTCCGAGGCAGCACCGGGGCCATCCTGCCCCGTTCCGTTTGCAGCCCCGTGCCGCGGCAGGTACAAGCGCACAGCCGTGCCCCGTCCAGGCGCGCTGTGCAGGCGCACGATCCCGCCCGACTGCCGAACGAAGCCGTACAGCTGCGACAAGCCCAGCCCTGTGCCCTGCCCAATCGGCTTGGTCGTGAAGAATGGCTCGAAGGCGCGCGCCCGCGTCGCCTCGTCCATCCCCGTGCCGGTGTCGGCCACGCTGACCTCGACGTAGTCCCCTGGCCCGGCTTCGTCCTGCCCCACCACGTCCGCAGCCGTCAGACGCAGGTCCGCCGTGCGGATCGTGAGCCGCCCGCCCTCCGGCATCGCGTCGCGCGCGTTGATGATGACATTCAGAAGCGCGTTCTCCAACTGGCTCGGGTCGCACAGCACGTTCCAGATACCGTCGTTCAGGTGCAGCTCAACCGCGATGGCCGGCCCCACCGTGCGCCGGACCAGCTCCGCCATGCCCCCGATCAGCTCGTCTGGTTCGACCAGCTTGGGCTGCAAAGTTTGCCGCCGCGCAAAGGCCAGCAGCCGGTGGGTGAGCGCCGCCGCACGGTCCAACGTCTTGCGTGCGCCTTCGGCGTAGCGGTCCGCATCCGCCGTGCGGCCCTGCGCTACCCGGCGCTGCAGCATGTCCAGGCTGCCGCCGACGGCTTGCAGCATGTTGTTGAAGTCGTGCGCGATGCCGCCGGTGAGCTGGCCCACCGTTTCCATTTTCTGCGACTGGCGCAGCGCCTCTTCGACCTGTGCGCGCTCCTCTGCCGCCGCATGCAGCGCGTCCGCGACCTGGATCAGCTCCGCCGTGCGCTCGGCGACGCGGGCTTCCAGTGTCTCGTTCGCATGGCGCAGCGCCGCCTCAGCCCGCGTACGCTCGGTCACGTCGCTGCCCGCGATGAAGATGCCGGACACGCGCCCAGTCTCGTCGTCGGTGATGGGCTGGTATACGAAGTCCAAAAAGTGCTGCTCGGGCGCGCTGTCAGGACCCGCCTGCACGATGAACTCCGCGCCGCAGCCGACGAACGGCTCACCTGTGGCGTAAACGCGATCCAGCAGCGCGATGAAGCCCTGGTCCTCGGTTTCGGGCAGGGCGTCCCGCACCGGTTTGCCCACGACGTCGCGGTGGCCGACAAGCTGCAAGTAGGCCGCGTTGGCCAGTTCGATGCGGTGCTCCGGCCCGCGTAGCATGCACATGAAGCCCGGCGCCTGCTGGAAAAGGGCGCGCAGCCGCTCGCCCTCGGCTCGGAGCGAGAGGTTGACCTCCTGCACAGCCCGGGCACGGCCGAGGATGCTGCTCTGCATGGGCACCAACTGAATGCGGCGCTCCTCGCCGGCATACCGGGCCGCGTCGCGCAGGCGTTGCAGCTCGGTGACGTCGATCGGGTGCTGCAGCACCAGCGACACCTCGCCGTTCCCGTCCAGCACCGGCGTGTGCGTAATGCTCCAGTAGCGCTCCTCGAAGCCGCCGCCCTCAGCCTCCGGCCGGGGGATGTCGAAGCGCAGCACCGCCACAGTGTCGGGCCGGCCGGTTCGCAGCACGCGCTCGAAGGAGGCGATGGACTGGCGCAAGGTTTCGGGGTCGGTGGGGAAGGCATCCCAGGCCCAGCGCCCGACGATGTCTTCCAGCTTCCGCTTCGTGGCGGCGAGATAGGCCTGGTTCGCGCCCACGATGGTGAGGGAGCGATCGAGCACGAGGTAGGGGTTCGGCGACGCGTCGAACAGCCCGGTATAGTCCAGGCGAGGTCGGTCCATTCCGTGTGCTGGCTGCGCTCTGGCGGTCATCGGAGGACCTTGGAAGGTTACGTGTGCGCTTGGGACGGCGAGGCGGTCGGCGCCAAGGTGTGCCCCTTGCGCCCGAGCGGCAGCTTCACTGCGTCGGGCCGGAGTTGGCCCTTGGTCTCCCGCTGCCCCACGGCGGCCTGCATCGGGCGGAGCTTAGCCGTGATCATTTTGAGCGGCCGCCCACTGCTGCGGTCCCTGGTGCGCGCGGCGGCAAGTTGCTGCTGCCCAATGTCGGCGCACCGCCGGGCGGATCACCCATGTCCCAGCTCCGCCTGCGCCGCCCTGGTTGCCCGCAGGCCGACGCGCCGGGGCACCTCCTGCGTCTCGAAGCTTTGCGCGTTCAGGGCCGCAGCGAACAGCAAGCGCAGTCCCGCCCGCACGACCTCGCTGGCGCTTCCATACCCTCCCGAGGTGACGTTCGCAGCCACAAGGCGGGCCAGCTCAGGTGTGAGGGAAACGGTGATCGCATGGCGAGACGGCATAGGCTGCCATATAGCTTCGCCCGCACGGGCGTGAAGCGTCACACCCCGGAACAAAGCGTTAGGAATCGTCAGCGTTTCTTGCTCGTTTTTCGTCCGATTCCGTCAGCCCAGCTCGGGTGTGTGTCCGTCCTCCCGTCCGGCAATCAAAGTGTCCACCTTGCCATCAGCGACCCTGGAGTTCACGGACAGGGCGGGCGTGCCGGTCTGGGCTTCGTTTGACAGACACCCCTGGCCCTGACTGCCGATCAACGTGCTACGGCGTCAGATGGCCAATCTGCACAGCTTCGTGGTCATAGGGCCTATCTCGACTGCATTCCCACTCAAGACGGGCCAACCCGAACGGTTACGGTAATCCTACACACTTGTGAATTGCGCATTCGGAAACTGACCCAGGTTCTGTGTATCGTGTGGCTATGCCTGCCGCAATCGGTTGAATAGAAGGCGGTCCCGATTGGCGGTCGCAAGAGGAGGTCGAAAATGAGGACGGGCTCGGGCGCAGCACGCACGCCGTCTCGCGACGCCAGCACGCCGGATGCTCCCCCTACGAAGCTGGACGGCGACTTCCACCCAGTGTCGGTCCTGGCCCCAACGGCCCTGTGCCTGGCGTATCTTATCGAGGCCATCGAGAGCACGGACGCATTCGTCACTCTGTCGAGTAAGCACGAAAGGGACAGGACGGGGGTGCTGAGCCGGGCAGCTAAGATGCTTCCGAGCCTCCGCATCCGGGTCATCCATGTGCAGGCCCCAAAACAGGGCAAGCTGGGCCTTCCTGATTTGGTGAGGACGCTCGTGGCCCCTGTGCAGGGTCACATGTCCGACCATGACAGCTCTGACCAGGACGATATCGAGCGAGCATTCGAAGCGTTGACGGTTCCGGGCGAGGGATACGACCGGGTCGCTCTGCTGGTGGATGGCTCTCAGACCTTATCTGCCGCGTTCTTGCGCTACATCCAGCTTACCTCGCAGTTGGGGCCGCATCTGCGCGTTGTCCTAGCTGGACCACCTGGTTTCCAAGCGGTGCTGGCTAGGAGCGAGTTCGATCCTTTGCGTAGAAGACTGACTTGCGAGCTTACCATACCTGCTACTCTAGCCAGTGAGAACGCAGGCGCGATTGCTTCCTCTATTCAGTCGCAAGCGCACGAGGTCGCACCAGCGGTCATCTTGGGCCACGGACGCCAAGATCAGACGAACTTCCCGCGCTCACCGGCCATAGCGACAATGCATGTTGCACCGAACACCAGCGGGCCAGCCGATGCCAAGGAAGTGCCGCTCCAACCTAGAATTTTCGGTAGTTCTGAGATAATTGCCAGTCGGCCACAGGCCGTTGTCCAGAGCCGCTGGGAAGTTTGGACGCTTGGTGGATTGGGCGTTGCGGCGGTGCTGGCTCTATTAGCCTGGCAGCTGGCGCCCGAGGTTATGTGGCCTCATGTTGCGGTTGAGGCCGGCGGAGAGCAGCGGCCCTCCAATGAGGTGCACGCCTCGTCCGTTACCGTTTCGACCGATGTTGCCGCTGTGATCCCTCGCGCGCCCGAAGGACAACAAGCAGCCATCGCCATTCTGGCACCTCAGGTAAACGCGCCTCTCACTCCCATGTTGCTGGAGATGGTGATGGTGCCCGGCGGTACGTTCCTGATGGGCAGCAATGACGATCCCTCGGAACGGCCGGTGCACACAGTCGCTGTTGCGCCATTCCTGCTTGCGAAGCACGCCATCACAGTGCGCGAGTGGCAGGAGTGCGTGGAAGCGAAGGAATGCACACTCGTTCCCAAGGGGAAGCCGGATGAGCCCGTGATGAACGCGAGTTGGGACGACGCGCGCCAGTACGCGGCATGGCTGTCCAAGGTGACCAACGAGTCCTACCGTTTGCCGAGGGAAGCAGAGTGGGAATATGCCGCCCGCGCCGGAACGCGAACCCGCTACTCCTGGGGCAACGCGTTTGTGCCCGGCAAAGCGAGTTGTAAGAACTGCGGCGGCGAGCCGGTCAACCTGCAGCAGCCGCCGCGGGTGGATGCCTACCCTTCTAATCTGTTCGGCCTGTACGGCATGGGCGGTGGCGTGGCGGAGTGGGTGGCCGACTGCTGGCACCGCGACTACCAGAACGCCCCGAACGACGGGTCTACCCCTTGGGACGTTCCAGGCTGCCGCGAGCGCGTGCTGCGTGGTGGGTCGTGGATTAACGAGATGAGCGAATTGCGCGTGTCCAGCCGCGAGTTCTACGACGCTTCCGTCCGCTATCCCACGCACGGCTTTCGCGTTGCCCGATCCCTCCCGCAGCCCCAGTGACTGCCCTGCCCGCCTTCAACCCTGTCCAGGAAAGCACCGCTATGCCGACCATTGGCCGTAGGACTTTGCTTCACGCCACCACCACGACGCTACTTGGGGCAGAAGGCCCAACGACGCGAAAACATACGGTTGCGGCTTGCACACCATGATTGCACGCAGCAAATAGCCACGTCATGCCGGTGCCGGACCGACAATGGCCGGTTCCGGGCCGGTAGCCCGGAAAATAGCCCTAAACAGCCTCTCTTACCGTGCAGTTTTACGCGGATGGGCCTTCTAGCCCAAGACCAGCTTGATGTCGGTGGGCTTGCGCCCCTCCTGTTCGATGTCCTCACGTGAGGCATATGCACGCACTACCTTTCAAGACAAATCATTAATAACACGTCTGTCCTCGTCCGAAAATAAAGCGCACCGTCTAATTCTACGCTCTAGACGAGTGATATAGGTAGCTCCAGATATCTAAATTGATCTAAGCGGCAGATACAAGCCATTCTGTACAATGTTAGTGGACGTTAGAGCAGCAAAGGACTAATGTTAGAAATTGTTAGAAACAATCTTACATTGCCGGAGGTGCGGGAAGATGCTGACTGGTATGGCAGGCAAGAGGAACGCACCCGTCCCGGACACGCTTACCGGATCGCGTGTGCTGGTCGTGGAGGATGATTACCTTTTGGCCGACGACATCAAGGCTGCCCTTCATAACGTCAGTGCAGAGGTTCTCGGGCCAGTGCCGACCCTTGCGGAAGCGATGGTTTTGCTTCGCAATGATGTGGATGTTGCCGTATTGGACATCGGGCTGCGGGAAATGCTGGCCTGGCCAGTTGCCGAGGTGCTGCTGGCGCGGCAGGTGCCGTTCGTGTTTGCGACCGGCTACGGTCCGGAGATGGTGCCCTTGGCCTATGCCGACGTACCGCACTGGGTGAAGCCGTTGGACACTATACCCCGACTCTTTGAGAATCCGGCGCGCCCCCTTGCCAAGCGGTGCTGGGCGGATTCTATCTGTGTCATGATCCGCGCCGGTTTCCTCGACCCCGAATCGCGCAAGGACCTGACCGAGTTG
>JAABUQ010011096.1_pt1 | contig 11617 bp, 14 predicted proteins | sample 5560001 | NCBI WGS metagenome assembly JAABUQ01 (sample SAMN10711888, study PRJNA513371) | rock metagenome | isolation source: Antarctica rocks | place: Antarctica: Victoria Land, Finger Mt nord | collected 2015-12-18
TCGGTCGGGTGAAAGAAGCAGGGAGAACACAGCGGCGGCACAGCAGTTTTTATATTGGCTTATATGGTCAAACCTGGGTCAATTTTATAGATGAATGTGCACATATAGTGGCGGAGTTAATGAAACTAATCGCAATAAGCGGAAGTATTATCAAAAGGGGCAGAGAGCTATGGAGCTTATCCTGTCTGGATTATAGCTTCTTTGTCGCCCCGACAGCAAGGAGATTCAACATGCCACTGCTCAAATCCAGCATCAAACCTGAAGAACAGAAGAAATTTTTTCATGAGAAACTGCAATACAAACCGATGGGGAAATATGTTCATTTCCTCACTGTGCGCGTCACCGAATCCTATGCCCTCTTTCAAACCGATCAAGAGTTGAATAAAGCTAAAGTTCGGGCAGGCATCAAAAAGGAAAACCGTGTGCCTATCAGCCGCCTTGCTATGTTTAAGCGTAAGCAATCCACCCCTGAAAGGTTAGTTGGACGCGAACTTCTCCGCAACTATGGTTTCATGACTGCTGAAGAGTGTGAGTATAACGTCCGCTTTGCCATGAACAATCCCGATTGCGCTATCTATGGTTTTGCCATAGGAGATTCTGGTTCAGAGAAGTCTAAAGTCGTTGTGGACACTGCTTATTCCCTCACGCCCTTTGATGAATCTCACGAAACTTTCACCCTTAACGCCCCCTACGAAAACGGCACTATGACTGCTAAGGGTGAAATGAAGGAATTACCCAAAGGTAAGGAAAAAGGAAAGCTAGATGGTGATGTTGGCACTACGACTTCTCGCATCAACCAACAAGATCACATCCGCCCACAGGTTTTCTTTCCCAGCATTGTAACTCTCAAAGATCCCACAGAAGCTAGCTTCTTATACGTGTTCAACAACTTGCTGCGAACCAGCCGTTATGGTGCACAGACAACTCGTACAGGCACAATGCGGAATGAAATTGTTGGTGTTGTGTTTGCTGATGGTGAAATTGTCAGTAATCTGCGCTGGACTCAAAAGATCTACGATCAGTTTTCTCCTGAAGTTCTTCAGTCTCTTGATCCTCTGGATGAAGAAGATGTTGTGGAATATGCAGAAGTCGCAATCCAAGAACTGTTGGCTGAAGAACCGATTGTCGTTATGCCTTTTTTAAGTGATAAGTTCGCTACTCTGATGAAAGAAGTTAAATTTTTGACTAGCAACGAAGATAGCTTGAGAGCAATTCTTAAGCAAGCGGATGATGAGGCAAAAGCTTACTATGAGTTGCATATCAAGTCTAAAAAAGCAGCGGCAGGTGCCGCAGCGGGGTAGAGCGTATGACTGTCATCTATCGCTGTACGTTAGAGTTGCATGATTCAATGTACTTTGCCACCCGTGAGATTGGGCGGTTGTACGAGACAGAGCCAACTTTGCACAACTACGGATTATGTTATGCGCTGGGCTTGGTGGATAGCGTTCTCCACTCCACCACCGTTTCTGAAGAACATTCATACCGTTACTTTTGTCCTGAACAAGTTCCTAAATATGAGAAACACCTGACACCGCTTAATCAACAGGGAATTTATGTCACTCCAGCCCGAGCCGTTCATCATGCAACGGTTCTCAACACCTGGAAGTATGCCAACAACAACTATCACGTTGAGATGGAAAAGACCCAGAAGAACATTCCTAGCTTTGGTAGAGCCAAAGAAGTCGCTCCAGAAAGTCAGTTTGAGTGTTTCATTATTTCTGAAAAATCATTGGTTCTCCCAAAGTGGATTCGACTAGGGAAGTGGGCAAGTAAAGCTGAAGTTCTTGTTGAAGCGTTAGAAAACAGCAAACTTCATCAAGAGACTGAGTTTACTTATCCTTATCCACTCAATCCGCTGGATGCGATGTTTACTAATCAGGTTCTCAGCTATGACGTGGTGAATATGCCTCCTGTGAGCCTGATTCGTAACGTGCGAATGCGAGGTGAGTACTACACTTTTGAAGATGTAAAAGACTTGAAACTTCCGGCTCGAATGCAGTATCGATTTGCAGGGTGATCTTGTCATGCCACACAGTCTCATACTCAACCTCCAACCTCGAGCGCCTATTCCCCCCGGTTACCTGACAGGCAAACATCTCCATGCACTATTTCTGACGCTGGTGAGTTCAGTGGATAAGGAGCTTGGCGATCGCCTCCATAAGCAGAAGACCGAAAAAGCATTTAACTTGAGTCCATTGCAGGTAGGAGATCGCACCCAAAGAGGTCATCTACTGCAATGGGAGCACAATCGTCCAGTTCCAGCGGGAGCATCCTGCTGGTGGCGCATTTCTTTGTTGGACGACTCCTTGTTTGGACACTTAACCCCACTTTGGCTCAATCTGAATCCATCTCACCTCTGGCATTTAGGTCCTGCTGATTTGCAGATTACAAGTATGTTAGGAACGCCACAATCGACGCAGCCCTGGGCAAACTTCAGTTCCTATGCTCAGCTTTACAAGCAAGCCTCGGAAGATACCCGTCAGATCACGTTTGCCTTTTCCACTCCTGCCACCTTCCGCCAGGGCAAATATGACTCAGCCCTACCTACCAGGGAATGTGTTTTTAATAGCCTGCTCAGTCGATGGAACCGATATAGTGGTATCCCCTTTCCTGAAGCACTGGCAGAATGCCTTTTCCCCAGTTTTTTTGATATTCAAACCGAACTCGTCAATCACCCGGATGGTAAGTGGGCAGGATGTGTTGGAACGATCAGCTACCGGATTTTAGGAGATATGAATCCTGAAACTATTAAACAGATCAACACCTTGGCAGATTTTGCCCTTTACAGCGGGGTAGGACGTAAAACACCAATGGGTATGGGAATGCTCCAACGGCTGCACTAATCAATCCCCTAATCCACTGAACCTCAGGAGTTATTGCTTCTAATGGCTAATCTTGACTACATTCCTATTGCTGCCTTGAATCAATACAGTTATTGTCCGCATCGCTGTTGGCGTATGTTTTGTCTGGGTGGGTTTGTTGATAATCAGTACACAATCGAAGGAACGAGTTTGCACAATCGCGTTCATACCCTAGAAGACGGACAGCGAGAAGACATCTGGCAGATCCGAGCAGTCTGGCTCAAGTCAGAGCAGTATCGTCTGATTGGGAAATCTGACCTGATTGAACAGAACGATGGTCGCTGGTATCCAGTGGAATACAAGCGTGGGCAACGGGGTGAGTTTGATAATGACGAGCTACAGGTCTGTGCCCAGGCGCTTTGTATTGAGGAGATGACCGGGCAACCTGTGACGTTAGGCTATCTCTACTACGCTCAATCGCACCAACGCCAACCCGTCGAAATTTCAGCAGAACTGCGACAACAGACGATCGCCACTATCGAAGCCGTCACCTGTATCCTCAATACTGGTGTAATGCCGCCTGCTGTATATTCCTCTCGCTGCAAAGGTTGCAGCCTCTACTCCCAATGTTTACCGAAAGCTGCTGCAAAGGTTGCCCGTTATCAGGAAGTTGGATAAGGAGCTAAAAATCATGGGAACGCTCTACATTACACAAGATGATAGTTTTATCGGCAAAACCGACGAACGCCTGACTGTTCGGGCAAACAAGCAAACTTTGCTTGATGTGCCTTTAATCAAAGTGGATGGTGTAGTGGTATTAGGACGGGCAACAGTCTCACCTGCGGTTGTAATTGAACTGCTAGAACGTCAGATTGTCCTAAGCTTTTTGACGCACACTGGACGTTATCTAGGACGGCTGGAGCCAGAACTGACCAAAAACATTTTTGTTCGTTCTGCCCAATGGAAAGCCATTGCCCCTTCTGAGCCTGCACTTCATCTGGTGCGCGGGTTTGTGCGGGGTAAGCTGAAGAACTATCGCAATGCGCTACTGCGAGGGCAGCGAGAATTTCCAGAACTTAAGTTGCAAAATGCTATCACTCAGTTAGAGCAGGCAATCGCCCCAATCGACACGACAGGCACGATCAATTCTCTACGGGGACTCGAGGGAAGTGGAAGTGCAGCGTACTTTGGCAGTTTCAATTCTTTGATTCGTGCAGAAGGATTTCAGTTTACCACCCGCAACCGCCGCCCACCGACTGATCCGGTTAATGCCTTGCTCAGTCTGGGTTATGCCTTGCTGCGGCATGATGTGCAAAGTGCGGTGAATCTGGTGGGCTTTGACCCTTACCTGGGTTACTTACACACTGAACGCTACGGACGCCCCTCCTTGGCTTTGGACTTGATGGAAGAGTTTCGTCCACTGGTGGTAGATGCGGTCGTTTTAAGTGGGCTGAATCGACGAGTGATTTCTCCTCAAGATTTTGTGACAGAACCTTTGAGTGGGGCAGTTTCGCTCACCTCTGAAGGTTTTCGTGCCTTCCTGCGGCTCTATGAGCAAAAGAAGCAGTCCAAATTTAAGCACCCTGTTTTACAAACGCAATGCACCTATCAGGAAGCATTTGAAATTCAGGCACGACTTTTGGCGAAATATCTGATGGGTGAGACCGAGAAGTATCCACCACTTGTGTTGAAGTAGTGCACTATGTACGTTGTCGTTAGCTATGACATCCCAGAAAATAAACGTCGAACAAAGATTCACAAGACCCTCAAGTCCTATGGTCAGTGGATGCAATACAGTGTGTTTGAGTGCGACTTGACTGAAACACAATATGCCAAGTTGCGATCGCGCTTGAGTAAGTTGATTACGCCGAAGCAGGACAGCATTCGCTTTTATTTTCTGTGCCGTTGCTGTCAAGCTAAAGTAGAGCGTATCGGCGGAGAAACGGTTCGAGATGAAACGGTGTTCTTCGTGTAGTGCGCGGATGGGTGGGTGTTTTTACAGTCTCCCGTCCATAATTAGCTGAAAAGCTTGTCTAGAAGCCGATTGGGTGACTCTCAGAGAAACTTGCTCCGCGCAGATGATGAAAAGCCTGCTGGGTCTGAAGTGTAGGTATTAACTTGAGTTAATGTTTGAGCAAATCCAAAAACAGAAATGCTATGATCTGAACAATCCGCGCAGTCGAACCTTGAAAACTGCATACAGTAAGTCTTTCAGGTGTCCGCCGCGACAATCATTACCAAACCCTTTCAGGGATTGAAACGTAGTTGCCGTTGCTGCTGCGGGAGTAGTGGCCTATGCGACAATCATTACCAAACCCTTTCAGGGATTGAAACAGCACAAATGGCAGCACTGACACTATCAAGAGCAGGCGACAATCATTACCAAACCCTTTCAGGGATTGAAACTCTAATGCAGGTGCTCTGGCTGCTACTGCCGCAGGGCGACAATCATTACCAAACCCTTTCAGGGATTGAAACTAGATATGTACGATGTGCAAGATGATAAGATACACGCGACAATCATTACCAAACCCTTTCAGGGATTGAAACACTGATGGATCACAAACTGGAACGGGTACAGGCACAGGGCGACAATCATTACCAAACCCTTTCAGGGATTGAAACTGAATGCACCTTACTTTAAGGATCTGCCCGAACCGCGACAATCATTACCAAACCCTTTCAGGGATTGAAACTCGAATTTTTAGGTCAATCCTAGTAGCTTTAAAGCGCGACAATCATTACCAAACCCTTTCAGGGATTGAAACGCTACGGTTGTCGCACTAAGGTTGTGCGCGTGCCTGAGGCGCGACAATCATTACCAAACCCTTTCAGGGATTGAAACGAGTTAGCATCTACTCTCGGCATTTCTGACTATTATGCGACAATCATTACCAAACCCTTTCAGGGATTGAAACGGGATAAGTTTGGTGGTTTATGTTGTACGAAGTTTTAGGCGACAATCATTACCAAACCCTTTCAGGGATTGAAACGATTCCTGGGAGCAAAGTGCTGCCGACAAAACATCGCGACAATCATTACCAAACCCTTTCAGGGATTGAAACATCTGGTTTGCCTATCGAATCTTCAAGCGCGTCGTGCGACAATCATTACCAAACCCTTTCAGGGATTGAAACCATGCGTTTAGGCGCAACTATCTATCCTATCTACGCGACAATCATTACCAAACCCTTTCAGGGATTGAAACTGTCAATCGCCTCGCAAGTAGCAATATCAAGATAAGCGACAATCATTACCAAACCCTTTCAGGCATTGAAACCAACCAATGAAGTTATACCCTGATTTGTCAAAACGCGCGACAATCATTACCAAACCCTTTCAGGGATTGAAACCATGGCAGTATCCCAGGGATTGAAACAGGCACTGGCTCAGGGCGACAATCATTACCAAACCCTTTCAGGGATTGAAACAACTCGAAAAACGGAGGAAATAGCCAGTTTTTCCTAGCAACAATCATTACCAAACCCTTTCAGGAATTGAAACATACAGAGGAGATTTCCATGACTGCCCTAAACATTGGATGGATTCGCGATCAATTTCCAGCACTTTCACAAGAAATAAGCGGCCATCCGGTGATGTTTTTGGACGGACCGGGTGGTACCCAAGTTCCTGGAAAAATGATTGATGCGATCGCCAACTACCTGACTACGTCAAACGCCAATTTGCATGGGGCCTTTGCTACCAGTACGCAGACAGATGCTCTGGTTGCAGCGGTACGAGCGGTGAGCGCCGATTTTTTAGGCTGCAATCATGATGAGGTAGTGTTTGGTGCCAACATGGCAACGCTTACGTTTGCCATCAGTCGGGCAATCGGACGTGAACTGCAGCCAGGTGATGAATTAGTGGTGACGAACCTCGACCATGATGCCAATGTGTCACCCTGGTTAGCGCTGGAGGAACGCGGTATCGTTGTTCGCACAGTGGATATTCACAAGGACGATTGCACGCTAGATATGACAGATCTGGAGCGGCAGATCACAGAACGGACAAAACTGGTAGCCGTTGGCTATGCCTCCAATGCCGTTGGCACCATCAATAACGCGGCAAGTGTCGTGCGACTGGCTTATGCGGTTGGGGCGTTGGTGTTTGTTGATGCTGTTCACTATGCGCCACATGGTTCAATCAATGTGCGGGCGCTGGATTGCGACTTTCTGGTTTGCTCTGCCTACAAATTCTTCGGACCTCATGTCGGCATTCTCTACGGTAAGTGTGAGCATCTGGCTCGGTTGCGTCCTTACAAGCCACGCTCCGCTCCTAAGGAGATTCCATTCTGTGCAGTTAGTCTGAGCCAATTAGCTCTAATCTAGTTGGTAGTCTACTGTGCGGTAGCTCCACCATCCAATGCCAGCGTCTGTCCAGTCACAAACGCTGCCTCATCTGAGCAGAACCAAACTACAGCGTTAGCAATTTCTTCTGACTTGCCCACCCGTCCAAGCGGATGCATTGCCATCATCTGCTCCCTTGCTTGCGGGTTATCTTTTACCAAACGATCAAACATATCAGTCTCAATTGCACCAGGACTGACGGCGTTGACGCGAATGCCTTGCTTAGCATACTCAAGCGCAAGCATTTCAATTATGCCCCTTGTACTCAAAACACTCTGCTATTGAAGAGCGAGGACTTTTACAGGCGCGGTGACGGGAGTCGTCGAACCGATTCGACCCACCGATCTAGTAGTTTTTCGTCATGTACAGAAAGCTCATCACGTTCTACATAGTGGACAACGCCATCTTTAGTCGTGGCATAGAACCCTTCAGCGTGATAGTAGTCCTGGACTTCGTCGCTTTCCCAATCAATGTTAATGACATCCTTAATGAAGTACTCTTTGTTGTCGCCTAAGGTGATTTCTAAGCCGTTCATAAATATCTGCTCATCGGCTGAGCAATATAGGTGTTTATACAACTTTAACATTACTGAGTGAATGTGTTCTCAATGTTACAAGTATTGCTAACCTACTTGGGCTAGATAAGCTTTTGGGGGTTGTGTTGCAAAAACTTTGTCAGACTTTGACATCCTCCCCCTCTAAATTACTTCGTGCAAGCACTCGTAATTGTAGAGGGGGATTCCATAGAGTCACCTCTACAGGTTCCTGGCTCCACGAGTCCACTTAACCAAACGGCAGTTTGCTCAACGGGGGGAACCCCCGCACCGCAACTGCCTCCCAAAGTTGCCTTCGATTGACCAGAGGTGATTCTCTCCGAGAGTTTGCGGGAGAGAGTACTCTCTCCCGCAACACTCGTCCCAGGCGTGAGTTCCCGACTGCCCATCGGTACTTTGCTTAACTCCCAAAGTTTCCAGTCCTTTAACTAGGATGATTTTGGCTGAGTTGTGGTCACGATGCAGTTTAAGTCCGCACTTCAGACATTGATGACTACGAGCACTCAAGGTTTTCTTAACTCGGTTGCCGCAGCCAAAACAGTCTTGGCTTGTGTAGTGTGGTGGAATTGCCACTGTCACAATTTTGTGCAATTTAGCAAAATATTCCACCCAGCCAACAAACATCGACCAGGACGCATCTGATATCGACTTAGCCAACTTATGGTTTTTCACCATATTCTGCACTTGGAGGTTTTCGTAGGCAATGAGGTCATTAGACGCAAAAGAGCGCACCCGCTGTCTTTACAGCAAAGTCTTTACGCTGCCTACTCACTTTCAAGTGCTGTCGTGCCATTTTGTTGATGGCTTTTTTCCGGTTCGCGCTACCTTTCTTCCTGCGAGAAACTCTTCTTTGTAATCGCTTCAGGCGTTTTTCCGATTTCCTCAACCGCCGAGGGTTTTGTACCGTTTCCCCATCTGAATCGGTGTAGAAGTATTCCAGCCCTAAATCAATACCGACTATCTTACCTGTGTACTCGTGCTTAATTTCTCGCTCGACATCAACGCAAAATTGAGCATAATATCCATCAGCTCTACGTACTATCCGCACTCGTTTGATTTGAGCAATCTGGTAGAAGTTGAGGTCACGAGTTCCCCAGAGAGCAAATTTACCTGCCTCGAACCCATCAGTGAATGCGATTGACTTGCGGTCATCTGATAGCTTCCAGCCAGATGTTTTGTATTCGACTGAGCGGGTGTTCTTCTTAAAGCGTGGAAACCCTTTTTTCCCCGGTTTTTTCTGTTTGCAGTTGCTATAGAACCGATTGATGGACTGCCATGCCCTTTCAGCACTGGCTTGCCGTGCCATTGAGTTGAGTTTATTCGCCCACTCGAATTCCTTGGCTAGCTGAGCACATAGTTTTGATAAGTCTCCTTTCCCTACACCTCGGTTATCTATCCAGTACCTAATACAGCTATTACGTACAAACTGGCTTGTACGAATGGCTTCATCTAGCCGCCCGTATTGCTCATCCGTGCCTTTTAGCTTAGTTTCAAGTACTATTATGTATAGATTATAGCTTATTTGCTACTATTTTAGATAAAGTGGTGAGTACCATAGACCTGGTTCATGATTCATGAGCGAAAATGCGGTGTGGCTGCGCCTCCCGCATTATTCGCGTCTCCCGTTAAACGTCTCGCTCTGCCATTTGTAGCCGAGCTGCACTCGGTACAAATGGCTTGCCGCTCACCGCTATAACGGGAGCCTTCTCACGATTGAATGGTAAACGCCATCTGGCTGCAACACCGGCGCATCGATGAAATGGTTGATGACGTGCAAAACTGATGCTAATAAACAACCTGGTGGACCGCTGCTGTAAACGCTGTACATCCTTTAGCAGTATTGTAGAGCTGTGTTTGTGGCGTTGGCGTTCAACCAGGTCAGGAAATTATACAGGTAAACCAACAAATCTACAACGCTACCTGAAAATTTTTGAGTAAAAATATTCAAACGAGCAATAAGTATGGACTTCAGTTATCCCGCTTCCCATACTGAGCTGTTTCTTTGTAACTTCTCGAATGGCGAGTTCGTCATCGATAACGAGAATTAATTCTCCGTTTCCTTTTGGCAGTTCGATACCTTCAGCTTGCTGCATTTGGGGTCCTTCCACTGCTGGCAAGTACACCTCAAATTCGGTTCCTCCTCCCACCTCGCTGTAAAAGGATAACCTTATGTTCGATTGAGAGTAGGATAAACATATTTTGCTGAGACTTTCCTGAGAAAGGCATAAAAATTTTCTCATTAGATCCTCAGAATCCATCTCAAGAGGCAAGCGGTTCTTTGGCAAACTACACTGCCTTCCGCGTCACTCCTAGAGGCAGGCTAATTCCCATTCCAGATTCCACTGTCTCGGTTCCCACAGGCTCTGACCCAACCCAAGTACTGATCTCGCCGGACCAGCGGCTGCTATTTAGTACAGAGCAAACATCTGGTGTCCTGCGGTCTTTTAAAATTCTCCCAGAGGGTCGCTTGCTTCAAAGCCCGAATTCACCGCTGCCATTGCCCGAATCGGAATTCCCCCCAGGCAGTCCACCCCCAGCACATGAACCATTAGGACTCCAGATCCATCCCAGCCAGCCAATCTTGTATGTTAACTTCGTGACAATTAATAGATTGGGAGTCTACTCTTATGAACGAGCTACGGGAAAGCTAACCTTCCTCAAGACTGTACCCAATTCCGGTCAGATACCCTGCTGGATCATTACTAACCGAGCCGGAACTCGTCTTTACACAGCGAACACTGGTGACAACAGTGTTACTGTCTACGATCTTGCAGACCCGACTACGCCGGTAGAAATTCAGAGGGTAACACTCAACAGTAACGGCAGTGCTAGTGCCACTCAACTGACTTTAGATCCAATAGAATCGTTTCTGCAAGTGGTCAATCGCCGCAACTCGCCTAATGTAACTGAAGGTAATGGCCTGCATGTTCTGAATGTAAAGCGGGATGGAACTTTAAGCGAGGTATCCTCCTCGCCTCTCGCACTCCCGTCAGTTGATGACAGCTTTCCACAAGGCATTGTTGCTGTAGATAGCAAGGCCTAAATCGATTTCTAGAACTAGGGCCTAATCAAGCTAGTGTGTGACATTCTTTCTTGGTTGATTGGGCCTGTAAAACTTCTCCCAGGATGCACGCTTTGTGCAGTTGACCATTGCGGCGAGATATTCTTATGGCTGTAGTTGGCAGCAACCCTAGCGCTGAGCATAGGGTTTCTAGGGAGGAAGACAGATGACTGACACCACAGAAACGATTTTCAGCAAAATTATTCGCCGGGAAATCCCAGCTCAGATTGTTTATGAGGATGATTTGGCGATCGCATTTAAAGACATCAACCCCCAGGCTCCTCAACACATCGTCGTCATTCCTAAAGAACCCATCGCCCAACTAGCCAATGCCGAATCCAAAGATCAGGCTCTCTTGGGGCATCTTCTATTAACTGCCAAACACGTTGCCCAGCAGGCTGGCCTCAACGACGGCTATCGCGTTGTCATCAACAACGGTCCTGACGGAGGTCAAACAGTTTACCATTTACATTTGCACATTTTGGGAGGACGACAGATGGGATGGCCTCCCGGCTGACCAACAAGATAGGAAAAAATTAATTACAGGGGGTTTACAAATCTAAATAAAGGTTTTAAGATACTGGTAGGGTAAGAAAAATAACTTGCCCTAAATGCTCAAAAACAACATCAAGCACTCATAAACCAATGACAACCACCTTACAACGTCGCGAAAGCGCCAGTGTATGGGAGCGCTTCTGCAACTGGATCACATCCACCGAAAACCGGCTTTACATCGGCTGGTTCGGCGTTTTGATGATCCCTACCCTGCTCGCCGCCACCACCTGCTTCATCATCGCCTTCATCGCTGCTCCTCCCGTGGACATCGACGGCATCCGCGAGCCTGTCGCTGGCTCCT
>JAABUQ010011097.1_pt1 | contig 11615 bp, 10 predicted proteins | sample 5560001 | NCBI WGS metagenome assembly JAABUQ01 (sample SAMN10711888, study PRJNA513371) | rock metagenome | isolation source: Antarctica rocks | place: Antarctica: Victoria Land, Finger Mt nord | collected 2015-12-18
CCTTCTTGGGGGGGGTGAGGAACCGGCCGCCCCAGATCAGCCAGCCGCCGCGGAGCGGGAGGTCGACGTCGGATTCGGGGATGTAGCGGGCCTCCCTGGCCTCGATCTCGATCAGCTCCTGGGCGATCCGGACCGGGATCGTCGCGGCGAACTTGGTGATGATGGTCCTCGAGGCCCGGTCGGCGAACTCGCCGGAGATCGAGACGTCGTTGGAGTCCTGCCGGGTGAAGACCTTGACCTTCTGGGTCCCGTCGTCGTCGGGGGGCTTCTGGAGCTCCTCGGAGAGCCGGGGCATGATCAGCTCCTGGTTGACCACCGCCAGGCTGCTGATCATCAGGGCCGAGACCAGGACCGGCCGGATGATCCGCCGGGTGCTGATCCCGGCGGCGAGCATCGCCAGCAGCTCGTTGTTCCGCTGCATCCAGGTGACGGTGAAGATCGCCGCCATCATGGTGATCACGCCGCAGATCTGGTCGTAGAACAGGCTGGTCTTGATCAGGTAGTAGCGGCCCATGTTGAGGAACAGCTGGGGCGGCCCGGCGATCTCGGCGAACTCGTCGAGGTTGCTGAAGGCGTCGATGACGACGTAGAGGCCCACCAGGGCGGTGAAGCAGATGAAATAAGCCTTGGCGAACGCCCAGTAGCGCTCCCGGTCGAGGATCCGCATCGCCATCACCCCCCTTCGGTACGAGCTTCGAGCGGCCGGCGCCGGCCGATCCGCGGGGCGACGATCGCCGCCGCCGGGCCGATCGATCAATGCCGGCGGATCGGCGGCAGGGCCCAGAACCAGGCCGCGATCCAGAGCACGCCGTTGCCGGCCCAGACCATCGCCGGGTGGACGATCCCTTCCTTGCCCAGGTTGGTGCCGAAGAGGATCAAGGGGTAATACACCATGATGATCGGCATGAAGCAGGAGATGAACGCGCTGAGGAAGTCGCGGCGGGCGAAGATGATCCCCACGGGGGCCCCCAGGACGACGAAGAACAGGCTGCCCCAGGCCATCGCCATCCGCATGTAGATCTCGGTCTCGAACTTGTTGATCTCGGAGGTCCAGAAGTCGTACTTCGCGAAGGCCGCCTGGACGTCCTCCCACTTCACCCAGTTCGGCCGTCCCGAGGCGATCCACATCGCCGCGGCCACCGCCTGCCGCTTCCGCTCCAGGGCGATCTTGTCGCGGTAGTCGTCCTCGCGCTCCCGCATCTCCGCGAGGGTCATCTCGTCGACCGCCTTGGCGGCCTGGAGCATCCCCTTGGAGGGGACGTCGAAATCCAGCCAGGTGCTGCGGATCGTCCCCTCGTTGGCCTGGATCCCGGCCTGGCTGATGATGGCGTCGTCGAACCAGATCCGGACCTTGGAATGCTCCGGGTCGAATTCGAGCCGGGCGGTCTTGGCCATGATGATCATGTCCGAGGCGACCGGGGCGTCCTGCTCCCCCCCGAGGGGCAGCCCGAGGGCGACGTTGGGCTTGTCGGCCCGCTTCTTGAAGATCGGCTTGATCATCGTCCGGTCTTCGACGTCGGCCACCTTGATCAGGAACGGCCAGGTCGGCACGTCGAAGGTCCGGTCCTTCTTGAGCATCTTGTAGAAGAAGTTCTCCAGGTTCTGGAAGATCACCATCTTGGCCGCGGCGTTGGACTGGGGGATGGCCGTGGCCCCGGCGATGCTGAGGATCACGCTGAGCACCAGCGCCACCCCGATCGACGGCCAGATCAGGACCATCGCGCTCAGGCCGGCGGTCTTCACCGCGATCACCTCGTTGTCCGACGCCAGGCGGCCGTAGACCACCGTCGCGGCGAAGAGCAGCGACACCGGCACGGTGTACGGCAGGCTCCGGGGGATCATGAACGGCACGAGCTGGCGGATCTCGCCGGGCGAGAGGCCGATGCTGGCCGCCGTGGTCATCACCGTCAGCAGGACGAAGATGCACGTGATCGTCAGCAGCGCCAGCGAGAACGCGCGGAGGATCTCGCCCAACACGTAGCGCTGCAAGATTCCGAACCGCACCGGCGCCTCCTTCGGCATCCCTGCCACGGACGGGCCGACCCCCTCGCGCCTGGCGGCCGAATCGTTCGGCCAGGCCAATCCATCAGGCGACGGGGTCCAGGCACTCCGACAACGCTCCCGCCAGCCTGCGGACCCCTTCGACCAGGTCCGCCTCGTTGGGCACCCCGAAGCAGATCCGGGCGTGATTCGTCGGCACCGGGCCGGGCTCGCCCGGGAACGCGAACGCCCCGGGGATGTACAACACCCCGTGCTCCAGGCACCTCGGCATCACCGGCCCCTTGGTCCCGAGGTCGACCCCCTCGGGCACCGCCAGCCAGACGAACATCCCGCCGTCGGGCCGGGTCCAGGAGACCGACCCGTCGTGCGCCCCGAAGTGCTCCTCGAGCGCCCCGAGCATCGCGTCCCGCTTGCGGCGGTACATCCCGGTCAGGGTCGCGACGTGGCGGTCGTAGGCCCCTTCGGCCAGGGCCCGGTGGAGCACCTGCTGGGTGAAGTTGGTCGTCCCGAAGTCGTGGTTCCCCTTCAGGGACAGGACCGGCCCGACCAGTTCCGCCGGCAGGACGCCGAAGCCCAGCTTCATGCCCGGGCTGAAAGTCTTGCTGAAGGTCCGGGCCAGGATCACGGTCTCCCCCTCGGGGTCGTGCCGCCAGACGCTCGAAGGCTCGGGCCCCTCGAAGTTCAGGCCGTAATAGGCGGCGTCCTCGAGGACGAAGATCCGGTGGGCCTTCGACCACCGCCGGGCCAGGTCGACCAGGGGGCCGCGGCGGCCTTCGGCCAGGCTGATCCCGCTGGGGTTGGAGTGCTCGGAGACGGTGTAGATCATCTTGACCCGGCCGAGCTCGCCCCGGCTTTCGAGGTCGGCCAGGGTGGATTCGAGCGCATCGAGCCGCATCCCCCCCTCGTCGATCGGGATCCCGATGGCCCGGGCCCCCCGGGTCTGGAGGACGCCGAGGAAGACGAAGTAGGTGGGGGCCTCGACCAACACGATGTCGCCGGGGTCGAGCAGGGCCTCGGCCACGAGGTAGAGCAGCTGCGCCGAGCCGGTCGTCACCACCATCCGGGGCGCGAGCCCCTCGAACGTCCCCGAAGCCACCCGCTCGTTCCGCTCCAGGAGCCGGACGAGCTCCCCCCGGAGCGCGAGGTCGCCGACGGTCGTGCCGTACTGGAGGGCCTTGCGCCCCCGGGTCGGGTCGGCGAGGATCGCGGCGGCGGCCTCGGCGAACGCATCGGTCGGCAGGCTCGCCTGGTCGACGAACCCGGCGGCCAGCGAGATCAGGCCGGGGTTGGCCAGGGCCGACTGCATGAATTCGCTGATCACCGGCGGCTCGGTCCGGCTCGCGGCGGCGCTCAGGGCGGTTCGAGGGGTCATGGATAGGCTGCCGGGGCGTTGGGGCGAGGACCGACGGGATTCGTGCGGTACTCTAGCGATTGTCGAGGGCCCGTCAAGGCCGTCGGCCGTGTCGGATCGGCGATTGTAACCGATCAAGGCCGGCGGATCGACGGGTCGGGGTCGATCCGGGTCACGACCCGCCGCCCCGTCGCGGTCCGGTTCCAGTTGGGGTCGACGAACGGGTCGGGGGTGGTCGCGGCGTTCGCCCTCAAGATCCGGGCGGCCGGGTCCAGGGCGTACCGCTCGGGGGCTCGGGCGGGGATCTTCCGGTTGTACTGGAGCGTGACGACCGCCTTGGGCCGCGAGCCTCGGTGCCGCTCGATCTCGCGCATCGCGTCGGCCAGGGGTTTCCCCTCGACCAGGAACCGATACAGGCCCATCCAGGCGGGCGTCCGGTCCATGCAGCCGTGGCAGTGGACCAGGATCGGCCAGGCCGCCGGATCCCGGGCCAGCGCGAGGGTCTCGTCGAGGAACCGGTCCGACTCCATCCCGTCGGACGGGCTGCCGAGGTAGCGGAGGCCGTGCTCGCGGACGAAGCGGACCTCGTCCTCGTGCCGGGGGCTGGCCTGCGACGACGCCTCGTCGAAGAGGTTGATGATCGTCCGGAACCCGATCCGCCCCCGCTCGATCTCCAAGGCCCGATACGTCGGCATCGCGCTGATGTAGATCCGACCCGGGACCACCGCCCTGAGCCTGCTCAGCGGGCGATGGTAGGTCGTCAACCCGACCCCGCCCGCGACCAGCCCGGCCCAGATCGCGACCAGGCCCACCCTCGGGGCGAGCTTGCGACCCGGGCCGGGCAAGGGGGCCGACCGGATCAGGGCCAGGGCCAGGGCGAGGATCCCCAGGTCGAAGCCGCACCGGGGCCAGTAACCCACCGGCTCGACCCCGGGGAAGCTCGCCTGCCGGAGCCCGAGCAGGGCGGCCGAGGCGATCAGCAAGGGCAAGGTCCCGCGCCGGCGACTTTGAGCGATCAACGCCGGCCGATCCGGCCAGCAAGCCCGGACGTTCCCGCCGATGACGCCGGCCAGGCTCGCCGCCGCCGCGACCAGGGCCAGCCGCAAGCCGACCGGCGCGGCCGGATCGAAGATCGCCCGCCAGCCCAGGCCGTGCCAGCCGTCGAAGGCGGGGCCGGGCGTCGAGGCGTGCCAGGTCGCCGCCAGGGCCAAGGCCAGGGCCGTCGGCCAGAGCGCGAGGCCGGCCCGGGTCCGGACCCGGACCGCCAGGGCCAGCGCCGCCAGGCTCGCCGAGGCGGCCGACAGGTAGAGGCCGACCCGGTCGAGCGTGTCCCCCGGCTCGGCCAGGCGATAGGCCGCCGGCGGTCTCCTGCTGAAATACGACCGGACGAGCCCGGGGAACTCGGGGTCCTTCGGCTCCGAGAAGTCGACGACGTGCCACGCCGCGACCGCCGCCACCGCGCCCAGGACCAGCCACGGCCAGCCCCGCCGGCGCCAAGACTCCGCCCCCGCATCGCCCATCGCGGCAACCCTCCCTGATCGCAAGCCGGATCACGAGCCGCGAGGGTGTACCCGGCATCGCCCGGCGGGGCAACCCCGGATCGGGGGAGGGGCGATCTCACCCGGCGACGGCCCGGAATCCCGCCGAGTCCTGGGCCGGGCGGTTCAAGGCGATCTCGGGGCGGGGCCACTCGAAGTAGTCGTTGCTCTGGCCGGGGTGGGCGATCACCCGCTCGGCGATGGCGTCGAGCCCGCGCTGGACGTGGGCGGCGATGGCCTGGGTGGTGCGGGCGACCTCGGGGGCGACGCGGAAGTCGGGCAGGAATTCGAGGAGGTAGCTCCCCCGGTCGTCCGGCCGGCAGAAGACGGGGACCACGGCCGCCCCGGTCATCGCCGCGAGGACCACCCAGGTCGTCGAGAACAGGTACGTCGAGCCGAGGAAGTGCCCCGGCGCCGTGTGGGCCCCGTGCCAGCGGACGTCGGAGGCGATCTTGAGGATCATCCCCGCCTTCAAGATCCGCGAGGCCCGGAGGATCGAGCCGGCGGCCTCGGTCGGGGTCGAGCGTCGGGAGATGAACAGCTTCTCCTGCCCCAGCGGGCCGGTCGTGTCGAGCTGGGCCGAAAGATACCGCGAGGTGTTCCGGGGCCGCTCCATGAAGAGCCGGAGCGGGTAGCGCTCGCGGAACAGCCAGTGCGCCGGGTGGAGGTGGCAGCCGAAGTGGTTGCCCAGGAGGATCACCCCCCGGCGGCGGGCGTAAGCGGCCTCGAGGTGGCCCCGGCCCTGGACCTGGAAGCGGGCCAGGGCCTCCTGGTCGCCCAGGTTGTCGAGCAGGCGGTCGCGGCACCGCCAGTGGATCAGCCCGGTGGCCATCCGGCGGGCGACGGCCTGGTTGTCCCAGTCGACGTCGATGTCGCGGCGGACCCGCTCCAGGGCGTCGAGGTAGGCCCGCTTGGGGCCGGGGAAGACGGCGTAGTCGATCCACCCGAAACCGTCCAGGAGGGCCGCCGCGACGGCGGGGGAGGCGTGACGGAGCATCGGCACGACGATCTTGAGGAAGCGTTTCTGCATCCAGAGCCAGCGATGCGTCATGGCCATGCCACCCTCCGGCTCGATCCGTCGCGCCGTCTTCACCCAGGTCAGGCCGCCGCGGCGGCCCTGCGGCTGGTCACATACACCGCGAGGTCGCCGACCCGGTGGAGCTCGGGCATCTCCTCGAGGTCGATGATCACGTCGAAGCGGTCCTGGACCTCGACGAAGACCGCGAAGAGGTCGAGCGAGTCGATCCCCAGGTCCTCGACGAGCCCGGTCTCGGGGGTGATCGGGACGTCCCTGGGGACTCGGGCGAGCTTGCGGACGACGCCCACGATCTGGGCCAGGAGGCTCGGGTCGCTCATCGGTCCCCCCTTGTCAGGATCAGGGCGTTATTGGTCCCGCCGAAGCCGAACGATGCGCTGAGCACCGACTCGACCCGGGCCGGGCGCCCCCGGTCGGGCACGTAATCCAGGTCGAGCTCGGGGTCGGGCCGGTAGTTGATCGTCGGGGGCAGAACCTGCTCCCGCAGCGCCCGGACGCAGACCGCCGCCTCGATCGCCGAGGCGGCCCCCAGGCCGTGGCCGATCGCCCCCTTGATCGAGCTGACGGCCAGATCCCGGGCATGGTCGCCGAAGACGGCCTTGATCGCCCTGGTCTCCATCCGGTCGTTCACCGGCGTGCTCGTGCCGTGGGCGTTGTAGTAATCCAGATCGGCGGGCTTGAGGCCGGAGCGGTCAAGGGCCGAGGCCAGGCATCGGGCCACCTTCTCGCCGTCGGGCATGGCCATGTGATATCCATCGGTATTCAGGGCCCATCCGGCCAGGATCGCTTGGATCGGCAGCCCCAGGCGGCGGGCGGTCGCCTCGGTCGCCAGGGCGACCATGCCCGCCCCCTCGGCCATGACGAAGCCGGAGCGGTCCAGGCTGAACGGGCGGCTCGCCTGCGCCGGGTCGGCGATGGCCCGGTCCTCGGGCCCGCGCCCGGCCAGGGCCTTCATCGTGGCGAACCCGTTGACGATCAGGGGGGTGAAGGCGCTCTCGGTCCCGCCGCAGAGCGCGAGGTCGGCCTCGCCGGAGCGGAGGAACATCGCCCCCAGGGCGATCGAGTGCCCGCCGGTGGCGCAGGCGTTGGCCGGGGCCACGCTCGGCCCGTGGAGCCCGAGGGCCTGCGCCACCTGGCCGGTGACCTGGTTGATCAGCAGGCCGGGCACCAGGTACGGGCTGGCGGCCAGGCTCTTGCGGCGGCTCGACTTGACCTGTTCGGCCTCGTGGAGGTCGATCCCGCCGAAGGCCGAGCCGATCGCCAGGGCCACCCGGTCGGGGTCGTACCGATCCCGGGCCGCGTCGAGGCCCGCGTCGCGCCAGGCGGCCTTGGCGGCGGCCAGGGCGAGGTGGATCGAACGGGCCCCGAGCCGGGAGGCGCCCGGATCCTCGTCGTCGGAACCGGCCCCGAACCCCTCGACCATCCCGCCGAGGTCGCAGAGGTAGGCGTCGGCCCCCAGCGACGGGTGCCTGCGGATGCCCGATCGCCCGGCGATCAGGGCGCCCCAGGTCGCGTCCATCTCGCGACCCAGGCAGGTCACGGCCGAGTGTCCGACCACCACGATCCGGTCCGTCATCCCTCGCTCCGTCGGCCTGGGCGTCCCCGATCCGTCCCGTCCCCGGTCCCCGCCCTTTGGCCTCGGAGGAGGCCGATGGCAGATCGGTCCTTGGCGGATTATCGCCAAATCCCGGGAAGAACTTAAGATTGGTTCTTCCCGATTTGCCGGTCCGGGCGATCGGCCGGACCGGGACGTTGACCCGGGGCCCGCCGACCCGTTATCCATTGAGGCAACCCGGGCGACCGGAGAACCCCTTGCACCGACGGACCATCCCCACCATGCGGATCGCGAAATACGTCAGCCGGACCGGCCCCGAGGCCGCGCCCCGGATCGGCCGGGTCGAGGGGGATCGGATCCGGCCCATCGGGCCGGACGGGAGCCGGCTCGCCACGCTCCTCCACGCGAGCGACCCCGCCGGGCTCGCCCTGGAATGGTCCCAAAGGTCGGCCGACGACCCGGGCATCCCGCTCGGATCGGTCCGCCTCCTGGCGCCGATCGAAAACCAGGAGGTCTGGGGGGCGGGCGTCACCTACGAGCGGAGCAAGCAGGCGAGGAAAGAAGAGTCGGAGCAGGGCGGATCGTTCTACGACCTGGTGTACACCGCCGAGCGGCCCGAGCTGTTCTTCAAGGCGACCCCGAGCCGAGTGGTCGGCCCCGACCGGCCGATCCGGGTCCGCCAGGACACCCGCTGGTGCGTGCCCGAGCCCGAGCTGGCCCTGGTCCTCTCGCCGGCCTTGGCCATCGTCGGCTACACCGTGGGCAACGACGTCAGCGCCCGCGACATCGAGGGGGTCAACCCGCTCTATCTGCCCCAGGCCAAGGTCTACGACGCCTGCTGCGCCCTCGGCCCGACGATCGCGCTGGCCGGCTCGATGCCGCCGCTGGGATCGGTCGAGATCCGCCTGGAGATCGACCGCGGGGGGGCCACGATCCTCAGCGACTCGACCCCGCTCTCCCGGATGGCCCGGAAGCTCGAAGACCTGGTCGACTGGCTGGGCCGCGACAACCTGTTCCCCGAGGGGGCGATCCTCCTGACCGGCACCGGGATCGTCCCGCCCGACGACTTCTCGCTCGAACCCGGCGACCTCGTCCGGATCACCATCGACGGGATCGGCACGCTGGCCAACCCCGTCGTCCGAGGGCCGGTCCGCTGACCCTCCGGGGTCACTTCGGCGCGTCGGGCTTGGGCGAAGGGTCGGTGGCGAGGGGGTCGGTCCTGGTCCCGGACTTGGGGTTCGGAGCTTCGGGCGGGCTAGCCATGTCCGACCCCGGGTCCTTCCGATTCACCCCTTCCTGCACGTTGGCGGGCAGGGAGGGGACCGGCGACGGGATGATCGGCGGTTCCGGCGCCTGCGGGCCCAGGGTCAGCTTGGGCGGATTCGCCGGCTCGCGGGACGCCTCGGCCGAATTCCCGGCCTCGCCCGCCATCGGGGCGCCCTTGGGCGCGTCGCAACCCGCGAGGGCAAGGAGCGTGAACCACGATCCGACCGCGACGATCGACTTCATCGGACGATACCTCCGCTCGGCCGGGGCCATCAGGGCCGAGATGGCCCGGCCCCGACGACCGGATTGTAGCGGCCCGGCCGACTCGCGGCAACCCGACCCAAGTCCCGCCCCGGCAAAGGTCGCGGCGACTTGTCAAAATGACGATCGGCCGATTGTAACAATCGCCACGATCCGTCGGACCCACCAAAACCAGCGCGACCGCGACGATCGGACCCGTCCGACGCTTGGATGACGTTAATCGTGATCGGGCATCGGTTTGCTTCGGGCCGTCGGGCGCCGGCCGCCCGAACCCTGATCCAAATTGCGCACCGGCACGAAGCTTGCTTCTCAACTTGGGCACCCCTCCTCGAAAGCGACCAGCACCCACGGTCGCCCTTCGATCGGCGCAAGCACAAGCAGGACGCGGGACGGCCCGAGCCGCGGGCTGGCCAGGCGGATCGGTGATGGCCAGGATGGCCGTCGGCGGCGAAATAGGGGCGTCACGACGTCGCCCCGCTTGGTGCAAGGGCCACGAACAGGAGGTTCGCGATGCTCGGAGCGAAGACGCTCGCCTTGGGTCTGCTGATGACGGGCACGGTCGTGGCGCCGGCAATCGCCGGCTCGATCCGGCCGGTCCACCACCAGGTCCGGCACACCCGCGAGAGTCTCCACCCGGCCCCGAGCATCCCGGTCGTTTCGGCCCCGGCCGCCTTCGCCCCCTCGACCCATCTTGGCCTCGAGAACCTCGCCAGGTCGGGCAACAACCCCAACGCCGGCTCCAACGGCACGATCAACGGCTTCGGCTTCGCCCAGCAGGCCAACCAGGTCATCTCCGCCCCGGCCCCGGTCGCGCCCTCCCCTGCCCCCGCCTACTCGGCTCCCACCCCCGCCCCGGCCGCCGACCCCGGGAACAACTCTAGCCCCCCGCCTTCCTTCCCCGCCCCCTCGAACGGCAATCATGCCTACGCCGCGTTCATCAATTTCGGCACCGGCAATTTCTCCGAGGCCTCGACGCTGACCACCGGCAACGCCACCGCCTGGTACAACAGCCCGGTCGTCCAGCAGGTCTTCGGCGGCACGCCTAACGCCGGCCAGCAGTCGGGCTTCATCAACGAAGTGCTCCAGACCGTCCAGCACACCTACGCCCTGAACGGCCTCAACGTCAGCCTGACCGCCGACCCTTCGAAGGACTACGCCCACACCTTGAGCGTCGTCTCGGGGGCCTCGTACAACGCCAACCCCAACGCCATCGGGATCACCGACGTCGGCAACGACGGCTTCTCCTTAATCGACAAGTTCGGCTCGGCCAAGAACGCCGACGAGCTCGCCACCGCGATCGGCCACAACATCGCCCACGAGCTGATGCACGCCTTCGGGATCGCCGAGCACCCCGACCAGACCGGTAACTACCTCGACGCGGCCACCGCGAGCTGGTCGGTCCTGACCAACCCCAACACGATGTTCAGCCCGCAGGCCGCGCAGATGCTCAGCACCTTGAACTTCCTCAAGGGACCTGGCAAGGAGTTCACCCAGGGGTCGATGGGGATGACCGGCCTGGAGCTGCTCACCGAGCACCACCCGACCTTCTGTAACTGCCCCTACTGCCAGGCCCTCCGCGGCCTGAAATCCGCCGCCGCCCAGGCCATCGGCCCCGACGCCGCCCCCGTCCCCGAGCCCGCGACCTTCGCCCTCTGGGGCTTCGTCGGCGCCTTGGCCGTCGCCGCCCGCCGCCGGAGCCTCCGCCTCTCGGCTTGAGTTTTCGCCGAGGATCGACCCCAAATCGGCCCGCCCCCTTCCATCACGGCAGGGGCGGGCTTATTTTGATCCCGAGGCGAACGTCGCGCCGACGATTTCCACATTTTCGGGATCCCTCGACCGATGAGCCCCCCGAACCTGCTCGGCGTCGCGGCCCTGCTGCTCCTGCTGCCCTACCTCCTCGCCCCGAGGCCGCCGGGCCCCTGGGAGTTCCGGGGGTTCCTCGCCTTGATCTGGTACATCAACGCGACCTACTGCGCGATCATCTATCGCCTCCGGACGGAGGCCGCGCCGCTGCCCGCGACCGGGCCGGCCATCCTGATCGCCAACCACACCTGCAACATCGACAGCTTCCTCCTCCAGGCCACGACCGGCCGCCAGCTCGGGTTCCTGATCGCCCGCCAGTATTACGACTTCTGGATGTTCCACCTCCCCTGCAAGCTGATCGGCTGCATCCCGGTCAACAGCGACGGCCGCGAGGTCGCCGCCACCAAGGCCGCGCTCCGGGCCCTCGCGGCGGGCCGTGTCCTGCCCCTGTTCCCCGAGGGGCGGATGCTTACCACCTCGGGCCGGGAGATCGGCGAGGCCAAGCTCGGCGTCGCCCTGATCGCCCTGAAGGCCCGGGTCCCCGTGATCCCCGCCTACATCCGGGGGACCCCTCGATCCAAGAACATCTGGATCTCGCTGACGACCCCGTCCTCGGCCCGGGTCGTCTACGGCCCGCCGATCGAGGCCGACGAATACGCCCCGCTCGCCGAAGGCCGGGGCGACCAGCGCGCCGCCTGGGCCGCGACCACCGCCCGCTTCATGGCCGCGATCCGCGCCCTCCGCGACCGCGAGCTCGCCCGCGACCCCGACGACCCGCCCTTCGGATGACCCCCCCGCCGTGGG
>JAABUQ010011099.1_pt1 | contig 11614 bp, 10 predicted proteins | sample 5560001 | NCBI WGS metagenome assembly JAABUQ01 (sample SAMN10711888, study PRJNA513371) | rock metagenome | isolation source: Antarctica rocks | place: Antarctica: Victoria Land, Finger Mt nord | collected 2015-12-18
GTGGCCTGCATGGCGCCGAATATGCTATCGAACTCACTCTGCAGGGCGGTCACTTCCGCCAGGAGTGGTATGTTCTCCTCCCGGAAGAGGCCCGCTTCATTGCGCATTCGGCGCATCAACTGCACCAGATCGGGCGCCGGCTCGAACCCCTCGACCGCCAGTAGCCGGGCGTTGAGCGGCTCCTGAGACGCCATATAGGCGGATGTATTCTGCTGGTTGAAGGCGCGAAAAGCGTGTTGCGCCGCCGTGTCGCTGGGGTCCCTGGCAGCCGCCGCTTTGAGCACAGCCCGTGCCTCCCAGAACTCTTTACTGAGATCACTCCAGCGATGCAACCACTCCGGAACAGCGTGTGCGGTGAGCGGTTCTGCGGTCAGTGCAGCGAATTGAGCCTGGGCCGCAGCCCAGTTATACGATGAAGCACCGGGCATGGGAAACTCCTTGACGGTGAGTTGATGCGCGAATGACCAGATCCGGTCATTCGCTCCTACCTGCGATCGGTGATGAAGCACGCCGTAGGTCAGAGATCGATGAGCGGCTACCAGTTCGCGGGATGACGGCATATTGGGGTTGGTCGCGCCGACGTGGTGTTATAGCCGTGAGTACGCTGATGGATCGCTGCTCAACTCATGGTTCCCAATGACCTCCGGGACACTGTTAGTCGATGGTAGCACCGCCGCACCGGCTATGCTCTGCCGAGCACCAGAATGGCGGGCTACACCAACTGTAGCCCGCCTTCCGAGTCGAACACTCATGAGAACAATCTGTGTTTTAGTGCGTGTTCAACACCTTGCTGCCGATGATGTGTGGCATGGGGACGCCGGTGAGGTGAGCCTGCACCAGCGAATGTTGCTCCATGGCGCCCCAGGTGTAGTTCACCTGCGACGCGCTGACTTTCACGGCCCCGTGGATGGTCGGGTACGGAACGTTGGCGCCCTTGATGGCGTGCCAGAGGATACGGTTCAGCAGGTCGGGTGGCGCCTGGTCTGGTAGTGCGAAGCTCATTTTGGCGGAAAGCCCGGCGCCGTAGGCCGTGGCCCGGTTGAACTGCATGGCCACGCCCTGTGGCAGCGCCGTGAACGGGGTTGTGTCGGGCGTTGAGCCGAACATCTGCCACATCGGCATGGCGGTCGCGTCGAACTGGCTCATGGGCTTCATGCCCAGAATCAGTTCGATGGTGCGGACCAGGGCGGCCGTGTCGTAGTGGCCGTCCTCCACGCGTGGCCTGGCTTGCGCGGTATAGGGGCTGATAACCAGGGTCTCGGTGCGATGCGAGTCGACATGGTCCGGCCCATTCTGGGCATCGTCCTCGGTCACGAAGATAGCGGTGCTCGCCCAGAACTTGCTGTGGCTCACCGCGTCGACCAACTGTCCCACCGCTGCGTCGTTGTCGCTGGCCATGTACTGCGGCGTCCAGCTCCCCGGTCGGGTGCCAGAGGTGTGATCTTGCGAGAGCCGGATCAACTCAAGCTGGGGCAGATTGTCGTTCGCCACGTACTGGTCGAACTCTTGCTTCCAGGCCGCCACGCGTTCGACATCCGGCCAGCGGGTGTCGTACGGCGGCATCTGCGGATCAAGGTGCCCCACCAGATTGGGCGCGGTCGCGCCGTTGGCGTTGAGTACCGTGGGCGGGAAGCAAAGCACGTCGCCGGCCGGGATGGCAACCCCCTGGTAGACATGGGTTACGGGGCCGGCACACGACTGACTCTGGGGAATGGTGGTGGCCGTTGATAGCGGGAAGTTGAACGCCGTATACAGGCCGTAATCGCGATAGGAGACATTATGGACCGCGGCGTCGTCCCACAGATAGCCGCCGGCCGATTGGGGCAGGGCGGTTCCTCCCTCGAACGGGTAGCCGAAGTTTCGCCCGGGTGGGACCGAATAGGTCTGCGGCCAGTTCTTTTCGGTGTAATCGCTGGCGTTGGCCGAGAGCGCCCAGTTGTGGCCGTCGGCGCTGACCTGCGCATCGGCGTAAAAGTTGTCGAGCAGTCCGAAGCGCTCGGCCAGCGCGTGCAGGTTGGGCGTCACCGCCCTGGGGAAGAGCGCCAGTGAGGGGTCGCCATTGCTCAGAGACTCATCGCCAAAGACCTGGTCATAGGTGCGGTTCTCTTTAACGATGTAGATGACGTGCTTGATGGGCGAGGCGCCGCCCGGCTGCGGAATTGGATTGCCGGCAGTGCGATCGAGCGGCGAGGCGTCGAAGAAGTGGTCGTTCTTGAACACCTGCAAGCTGTCGTTGGTCAACTGGCCATGCGTCGGCACGGGAATGGTCGAGAGCAGGCCAATGTTCATCGATCCAGAGTACTGGTCGAAGGCACAGTTGCAGTAGCTGTCCACTCTCCCGGTTACGGCGTTGGTCACCCCTGGGTTGAGGCGCGTCGGGTTGGGATACAGGGGGCCGTTGTTTGGTCCGTCCCTCATGCCGAATCCATTGGTGACGAAGAGTTTCGAGCCGTCGGCGCTGACCACAACCGCGGTGGGATACCAGGCCGTGGGTATCCAGCCCTGGAAGTAGCCGCCGGCGCCATCGGGCCGTACCCGAAACACTGCCACCGCGTTGTCCCCTGCATCGGCCACGTAGATCGTCCCACCATCCGGGCTAACGGCCAGACCTTCCGGGCTGCTGCCGTATGGCGCGTTCGGATCGGTGATCACTGGTAAGCGAGCCGTCTCCTGTTGGGACTGAGTGTTCACAATAGAGATGGCGTCGCTGTTCGAATCAGAGACGTAGAGCAGTCCGAACTGGCCAAACACCATGGCAGTCGGGTGGCGGCCAACGTTGATGGTGCTGGTTACCGCTCGCGAAACCGGATCGATCACTGAGACGGTGGCGTCTCCCCAGTTCGACACGTACACGGCGCCAGTGCTCGGATCGACCAGCGTGGTATAGGGGGCGGTGCCGACCTTGACGGTAGCGGTCACGCTCTTGCTGGCCACGTCGATGATGGTCACCGTATTGGCCAGCGAGTTGGCGACATATAGCATCTTGTTATCGCGGCTTACGCTGACGCCAGTGGGGAATGGGTTGGTTGACGTATCCGGTGCAAGCCTGCCCAGGACGACGTCGCCGTTGGCGGTCAGCGTACCGTCCGCCGCGACAGCATAGAAGTGGACGACGTTCTGGCCGCCACCGGTGACATAGGCGCTCTTGCCGTCCGGACTGTAGGCGGCGCCGAGAAATGCGCTCTGTGGGGCGTAATACGGAATGGTCTGAGCCACCGTGCTATCCGCCAGATTGACAATCTGCACCGACTGCACACCGGAGCCGCTGTTTACCACCAGCATATGGGCGCCATCGGGCGACCGCACGGCGTTGGCCGGGAAGTCGCCGAGGTTACCCAGCGTGCCCGCCGGGCTGATGGTCCAGTTGTTGACCAGCACCGTACCATCGGCCGTTTGCTGACCAGGCATGTCTTTCTCCCGCTGCCGTGCCAGCGCGGTGAAGCGATGGAGGTAGGCCGCGGTGTTCACGCCGCGCAAGGCGCCGATGTGCGCCGCTTCGGCGGCAAATTGCTGGGTGACAAAGTCGCGCTGATAGGTGGCGGCTCCGATAATGTGACCAGCCTGCGCAGGTCGCAGGCCGCTAGAGCCAACCAGAAACCCGCTTACCGTGAGGCTGGCTGCCAGGACCAGACCAGTTCGGCGGTGAATAGACAGCATAGGTACGCCCTCCTCTTGTCGACCCGATCACGCGAGCCATGTACTCTGACTGTAGAGAGAAACACATGACAAGCCTGTTACAGAGCTGTGACGCATCGGTTACCACTCGCCCTGGGAACCGACGAGTACCCGCGCACCGCGATCAATTTCCTTTCGAGAGTCTCGTCACATGACCTCAGGTAGACCGGAAACGAGTACCTCCATACTAGCTCCACGGCTGCCCAAACAAGCAGCACACGACGCGCTGCCCGCCGGGAGGATCGAGGACGGTGGGTCCTACGACTCGCTCAGCGTCGCGGACCATGACCTCACCGGTCAGAGTGCGAAGCAACTCAGCTTTACGCAGGTTCGCTTCACCCGCGTGACCTTCCATGGCACGGATTGGGGGAATCTCTTTCTGGGCGACGTGCGCTTCGAGAACTGCTCCTTTGTGAACGCTCGCTGGCGTGCGCCGCTGTTGCAACGAGTCGAGTTCGTGAACTGCCGCCTCACCGGCTTCTCAGCGCCGGAGGGGCGCTTTCGGCATGTCCTCTTCTCGGGCTGCACCGGCCACCTGGCGAACTTTCGTTTCGGCGCCTTCACACATGCCCGCTTCCAGGCGTGTACCATAAACGAGGCCGACTTCGGCAGTGCTGATCTATCGGGCGTGGTGTTCCGAGAGTGCGACCTACGAGCAACCGAGATGTCGGGCGCCAAGCTGAGAGGCGCCGATCTGCGCGGCTCAAAGCTTGACGGCATGCACGCGGGTCCAGCAGAGCTGGCGGGCGCCGTTGTGGACATGGGGCAGGCGCTGGAGCTGGCCAGCGCCATGGGGCTGGATGTCCGGTACGAGTAACTCATCCCTCCCCCTCCTCAGTTCTCCCCCTCAAAGTGGGAGAAGAGCGAGTTGACCGATTCGGCCAGGGTGGGATGGGCGAAGATACCCTCACGCAGCCGTTCGTAGGTCAGCTTCCCCATCATGGCAATCTCGAACATGGCCATGATCTCGCCGCCCTCCATGCCCAGCACCGCGCATCCCAGAATCTCACCGCTCTCGGCATCGACCACGGCCTTCATCATGCCACGGGTTTCGCCCGTTTCGATAGCCCGGGCCACGGAGGACATGGGCATCTTCGCCACCTTGATCCGGCGGCCCTGCTGTCGAGCCTCATCCTCACCGAGGCCGACCCGCCCCAATTGCGGATCGATGAAGACCGTATAAGGAACCAGCCGGCCCTCTTTAGTGCGGTTGCCGTTATGTAGCATGTTGTCGCGGAGAATGCGAAAATCGTCGTACGCCATGTGGGTAAAGGGCGGAGTGAAGGCCACCTCACCGATGGCCCAGATGCCCGATACGTTGGTCTCCAACCGGTCGTTCACCTGAATATAGCCCCGCTGGTCGGTCTCCACGCCGGCCGCCTGAAGATGCAGCGGCTCGGTATTGGGAGCACGCCCGGCCGCGACCAGCAGGTGCGAGCCCTCCACCTCACATCTGCCCCCCTCCGTCTCGACGGACAGCTTGATGGCGCCGTCAGCCTGTTCGACACGCGTCACTTTGCTTTTAAGCAAGATTTCGATGCCGTCCTCGCGCAGAATATCGGCCACCGCTTCGGCGATATCCTGGTCCTCACGGCCCAACAGCTGCGGGAGATCTTGCACGATGGTGACGCGGCTACCAAAACGGCGGAACATCTGGCCAAACTCCAGCCCGACATAGCCGCCGCCGAGGACCAGCAAGTGCTCCGGTACCCGATCCAGCTCCATGATGGTGGTCGAGTTGAGCGACGGTACATCCTTCAAACCCTCGATGGGCGGGGTCGATGGGCTGGTGCCGGTGTCGATGACGATGGTTTCCGCCGTCAGCTCCAGCACCTCGCCGCTGTTCATCCGCACCTGGAGAGCATGGGGGCCGGTGAAGCTCGCCTCACCAAACAGCAGATCCACCTTGCCGGCGCGGATCGCCTTCTCACTGCCGGCCCGGAAGGTCTCAACGATATCCCGTTTGCGCTGTCGCACCTCGGCCATATCGACCGATACCGGTCCATCGTGGACGCCGTAATCGGAGGAGCGCCGAGCCAGATACGCCTCGTGGGCGCTGGCCACCATGGTCTTGGTTGGAGTACAGCCGTAATTGATACAGGTGCCACCCACGTACTGGCGCTCGATCAGCGCTGTCTTGCGCCCCGCCGCCACCAGAGCCGTCGCGAGCGGCCCACCTCCCTGACCCGAACCAATGATGATGGCATCGTACTGCCGCGTCTCGGCCATATGTTTCGCTCCTCTGCAAGTAGTTACCTGTATTATGAAGGCTTTTACGGCTCCATCAGGGTGATCGATCTGCCTTGCTCGATCGCTTGCTGGGCGGCTAGTACACGCTGGCTGAAATTGAGTGCCGGTTCTTGGTAGGGTAAAGAGATACCTCTCTCCGTCATGCCCCCCTACCACGAAAGAGACGGTTAGAGCCATGGCTGGACCGCAACCCATCCCCATCACGCTGACGCCGACCCAGCATACCCTGCTCGCTCGCCTTCTGCGGCGACAGACCAGTTCACAACGCCTGATCCGCCGTCTCCAGATTATTCTGGCTGCTGCCGAGGGGGCGAATAACGAGCAGGTGGGCCGCCAACTCTCCCTGGTGCCGAAGACCGTCCGGATCTGGCGAGACCGATGGCTGGCTGCCGCCCCACGCCTCCAGGCCCGTGAGGAGGACGGCAGCAGCATACCCGACCTGACGGCGGCGATCGAAGCGGTGCTGACCGATGCGCCCCGCTCGGGAACCCCACCTACCTTCGGTGCTGAGCAACTCTGCCAGATTGTGGCGCTGGCCTGCGAGCATCCCGAGGAGTCCGACCGGCCAGTGACCCACTGGACTCCACCAGAGTTGGCTGCTGAAGCCGTCAAGCGCGGCATTGTGGATCACATCTCCCCACGCACAGTGGGGCGTGTTGTAAAGCGAGGCCAGGCTCAAACCCCATCTGGTCTGCTCCTGGCTCACCAATGAGCGGGAGAACGACCCAGCGGCATTCGACGGCGCAGTCCAGACTGTCTGTGCGCACTATGCCCAGGCCAGTGCGCTCCAGGAGCAGGGCGCCCATCTGATGAGTACCGATGAGAAGACCGGCATCCAAGCACTGGAGCAGGCACCTCCATCCTTGTCGATGCAGCCAGGACAAGTGGAATGCCGGGAGCTGGAATACATCCGCCATGGCACCCAGTGCCTCATCACCTACTTCAACCAGACTATGGCCAAACCCTTCAAGTGGACGTACACCGGTCGTCCGCTGACCGTCTAAACCAGATGGTATTTCCGCCGAGCTGTACTAGTTGAATGAAACGCATGATGAAAACGGCAACTCTACAAGGTGAAGAGCAAGCACAACCACGGCTGAGTGTCGAAGGGGCTGGGGCACGCTACGTTGGACGTGTGACACTCGAACTCTGGGAACGCCCGGGGCGCGCTGACGAGTACAACTTAACAATGATGGTAGAACCCTCTTCAGTCGGAGGAGGCGATCTGCTGGTTCGTTGTGCGAATGCTTTACCTAGACGCGTCGAGAGAATGTCGATGCGGTAAGGGAACTGTTGTCCGAATAAGACGTAGCGAGTACCCGGCTGAGTGTTGACCCGGGCACTCGCTACGTCTCGCGGGCCTCTGCGAGACCAAAATCGACGGGTTGACTCCGTTACTTCAAGCTGCTCGCAACAGCCGCTGCCTCTCCTTGACCCAAGTCAGTCTCGACGGTGATCAAGGTGTGGTTGCGAGTGAGTGTCAGTATGGTGCTGGCGCCGGAGCGAGTGACAAAGGCAGTTGAGGTACCAACGGCAATTCTCTGCCCGGTATCAGTGGACGACTGACTCGTCGGGCTCACTTGCTCGATGATGCTGACGCTTGGCCCCCCTGAAACTGGGGACGCGAATCTGAGGTAGACCCCGTTGATGCGCTTGAATCCCGTGGGCAACACGTCCCGCCCACTCGTCGGTGCATCAATGGTCAGCGAGACGCTCCAGCCAGATACGCCACCGGTGAGCCGCGTAAATTGATGCACGGTCAGTCCAGCTGGTATATAGGTCGGGTTTAACACCTGGAACGGAAGCGCGGGGCTGGTGCCGGTGACGGCAGCTCCATCGCTACTTATGCCGACTCCCGATGTAGGGAGGGCATCGGCGATTAGGCGCTGCACGCGTGGTGACTCCGCCACCGCCGCACCGAGCCCTACTGCTAATGCGATGCTTGAGCCCAAAGCGATTGCTCCCCAGCGACGAGCCACCGTGCGGCCCAGATGGGAATATCGCAGCACCTCAGCCGCGTCTCCCTGCTCGATCATGGCCGTTTCTACTCTGTGCCAGACATTGAGATGTGCGACATCAATGGCAGCAGCGTCGCACTGAAGTGTTGTGGCTGTGGTCGTTCTAGCATCGTCAGCGTCCATGTCAACGAGCCTCCTTTGGCCTGAGCGTGATTGAAATGTGGTCTGCGTCCGTCAGGAGATGACGAAGCCGCTTATGGGCCTCGTGCATTCTCCAGCGCACGGTTGGATACGGGCAGCCGAGCGTACGCGCGATTGCTTTATCGTTTAACCCGCCGTAGTATCGAAGCACGATGACCAATCGGAGCTTTATGGAGAGCCGCTCCAGGGCGTCGGCGACATACAGGCTTTCTTCTTTCTGTAGCGCTCTTTGTTCAGGAGACAGAGCCAAATCAGGCAGGTCTTCCACGGAACTGGTGGTGGCTGGTTCATACCACACGACTCGCGATCGACCACGCAACTCCTTCAGACATCGGTTGATCACAATCCTGTGAAACCACGGCACAAAGTCGCGACGTGCGTCGTACTGGTGGAACTTGGTATAGACCGCGATGAACGCCTCGGCGACCACGTCCTCGGCAGTCTGTCGATCACGTGTCAGCGAGAAAGCTAGACGGAACGCCGCAGCCTGATGAGCCTTCACTAGCGCCTCCAGGCCCTGCATGTCTCCCTGTCGCAGCATCTCGAGTGCTCGTCGCTCGTCATTCATCGTGGCTATCCTCTCGGTCACGTAGTGCCCTCACTGTATATATCCAAATAGGGGCTCGAATGTTTGGTCGTTTGACGACGGTTCTCGATCACGTTGAAGTGTCAGCGCCGCTTCCACCCGTCGCTGTAGGATTAGTAGTGCAGCGACAGATAGAGCATAGACTTGCTACCCTTCGGTAGGGGAGAGATGGGGACGGATCATGACGACGAGCGAGGCGATCGAGGGGTGGCGTGTCTCCTAAACGACGAGAACAATCCGTCTGCTGGCATACCTTGAAACCGGCTATACCAGCGTGACCGTCCCGCCGGCACTGCAACGCCATTCCCCCGGCCTAACCGTGAGCCATGCTGGACGGCGGGCTGGACAGGCTGACGCCGGTCGCACCGAGCGATGGCGACTCCACACCAAGATCTCCACGGCGGTGGCCAGCGTGGTAGTGGGGATCATCCTGCTGGCCACCGCCGTCACTACCGCGGATCAGCACAGCATCACCGATCTGGGACCGCCTGCCCCCATTGTGTCCACCGCCAGCGGTTTCCCCTTGAGCGGCTTCCATCGGGTTTCAGCCTTCCCGCACGCCGGGAAGAAACCGGAACTGCTGTTCCTGGGGGCACAGGTGGACAACGCCTCAAATATCAACGTGGAACGATGGCCGGTGGTCAAGGCGCTGTCGCAGTTTGGCCGGCTCAGCGGCATTGCCAAGGTCGACAAGCACTGCACAACCGTCGCCAGCGGTCGGTACGCCGGACAGCTACTCTGTTCGGTACCGACCTACGACTTCACGCACGTCCGTTACGCCAGCCCCTATCTCACCTTCGTCAGTAAGGATCTGGTTCGTCGGGTGGGATTCAAGGATCGCGCCTTCCAGCCGCTCACTCCGACTGAGACGGCGGTCTACACCCGCTATGTGCGTCCGCATACCAAGCCGATCTGCATCAAGTACGACGCCTCTGGTCACCCGATCCTCTATAAGACCGGTCGCGACGAAACCTACACCTGCACGGGGTACGTGGATTATGTGGATTGGTCGTTCAATAGTCACACGAGCCGAACCTTCCCCCTGATCGCCATCGGCGACTATCTGCAGACGCTGTCCCAGGACATGATCGAGGGGGACTTCGCCCAACCCATCGCCGTGACTCCGTCTCCATACTCGTTTGATGGGCAACAGATGTTGTCGTTCGACACCAATCAGAGGGCCCTGGTGACCGGCAAGGAGCCGTATTCATCGTCTCGGCTGGTGCCTGATGTCAATGGCGAAGCCAATATTATCACCGCCCTGATCTGTCATGCCACCAAGAATCGCCCGGCGTCGGTCTGCCATCGCACCACCATCAAGCAAATCCTGAAGTACGTGAAGTAAGAACACGGACGGGACGGACTGCTCCGCAACCGAGTGCCCCGGTGATTGAACGTCTGAAGGACCTGGCGAATGGACGTTTGGGAAACTGGGCTGAGGCCAGTTTCAGGCACCGTAAACACACGTTGAGTAGAATACTGTCAAACGCACGATTGTATAGAGGTTGTGCGGCCTTCGCACTAAGCGGCGCCACTTTGGCTTTGGCTGCTGGTCATAGGGTCGCAGCCCGGTCGTCATCGCTACGGTTGCATGGAAGAGTTGTCGCTGTCGTGGCTGGAGGTGGCCCCGTCGGACCGCGGTTTGCTGGGAATAAGGGGAGAGCAGTTGGTGCTACACTCGTCGAACCGCGAGCACTTGCCCTTGATGGGCAGGGGGATATCTTCATTGCGGACAACCTCGGAGCGTCACCCTCGAGTAGAGCTTGTCAGGTAGAGGAGGTCAATTCGCGCACGAAAAGAATTAGGGTCCTGGTCCACACAGGGCTGGGCCTTAGAGGTTGTGGAGGCATCGTGGTGAGGAGTCGCACGACGCTCATTGTCTCAGACGATGGACGCGGTAGAGTGGTAGCTATTGGCGTCCGAGATAAAAGATCCCGTGTCCTGGCGGGTGGGGGCCGTGCAGGGAGATTAGGTGATGGAGAGCGGGGACGCGTAGCAACTCTCTACGGTCCGAGTGGACTGGCAGTCGGAAAGCGAGGCGAAATTTTGATCGCAGACACCGACCACAACCGCATTCGCAGGATAGATAGCCACGGAATCATCACGACTGTGGCGGGCGATGGGATCGCAGGCTTTAAGGGCGACGGTAGCAAGGCCACGCGGGCAGAACTTCGATTGCCGCTTGGCGTTAGCTTTGATAAAGACGGAAACATCTACATCGCAGATGAAGGCAACAACCGCATTCGCGAGGTAATAGCTCGGTCCGGTACTATCGTTACTGTGGCGGGAGGTGGAGCGTGCCGCCAGGCATACTGCGGTGAAGGGGGCTCCCCCGCGCTAGCAAAGATATCGAGCCCGCAGGCTGTCGCTGTAGATTCCAAAGGCGACGTATTCATAGCCGCATCGGCACGAGTATTAGAGATTCCATCGGGCGCACGTATCGTCCGCACCATAGCTGGTGATGGCACGTTGCCACTTACATTGACCGATGCTCGACACCAGTTGCTGATGCTTCCCGCGGCCAAAGCTGAACTTGACCCAGTCGGGCTCGCTGTGAATGAAGCAGGGACCGTCCTGGTAGTTGATGCTGCCACTCGAACCATTAGGGAAGTCAGGCAGCGCTGAGCGAGCGCCAATTTACGGCGGAGAGTGCATAGTTCGTTTTCGGCCAAGGTGCACAGCAAAAGTGGGCGATGGACAAAGAGTTCGTCCCCAACATGCAGGAGGCCGAGCGCGAGAAACTGTACAACGGCTGGAAGCGCGCGGTCGAGCGCGCCAAGGACTGGGTGGAACCCGAAGCGTAGAGGCAGTCTATAGCTGCTAGCACTCCTGTAGTAGTTCGTCGGGTGGACTTGGGGCGATGAAGCGCGCATCCGCTTGTGTCGTCCTGCTCCGTGGCATTCCTCTCTGTGGCGCAGCCATCGGAGGGCACGGACTGGCTCCT
>JAABUQ010011101.1_pt1 | contig 11611 bp, 8 predicted proteins | sample 5560001 | NCBI WGS metagenome assembly JAABUQ01 (sample SAMN10711888, study PRJNA513371) | rock metagenome | isolation source: Antarctica rocks | place: Antarctica: Victoria Land, Finger Mt nord | collected 2015-12-18
CGCATCTTTCGCGGCGTGACGCAGCAGGAGGATGGCCTCCGGGGTGTTCAGATCGTTATCCATTGCGGCCCGGAAGCGGTTGAGCAGCATGCTGTCTTCACCCGCCGTTTTGTCGGCGACGAGGTCACGCACCTGTAGCAGGAGATTGGCGTGCTCCCTGGCGATGCGCAGGTCATCGGAGAAACATTCCCACGGGTAGCGATAGTGGTGGCTCAGCAGGACGATACGAATGGCATCGGCGCTGTAGTCTTTCAACAGGTTACTGACAAGCGTGAGGTTGCCCAACGACTTGCTCATCTTCTCCCCATCCTGGTAGACCATACCGGTATGCATCCAGTAGCGGGTAAATGGCGCTTTGCCGGTATAGTGTTCCGATTGCGCGATCTCGCAGGTGTGATGGGGGAAGACCAGGTCCGCGCCGCCGCCGTGGATGTCTATCTGTTCGCCCAGATAGTGCATCACCATCGAGCTGCACTCGATGTGCCAGCCGGGTCGGCCAGGTCCCCAGGGACTATTCCAGGCGGGTTCGCCCTCTGCCTGCGCCTGCCAGAGCACAAAGTCGAGCGGATCTTTTTTACGGCTGTCATCAGGATAATTGCCACGTTCGTTCGCGATCGTTAGCAGGGCATGATAATCGTTCAAGCCGACCGCGCGTGCCAGAGTACCGAACTCGGGGTCCTGTCTGACGTTATAATACACGCAGCCCTCGCTCACATAGGCATCTTCGCGTTCGACCAGGCTTTGTACCACCTCGATGATACGTGGTATCTCCCGCGTCGCGTACGCGTATACATCGGGACGCTGTACATTGAGCGTATCCATATCACGCAGGTAGCGCTCAGTCTCACGTTTGCCCAACTGGTCCCATTCCAGACCAAGCTCGCGCGCTTTGCGCAGGACATCATCGTCGATGTCGGTGACATTCTGCACATACTTCACCGTGTATCCCCGGTACTCTAAATAGCGTTTGAGGGTATCAAAGGTGACATAGGTGAAGGCATGACCGAGATGGGTCGTGTCGTATGGCGTGATCCCACACACGTACATACGCACGGTATCACTGATAGGGGTAAATAGTTCCAGCGCTTGTGTGAGGGTATTAAAGAGCTTCATCAATTTCTCCTAGACCGAACAAACGAACGGCATTTGCCGAAGTAACCCTGGCGATCTCTGCCAGGGTCATACCGCGAATCTCTGCCAGCTTTTGCGCGACGTGTGTGACAAACAGAGGCTCGTTGCGCTTCGCGCGCTGCGGTTTGGGCACCAGGTACGGGCTGTCCGTCTCGACCAGGATACGATCCAGTGGGGCCATGCGAGCCACTTCTGGTAGAGCATTGCCCCCTTTCGTAAGTGGCCCGGCGAAAGAGAGCATAAATCCGCTGAAGGTCAGGCATTCCTCGGCCTGGGCGACATCACCGGAAAAACAGTGAAAGACACCGCGCAGGTCATGACCATGCGCGCGCAGCAGCTCCATGACATCGTCATGCGCGTCGCGCACATGAATAATACAGGGCAGGTGGCATGTGCGCGCAAGCTCCAGGTGTGCGCAAAAGACAGCTCGCTGCACATCGCGCGGCGAGAGCATGCGAAAGTAGTCAAGACCGAACTCACCGATCGCCACCACTTCCGGCTCGCGTGCCATCACACGCAGATGCGCACCCACTTCATCCGTGTAAGTGGTGGCTTCATGTGGGTGAACGCCTACTCCGGCAAAAATAGTGCCCCGGTGGGCTTTTGCCAGTGCAAGAGCCTCCTGGCTCGATGCGAGATCACAGCCGGGATCAACCATACGTGTTACGCCGCCCGCTACGGCCGCCTGGATTACGGCTTCACGATCATCACGAAAGCGGGGGGTGTCAATGTGTGCGTGGCTATCGACGAGCACTTCACTATCCTTTCAGATAGAATGCATTAAGAAAGGGAGAGCTAAAGCGACAGATGGCTTCTCTCTCCCTGCTCACCAACCGTCGCCTGCGGATGCCCCTCTTTTCAAAGAGGGGGAGGAAGCAGGCGTTCCTTGTTCAGTTTTTGGGCAGGGGCCCGCCCGTAGGCATAGCCATCGGCCCGTTGCAGCACAATACAGTACCTGGCATTGACGCCATCGACCTTTCCCACACGAAAGGAGCCAGAGGCCCGCACTGCAACCCGTCCTACATGCCTGCCTGCGGTTTTGAGCGGCTTGTTGGACCGAGACACCTGGGGCACCTCGGCCCGCACCAGATCTCCCGTCGAGAAGCCTCGAATGCGCTTCTGCCTGGTGAAATAGCCTACCGGAAAGCCGGAGCTATCCACATTGGTGCGCTGATAGCTGCCCCTGCCGTGCGCCTGGATGAGGTGGATGTAGCTGTGCCGTCTGCTCATCCCTCGCGTGATGCCCACCGGGTTGCCAACACATAGCGCGTCCAGGCAGTGATCCTTCTCGACGTTAAAACGCTTCCGATTCCACCTGGTGCGTCCGCCGCTCCAGGTGCCAATAGGCAAATCCAGCCCGTGCAAGGCGTGTACCAACGCAGAGCGGGTCGCATTGACGGCGGCGGCGTCTTTTAAGGGCGTTCTAGCTTGCCTTTCCACCTCCCCATGCCCAAACTCACTGGCCGTCCGATCCCCCTTGGCCTGATTGCAGTCATGACAACTGAGGACGAGATTGCTGACACGATCTGAGCCGCCACGAGAGCGCGGCAGCACATGATCGATCTCAAATGGGACGTTTGTGGCGTGGCAATAGACACACCGCCGCTGAAACTTTTCCAGCAGATAGGCTCGGACTTCCCATCCAACCAGTTCCCCGCGTTGATAATCGATGCCAGAGACCTCCGGATTCTGCATGAGCTGGCTATCAAATGTGACGAGTTCGACCTCAAGACGTGTCAGAGGCACCCACCGTTGGTAGCGTTTAGACCAGGTGTGGACATTGCCGACGCGAGAACGCAGCGAGGGCGGCAGCCAGCCCAATGCTCTCCTGCGGTTGGCATATCTCGCCTGACGGTAGCGCAGGTTCGCGCTTCTCCACCGACGGCGGTAGCCCGCTCGCTGTTGGAGGGCTTTGTGTACCTCTTGACCTCGATGAGAGAGGTTGACAAGATGAAGGGCATGATGCACCTCACCTTCATCGCCGTGCTCGATGCGTACCACTGCCATGCCGCTGGTCTTGCTTCCCGGGTCCAGTTTGAGCGCGACAGGCTGGACCTCGCTCTGTTGGCACGTTCGATCTTTGAGTCGAATGACAAAGGGGATGCGGCGATGCACCACGGCCCGTTTGCGTGCCAGCAAGAGCCGTGCTCGTTTCTCCGAGCAAGGCATCAGCGGCATCTGCTGCTGATCTACGACAAAAACAGACACGGTGACAGATCCTTTCTGCCTCCGAAGAGGCCCCCTTACGGGGCTGGTGACGCGCCTGGGCAGGCATTCCCAGACGACCCCTCTCGCCAATGTTACAGAAGACTTGTCTGTTGGCGCACCGCCCGCTCCCTCAACGGGCTTTTAACCACCAACGGCAGAGCCAAGAGACTGAGGTGGTATCTCTGGGTGCCGTGATCTTCCGAACGGAGATCCCTCATTTCCCGGCCTCCGGGATCAGAATCTGAAGCTGGACAACGGAACCGCGTAGACCACGAGGGCAAGCCCCGCGTTCTACGCGTGGGGTCGTTGACTTATATTTGTAGTATAAATGACAATTTGTAAGTGTGTCAAATCGCGCTTTCGACAGGCTCCCTGTTGGCCTCTTCCTCGCATATGGCGTGCGCGATCTCCTGCGACTCCGAAATCCGAATAGGATCGCCCAGGCGGATGATCCCTTCCGTCAAAATCTGTGCACGCAGACCGCCGCGATGAATCAGCCCGTGCAGGGCAAGCGAGTCAGTCAATTTTGCCAGGTGAAAACAGGGCTCGCACAGGCGCCGGCCCAGCAATTTCACCTCGCCTACATAAAACTCTTTCCATACCAGGTGATTGAGCGGAACCCCGACCGTGGCGATATTGCGGCGCGAGTCCCTCATCGATAAGTCATAGCCATAATCTCGTTTTAAGGCTTCCAGCGCCTCGGTTTCAATTAATGTTATTTCATAGCTTTTTTTGCCCATTTTAGAAAAATGACCTGTGCCAAAATAGTAGCGGTCTCCCTCGATCCCCCGCCCCGGAATGGTATGCGCCTCCTCAATCGAGATCATAGGATGACCTTCAGCGGTAGTAATTTGTAGTGATACAACAGAACCTTGCCACACGATATACAATCCCCCTTTGCTGGGTACATACGAGTACATACAAAAAATAGAGTAACAGCGGATAAGAGGTACTATGTTTACTGTAACATAGCCATAGAGTACCGTCAACGCACTATTACCTATAGAATACAGGGCCTTTCCCACCTCCCTTCCCCCACACATCGCTTTCGGCGGCCCAGCATTTTTTTATATGTGCTGCATGTTATTGTACGACCTTTGTTGCTTGCTCTATTTCCTGCTCGTTCTGTACAGGCTCGGTCAGTGGGTGGGTAGTGCGTGCTTTGAGCGAGGCGATCTCGCGTTCGAAGATGCGGCGCACGATGGCCACGGTACTGGCATAAGTTGAGTCCATACCAAAGTAGGAGAGGCTGCCGGCCCCCAAATTTTTCCCTCGTGTGTAGGGTGTGTCTGAGGCATAGTGCAGGATACCGATCTCGTAGGGTAAGCGCATGAAGTTGATATTCTCCCCGACCGGGTAACGTGTCAGGTACTGGTCCTCGTAGACCGCGTTGAGGTAGGGGCCGCTCTCCATCTCAACAACTGTATAGTTGGCCAGGTAATAGAAGTCCAGGTACTGGCGATTTTGCAGGTAAGTGCCCTTGGCCGAGATGGCTTTCTGGTTATCCAGCACCGAGCCATAGATCAGGTAGGGCTGTACCTCGTGCACGTTGAAGGCATTATCCAGCCAGTAGGTATTCTGGCTATGCTCGTCCATCACAACGTTGGAGATCATAACGTCGCCGATGCTGCCGTTGAGCGTAGCTGCCTTGCCCAGGATATAGATGCCGCTGATGTGCAGCAGGTTCGCCATAATTTCGCGCATCATATGGTAGGCTGCCATACCCAGAGGGTAATCGATGTTCAAAATTACCGCATCGCTTTTTGCCAGCATCTCCATATTATCCGTGCAGCAGCGCGGATCAATTTCGCCGGGGCGGAGCTTTGCCAGTTCGAAGATCTGGGCATCGATCTCCAGCCCGTGGCGCGCCCCTACGTGCCAGATGCCGCGTTCCTGGGCCTGCTGGATACGGTTGCGCGCCGCTTCTTTGCCGGCTGGCGTGCGTGCCCACTCGCGAGCGACGAAGTAGAGAAAGTTTTGCCAGTTGCCGGGGACCTGATTCTGCTGGAGCTTGCGACATTCTGCTGCCAGGTATGGATCAGCCCCGCTCTGTGCATACGCGACTAAATCCGCTTCATGATTGAGCGCGAAGCCCGCCAGGAGATTGACCAGGCTGTGTGTGTTGCTGGAGACGAAGTAGACGGGGCGATCCGTCTTGCCAAGGGTATCGAGCAGGTTATTAACCGGGGCCCACCATTTGCGCGTTGCCTTCACATAGCCGACATGCGAGCCACCGAGCATACGCAGGTTAAAGCTTTTGCGCTGCTGCCCGATCTCGTGCAGTTTCTCCCAGAGGCGTTCACCCCAGATCACTTCGAGGCGCTGCCAGTCATCGGCCGCGATATGCAGGCGGTGGCGCAGCACTTTGCTGATCTCCGCGAAGACCGGTGAACTCCGCTCCACCGGGGTTTCCAGCAGTTGCATGGTGGTCGGGTCCGCGTTGAGCAGGTAGTACATCTTGTTCCACTCGATCTGGAAGGCGACCAGGATCGGCACGATATCATCGGTATCGCTCACACTGGCAACGTAGACGGCGAGCGTCTCTTTGCCATCGTAGAACCATTTACGACGCCGGGCTGAGGCCGTGACCGATTCCCAACTATCGACATGGAAACCCTGCTGCTGAAAAACCTCTTCTGATTGGCCGAGTATCACCAGGTGACAACGACTGATCGCGATGGGCAGGCGCAGGACGCTATAGATAAAGGCCGACATATCGGGGTTGGGCTTGCGTGCGTCGGGATGTAGACTGGAATCGATATTGTAGTGGGCCTGTACCAGGGCCTTCAGGCTAATCTCGCCCGAACTGCGCAGCAGAGTATTATAGGTGCGTATGTAGAGTTCTACATCCCTCTTCCCTGCCTCGTGATATTTCTCTCCATGCTCCAGAGCCGGCGTAATGGCAGTATGTTGCTGTCCCGGCACGTCGAGTAGTTCGTCATCGCTTTGTGTTGACCGGAAGTTTTCTATTTCTCTGTCTGTGTTCCCACCATTCCGTTCGTTATCATGTTCATACGGATTAAAATCGCGGTTGTTCTTGTGTTTGTTTGGCATCGTATTTTCTCTTCTCGGAGGTCTCTATCCTACCTTATATATTTCTGATAATTATACGCGTAAGTTTAAAGATATGGTAGACCCCTACCCAACTTCATCGCCGCCTTTTCTGACTCGCCGCCAGAGGCGGCCTCCCTCTTTTTTAAAAGCTGGTGGTGTACCTGTTTTCGGCTAAAGGCCGAAAACAGGTACACCACCAGCTTTACAATATTCTCCGTGCCGAAGGCGCTGGAAGGGGACTGAGGAGTTACCTTTTTTGCTTATCTAAGAAAGCTACACAAATTTTGTTGTAATTGTGCGACCAAAGCGGACCATTTTAGCGTACTCTATAATAGGAGGTATTACTAAAATGTCGAGTGTCCCCATGCTCGCCATTTCCCCCTAGTAAGACCTCCTTCTATCTCTAGCAAACCAGCGGTAAAAGCGCTCGACCTCTGCCGCTGCTTTCTGAGAGTGTGTGCTTCCCATCACGATGGGAAGATCCGTTCCCCAGTGCGTGCTCGCGCGTAGCGCTCGCGTGCCTTTTTTCTTGCTGCTGCATCACCTGTGCTTCGCACAGGTGATGCAGCAGCAAGAACTGTTTTTTTTGTACGGCGAAGCCGCATAATCTCATGCGCTGAGAAGGCGGAGAGCGTAGGAATCAGACACACTCTCTGTAAGATGATTTATATCAGCGCGTGCGAGCAGCGGCACTGCAATTCCTTCATACTCTGCGGTCCGTTTGAGGCTACAGCAACGTTTGAGGATACCGCACTAGCGCCACACAAGCGTGTCGTCGTTGCCCGGTATCCGCTCTGCTTCAACTTCAGCGGCGGGCAGCCGCCAGCTGCAGCGCACCTCGCCATTTTGTAATAGCTGTTGAATAATCGCATTATACTCATCAACTGAAAATTGTCCAAACCGGTCCATGAGCACCTGCTGGCGCAGGTCGGGCCAGCGGCGTATACGTTTGGCCCTGCCCGACTCACAGATGTGTCGATACAGGTCCCGCAGCGCCTGCTCACGCCTGGCCTGCTGCTGGGCCAGAAACCATTCTTCAGCCAGCACCCCGCGCTGGCTCTGTTCCGTGATACGCGCATGATGGAGATAGATTGCGTCGTTCATACAGAGCAGGCTGTCCTGGCGGCGCGTGGCGAAGAGCAGCGTATAAGGCATCGCCTCCACGGCTGCTGGACCGATCGGCAGTGGGAACGCAATCGTCTGTACTGGCAGCGAGAAATGACGTTGCAAAGAGGCGACGAAAAGATCAATGAACTGATCAACCACCTGCCCCTCCTCACCTGTAAGAAGCGTCTTCCAGCGATCGCTGCGCAGCAGAGCGGTCAACGCGCTTGCCTGCGCGGGGGCAACGGCGGCGTCCTGTAAGCGGGCCGTGATCTGCTTATGGGGTATAAGCAGGCAAAGCTCGGTTGGTACCGCACGCTGGTACAGGGGAGCGAGGTCATCATGTGTAAACATGGTAGACCCGAACGGATTGAGCAGGAAGATAGCAGGGGTCTGCTCGATCTCTTTGAGTAAGGTCGGAGCCGCCTCCAGCCAGCTTGCGTGTACAATCCCGTGCCCGCCGGGTAGAGTGATCATTCGGGTCGGTGTGGCACCGTTTTCCTGTGTCCTCGTCTCCTTGCGCTTGCTGCTGCCGGCCGCCAGGATAAGCCCGTAAAGGGTGATTGGCTTGCTCTCCTGGGCGAGTGCCTGCGCGAGCGAGACAAGGGGGGATAGCGCGAGAGGAAGAGCCTCTTGCGCCTTTTGTTTGCGTCCTTTGCCTCCCCGCGTGGGTTCCGTACTCTCAAGGGTTGCCGGGGCTTCTAGCCCTGCCTTTGCATCGCTGCCGAGCGCATCAATCCAATAACAGCGCCGGAAGATACGCGTTGCTCCGAGCGCGCGGCAATACGCGGCAGCGTAGTCCTGGAGCAGCCAGTCTCGCAGCAGGGAAAGGATGGCACGATCAGAGAGCCGGCGCGGGACGCGCAGTATGCCTGTACGCTCCTGCTCCGCCGCATCGGGTGTATAGTGATTATTGCCGTCAAAATCAGCCCATAGGTCCATCTTATGCGTATTTTACCACAACAGGCCCTCTTCCTTGCATCGGCAAGCCATGCCTTTCCTCTTCCTTTCACTTCCTGATTAAGATTGAAGCTGGCACACTACAAGCAGAAAGAAAGCGACGTCGAGGGCGTTGGGAAGACGTGGAAAGAGGGGTTAAACTCTTGACAGCGTATGATATTATAGAGCCGTAAAGTTAAATTTCCCCTGGCGGTGTAGCTCAGTCGGTAGAGCAAGGGACTCATAAGCCCTGTGTCACAGGTTCGATTCCTGTCGCCGCTACTAAGCTCAAAAAAGAGACGCGGCAGAAAGATTTTCTGCCACGTCTCACTGTTCTTTAGAGCCCTCGGTCCACGGTGGAAGCAGGTCAAGATAGCCACCCTGAGAAACGAACTGGATCAACATTTATCCCTCCTCTGAATCAGCTTTTCAAAACCTCCTGGCTGAAACTGGTCGTAATGTGAACTGGACACTGATACCAGAGCAAACGATAGACGGAAATATTCGTCCAGACGGTGTTTTACGCGATTCCTTCGATTTACGGCGTGGTTTCTGCGAAGCGAAAGGGCCAAATGGCAACCTTGAACAGGAAATTAAACAGAAGATTGCCGATGGCTAGGAACGAAGTGTCGAGATGAGTTTCGTTAAATTTGTATATTGCGTTTATTTCAAATACAGAGTATCATAGATTACAAGAGGAAGGGAAAACATTCCTGCTAACAAGAGAATGTAAGAAAGAGAAAGGAACGCCGACCATGGCAGTGTTGGAACAAGAGCCAATCAGGGCTAAAGAAAGTGAGCAACCTGCATTAAGGAGGATAGACGGAGTACTAGCCAGTCCCAGTCGTGCACCCAGGTTAGTTGGTCCCCAGGGAGAAGAGATTGAGCTACCAATGTCGCTATTTCATGTGCTGCGTCAGATAATCTACCATTTGATGCGTGGTAGAGCTATTAGTATTGTGCCTATTAACAAGGAATTAAGTACGCAGGAGGCGGCAGATATTCTTAATGTTTCAAGGCCATACTTTGTGAAACTGCTTGAACAAGGTATGATTCCATTTGCCAAAGTCGGTACACACCGCCGTATCCGTTTAGATGATCTAATGGATTATAAGAAACAACGTGATGATAAGAGAAAGCTTGGTTTGGCTGAAATCGCTCACCTTAGCGAAGATGCAGGTCTATACGAATAATAATGTATGAGCTTATCTTTTTTATTAAATGATGAGTTCATATTTAAAATTAGGGGCTAAATGTTGAAAGGGAATGTAAGGTGTCGTCTTTTGTTGTCGTTCTTGATGCTTGTACTCTTTTTCCTGCATCTCTTCGTGATACACTGTTACGAGCTGCTGAAGCTGGTTTATATAGGCTACAATTGACAGATGATATTTTAGAAGAAGTAAGACGTAACCTTATTCTGAAAAAAGGAATGCAAGAAGAAAAAGCTTTTAGATTGATTAATGTCATAAAGGAGCAATTTCCAGAATCACTCGTCTCTCAGCATCGTCAGATAATATCTTCAATGACTAATGATGAAAAGGATAGACATGTACTGGCTGCTGCTGTAGTATGTAGGGCACAAACGATTGTTACTCAGAATTTGAAGGACTTTCCTGCTGAAAACCTTGCACCTTTCGATATAGAAGCACAATCTCCAGATGATTTCCTCATAAACCTATTTCACCTTGGCCCTTATATTCTTATAAGAATATTGATTGATCAAGCCAATGAGCTTCGTAATCCACCTCGAACTGTACCAGAGTTATTAGAAACTCTCGAATTACACGTACCAATTTTTATAAAATTAGTTCGAAAGATGTTAGAGGTACAACCACACTAACTGGTGAAGCAGCTTAAAAAAGCATGAAAATTGAGCTCGAGATAGGCGATCTTCACCGCTTAATGTGGTTGTACCGATGTTAGATACTAACACATGATATTTATATTGGACAATTGACATGTTTATATAACCTATGCAATATATAATTTAATAAGAGCAATATGTTCTATTATTTATAAGAGGATGGTGTTGTGATGATGCGTGGGAGTGTAACGGTTCAAACCCTTACGACCGGACTTGCTGCGAAGGTACAGACATACAGTCAAAGCGTGACTGCTTCGTTGGATGATGGAAGGCAGAAAAATCCTATTCCTGTACTGGACGGGATACGAGGGATCGCCTGTCTTGGCGTTGTAAGCTTTCATTTAAACCTGTGGTCGATGATGGGGCATGTCTGGTCGCCGTTGATGGATAACGGTGGGGCCACGTTTAGCTCCCTGGCGCTAGTGGGAGAAACGGGGGTCGTCCTCTTCTTTATTCTCTCTGGCTTCCTCTTATTCCTGCCGTTTGCCAGGGCGCTGCTCTTTGATAGCGCGTGGCCTTCACTGCGCCGCTTTTATGTACGACGTATCTTTCGCATCTGGCCGGGCTATTATATTGCCTTCTTTTTAATGGCCCTCTATCTCGCCCCCGAGTATTTCCGGGCCGATCACTGGCGGCAGTTCTGGCTTTTCCTTACCTTTCGCATGGATTTTCCCCAGACCTATCAGCAGATAAACGCGCCTTTCTGGACGCTGGCGATTGAATTCCAGTTCTACATGCTGCTCCCGCTCATTGCCTGGGCGATGGGCCTGGTTGTACGCCGGGGAAGATTGGGGCTACGTGTGCTTAAACTTACGCTGTGTCTGCTGGCTATCCTTGGGTGGGGAGTGTTTACACGCTATTGGGCGATTATCATGCTAGATACAAAGCACGAGGATTTCCTGGTCTCCCACGCTATAGCCGACGCGATCAGGCCGTATATCTTTGGGACGGCGGGCAAGTTCTTTGATGCATTCGCCATTGGCATGCTGGTCTCTATGCTGTATGTCTACCTGAAATATGCTCCGCAGGGGGAGCTCTTGCGCAGAAAGGTGCGCCGTCTCTGCCCATTGCTCTTTGGAGCCGGTCTGGCTGTGTCAGGTGCGGTAAACCTCTGGCACTGGTACGTCATTTATATGTATGGCCAGACACTACACTATCTGGACTCCTATCAGGGGTTTCTGGTGGGCTACAAACATGTCTACATGCAAGCGGGCTTCGCGCTGGGCTATGGTCTGTGCCTGTTTGCCCTTTTGCATGGCTCACCGAGGCTCAAACGGCCATTTGAGTGGGCACCGTTACGCTGGCTGGGGT
>JAABUQ010011102.1_pt1 | contig 11611 bp, 8 predicted proteins | sample 5560001 | NCBI WGS metagenome assembly JAABUQ01 (sample SAMN10711888, study PRJNA513371) | rock metagenome | isolation source: Antarctica rocks | place: Antarctica: Victoria Land, Finger Mt nord | collected 2015-12-18
TCTACCACATATCTACGATAACTTTACCGACCCCGAACACTGGTATCTCGTGATGGATTTCATCGAAGGCGAGACGCTCGAAACCTATCTTGACGCAAAAGGTGCAAACTATACCGCGTCACTTGATGAGGTGCTTACGCTCGGTATTCAACTATGTACCGTGCTTGACTATCTGCACACACGCGAACCCGTTATTATCTTTCGCGACCTCAAGCCTGCCAATATCATGCGTACACCCGGCGACAAATTGTACTTGATTGACTTTGGCATTGCGCGTAGCTTCAAACCAGGCAAACTCAAAGATACCATCCCGTTTGGTTCACCTGGCTATGCCGCACCAGAACAATATGGGAAGGCACAGACGACGCCACGTGCCGATATCTATAGTTTCGGTGCTCTGTTGCACATGCTTTTGTCAGGCGATGATCCGGTAGACAATCCATTTCACTTCTCGCCTTTGCGTATCTATGGTGTTCCAGGGTTGACAGACCTTGAGGCACTGCTTATGAGCATGGTGCAACTCGACGTACATAAACGACCAGCAACCATTGCCGAGGTCAAAGATGAACTGCAACGTATTGCCGACCTGCAAGATAGTCCGCGTCTCTGGCGTCCTCCTGTTGGACAGACACCACCCGCGCTTCCCGTTGTAAGTAGCGGTAATAGTCAACAACAAATCAGTGTCTCTGGTTCAGGGCAACAACAACTGTACACGCCTCAAACACAACGTGCGCGTCTTGCACGGCGCAAATTTATCATTGGTGGCTTTGCTCTTGCAGGATTAACGGTTATAGGAGCAGGTGGCATTGCTAATATCGTATCTGCCCTGTCAACATACAGAGGTCCTGTTATTGGTGCAGCCGCACCTTCATCCGACAACGGGAGTATTTTTGGGCAAAAATACACATATCAAGGACATTCTCAACCCGTACAGGATGTTGTGTGGTCTCAAGACGACAGGGTACTTGCATCTGTAAGCAATGATGGAACTGTACAGGTATGGACGCTGGACAACGTGATTGACGCAGACGCTAATCGGTCAAAAACTGTGGCTTCTCATAAGATTACTGAGCCAGCAACGTGTTTGTTATGGGGACAAGGTATGGCGAATGAACATATGCTTGCTTTTGATAGTGGGACGACAGTTACTATTTGGGATACATCAAAAGATACGACGACTCTTATTGTATCTGCACCCAATGTTCGTGGTGCGGATGTGAGTATTGGTATTAATAGTTTTGCATGGTCGCCTGACGGTACACGCATTGTATTTCCCACGCGTGAAGGTGTGCAAATATGGGATGTTGCCCAAAAGAAGGTTATCAAGCATATAGATTTTAACACTGATAAAACAAATACAAGAGGACCTATTATCTCGTCATTATCCTGGTCGTCTGATGGAAAATATATTGCTGCTGGTGTAATAACGGAGAACCAGACAGTGATTTTAGATGTGTCTAAGGGGCAGAAAAACGCGACTCTTGCCGATGTAGGTGGCACCAGTGTTGTGTGGTCTCCTGACGGTACATATCTTGCGAGTGTGAATGGCAGTATTGTGAACGTATCATTCCGTTCAGGTGACTATTATGACACAACACATTACACGTTACCTGCTAATGTAACCGCGCTTGCGTGGTCCCCCAATAGTAAATATATTGCTACGGCTGTTCAAGATTCTGATAACAATATTCATGTTTGGAGTCCCTTTTGGAGTTCTTCAGAATATGGTATAAGTGCAACACCTATCACCGCCGTGACTGCACTGGCTCATGATTCAAGAACATCTGCCGAATACGTTGACACGCATGGAAATACCATACATTCTCTTGCATGGTCGCATGATGCAAGATATATCGCAATAGGAACAGATAATGCGTACTTGTTCGCAATCAATACATCAATGTTAAATACTTAATGAAGATAACATTCGGATATTGTACAGCGTAGGAGACAACAATGGCTACACTTCCAATTGAGATCACGACTGAGCGCATTCCAGGAGCAGCACCTGTAAGTGACCATTCGCTTTTCACCGCAATAACTGAGGCACACAATATAACAGCTTCGGATACACAGAGTGATGATGATACAACGAGTGTGCTCAAGCAAGTGTCTCATGCGGAACATGTGCCGCTCAATGGTGAATGGGTGCGACACGCATATGTAGAGGAGCCTGAGAAGCCGCCGATTGGACAAGACTTCGATGATAGCACCTGGGAACATGTCTTTGTTCCCAATAACTTTGGCCTTGAACCCTCGCTTTCGGCACACTTCGGACCCGTCTATTATCGGCGTCATCTGGCGACGCTCGACGTACCACACACAACCCTGCTTTTTGATGCGGTGGATTATCTTGCCGATGTGTGGCTAGATGATGAGCACCTGGGACATCACGAGGGCTATTTCGCGCCGTTCTGCTTTGACGTAAGCGGAAAGATACGGACTGGCTCGATGTTGACTGTGCGTGTGCAGGACCCTTTTGAAGCATTGGAAGATAACCAACCTATTTTTGTGCATGCCAAAAGGGTCATCAAGGGAACACTAAAATACCATGACTCGCGTCCAGGCGGTCTACCGGGGGCAAACTTCACTCCTGGCTGGACCGCACGTCTTGGTCAATCGCTTACCACAGGAGGCATTACTGGGAGCGTCTCGTTGCGTGGCACTGGCCCAATTCGCCTTGACACACTCTTCGTCACCCCCACAGATACCGAAGCTGGCATTGTACACATTGCCGCTTTGTTTACAAATTTGACCTCAGACCCAATTGCGGGACATTTCGAGCTAGCGGTAGCTTTACCAGAGCAAGAACCCTTGACCGCTATGCTGCCGCTGACGTTTGAGCCAGGCGCGAACCGTCTGGATACGCGTATCACCATTCCTGACCCTGTGTTGTGGTGGCCTGTTTCGCATACTGATATAGGTAAGCCAATAGTCTATACAGCAACAGCAAAAGTAATGCTTGAGAATGTGTTGTCAGATACGCATACAACAACGTTTGGCATACGGACTGCACGTGTCACAGGCGATCCTAAACGCTTAGAGGTCAACGGACGTTCTGTGTTTGTGCAGGCGGCGAACTATATTCCGCGTCAGCACTTCGCGGATGTAGATGTTGAGTTCTATCGCCGTGACATGCAGCTTGCTGCAGCAGCACATCTTAACAGCTTTGGCGTACATGGGCATATTCAAGCACCTGATTGTTACAAAGCCGCCGATCAAGAAGGTATGCTAATATTTCAGGATTTCGCTTTGCAGTGGCGTTATGACTCCGGTACAGAAACGAATCCAGGCTTTGTCGAAAAGGCATGTCGTCAGATTGCGGAGATGGCATACACCTATTGGAATCATCCCTCTATCGTCTATTGGGCCTGTCATAACGAACCAATGGCGATGTTTTTCCCTGGACAACAGCCCGATCCAGCGATTGACTCCGACAATCAAGTATTAGATGAAGCACTGGAAAACCGTTTGCGTCAGGTCGAATCGCTCCGACATATTCACCGCGCATCAGGTATCGGTGACGATCTGCATATGTATGATGGTTCGTTAGCTGGCAACAATGTTTACAATGTGCGCGATAAAAAGTCGTGGTTTGTGAGCGAGTATGGTTTCTGGACACTTGGCCCTCGTGCTGACACATGGAATGATCAAGGTTGGCCCCCTGACGAGTTTCAGATGCAGCAGTGGCTAAGTCGTCTCTCGTTTGGTCCCTCAACCATGAACTTTACGGGCTTACCCGAACGCTATACCACCCTTAGAGGATGGCAAGAGGTCACGGAGTTATACGGAAGTTTCCTCGCCAAATATCAAACGGAATGGTTCCGTATTCATCGTGGCAACCCTTTCTATGCCTATCGCTGGCATTTTTTTGTGGATTGGTGGGGCTGGGCTGGTGGTGGTCTTCTCGATGTCGAGCGCAAACCCAAGGCACCATATACCGCGCTACAGGCTGCATCACGAAAACTGCTGATCGCGACATCACAGCCGAACACACTTTTCACACCAGGAACAGAACTTCAGTTTCCGATACACGCGATTAATGAGCAACGTGCATCTGTGTCGCTCAATGTCTTCTGGCGTTGGTCGCGTATCTCAGCATCTATTGTGATTGGGGTCGATGCCGAGGTCGCACAAAAATATAACCTGCTTGCTGGCGCGAGCGAGAACAGTATGATTGCTGTGCCTCATCCTGAACATTCCGGCGATGTGCTGGCATCGGGCAACATCATCAGCGAAGTAGGGCCAGAGACGACAACACTTCTGGATACGTTAACGTTCAAACTTCCTGCTGATGAGCTAGTAGGTGTGACGCTCGACCTTTTTTGGGCTGACGGCGAAGCCAACTCGTTCCATGTCCTCACTGCGAAAGAGGACTGGTTTTGTGGTCCTGGCGCGTTTGTTGCCAGCGATGGCAAGGTAATGCGTTTTGAGGGCGTTCTGTAGGGACCGCTTCATCGCGTCCTCGTTGGCAATTGTGAGGTTGGTGGAACGTTGACACGTTGCTCATCCCTCTGTGCTAACAACGCATGTTGACAGGGGATTGAACGGTATACGTGTTCCCCTGGGAATGTCGTTGGGCAAAGGACGCGATAAATCGGTCCCTACACAATAACAGTTTGGAGCCATCAATGACACTTCCAGACCGAAATGAATATACACTGTTCGATTTCAGCAAACCCGACGATATCGCGCAGTGGTACCCACGCGACGACTCTGTAATGGGTGGTATTTCCAATAGTCAACTTCGTGCTACAGGTCAGGGAACGGCGGTCTTCGCGGGCGATGTGTCACTTGAAAATAATGGTGGGTTTGCTGCTGTCCGTTCGCGCGAAGCTACCTACGATCTTGGTGCTTATACTGGAATCGCACTACGTCTAAGAGGCGATGGTAAAGCGTACAGCATGAATATCCGAACGGATACAAGTTTAAATGGACTACGTTATCAAGCAAGTTTCAACGTTACATCTGAGGAATGGACAACTGTCCATCTTCCCTTCCAGAATTTTGTCGCTGCCCGTCGCGGCAAGCGACCCCCTGACGCACCTCCATTAGACCTATTGTGTATACGTTCGTTTGGCTTTATCATTGCTAGTAAACAAGTCGGCTCATTTTGTTTAGAGATAGAGTCGATTAAAGCATACTGACCCATTTGAATTTTCGCAGGCATCTATGCTGCAAGAGACAATATCTTCTGGACATGCTTCATTTTATGTAGTATCGTAGTAGTAGACGTTTGTATAGTTACAAACATAGTGAGTGAGAGCAAACAAAAAGGAGCAATCCATCATGGCAAAAGCGATTTGGAACGGCGTCGTACTCGCCGAAAGCGATAAGACCGAAGTCGTCGAGGGCAATCAATACTTTCCATCTGACTCTGTGAAGCGCGAATACTTCAAAGAGACCAGCACACATTCAACGTGTCCCTGGAAGGGTCTCGCCAGCTATTACAGCATCGAAGTTGATGGAAAAGAGAACAAAGACGCTGCATGGTATTATCCTGCTCCAAAGGATGCTGCCAAGCAGATCAAGGATCATGTTGCCTTCTGGAAAGGCGTCGAAGTTCAAGCGTAGTTACTCTGAGTTGGAAAAATGTTATGTGGATAACGGGCATTGCCCGTTATCCACATAACATTTTTCCAACTCAGAATATGTTTTACTATGAGAGGTAACGGGGATGACGAAACAAGCGAAAATTATTGTCACCATAGCACTCATGCTAGGTATGGCACTGGCGTCACTCGATGCCACGATTGTCAGTACAGCTATGCCGAGTATCGTTGGAAAACTAGGAGGGATCACACTGTATTCATGGGTGTTTTCGATCTACCTGTTGACCTCTACTGTAACAGTCCCTATCTACGGAAAACTCGCGGACCTCTATGGGCGTAAACCGCTCTTTTTGTTTGGTACCACGCTTTTCCTTATCGGTTCAGCCGCATCTGGTGCGGCACAGACGATGGAGCAGCTTATCATCTTCCGCGCCATTCAAGGACTTGGGGCAGGCGCAGTATTGCCAATTGTGCTCACGATCATTGGCGATATCTTCGCGTTGGAAGAACGCGCGAAAATACAGGGCCTGTTTAGTGGTGTGTGGGGCCTGTCAAGTATCATTGGCCCTGCCGTTGGTGGTATCATTGTTGATAATTTCTCATGGCGCTGGGTCTTTTTCATTAATATCCCCTTTGGTCTTGTCTCGATGGTGCTCCTCTTGTTCACGCTGAAAGAGAATGTCGAACGTAAGAAGCATCATCTGGATTACCTGGGAACCGTCACACTCACGGGGAGTGTTGTCGCGCTACTCTTTGCGCTTCTGCAAGGTGGGACCACATGGGCGTGGAACTCGCTACCGAGTATTGGTCTTTTTGTCGCAGCTGTCGTCCTCTTCGCGCTTTTCATACGGACGGAGCAGCGTGCTGAGGAGCCAATCTTGCCGCTTGTCCTCTTCAAAAATCCGCTTATCACCATTTCGAGTATTGGTGGTGTTGTGCTTGGAGTGCTGATGTTCGGTGTCACTTCGTATGTCCCGCTCTTTGTACAAGGTGTCAAGGGTGGGAGCGCAACAAGTGCAGGTGTCACACTTGGCCCCCTATTGCTGGCATGGCCTATCGCGGCGACAATTAGTGGCAAGATTGTTATTCGCTACGGCTATCGTGTTACCGCCATCTTTGGCATGTCTGCTGCTGCCCTCGGCGTTGCTATGACAATGCTCTTTAACGCGCAGACGAGCCTTGCTTTTATCGTTGTGGCGATGGCCTTGATCGGTACTGGACTCGGTTTTGCCAGTTCTGTCTTTATTCTTTCTGTGCAAAACGCCGTACCGTGGAACATGCGTGGCGTGGCAACCGCGACAACACAATTCTTCCGCACGATGGGCGGGACCATTGGTGTCGCCGTTATGGGAACCATTCTTAACGCGCAAATGGCATATCGCTTCGCGCCAATCTATGCACAGTTTACTGAGGCCGCCAGTCGCCTGCCTAAGAATATTGCACCAGCGAACGTATTGCTCACCCCTGACTTACGGGCGTCACTGCCACTTGCGTTCCTGACACAACTACAAAACGCACTTTCGCAAAGCTTATTCTGGGTTTATGGTCTGATGCTTGTTCTCGGCGTTATTGGACTTGTCGTTATGTTCCTCCTCCCTGGAGGACGTGCAGACAAATATGCCTACAAGCCAACTGAGGAAGAGCTTGCGACAACTCCTGAACCCGCTGCGGAGTCACTCGCAAGTATTGGATAATAACTTGCCGAAAAATAGGGTGCCAGGGTGGACACGTCCACCCTGGCACCCTATTTTTCGGCAAGTTTATTCTTCATCACCGGGTTGTTGCAGAGGTTTAGCAATCTCATCAGGCACAAGCATCTGTGTTCCCTTTGGCGGGTGTAGCCATGCCTTTACACGTAAGTAAAGTGTTATGATACCACCAAACCATAGACCTCCATAGAGATAGCCCGCCATCACATCGCTAGGCCAGTGTGCTCCCAAGTAGATACGTGATGGGCCGATAGTTGCGATCATGCCAGTGCATAATCCAATCAGTGCGTTGCGCAACCTGCCAGGTTTCCAGTTTGTCGCAAGCAGATAGATGAGCAAGCCATAGAAATTTGTATAGTGCATGACGTGTCCACTTGGGAAGCTTGGCTCATTGATGACACGCACGACAGACACTATTTCTTTAGTAGGACGAGGACGTTTGATAAGACGTTTGACAATCGCATTAAGAATATTTGACGAGGTGGTGAGCAGAATAAACAGTGCCTCTAAACGAAAGCGCAAGGCCCAAAAGATGCCAGCAACGCCAATGGTTTGTGGCACAGACCATTGCCAGAAGCCAATTTCAGATACCCAGTACATAAAGTTGTGAAACCATGGATTCTTCTGTTTTTGCAAACGTGTTGTAATCGCCATATCACCAGGGAAAAATTCGGTGCGTTGCGCGATCCACGAGAGAATGCCCGCACCGGAAAGTAACCAGAGATAGAACGCGAGAAACATTGTGCCTCGTGAAACCGCTTTACGCCCAGAATACGACGCCTCAGCAGCGACACGCTGCGCTTCTGTTGCGATTTCAGGTAGGTTAACTGGTGGCAAGGGAATACCTGACTCCGTTGTATCGATTGCTGATGAAGGATTATTGGGATTGGTTGACATGGACTGTCCCTTTCTCTTCCGTAGGTATAGTAGTTGTTGTGCTCTCTTTTTTCTTACGTGTGTAACGCTGCCTGCGCTTTTCCTCGCCATCTACCACGTTCGGACCTTCGGCAACCTGTATTGGTACACGAACGCTTAATGCTCCTGGTGTCACTGAAATAAGTGCGGGCGTATGACCGTGTGCGACGCCATCGGCATGTAACGCTACAGGATAATCAGCAGTGATACGCAACGTTTTCACCTTACGCCGTGTAATCTTTGGTTCCAGGATGCGTTTCCCTTGTGTGATCGAGATGCCGTGTCGTATAAACTCAAGTTTGCTAAAATTTTTGTAGATCACAACGTCGAGTAAACCGTCATCCATTAACGTGCCAGGAGCAACCTGAAGATGTACACCATAGTAGGGCGAGTTGCATACTGTAACCTGAAGAACTCTGTATGAACGGTTCCTATGTCCGTCAAACGAGACTTTGATACTCGCTGCCTTGAATGAGAAGAGTGAGGTAAGTCCATCAAAAGCACCTCGAACGGTTGAGAGCCAGCCGCGACTCTTAATCTCCTCGGCAGCTGGAAACAATACAGCTTCCAGGCCAACACCAGCGACTTCAAGAAAGACATGATCGTTGATATTCCCGATATCAATTTTCTTTGTCTCACCCTTTGCAATTATAGCACATGCACCCTCGATAGTATCAGGAATGCTCAAGCTATGGGCCAAATTGTTCATTGTTCCCATCGCAATAATAGCAAGAGTACTTTTGGTTCCAATGAGGCCACTCGCAACAGCATGAATTGTACCATCACCGCCAGCCGCGATTACAATATCGGCTCCCTCTGCCGCCGCCTTTTTTGCCAGGCCACTACCAGGATCATCAGGTGTCGTATACCAGACTTCTGGTTCAATATCATATGAACGTAACGTTGTGACTATCGTTTCTTCGTGCTGCTCAGCTGTTTCATCTTGACCCTCCTGTGGAGACATAGAAGACGAGCCAGCAGTTGGGTTTAAAATCAATATTGTGCGCATACAAACTCTCCAGGGATGGATAGGTTATTGTATTTTTCTTTTTTCGTAGCACATCTTCCACATGTCGTCACTTCTAGTACGTACTGTACAGCATAGAGGTGTCAATAAGGCATTAACATAGCTCTCTATAAGAGTTTAATTTCGCGGTACATACCTTTGTAGAGAGCGATTGCTACGATAGTACATACAGAAGAAGGATACAGTATAGTATTGATAAACTATGATGAGAAAGATTGGGATGAGCTTAGAACTGACTTAATGTTTTATTGCTGACTTGTGTTAGACACGAACCCTCGGTTACTATTAGAAGCGATAAGAGGAAGTTCTTTGAACTTCTTCCAAAAATATGCTGACAATCATCCTCTCTGGTATATCAGCAACTACAAATTCTGTTTGTCTATAGATTTTTAGAGAAGAGATGTATGCGAATATCTAGTCAGGAGCAGAATCCTATTATCCTTGTTCCTTCTTTCCGGTCAACGTCAGACGATGAAGCGTGTTATGACACGATTGTAAATGCACTTAACGATAGGCGTACTGTGCTTGATGCTGCTTTAGGCAGACTTACGTCACAAGCTACCGCGCTCACTGATGTTGCTATGCGGCTTGTCGAAACACTTCGTGGCGGTCACAAAGTGCTCGTCGCGGGCAATGGTGGAAGCGCGGCGGAGTCGCAACACTTCGCGGCAGAATTGGTGGGACGTTTCAAAAGGGACCGTACACCCTACGCTGTCCTCTCGCTTACGACAGATACGGCTATTCTTACCGCTATTGCCAACGACTATGGCTATCAAGAGGTCTTTGCGCGTCAGGTTCTGGCCTTTGGTCAGGCGGGCGATATGCTGCTTACCTTTAGTACCAGCGGTGAGTCTGAGAACCTCTTGCGTGCGGCGCGTGCGGGTCGTGAACGTCAGATGATTGTTATCGCGATCACTGGTGAACTGCCTAATAGTCTTGAAACATTATCTGATATAACACTGAGAGTTCCTCTCGCTGATACTGCACTGGTTCAGGAGCTACACATGATTGTTACGCATATTCTTTGCGATATTGTGGAAACACATCTCTCTTTATCTGAAAAACCGTCTGTAGGGACCGATGTATCACGCTCTCAATCAGAGCAAACGTTGTGGCAAGTGTCAGAGCAGGACGAGTGGCGTATATGAGTCACCGCGCACTATTTCTTGATCGTGACGGAACACTTGTGCATGCTTCACACTATCCATCACGTCCAGAACAACTCCGTCTCTATGAGAATATTGGGCCAGCATTACGAACACTACAACAGCAGCACAACTTCCGTCTGATTGTGATTACGAATCAGGCGGGCATTGCTCGTGGTTATTTTACAGAGGCAGACCTGCAACGAATGCATGACTATTTGACTGACGAACTGGCGACGCTCGGTGTGCATGTCGATGGTATTTATTATTGTCCGCATCATCCAGAAGGTGTGGTTGAGGAACTTGCGTTTCGTTGCGAGTGTCGTAAACCACAGCCAGGGATGTTGTTACAGGCGGCACGTGAGTTAGACTTGGACCTTGAACATTCCTGGTTTGTTGGTGATATTCTCGATGATGTTGAAGCTGGCAACCGTGCGAATTGTAACACCATTCTTGTTGATCTAGGTACTGAGTCACTGCCGCAGCACCCTCTACGTGTACCGACCTTTGTTGCGCGTGACACTCTGCATGCGTTGCACATCATCCGTCATATTGAAGAGACAACAAGCCCCAACCTTGCCTACCGTCCTGCCACATGGCAGGTACGGCAGGGAGTAGAGGGAGTTGTCACTCGTGGCTAGCGCAGTTGAGCTTGTGCGACAATTCCGACGGTTGCGCGTTTTAGTTATTGGTGATGCGATGCTTGATACTTATCTGGAAGGTACTGCCGCACGTCTTTGCAGCGAGGGACCTGTTCCCGTTGTAAGCAAGACCGCCGAGTATCGTATCCCTGGTGGAGCCGCTAATACCGCAGCAAACCTTCGCGCACTAGACGCTGATGTTTCTTTTCTTGGACTTGTTGGGTCTGATCTTGCTGGTGGTCTCTTGCGTACCGCTCTACAACAACGCGGTATCAGCGACCAGTGGCTTGTTGAAGATGAGACCGCGCAGACACTACATAAGCTTCGTATCATTGCCGATGGACAGTATGTTGTACGCTTTGATGAGGGACCAGCAACGTATACTTCCGAAAGTCAACGGCGTCTGATTGAGAAACTTGAAGCAGTGTACTCACTTTGTGATCTGGTGGTGGTCTCCGACTACCGTTATGGTGTGCTTTCAGATGCGCTCATCGAGCGGCTGCAACACCTGCACGAAGCACGACCAAAAGTGCTGTTGCTCGACTCGAAGGCATTGCATCGCTTCCACAAGCTGAACGCTACGATTGTGACGCCAAATCTGTTAGAGGCGCACTTGTTTACT
>JAABUQ010011103.1_pt1 | contig 11610 bp, 9 predicted proteins | sample 5560001 | NCBI WGS metagenome assembly JAABUQ01 (sample SAMN10711888, study PRJNA513371) | rock metagenome | isolation source: Antarctica rocks | place: Antarctica: Victoria Land, Finger Mt nord | collected 2015-12-18
CGTTCTACCTGTTTGCCGCCATCCTGATTGGCTCCGCTGCCATGGTGGTAACGGCGCGCAATCCCGTGCACTCCGTGCTGTTCTTGATCCTAGCGTTCTTCAACGCCGCGGCGCTGTTTCTGATCGCCGGGGCCGAGTTCTTGGCGATGATCCTGGTGATCGTCTATGTCGGCGCGGTCGCGGTGCTGTTCCTGTTCGTTGTCATGATGCTAGACGTGAACTTCGCCCAGCTTCGGGAAGGCTACCAGCGCTACCTGCCGATCGGCGCCACCGTCGGTGTGGTGCTGCTGGCCGAGCTGCTGCTGGTTGCAGGCGGTTGGGAATTCGCACCGCAGGCGAGTGCGCTGCGGTTGAGCAGCACGCCGGGCAACCTGGGCAACACGCAGGCACTGGGGCGGCTCATCTATACGGACTACATCTTCCTGTTCCAGGTGGCCGGGCTGATCCTGATGGTAGCGATGATCGGCGCAATCGTGCTGACCCACCGGGAACGCCAGACCAGCAAGCGCCAGGATATCTCCCGGCAGAACGCCCGGACGGTCGCCGACACGCTGGAGATCATGCCAGTCCGCTTTGGCGCTGGCACCAACGTCACCGGCATCATCCGGCCGAAGCCGGAGCCGGCGCTGGTACATGCCGACGAGACGCATGAGCACGGCGTCGACAAGCCCGGCCCCAGAGAACACGGATGATTGGTGTCGGGCACTACCTTGTCGTCAGCGCGATCCTGCTGGTGTTGGGCATCTTCGGCATCTTCCTGAACCGCAAGAACATCATTGTCATCATGATGTCGATCGAGTTGATGCTGCTGGCGGTGAACCTGAACCTGGTCGCGTTCAGCTCGGCGCTGGGCGACTTGGCGGGCCAGGTGTTCGCGCTGTTCGTGCTGACCGTCGCCGCGGCGGAGGCGGCCATCGGGCTGGCTATCGTCGTCGTTTACTTCCGCAACCGCGGCTCGATTGAGGTCGAGGATGTCTCCCTGATGCGGGGCTAGCCCATGCTGTATGCCGTTGCCGTGTTTGCGCCGCTGGTCGCCGGGCTGTTCGGCCGGCAGATCGGGGACAAGGCTAGCGAGGCCGTCACCGTGCTGTGCATGTGCGTGGCCGCGATCTGCGGCGTCGCCAGCTTCGTGCCGTTCCTGACCGGGGACGGGCTGCCCGGCGTCATCAGCCTCGGCACCTGGATGGATGTCGACGGCTTCCACGTCGAGTGGGCGCTCCACTATGACACGCTGTCGGCGATGATGGTTGCCATGGTCACGTTCATCGCGACGCTGATCCACATCTACAGCGTCGGCTACATGAGCCACGATGCGACGATCCCGCGGTTCTTCAGCTACCTGAGCCTGTTCACCTTCGCCATGCTGATGCTGGTGACGGCGGACAACCTGGTGCAGCTCTTCTTCGGCTGGGAGGGCGTGGGCCTCGCGAGCTACCTGCTGATCGGCTACTGGTACGACCGGCCCAGCGCCAACCGGGCCGCCATGAAGGCGTTCGTGGTCAACCGGGTGGGGGACCTGTTCTTCGCCGTCGGGATCGCGCTGGTGTTCGTGATCTTCGGCTCCGTCGAGTTCCCCGACATCTTCGCCCATGTGCATGACCACGTTGGCGACACCTACCACGTGCTGGGCAGCACCTGGCGGGCCTATGAGGTGATCGGCGTGCTGCTGTTCCTGGGCGCTGCCGGAAAGTCGGCGCAGTTGGGCCTGCATGTGTGGTTGCCGGACGCGATGGAGGGGCCGACGCCAGTGTCCGCCCTGATCCATGCAGCGACGATGGTGACGGCTGGGGTGTTCCTGATGGCGCGCATGTCGCCGGTGCTGGAGTATGCACCGGGCGCACTGAGTTTCGTGGCGTTCATGGGTGCCACGACCTGCCTGTTTGCGGCGACCATCGGCTGCGTGCAGAACGACATCAAGCGTATCATCGCGTACTCCACGATGTCGCAGCTTGGCTACATGTTCCTGGCCGCTGGGGTCGGAGCCTACCAGGCTTCGGTGTTCCACCTTTTCACCCATGCCTTCTTCAAGGCGCTGCTGTTCCTCGGCGCCGGGTCGGTGATCCACGCGATGTCCGATGAGCAGGACATTCGGCGCATGGGCGGCATCTGGCGCAAGATACCAATCACCTACGTTGTGATGTGGGTGGGTAGCCTGGCGTTGGCTGGCATCCCGATCTTTGCCGGCTACTACTCGAAGGATGCGATCCTGGAGGCGGCCTGGGCGAAGGGCAGTGCCATCGGCACATACGGCTACGTCTGCGGCGTCCTCGCGGCGTTCCTGACGGCATTCTACTCCTGGCGGCTGTTGATCTTGACGTTCCATGGCAGGCCGCGAGCCGACCAGAAGACCATGGACCATGTGCACGAAAGCCCGGCGGTAATGACGGGTCCGCTGATTGTGCTAGCCCTGGGAGCCGCGCTGACCGGCATCGTGTTCCACGGCTGGTTCATCGGCGAGGACTGGCTGGAGTTCTGGCGCGGCAGCATCGTGAACGCGTCAACCAACACTGTCATGCACGATATGGAGGCGGTGCCGCTGCTGGCGTCCCTGCTTCCCGCCCTCGTTGGCCTGGTCGGTATTGCGCTGGCCTACGTGATGTATGTCTTTGTCCCAACGCTGCCCGCGCGAATGGCAGCGGCGGTGCCCGGCCTGTACCGCTTCGTGCTGAACAAGTGGTACTTCGACGAGCTATACGATCGCGTCTTCCTCCGCCCGACGCAGTGGCTGGCACGGGTGCTGTGGCATGTCGGCGATGAGACACTGATCGACGGCATGCCGAACGGCATCGCCTCGCTGGCCGCGGATGGCTCGGCGCAGGTGGTCCGCATCCAGACTGGGTCCATCGCGGTCTATGCCTTCACGATGCTGATCGGGCTGGTGCTGCTCGTGAGCATCTTCCTGATCTTCCGGTGATCCCTTGAACAACGCTGCCGGCTTCCCCCTGCTGTCCCTGCTGACTTGGCTGCCGCTGGCGGGCGGGCTGTTCATCATGACTGTGCGGGGGGACGAGGCCGTGGTGGCTAGCAACGCCCGCTGGACGGCGTTGTGGACCAGCCTGATCGTGTTCGCGCTGTCCCTGCTGCTGTGGGTGCGGTTCGACACCTCTAACGCCGGGTTCCAGTTCCAGGAGAGCCTGTCTTGGCTGCCGGAGTTCGGTGTTGGCTACCGTATGGGCGTGGACGGCATCTCCGTGCTGTTCGTGCTGCTATCCACGGCGCTGACGCCGATCTGCATCCTGGCGAGCTGGGAGGCGATCACGGTGCGGGTGCGGGAGTACATGCTCGCGTTCCTGGTGCTGGAGACCATGATGGTCGGCATGTTCGCGGCGCAGGATTTCGTCGTGTTCTACATGTTCTTCGAGGGCGTGCTGATTCCGATGTTCCTGATTATCGGCGTCTGGGGCGGGCCGCGGCGGGTTTATGCCAGCTTCAAGTTTTTCCTCTACACCCTGACCGGGTCGATCCTGATGCTGCTGGCGCTGGTGGCGGTAATCTACTACGCGGGCACGACGGACCTCGCGGTGCTGATGCACACGCCATTTCCGGCACGGATGCAATTTTGGCTGTTCCTGGCGTTCCTGGCGTCGTTCTCGGTGAAGGTGCCGATGTGGCCGGTTCACACCTGGCTGCCGGACGCGCATGTGGAGGCGCCGACGGCCGGGTCGGTGATCCTGGCGGGCGTGCTGCTGAAGATGGGGGCATACGGGTTCCTGCGCTTCTCGGTGCCGATGCTGCCGCAGGCGTCGCAGCAGTTCGCGCCGCTGATGTTCGCGCTGGGCGTGGTGGCGGTGATCTACACGTCGCTGGTGGCGTTCGCGCAGACAGACATGAAGAAGTTGATCGCCTATTCGTCCATTGCGCACATGGGCGTGGTGGTCATCGGCATCTTCACCTTCAACGCGCAGGGCCTGCAGGGCGCGCTGTTCCAGATGCTGTCGCATGGCATCGTCTCGGCGGCGCTGTTCCTCTGCGTTGGGGTGATCTACGACCGCATTCACACGCGGGAGATCGCTCGGTACGGCGGCCTGGCGACGCGGATGCCAGCCTATGCGCTGTTCTTCATGGTGTTCACCATGGGCAGCATCGGCCTGCCGGGCACCTCGGGCTTTATCGGCGAGTTCCTGGTGTTGGTCGGGGCGTTCAAGATCAGCCTTTATCTTGCCTACCTCGGCAGCTTCGGGATGATCCTGGGTGCGGTTTACATGCTCTACCTGTATCGCCGGGTCATCTTCGGGACGATCACGCGGGATGACCTGCGTGGCATCCTGGACCTGTCGCCGCGGGAGATCGCGATCTTCACGCCGCTGATCGGGCTGACGCTTTGGATGGGCATCTACCCGTCCAATTTCACGACGTTCTTCGACGCTACGGTGCATGCCATGGTGGACCAGCATGTGGCGGCGCTGGCAAACGCGCCGAAGCTCGCAGGGATCATCCCATGAATTGGACCCTGGCGTTGCCCGAGATCGTGCTGGCGCTATGCGCGATGGCTATCCTGATCTTCGGCGTCCTGCGCAAGCCCGACCCGGCGTTCCTGTGCACCATGCTGTCCCTGGGTGCGCTGATGCTGGCGGGGGTGTTGGTGGTGTCGTCAAAGCCGGGCACAGCCTATAATGGGCTGTTCGTGGTGGATGGCTTCGGTTCCTTCATGCAGTTGCTGATCCTGCTCGGCGCCGGGCTGAGTGCGGTGCTGGCGCTGGACTACAACGTGCGGGCTGGGATCAGCCGGTTCGAGTTCCCGGTGCTGATCCTGCTGTCTACCGTCGGCATGATGATCATGTGCGGCACAGCCAGCCTGATGACGCTGTACCTGGGCCTAGAGCTGCAATCGCTGGCGCTTTACGTGCTGTGCGCGTTCGACCGGGACAACCTGCGGTCGGCCGAAAGCGGGCTGAAGTTCTTCGTGCTGGGGGCGCTGGCGTCGGGGTTGCTGCTGTATGGCATCTCGTTGACCTACGGGTTCGCCGGAACGATGCAGTTCGGCGAGTTGGCGCGGTCGCTGACCGATCCGAACGGGGTGTCGGCCGGGCTGGTCGTCGGCATCGTATTCATCATCGCCGGCCTGGCCTTCAAGCTGTCGGCGGTGCCGTTCCACATGTGGACGCCGGACGTGTATGAAGGCGCGCCGACACCCGTCACGGCCTTCATGAGCACCGCGCCCAAGGTGGCCGCCATTGCGTTGCTGCTGCGCGCCCTGGAGGTGCCGTTTGGCCACCTGACGCCGCAGTGGACCGGGATTATCGTTCTGGTATCGATTGCCTCGATGCTGCTGGGCGCGCTGGCGGCCATCGGGCAGAGCAACATCAAGCGGCTGATGGCGTATTCCAGCATCGGCCACATGGGCTACGCGCTGGTCGGATTGGCGGTCGGCACCGCGGAGGGCATCCGCGGCGTGCTGATCTACATGGTGACCTACGTGTTCATGAGCGCCGGGGTGTTCGCCTGCATCATCGCCATGCGGCGGCGCGGGCGGGTGCTGGACAAGATCAGCGACTTGTCGGGCTTGGCGACCACCGATCCAGGGCTGGCGCTGGCAATGACGGTGTTCATGTTCAGCATGGCCGGCATCCCGCCGTTCTCCGGCTTCTTCGGCAAGCTGTACGTGTTCTTGCCAGCGGTGCAGTCGGGCTACTGGACGCTGGCCGTCATCGGCGTGTTGACCAGCGTGGTGGGCGCCTACTACTACCTGCGCGTCATCAAGGTGATGTACTTCGACAAGGCGGAGCCCGCGTTCGACCGCCGTCCGCCCGAGGTGTCGTTCGTCGCCGGGGTCGGGGCGCTGGTGACGACCCTGTTTTTCGTGTTCCCGGCGCCGCTGGTCGCGGCGGCGCAGTCGGCGGCGCGGGTCCTGTTCGGGTGAACCCGGCTGCGCCGCCAGGGTGGCGGCTGCGGCACTATGAGAGTGTAGAATCCACTTCCGACCTTTGCACCGTTCTGGCACAGGCCGGTGAGCCTGGACGCCTAGCAGTCGTGGCAACGCGGCAGACCCATGCCCGTGGCAGCCGCGGCCGGACTTGGCAAACGCTGGCGGGAAATCTTGCGGTGTCCGTCCTGATGCGGCCGTCCGGTCCCGCCATCGATGCCGGGCAGTGGGCATTCCTCGCGGCGGTTGCGCTGACGGAGGCGCTGTCCCCCTCTGGCGAGGCACTGCGGATCAAGTGGCCCAACGATGTCGTGCTTGGCTCCGCCAAGGTCGGCGGCATCCTGATCGACACGGCGTTGGACCTGGCGGGGCGGTTGGAATGGCTGGTGCTGGGCTTTGGCGCCAACCTCGCCGTCGCACCGGACCTGCCGGATGTGGCGGTGGCGCCAGGCGGGGCGGACCCTGAGACGGTCGTAACCCTGCTGCTCACGCGGCTGGACCATTGGGACCGGGTGCGTCTGCTGGACGGCTTCGCCCCAATCCGGCGTGCCTGGCTTGACCTCGGCCCGGTGCCCGGCAGCCACTTGCGCGTGCGCTGGGGCAACGCCGAGGTAGGCGGCGCGTTTGCCGGGCTGGGGGAGGATGGCGCGCTGTTGCTGCAATCGGGCGGCCGGGTGCGTGCGCTGCCAACCGGCGAAATCCTGCAAGCCGATGGAGACTAGGCCGTGCTGCTGGTGGTCGATGCAGGCAACACCAACGTCGTGTTCGCCGTCCATGACGGCTCGAACTGGCGCGGCATCTGGCGCATCGCCACCGAGCCGCAGCGCACCAGCGACGAATATGCCGTCTGGCTGCTGACGCTGCTGCAGTTCTCCGGCCTGAAGCCGTCGGAGATCGGCCGCACCGTGATCGGCACCGTCGTCCCGGCGGCGTTGTACCACCTGCGCCGCCTGTGCCGCGAATGGTTCAGCACGGAGCCGCTGATCGCCCGGTCCAACCTGAACTGGGGCTTCGAGATCAGGGTGGACAACCCGGCCGAGGTCGGCGCCGACCGCCTGCTGAACACCATGGCCGCCCATCAGGCCCACCACGGCCCGCTGCTGGTGCTGGACTTCGGCACGGCGACGACGTTCGACGTGGTGGACCGGGATGGCGCCTACCTCGGCGGCGCCATCGCGCCCGGCATCAACCTGTCCATCGAGGCGCTGCACAAGGCGGCGGCGCGGCTGCCCCGCATCGGCATCGGCCGGCCGCAGGCGGTCATCGGCCGGTCCACCATCCCCGCGATGCAGTCCGGCATCTACTGGGGCTATGTCGGCCTGGTAGAGGGCCTGGTGACGCGCATGCGTGCCGAGTACGACGCCCCCATGCGGGTGGTCGCCACCGGCGGCCTGGCGCCCTTGCTGGCCGAGGGCACGACCATCATCGACGTGATCGACCCCGATCTGACATTGGACGGCCTGCGCTTGTTGGCGGAGCGCAACCCCGCCCCCACATTGAGTCGTGACAGAATGCGATTAAACGAAGGCGATTAAATGGACGCTTACAGCGGTGATCTGGCCTTCCTGCCCTTGGGCGGGACGGGTGAGATTGGCATGAACCTTAATCTTTACCGGGCAAGCGGCAAGTGGCTGGCCATCGACTGCGGCATTGGCTTCGGGGGCAATGACAATCCCGAGGTCGAGATCATGATGCCGGACCCCAGCTTCATCGCCGACCGGCGCGATGACTTGCTGGCCCTGGTGATCACCCACGCGCATGAGGACCATATCGGCGCCGTCGCCCACCTATGGCGGCACCTGCGCTGCCCCGTGTATGCCACGCCATTCGCCGCCGTAGTCCTGAAGCGCAAGCTGGGGGAAGCCGGCCTGGTCAACGAGGTCCGCGTCCACATCGTCCCCCCCGGCGGCGCGTTCGAGATCGGCCCGTTCAAGCTGCAGTTCATGCCCGTCGCGCACTCCCTGCCGGAGGCGCAGGCGCTGGTAATTCGCACGGCTTATGGCACCATCCTGCACACCGGCGACTGGAAGCTGGACGCCGACCCGCTGATTGGTCCCCCGACCGACCAGGCCGCCTTTGCCCGGCTGGGCGAGGAGGGTGTGCTGGCCATGGTCTGTGACAGCACCAACGCGATGGTCGATGGCCACTCCGGCTCCGAGGCGGATGTGCGCCGCAGCCTGAGCGAACTGGTGCGGGGCATCCGGCGCGGCCGCATCGCCATCACCTGCTTCGCCAGCAACGTGGCCCGGGTCGAGAGCGTGGCCATGGCCGCCCGCGACGCTGGCCGACACGTGGCGCTGGTCGGCCGCTCGCTGCGCAACCTGGAGGGTGCAGCGAAGGATTGCGGCTACTTGCGCGGCTTGCCGGACTTCGTGCCGGAGGATGAGGCCGGGTCGATCCCCGACGACAACCTGCTGATCCTGGTGACCGGCAGCCAGGGGGAGCCCCGCAGTGCACTATCCCGCATCGCGGCCGACACCCACCCCAACATCGCCTTGGGCGAAGGCGACACCGTTATCTTCAGCAGCCGCATGATCCCCGGCAACGAGCGCCCGATCATCGCCGTGCAGGACGGCCTGGTCCGCCGCGGCGTCCGCGTCATCACCGACGAGGAGCACATGACCCACGTCTCCGGCCACCCGGCGCGGGACGAGCTGAAGCAGCTCTATGCGCTGGTGAAGCCGAAGTTCTCGGTGCCGGTGCATGGCGAGTGGCGGCATCTGTCCGCCCACGCCGCCCTGGCCAAGGAGGCCGGCGCGACGCCGATCATGCTGGAGGATGGCGACATCCTGAGCCTGTCGCCGGGCCGGCCGGAGGTTGTGGACAGCGCCCCTGTGGGCCGGCTGGCGCTGGACGGCAACCGTGTGGTGCCGCTGAACGGCGGCGTGCTGGCGGCCCGGCGGCGCATGCTGTTCAACGGCGTCGTGCTGGGCAGCTTCGCCGTGGACGCCACGGGCAAGATGGTCGGCAAGCCACGGGTCAGCGCGCCGGGCCTGTTCGAGCCTGATGACCCCGAGACGGCGCGGGTGACGGCGGAGTTCTCACAGGCGGTGGCGGACCTGCCGATGACGCTGCGAATGGACGACTCGGCTTTGGCTGACGCAGCGCGGGCGGCATTGCGGCGGGCGTTGGGACGGCGGCTGCAGAAGCGTCCGATGGTGGATGTCCACCTGTTGCGGGTATAGCGCCGGGGATGAACCCGTTCACGGCCGTCGTGTTGTTCACCATGATCTGGTGGACGGTGCTGTTCGCGGTGCTGCCGTTCGGAGTGCGGCCAGTGTCGGAGGCCGATGAGGCGACTGGATGGCGTGGTGCACCGCAGCAGGCGCGGATCGGGCGCAAGCTGCTGATCACCACGGCCATCTCGGTAGTGCTGTGGTGCGTGGCCTTCGCAATCATCCGGAGCGACTGGCTGTCATTCCGTGCCATGGTGCAGAACTATGACCAATAAGCAGGCGGTACACCACTGGCCGCCCCTAGTCTGGGCAGAACGGTACCGGAGGACGTTTTTTTGCCTGATCCATATGCGAATTCATGTGGACGGGATCGGGGATGGGGGACAATCATCACGGACAGAACCCGGTTTCCCTGGTTCTGCCGTGTGACTGGCGTTTCCTCCCTAAACTTGGCCCACTGCGCCGTTGGCGCGCGGGCCTTCTTTTTTTGTTAGTATGGAAACCAACCTCTGTCACGTTGATTCCGCACGGTTTAGGCTGATTCTGTCAGGAAAAGGTTGTGCGCTGCACAAAGGTTGCGTGAGAGCGGGTCCAGGGTGGGCACATCGACCCAGGCTGGCCGGCGTTGCCCGTCGCATGTAGGGTCCGGCCGGCAATCTTACTGGGACCACCATGCGCCTGACTCGCTCGTTGCTGCCGACCATCAAGGAAAACCCGGCGGAGGCGCAGATCGCCTCGCATCGTCTGATGCTGCGTGCCGGGCTGGTGCGGCAGACGGCGGCGGGCATCTATGCTTGGTTGCCGGCGGGCTGGCGCGTGCTGCACAACATCGCGCAGGTGGTGCGTGAGGAGCAGGATCGTGTCGGCGCGCAGGAGCTGCTGATGCCGACATTGCAATCGGCCGACCTGTGGAAGCAGTCCAACCGCTATGACGCCTATGGCCCCGAGATGCTGCGCCTACGCGACCGGCACGACCGCGACCTGATTTATAGCCCCACCAACGAGTTGCTGATCGCCGACCTGATGCGCCAGTCGGTCAAGAGCTACCGCGAGCTGCCACAGATCCTCTACCACATTCAATGGAAGTTCCGCGACGAGACCCGGCCCCGCTTCGGCGTGATGCGCGCGCGCGAGTTCCTGATGAAGGACGGCTACTCCTTCGACCTGGACCAAGCCTCGGCTGTCCGCAGCTACCGCATAATGATGCTGTCCTACCTGCGTACCTTCCAGCGCCTGGGCGTCCGCGCAGTGCCGATGGCGGCCGACACCGGACCCATCGGCGGCGACCTGAGCCACGAGTTCCACATCCTCGCTCCAACCGGCGAGAGCCAGGTGTTCTACGACGCCGCGGTTGAGACCATTGCCATCGGCACCGATGACGTTGACCACACCGACCCCGCAGGATTGGACCGCTTCTTCGCCGAGGTCACCACTCCCTACGCCGCCACCGACGAGAAGCACGATCTGGCCGCCTGGGATCGGGTGCCGGAGGAGCGGCGGCGGGAGGGCAGGGGGATCGAGGTCGGGCAAATCTTCAACTTCGGCACGCTGTACAGCGAGTTGGTCGGCCTGCACGTCGCCGGCCCCGACGGCAAGCCGGTCGCCCCCAACATGGGCAGCTACGGCATCGGCGTCTCCCGCCTGGTTGGCGCGCTGATCGAGGCGCATCACGACGACGCTGGCATCATCTGGCCGGACAGTGTGGCGCCATTCCGCGCCGCCATCCTGAACCTCAAGCAGGCCGACCCCGCCACCGGCGCCCTGTGCGAGCAAGCCTACGCCGCCCTGCGCGGCCAGGCCCTGTACGACGACCGTGACGAGCGCGCCGGGGTGAAGTTCGCCGACGCCGACCTGATGGGCCATCCTTGGCAAATCATCGTCGGTCCACGTGGTGCGGCAGCCGGAACGGTCGAGTTGAAGCGCCGGGCGACCGGGGAGCGCCAGGAGGTTTCACTTGAGGCGGCGCTGGCCCATATGACCTAGCATGTTCGGACCTTTTGAGCGTGCCGTCGCCGGCCGCTACCTGCGGGCGCGGCGTGGCGAGCGGTTCGTGTCCGTCATTGCCGGGTTCAGCCTGGTCGGCATCGCGCTGGGGGTGGCGACGCTGATCATCGTCATGTCGGTGATGGGCGGGTTCCAGGTGGACCTGCTCAACCGCATCCTGGGCTTCGACGGCCACATGAACGTGTTCCCCAGCGGCGGCGGCGCGCTGGCCGACCCAGTCACCCTCGCTGCCCGCATCCGCGCTGTGCCCGGCGTGACCATGGCCGCGCCGGTTGTGGATGGGCAGGTGCTGCTGCAGGGCCAGCATGGCGAGCTGTCCGGCGGCATCGTCATGGGCATGGCCCCACAGGACGTGCGCGCGCTGCATGCGGTCAGCGACCACATCCTGTTGGGCTCGCTGGACGACTTCAAGGGCGAGGACGCCATCGCGGTCGGCATCGGCCTGGCGCAGAAGTTCCACCTGCAACTCGGCGGAGAGCTGACGCTGGTGTCGCCCCAGGGCGCCGCGACCGCGTTCGGCACCATCCCGCGGGTGCGCGCCTACCGGATCGCGGCGATCTTCCAGGT
>JAABUQ010011104.1_pt1 | contig 11609 bp, 8 predicted proteins | sample 5560001 | NCBI WGS metagenome assembly JAABUQ01 (sample SAMN10711888, study PRJNA513371) | rock metagenome | isolation source: Antarctica rocks | place: Antarctica: Victoria Land, Finger Mt nord | collected 2015-12-18
GACAGGCGGGACAGGCGGGACAGGCGGGACAGGCGGGACAGGCGGGACAGGCGGGACAGGCGGGACAGGCGGGACAGGCGGGACAGGCGGGACAGGCGGGACAGGCGGGACAGGCGGGACAGGCGGGACAGGCGGGGCAGGCGGGACAGGCGGGACAGGCGGGGCAGGCCGCCAGGATTGGCGACGGCTGGTGGCTGTTCCAGTGTCTGTTGCGCGACCATGGGGGGCTGTCCCTCGGGTTGGCTTGCGTCGCCCTCCCCGCGGAGCCGGGGCCGGACCTGTTGGCTCGCGCCGAGGCGCTGGTCGGCCATAGCGCCGTGATACTGGAGCAGCATGCGCTGCATCACGAGCTGCAGCATTCGTTCAACGGATTATTCCTCGTCTATGAGGCCGGATACTTGCTCAACATGAGCCGGCCGGCCGGCGAGGTCTGCGAGCGCGTGTTGACAACGCTGACGCACACCTTCCATTTCACCCACTGCGCGGTGATGCTGGTGCAAGATGGCGCGGCTGTCCCCGTGGCCCACGCGGGCCTCGATCCCGCGTGGGCCGCGACCTGCCGGCTGCCATTGGAGCAGACCCTCGGGGCGCGGGTGTTGCGAGAGGGCGCGGCGGCGCAGTTCTACGACGCCGCCGACCTGAGCGCAACCGTCCTGCCAGCCCTTGACGACGGCCTGGCGGCGCGGAGCGTGCTGTGCACGCCGCTCACCACGCGCGCGGGCGCCCTGGGCTTCCTGGAGATCTATAGGACCGCGTCCGAGCCGTTCGACGACGACGACGTCTTCGTCGTCTCGGTGCTGGCGGCGGGGATGGCCGCCGCGCTGGAGAACGCCCGGCTCTATGAGACCCTGCGCGAACGCGAGGAGCGGCTGACCGACTATGCCGCCAGGCTGGTCACGTCGCAAGAGGAGGAGCGGCGGCGCATCTCTCGCGACGTGCACGACGGCCTCGGTCAGATGATCGTGAGCGCCTTCCAGTACCTCCAGGCGCACGAGTTTTCTCTCCCCCCCGAGCATCCGCGGGAGGCCTTCCGGCATGGCATGCGCATCGTCGAGGAGTGCATCACCGAGACGCGCCGCGTGATGAGCGACCTGCGCCCGTCGACGCTCGACGATTTCGGGCTCGTGGTGGCGTTGCAACAGCAGCTTGATACCATGGCGCAAGAGGCGGGCTGGCAGGCCACGTTCCATGTCGAGGGCTCGGGCATCACGCGCTTGCCGTCCGCCGTGGAGACGACGGTGTACCGCGTGGTGCAGGAGGCGCTCAACAACGCCCGCAAGCATGCCGAGACGCCCAGCGTGCGCGTCACGCTCTCGCAGCTGGACGGGCGGATCGCCGTCGAGGTGCGCGATTGGGGGCGCGGCTTTGCAACCGATTCCTCCTCTATCCGTCCGCGGCACGGCAAGAACCTGGGATTGATGGGCATGCGCGAGCGCGTCGCGCTGCTCGGCGGCGCCGTCACCATGGACAGCACGCCCATGGCGGGAACGACCGTGCGCATCACCCTGCCCATCGCGGACGAGTGACGAGTGCTGAGTGACGAGTGACGAGTGAGGTAGGACGATCGCGAGCACCTCCTGGCCCTGAAGGGCAGAAGGGCAGGGCAGCTATAGGATCGAGGGGCAGGCTCGGCTATACTATGAGCGTGTATACCCGTCACCACTCTCACCATTGCCCTCAGGGTCTGCAAATGGTCCAGATGATGCGTTGTCGCCAGCGTCCGTCGTGCCACACCCGACCGCGGCCGGCCCGTCGTTTGCCATGCGACACATGCGGACTGGCCCCCGACCGGCTGCGGCCGGTCCCGGTCCAGCCGGGCGGTCGCAGGCCGATGATGCGCAGGCCCCGCCCGTGCCCTCGCGTCGGCGACGCCTGATGTCGCGCTCCGTCGTCGAGAGTCCAGATGTCCCGGCCCCGTCGGCGCCCGCGCCCGAGCCGCGTTCAGGACTCGATGTCCGTACCATCGCCGAGTCGGCGCTGCTGATGGACATCACAGTCCTGCTCTCCTTGCTGCGCGTGCTCGTCCCCATCCCCGGTTTCCAGGGTCTGATTCGATTGGCCTGTCCCATCCCTTTCATCGTTCTCGTGCTACGCCGCGGGCCGCGGGCCGGTCTGATCGCCACGGTCGCCTCCTGCGTGTTGCTCTCGGCGTTCGTCGGACCCCTGCTGGCCGTGCAACAACTGGTCGTCTTCGGCGGGCTCGGCACGTTCTTTGCCTGGGCCTCGCGGCGAGGCGTCGGCCCGGCGGTTGTCGTCGTGATCGGCGCCACGATCTATGGGCTGCTTTATTTGCTGCCGCCGTTCCTCTTCAGCCTGGCCGTCCTGCACATTGATCTTGGGAAGACGCTCCACGATGTGCAGCGGCAGGCGCACTCGTTCCTCGATGGCTTGAGTAACCTCCAGGTGCTTGGCGCGCCAATAGGACATGGCTTCGTATCGACATTGAGCGGCTTCGGCCCGGGACGCGCCTTGCTCGACGGGTTGCATGGCCTCGCCCTCACGGGCCTGACGCACCCGTTGGCGACCCTGGTCCTTTTTTTTGCCGGCTATAGCCTGCTCAACGTGTGGGCCTATCTCGTCGTCAGTATTGAGCTGTACCGACGACTGCCACCGGAAGTATGCCAGGACGCCCAGGGGGAGCGCGTTGATTTCTTTTGGGTCCGTTAGCCTGCTGTATCCTGGCGCCCCAGCGCCCGCGCTCAAGGACGTGACCATGGCCGTGCGCGATGGCGAGATGCTGGCCGTGATCGGCGCCAACGGCTCCGGCAAGAGCACACTTGGCCGCCTGGCCAATGCGCTGCTGCTGCCCACCACGGGTACGGTGACGGTGGACGATGTCGATACGCGCAGTGTCGGCGGCCGGCCCGAAGCGCGCCGGCGGGTCGGCATGGTCTTCCAGAACCCCGACGCGGGCATTGTCAGCTCCTCGGTGGAGGAAGACGTGGCCTTCGCGCTGGAGAATAGGGCGCTGCCGCGGGCGATCATCGCGGCGCGCGTGGACGAGACGTTAGAGACGCTGGGGCTGGCGTCCCAGCGCCAGGCCCATCCACACTCCCTCACCACCAGCGAGCGCGCCCGACTCGGCCTCGCGGCGGCGGTGGTCGGGGCGCCGCGCTACCTCATCATGGACGAGGCCACGGCCTACCTCGATCCCGCGGATCGCGCCGCCCTGCTGGCGGCGGTGGGGTCCGTCCGCGCCCGCACGAGCATGGCCGTGGTCATCATCACGCACGTGATGGAGGAGGCCCTGGGCGCGGACCGGGTGGCCGTCCTGTCCGGCGGTGAGCTTGTCTTCCTGGGGCTGCCGCGCAACCTGTTCGCCGATCCTGGGCGCGCTCGCGCGTGGCGGCTGGCGCTGCCGCCCCTCTTGCAATTGGAGGAAGAGCTGCGCGAGCGCGGCATCGCTATCGACGGCGACAATGCTCTGTCGGTGGACCGGACGCTGGAGCGCCTGTGCCGCTTATAGCAAAGGGTGTCACGTACCGCTACCCGCGCACCACGGCGCCCGTCCTGGACGGTTTTTCTCTCGACCACGGCGCTGGCCGCGTGCTGGCGGTGTGCGGCGCCGCGCGCAGCGGACGCAGCACGGCGCTGGCGGTCCTGTCAGGTCTGCTCGCTCCGACGGCCGGGAGCGTCACGATCGATCGCATGCGCGCCGCTGCCCCCGAGGCGCGCGGCCGAGCCGGTCTGTTGCTGCAGAACGCCGACGAGGCCCTGTTTGGTTTGACCGTGCGCGAGGACGTGATGTTCGCGCCGCTACAACTGGGCGTTGCGCCCGCGGAGGCGTCACGCCGCGCCGACGCCGCGTTGCGCGCGGTGGGGCTGGACCCCGCGCTCTACAACGGGCGCTCGCCCTTCTCGCTGAGCGGCGGACAGCGCCGGCGCGCGGCCATCGCCGGGCTGATCGCGATGCGTCCGGGCTACCTGTTGCTCGACGAGCCTTTCGTGGGGCTCGATCCGCAGGGGCGCGGCGAGATCGTGACCGTCATCCGCATTCTGGCGACGCAGGGTATGGGGCAGCATACCGGCATCATCGTGGCGCTGTCCGATCTGGAGATGGCGCTGGGACTGGCCGATAGCCTGCTGATCCTGTACGGCGGCCGGGCCGCCTGGTATGGCTCCGTCACCGAGTTTGCCGGCCAACCGCCCGACGTCGCGGCCTGGGGGCTGCGCCACCCCGATCTCCTGGCCCTGGCCGTGGCCCTGCGCGAGCGTGGGTGGATGCTGCCGCTGGACAAACCCTCGGCGCCGCTGCTGGCGACAGCCATCGCCGCGCACATCCGCGGGGGACGGCGATAGTGACCAGTTGCCAGTTGCCAGTTGCCAGTTGCCAGTTGCCAGTTGCCAGTGACGAGTAGGGGCGTGGCGCATGCGCCCGCGCGAGGCGTAGGGGCGTATTGCATACGCCCGAGTATTGTATGCGCCCGCGCGATTGATAGCTAGATGAGGACGTTATGAGCACGATGATGGGGGGCGGAGGCCGCTTCGAGGCACTGCAGTATCGCCCGGACGACTCTCCGGTGCACCGACTCGACGCCCGCACCAAAATCCTGGTCACGATCCTGGCCATCGCCGGCGTGTTGTTGGCCCTGCATCCCGTGGGCTATCTGGCGCTGGTCGCGTTGCTGGTCGTTGCCACCGTGGCCGGCCGCATCAGCCCGGCCCTGTTGTGGCGCGCTTTCAGCCTATTGTTGGTGCTGCTGGCGGTGGGTATGATCGGCACGGCCATCCTCATTCCGGGGCCCATCGCGTATCACCTGGGGCCGCTCAAGATCACCCGCACCGGTCTGGATCTGGCGTTGCGCGGGGGCGCCTCGACCGTGGTCATCCTCTACACGGGAGCGCTGCTGACCATGACCACACCGCCCACCGCTCTGGGCAACGGGCTGTTGTGGTACCTCAACCCTTTGCGGCGCCTGCGGGTGCCCGTCGACGACATCGCGGTGATGGTCGGCCTGGGGCTGGCCTTCCTGCCCCTGCTCCAGCAGGAATTGCAGCGCATCCTGCTGGCGCAGCGCGCGCGCGGCTCCGACCTGCGCCGGGGCTCGCTGGAGAGCCGCCTCATCGCCGCCCTCAACATCCTGCCGCCCCTGCTGGCCGGCAACCTGCGGCGCGCCGAGGAGTTGGCCGTGGCCATGGAGGCGCGCGGCTACGTGCCCGGCGCGCCGCGCACGCTCCTGCACGGCGGCCACTTTGGCGCGGCCGACGGCGTCGCCATCTTGCTGGCCCTCATCGCCACCGTTATCACCGCCCGGTTGTAGAAGCAGGGTCATTTCATTCTGGACCAGCAGGGGCCACCACCGTGGTAGGGGCGTGTTGCATACGCCCTGGCCGCACCCGCGAGGGCGTATGCAATACGCCCTGGCCGCACCCGCGAGGGCGTATGCAATACGCCCCTACGCATCGTATGATCAACAATGAAATGACCCTGTTGTAGAAGGACAGGACTTGACGCACGGGCCCTGTGTTGTTACGCTGCCATCAGTGCATGGCGCCGGTGGTGTTCCATGGCCTCATCTGCCGTGCATGCCGCGATAGTAATGAGTAGGCGTCGTGGCCAGTCGCGGCCGACAAGCGTATCCGGCGATGGAGGTACATCTATGGACGGCCATCATCCGCACGAGCACCAGGAGCACGAGCGCGCCGTCCCCGCGCAGCGCCGCACCCAACCAGAACACGCCGTTGCATCCGAAGCCCACGCGCACGCGGCCGACAATCGCCAGGCGACCCAGCAGGGGAGTCGGAGCATGGCGGACGTCTACAGGGAGTATGCCGCCCATCGCGCCGCCCAGCGAGCTGCGGCAGGCGAGCCAGACCCGGCTCACGCCGTCGCGCCAAACGTCTCCGCGCAGATCCAAGACGAACTGGGAAGCCAGATTCCACCATCCTCCCTCGACCAAGTCGCGCATCATGCGCCCATGGCTGACAACCGCCATGCTCCTCAGACGAGGAGTCAGCGCATGGCGATGTTCCAGCAGCACTATGCCGCCCATCGCGCTGCCCAGCGGGCCGCGGAGGACGGGCTGCACCCTGCCGCGAACGCGCCGTCCCCCGACGCGCGGCAGGTCGCCCATGACCTCGCGCAGCAGAGGCCCGATTACGTCGGCGCCATCCAGGCCATGGACAGGGACCCCGACACTCACGAGAGGCAACGGCTGGCCGCGACGATCACGAGCCACCTCGACGCTCACCTCGGAGGCCTGAGCATGTACGAGATGCTGCTGCGGACGCTGCAACCACTGAAAACCCACGGGTACCTTGCCCGGTTCGAGGCCGCGCTGGAGCAGGGCGCCTCCGGCGTGGCCAGGGACCGCCTGGCCTTTGCCCTGGCGGTGATCGACACGGGTACCGGCGCGCTGCACGACACCGAGTCGCACCATTACCTCGCCGACCGCAAGCCCGACCGCTACAACGATAAGGCGGGCTATTACGACGACTACGAGGGCGCGGTGACGTACCTCAAGGGCGTCAAGGGTGTGGATATGAACGGGTACGACCTTATACCCGTCTCGACCGATCTATCATCGCTTACAACGGCACTCGTAGGTGTCCTCCAGGAGACGAACGACCACTTCTCGACGACCGCGCACGACGCCGTAAGGGACGCGATCGGGTCTATCGGGGATGCGCCGGTCGATTACACCGCGTGGTGGGCTACCATCGCCGGCACCATTATCGCGGCCGGGGCCTGCCTCGCCCCTGGCATCGGCCCCGTCGCCACCATTGGGTTTGCCACGCTGGGCGCCGCTGTCACGGCAGGCGGGTCGGTGCCGAATTCGCAGCAGTCCTTCAGGGACAAGATGAAGGCGGACATCGGCGACCCCGAGCACAAGAGTATCAACACCATCTACGGCCATATCGACAACGACATTGGTATCTTCGCTCAACAGATGGCTAAAGCTGCACAGGCGAACAAATGGACCACGTATCGGGCGGAACTGGTGCTGCTACAAACATTCTTCAGCTCCGAGGTCATCAAGATCGCCGGCGGGGGCCGCCCGGTGCTTGACACCGACGCAGTCACGGCGCGCATCAAGCGAGACCTGATGCTGAGCGTCGTGAAGGTGGCGGGGCAGGTGGTGTACGAGTATCGCGCCACCAATGCCATCCACTCGTACAATGAGGGCGCGGCGAGCTTTACATTGAATTCACCTGACCTGTGGACGTACACGCCGGACAAAACCGTGCTCAGGGTGCCGTCCCAGATCGTTACCCCGCTGAGCAACGTCCTGGACCAAGGGGGCGTCATCGGCGCCGACCTCCAGATTCCCAAGGCGATCATGGTCAGTGCATTGGATGATGTAGGAGCAACAGGCACCCTATGGTTTTTTGTTGGTGACAAGGGTGAGGTGGAGGCGAGTTCCTTCCCCTGGGGCGTGCCCATCTTCAATCCTCTCTCGCAGAGCACCTATACCGAATCGAGGGAGGAGTTTGGCGGCCAGATTAGGGAGCATGTGTGGGGGACGAAGCCGGGGACGCCGCCACGGACATGGGTCGGCGGGAACGATGTGGTCGGCTACTAATCCCGCTATCTAATCGCCTCATCAAGAGTAGCGTACCGCGAGCGGGATGAACAAAGGACAAAGGAGGGACCGTCTGGTGAGCCGTACCCTGACAGTGCTGGTGGGCGTCGCCCTGTCTCTGCTCCTCATCTTCGCGGGGGTCGCACGCCGCGCCTCGGCCGACGCTAACGCGGCCACCGCACTGGGCACCGGGCCGGGGGGCACGCTCTGGCTGGCCGAGAACCAGCGCCCCTACCTGGCGCGTGTGGATCTCTCCGGCCTCCTGCACCCCGCGCGGCTCCCTACCGCGTACTCGTTCCCGGTGTCGATCGTGACCGGGCCGGACGGCGCGCTCTGGGTGGCCGACGAGGGCGCGGGTGCCAGCAACCTGCTGCGCTACCCCTCGTCCGGGTCCGGGGCACCGATCGCCTACCCCCTGCCCGATGGCGCCGCCCCCAGCGTGGTCACGGTCGGGCCCGACCACGCCCTGTGGTTCACCGACCGGCGGCTCAGCGCCATCGGGCGCATGACGATGGCTGGGCGGGTCACGATGTATCCCCTGCCCACACGGAACGCCGTCCCCGACTACATCGTCGCTGGTCCCGACGGCGCGCTCTGGTTCACTGAGACCCAGGCCCACAAGATTGGGCGCATCGACATGCGGGGCCGCATCACCGAGCGCGCCGCGTACGTGGCGCGCGGGCAGGACACCTTTGCGGCACCCGACGGCGTCCACTCCGCGTACCCCACAGGCATCGTGGCGGGCCCCGACGGCAACCTCTGGTTCACCGAGCAGCAAGGCTTCCTCGTGCGCCTCTCCACCGCGTGGCGGCAGACCCCGTACCTCCTCCCCGGTAAGAGCTTCCCGTCCCAGGTCGTGGTCGGGGCGGACAAGTCCCTGTGGATCGCGAACGCCGACGGGATCGTGCGCGCGGACACGTCCGGGCACATGACCCTCTTCCCCGTCGGCGCCAACGCGCTGGTCGTCGCGGTGGCCGTGGCCTCCGATGGGTCGGTCTGGTTCAGCGACGAAACGGGCAAGGACGTGCTGGGTCGCATCGCCCACGGCCGCGTCACCGGCTTCCCGGCTCCGCCCGTGTCCATCTAGTGATGCTCCGACCAAGAGATGCCAACGGACCTGGAGTTGTGCCAACGCTTCTCCTAACAATTCCTCTTTGCGGGTCAGCCGTGGCCGCACGGGCGCTACGAAGCGCAGTTATCGCGGCTTCAACCTGTGCAGCGCCGACGACCTCGCCCTCTTCCTTGCCCTGGCGCGTGCCGCGTGGCAGATCAGCGGCTGCCGCAACCGCAGCCTGCGCCGCGTCTTGCCGCACTACTCCGCTCCGCGTCTTGCCGCACTACTGCGCTCCGCAACTCTCGCGCGTGCTCAAACGCTTGCACGCGCATGGCCTCATCAAGAAGATTGGACGCACGTACAAATACGACCTGACCCAAGCCGGACAGCACGTCATCGTGACCGCCTTGAAGCTGCGCGCACTCGTCGTGATTCCCTCGCTGGCCGGGCTGCTCCCCGCCGCTTGAACTTCTGCGCATTTTGCGATCAACGTCACTTGTAAGGGACTACGCTTGTTCCGAGACTGCGCTCGGAACAAGAGGCCCCTGCCGGGGCAGTTGCCGCCGAGGCTGGTGAGGTGTAGCCTCTCTATTATGATAGCGCGGCATGCAGAGGCGCGGGGAGGGCGGCACGATGGCGGACGAGTTGAGCATGTACTGAGCATGTACTATGAGGATCTTCTGGACGGCAGCTACGATTGTGTCGATCGCATCGTCCTCAATGCCTACTATACCGTGTGTCACTCTCCAGGCGGTTTTCGGGAATGGTGGCGGCGTCTGATGAACGGTGCGGAGGACACGCTGGACAATGCCCATCTGATGCGGATGGCCGGCCGCTTCAGTCGGCGGGTGCGTGCCTATGCCAAAGCGCATGACATCCCGGTCATCGATTGTGGGCGCGGGGAGCGCAAGCACGAGATTGCGGAGGAGTATCTGTCGACGCATCCGACGGTCAAAGGGCTGTTCTTGGTCCTGGTGGCACGCGCCGTGACGCCGGTCTGGGAGGTCGAGCGATCCAGCGCGGGGCAGATCAGAAACATCCACAGCAAGAAGCCGTATGTGAACCACTACTCCTTCCACATGATGGACCCGGACTGGGGCCACCTCACGATCAAGATGTCCGGACATCCTCCCTTCGGCGCACAGATTATCCTCAACGGGCACGAGTACGTCGCCGCTCAGGCCCGCAAGGCCGGGCTTGACTTTACCAAGGAGGGCACCTGTTTCACCCCCATCTCCAGCGCCACCGACCTGGCGCAAGTCGCAGAGACCTTGTCCGAGGAGCGGACGATAGGGCGCTTGACGCAGGTCTGTGAGCGGTGGATCTATACGACCTGTCTGCATGTCGCCCTCGACGCGGAGGAGCAGCACCGCAGCGGCTTTCGCTATGCGTACTCGGTGTATCAGGTCGAGTACAGCCGCAACCTGCTGTTCCGTCGTGGTGACCAGATGGAGCCGGTCTTTCAGGGCTTGATTGACCGCACGCGCGCCCGCCTCACGGTGCGCGGCCTCAAGACAATCTTCGGCGCCAAGCGCCGTCCCTTCCGGCACAAGGCGACTCCGGCCCCGCGCCTGGCAGTTATGCTCGAGAGACCTGTGTATGACCTGACGGTGTTCAAGCTGCACTTTGGCACGCTCACCCTCAAGGCCTCTACCAAAGGCGAGCACGTCCTGCGCTTCGAGGCCATTGTCCATAACACCAAGGCCTTGGGCTGCGGTCGGGTGTTGGCGACATTCCCTGCGATCGTCGCGCGCCTGCGTGCCATGGTCACAGAGTTTCTCACCATACTGCACGCGGTCGATCAGGCCTTCATCGCCGATGACACCCTGGAGCAGTTGCCCCTGCCCGCAGTGCTGGGCCAGACGAGAGTCGGCGGAGTCGATCTCAACAAGCCGCGTATGCGCACCCTGCTTGCCGCCGTGCTCACCCTGGCACCCACGCCGCAGGGCTTCCGCGTGGCGGATGTTGCCGCACAGGTCCAAGCGATGAGCGGACAGACCGCACAGACCTACACGCCGCGCCACGCGGCCTACGATCTCAAGAAACTGCGGGCCAAGCACCTCCTTGAGTTGGTTCCCTCCTCCCGCCGCTATCGCGTGCCGCCCGCGGCACTGCGCACGATCGCCGCGTTGGTCATCCTGCGGGACAAGGTCATCAAGCCGATCCTGGCTGGAATGGCCAAACCGAAGATGGGCCGCAAGCCCAAGAACTGGAGTCCCATCGATGTGCATGATGAAACCATTCGCAAGGACATGCAGATCTTGTTCGAGGACCTGGGCCTTGCCGCATAGACAATCTTTTGTCGATGTGGGCGCTGTAAGCGCCTAAAGGGGCGGGCTTCCTGGAGGATTCCTGTGACGTTGCCTTAAGCAAAAGGCCAGAATCCTTGAAAAGGCGGATGCGGAAGCTTACAAGGTAGTGGACATCATGGCGCTACATGATCTTCGCTATATTGTTTATTGCGACTTTTCGCAAGACGAAGCCTTTAGATTAGTCAACAATGATGCGCGTCAAGTCATTGAATCTGCCGGCGCTAAAGTGGTTCAGAGCGTAGCGGAAGCTCATGAAGCGGTATCTTCGGCGGTTACCCGCCAGCTACTTCGTTAATGGCATAGAGGATCGATAGGCTGTTGTAGATCGCGGGCGGAACTGTCTCACCTGCCAGTTGTGTGTCGTGTCCTTCCTCAGCTAGCGGAGAGCGTTCGCTCGCCATTGTGCGCTTCCCTTTGTCGCCTGGCATGTCGTCGATCGATGTGCCGGAGAGCCAGGAACAGATTGCTAAACTAGGATCATCGGCAGCAGCACGCCTAACCCAAGCACGAACAGGCCCAGCGCCGGCGCGGGCGTGCCCACCGGCCGGCTGAGGCGCTCTTCGCGCGCGACGAAGCGCGGGTCGAGCCGCAGCCAGGCCTCGCGCCGGCGCTGCAACACGCGGAAGGTCAGGGCCAGGCCGGCCCCGTACAGCAGGTGGCCGAGCAGCGCCGGCAGCGCCGCGTCCGCATCCTATATCTCTGATTCTTTATCTGTATCTG
>JAABUQ010011105.1_pt1 | contig 11608 bp, 8 predicted proteins | sample 5560001 | NCBI WGS metagenome assembly JAABUQ01 (sample SAMN10711888, study PRJNA513371) | rock metagenome | isolation source: Antarctica rocks | place: Antarctica: Victoria Land, Finger Mt nord | collected 2015-12-18
CTAAACGCTTTGTTTCTTTAGGACATTTTTGAATATGCTCGAGTAGTAAACTCATGTGACTCACCCTGGAATTAATAACTTTAACGCTCTATATTAGCACAGCAATTAATTTTTGGAGATGTCTAATGGCTATCATTATTGCAGGTGAGCGCAGCGGTGTGGGCAAAACAACCGTCACCTTGGCATTGCTGGCAGCACTGCGGCAACGTCGCCAAACGGTGCAATCTTTTAAAGTGGGTCCCGACTACATCGATCCGATGTTTCACCGCTACGTGACGGGACGTGCCTGCCGCAATCTTGACCCGGTTCTCACATCTGAAACCTATGTACAACAGTGTTTCGCCCGTCACAGCCAAGGTGCGCAGTATAACCTAATTGAAGGGGTGATGGGGCTATTTGATGGGGCTTCAGGCAGTGACGATGTGGCGAGTACTGCCCATATTGCCCGACTGCTGCATGTCCCAGTAGTGCTGGTTCTCAATTGCAGCAGTTTGTCCCGCTCTGTCGCCGCTCTAGCGCACGGCTACCGCAGCTTCGATCCCCGGATTCAGGTGGTTGGTGTGATTCTCAACCGCGTTGGCAGCGATCGCCATTTAGAATTGCTCACCCAAGCCCTCGAATCGCTGAAATTACCGATTTTAGGTGTTCTCCGCCGCCAAGACGACATCACAATTCCCGCTCGCCACCTCGGGTTAGTCCCTACTGCTGAATTCGACAATTTGAACGCAGTCATGGAGCGATTAGCGCACCTGGGCGAAACCTGTTTTGATTGGGCGAAATTGTTGCCGTTGCTGGAATGTAGGGAACCGGGAACAGGAGATATTATACAGGAAAAACAATCCAAAATCAGACTGGCTTTAGCCCAAGATGAAGCTTTTAGTTTCTACTATGCCGATAACCTGGATTTACTCCAACAATTGGGGGCGGAATTAGTGCCGTGGAGTCCAATGCGCGATCAGGCATTGCCGGAAGGAGTGCAAGGGCTGTACTTCGGTGGCGGCTTTCCAGAGGTTTTTGCAGCGGCGTTGAGGGAAAATTTACCCGCAAGGCAATCTGTGCAAGCGGCGATTCAAGCGGGGATGCCGACTTTGGCGGAGTGTGGCGGATTGATGTATTTATGTGAGCAGATTGTGGATTTTGCCGAAAATTCGTATCCAATGGTGGGCATTTTCCCGACTACGGCTGTGATGCGCAAGCGACTAACCTTGGGCTATCGTCAAGCCACGGCGTTGCAAGATAGTCCTCTGGTGATGGTGGGCGATCGCTTCTGGGGGCATGAGTTTCATCGCTCGTCGTTAACTCATCCGCCGCAGCGATCGCTATTGGCGCTTCAGGGATATGACTCCAGTCGGCAATTTCCACCAGAGGGTTGGCAACGCTATCAAGTCCATGGAACATATATTCATCTCCATTTCGGTGCACAACCTCAATTAGCTGAACGATTTTTGCAGCATTCTAAGGCTTGGGGCGATATTGGGGTACGACACCGATCATAGTAATTAGGTATCAAAAACCTCAGCGACGGAGCCAGCGCAAAGAACGCGGTGCTTTGCCCGAAGAGCTTGGAATATTGCTTGAACAGAGCGAATTTTCAGCTCAATTTATCTGCAACTGAAATCAGAGTTCAGCTCACATTATCTGCCGCTCAGCTCAACTTATGAACCTCCCTGTCTATCTCCCCAAAATAGAGCTACTATATAGACAGTAAGGAGTCTATCTGCCGATTTCAGGTGAATACACACGGAAGTGTCTGTCCATCTTCCGGATCTGGGGAGGTAGGCAGTGATGATCTATCTAATAAGAGTTAGACCCCTTGAGTTCTCGGTTGGGACGTATTTGGATGTTGTCGGTGTGACAGTCGTATATTGCTCTACAAGCAGTTGGCATTACCCAGCAGTACCCAAGAATTAGATTTTGCTGACAACTTTCTCAATCTCACATAACCTGAATTGCTTGTATCATTTTGTTCTCACTTTGATTTGGAAGACGAACTTGACTATACTAATCAGGCTAGGCTAGAGTTACGAGTTTATGCCTTGGTTTGATAAATGGGGTGGTGTAACAAAAAATGGAGCTGGATGGAGCGTTTTCCAAGGAAATGCTCCATCAGTTCTTGTGGATTTACCAAGCAACCATTTTAATTGTGCGATCACATCTCCTCCGTACTATTGGCTACGCGATTACGGAGTTGAGGAACAAATCGGACAGGAGGAAACAGTTGAGGGCTACGTCAATGCAATTGCTTCTGTCATGGACGAAGTGAAGCGGGTATTGAAAGACGATGGTGTCCTCTTCCTTAACTTAGGTGATACCTACTACTCAGGTAAAGGCGAATCTCAAGGAAAAGATCGAAAGAGCAGTAAACGTCGATTTGGGTTGAGGGCAGTTGATAAAAGCGGTGGTTTAGGAATTGGACTGCGAGCAAAAACGATTATTGGGATTCCTTGGCGGGTTGCTATTGAAATGACAATGCGAGGCTGGGTTCTACGCAGTCCCATTATTTGGCATCGAGAACATTGTCTTCCCGAATCTGTAAAAGATAGACCTCGACGTAGTTACGAGTACATCTTTATGTTTGTTAAGAACAGACGTTACTACTTTAATCGGTCAATTCTTGAAAAGGAAGAAGTGGAAGATATGTGGACTATTGCTGCACGTCCTAAACCAACCAATGGCATCGACACCGCACCATTTCCTGATGAGTTGGTTCAGAGGTGTCTTGATATTGGATGTCCAACGGATGGGGCTGTTCTAGATCCATTTGCCGGAGGTGGAACCACCCTCAGAGTAGCACTGCAATCAGGAAGATCTGCAACTGGAATAGACTTGAACTGTGAGTTTTGTGGTTACATGGTTAGTACTTTGTGTGATCTCTGAGGGATTTATGTTTCTCAAAACAGAGCAAATTAGAGAATCTCTTGAGCCTCTGAAGTCTCTTCATCCTTTTTATGGAATCACATTTTTGGTGTGTAAAAAAGCACCTTTGCCAGTTGGCGATACAATTCAATTTCCCATTAATACAAGAGAGACAGAGTTCCTTGATGAGTACTTCAAACCGGAAAAAGCTTCTAAATACTATTATCAAGTCTTTAAAACTTCTAATCCAAGCAAGCGTTGGCTATCACCAAAGTATGCTAGCTCAGGCTCTCAGAGTACAAGAACAAGAGGCGATTTAGCTAATGCGTTTATCCATCCTAAAACCACTGATATATGGGGATGGCAATCGAATTACGTTGAATTACTTCGTAGTCATTTAACTCGCTCAAAAGAGAGTTTGATTCCAACTTTCCATGTAGCAGTATGGTTGTATAGAGATAAAAATTGGTCTTCAGATACAACTGCTAGAGATATAGTTAATACTTTTTTTGATGATTTTCTCATTACAGAACACGAGAAAGAGGCACTTTTTAATTTTTCCATCCCTGAAAATAACGTATTAGAGGAGTTGTTTCAAGAGGAAAAAATATCTTCAAGGGATTTACAGGCAATCATCGGTAAACCGCCTGATTCTGCTCCAGAAGAAGGTGGAACGCTACGCCTTCTAGAAATCCAGGGAGTAGGACCAGCAAAAAAATTAGTCTTCCAGCCTGGAAAGAGACTTACGTTAATCACTGGAGACAACGGGCTAGGAAAAACTTTTTTGCTCGATTGCGCTTGGTGGGCTTTAACTGGTAAATGGGCGGGTTTGCAGGCGTATCCTATGTCGAATTCTAGGAAAAACGAACCCGTCATAGGATTTCAGATATCAGGAGATTCTGAATCTGAAAGTATAAGAGTGTCTTACGATTGGCAAACTCAAAGCTGGAAACCGCCTAAGAAGCGACCTACTATTCCTGGTCTGCTAGTGTATGCAAAAGTTGATGGCTCTTTTGCAGTCTGGGACCCTGCTAAAGAGTATCTAGCAATTCAAGAGCTTGGAGAAAGTGATTCAACTCCACGTCCATTTGTCTTTACTAGAGATGAGGTTTGGGATGGGCGAGACATTCAACTTGGAGGTCGAAAAACTACCTTGATAAACGGTTTGCTCCAAGATTGGATTCAATGGCAGAGTAGACCGGAAAATTCACCCTTTAGTACTCTCGAGAAAGTGTTAGAACGATTATCTCCTCCCTCTCAAAGTGATCTGGGAATTCTAAGATCAGGAGAACCTGCCAGAATTCCATACGATGTCAGATCTATGCCAACGATCGAGCATTCTTATGGGAGGATTCCAATAGTTTATACTTCCGCAGGTGTTCGTCGTGTCATCACACTTGCCTACCTTATTGTCTGGGCATGGGAAGAACATAAAATTCAATCCAAGCTAATTCGCAAAAAACCTCAAAAAAGAATGGTGATTTTAATTGATGAATTGGAAGCTCATCTCCATCCACAGTGGCAGAGAGTAATCCTATCCGCCCTATTAGATGTTAGGGAAGATCTAGCAACTGACTTACAGGTTCAACTTATGGTTGCTACGCACTCCCCAATGATAATGGCATCTGTGGAGTCTAGATTTGATCACAAGGTAGATAAACTATTCCGTTTAGAGCTAGCCAAGAGTGACTTGCTTACCAATGAAGTGGAGTTAATGCAATTACCTTTCATTCGTCAAGGGCGAATAGATGCTTGGCTTACATCAGATGTTTTTGGTTTAGGGCAACCTCGTTCCATTGAGGGAGAACAGGCTATCCAGGCAGCAAAAGCCTTACAAGAGCAAGATAATCCCAGTTCAGAGAATGTACAAAAAGTTTCAGATGATCTGAGAAAATACTTAGCCGAGGATGATGAGTTCTGGTCTCGGTGGTTATTCTTTGCAAGGCAGCATGGAGCGTTTTTGTGATTCCCGTTCGACAGCAACCCGAACCAACAGATTTCGAGAGTAAAGTTAGATCAAAGGGATTAGCCTTTTTGCAGAAGATTCCTCGACCGCAGGCTTGGGATAATCGTGAGTATTGGAGAGATTCCTTGAAAGACCTGTATGGAGCTTATAACCAAGTCTGTGCTTACTCTGCTCAATGGATTCCTTGGATTGAGGGAAGCCCTACAGTCGATCACTTTGCCCCTAAATCTGTAAACCCAGAATTTGCGTATGAGTGGAACAACTTTCGCCTATCTTGTCTAAAGATGAACGCTAGGAAGCGAGATTCCCAAGATGTCTTAGATCCATTTAAAATTCAGTCTGGATGGTTTATCTTGAACTTTCCTTCTTTGCTTGTAAAACTAAATAAAAACCTAGAAGTATCAATTATAATCCGGGTAGAAAGTACTATTAAACGCTTGCAGTTAAATGATGATGGGACTGTAAAGCATAGACAAGATTGGCTTATGCGTTAATGCGAGAAGAAATTTCCATTTGATTTTTTGAAAGAGACAGCACCATTTATCGCTTATGAGTTAGAGCGTAAAAATCTTGTTGATACGATTTCATCTATCATGTCGGTAAATTGATTTACCTTGGATCATTCTGGACTAAAGTTCTATTGATATAGTTGTATTGATCTATGTCATTCACTTTTCGCCCAATCACGGAAAACGACGCCCAGGCTATCCTCAACTGGTGCTACACATCACCCTAAAACTTTTACAACCAGCCGTGCGAATAGCATTGAAGAAGACTTGGAGTATCTGCTGGCGTGGACAAGTTGGCACGGTAGTTGAGGTATTGGCTGGCGGTACTGCCTTTGAAGTCGAGTTCAGCGATCGCAATGGGCGTGCCTATGAATCTGTTGGTTTGCGTCCAGATCAAATTATGGTGCTGCGCTTCGAGCCAGCGTCCCCTGATTTAACATGTGAAATGGCAACAGTTTATTGAAACCTCTGCGCTTTAAAGATTTTGTCCTTATCCGTTGTTTGCGGACAAAAGAGGGCGTCTCGTCCAGAGTTAAGAGCAATTGCTCTAATTGCCCCAATCTCTTACTAATCGGATACCCTGGAAAATGTCCAACTCCCTTGAGCAATAGATTGGTGATCAATGGCTCGTACAGGATATACTTTACCCGTTTTCGCGGTTGCTGCTACTAAAGCTGCCCTGACTTATCTCCTAGAATTGACTAAGCCTGAGCTAGCGATCGCCATTGACTTGGTGCCTGGAGCGGCAGATATTCCAATCCACCAAGTCGCCACATTAAATGCGACGAGTGCCTTGGCGATTACGCTGAGTGACCCAGGAGACAATTTAGATCTCACTCGCCATACGCCGATTTGGGCCTGGGTGAGGCTGGGCGCTCGACAATCTCAAGCTCTGGTCTTAGAAGCAGGTGAGGGGTTAGGAAAAACAGCGACTGGCGACCCAGCCATTTATAGCTATGCCCGTCGCTTATTCGATGCCAATTTACTGCCACTGATTCCATCGGACAAAACGGTAACAGTGTCTATTATTCTCCCGGAAGGTCGCAAGCTTGCTCAGCGCACCTCTAATGAGGCGTTTGGCATCTTGGAAGGACTGGCAATGCTTGGAACCAGCGGCATTTCTCAACCGCTTTCTGCAGCTGACCATCTGGAAGAATTTCGCACCACATTGCAGGAAAAAGTTAAAGCCTACCCTGATCTAGTGTTTTGCATTGGCAGCAACGGTCAGCAGGTCGCCCGACGATTAGCCATTCCTGAAATAGCTGTGGTGCAAACTGGAAACTGGATCGGTGCAATGCTTGTAGAGGCGGGATTGCGCGGTGCTAACTCAGTCCTTTTGTTAGGCTATCAGGGCAAGCTGATTAAGCTGGCTGGCGGCATCTTTAATACATCAAGCCATATAGCAGATGCAAAACTAGAAATCATCAGTGCCGCCGTCGTTCAGGTCAGAGGCGACTTGCAAGCAGTGCAAGCTGTTTTGCAGGCGAAGACGGCTGATGCGGCCTACAAAAAGTTAGTTGAACTCGGACTGGCTGATTCTGTGTTTGAAGTCCTGGCTCAAAAGATTAGTCAAAAAGCTCAGGATTATGTCCAAAAATATGCAGATGTGTCTCTCAAAGTGGGGACAGTTTTATTTGACCGCCAAGGTCAGCTGATTGGACAGGATGCTATGGCTCTAGAACTGACTAATAAATTTCTCTATTGCTGAGAGCAAGTCTCGGCAACAGCAAGTAATAGCGTCTACAAGCTATTTAGTGCTCCAATCAAGCCATGTCCAGTCAGGATTTGCAAAACCATAAGAGAGACAAAACCAATCATGGCTAAGCGACCGTTGAGTTGTTCTGCATACTCGGTGAAGCCAACTCTCTGCTCCGCGTCCACATAAATCTTTGGCTCTATGGCATAGTTGTTCAGTCTTCCTTGTTCTTCAACGAGGTAGCTGCGTGTGCGCCCCCCAGAGGAGACGACAAGTTTTGCGGCACTAAATTAATGCAGGCGCGAATTTGTTTGAGAATTTACTTTTAAAATTTAATTTATGACTTTTATATAAAATCTTTATGATTTAAAAATGATTTTTACCGATTGTCATTTTTTTTTAAACTAGGTATTATTTTTATAAATTACGCAGCCGTGCATAGCGTTCGCTCTGAATTTGTCACCAATAATGTTCTTGGAAGATGAGGTGAACTATGTTAGCTTTTCAAAAAAAAAATGAGTCTCTCAGAGTACTTATTTTAACTTCTAGTACCGGTCACGGACATAATGCGGCTGCTGCCGCTTTTGCTGACTGGGCTACTTATTTTTTTGGTTCTGAAGTCGAATTAAGAATCGAACATCTGCTGGAAAACTCTAGCCCAGTTTTGGCAAAAGCAGTTGATTTTTATAACTTTATTCAGCGAAAGGCTCCTTGGTTTCATCATGTTTACTTAAATGTAATTCAGCCACAGGAATTAATTAATCCTGGAACAGTTTCTCTTGGTAGAAAATATTATATTCAACTGCTTCAGGAGTTCCAACCCCATGTCCTACTCAGCGTTCATAATTTTTTAAACAAAGGATATTTTGAGCTTGGAAAAAAAATTATAGGACAAAATTTACGTTGCGTGACCTGTTGCCTCGAATTTCAAGGCGGCTACGGCATTAGTAGGAACTGGGTTAATCCTCATGCAGATCTTTTTTGTGGGCGGACTGAAGAAACTGTTCAAGCGGGGATTCAAATGGGCATGGCTCCAAGCCGAGCTATGGCTTTAGGGGGTCTTTTGCCTTGTCGTTTTTACGATCCCCCCATGACTGAAGCTGAGAAAATAAATCTGTTAGCCAATCAGCTACGACTTCAAACCGATTGTTTTACACTGTTGCTTGGCACAGGTGGAGCTGGTGCCCAAAATCATATTCAGTTTTTAAACAACTTGCTCCCCCTTAAAAAGGTTGTGCAAGTTATTGCTTTGTGCGGTAAAAACATCAGCCTCAGAGAAGAGGTAAAAGCTTGGCATCGCGAACACGCCGATTTTAATCTATGTACTTTGCCATTTACTAATGAAATTCATAAACTCCTACAAGTAAGTTCTGCCATAGTTTCCCGTCCGGGATGGGGACTCCCTGCTGAAGCGTTGCATTTGGGTTGTCCGATTATTTTCAATTGCTTAGGTGGTATAATGCCGCAGGAACTCCTGACAGTTCGTTACTTTATGCGTCGAAATATGGCGGTCAAAATTCATCGGTCTAGCCAATTAGCCCCCGTTATTCAAAAATGGCTTGAGCAACCAAAAACCTATGCCCAAATCCGCCAAAAGCTTTTAAATGAACGAATAAAAGTTGATCCTAAGAAGGTTATTACCCAGGTTCTCGGTACAGATTGTGGTTTATCGGGGTCGAAAAGAATGGATTCACCAGCAATTGCGCTTACCTTGTAGACTAGCTCTAAGCTGTACCGGCAGCAGTTGTACAAGAGTGTGGGGTGTGGGGAACCCCACACCCTTATAGCGGTTTGCATTTGAGTGCGATACACCGCAAGTCAAGCCCTATATGACATTGTCCTGCTGATGCTGTACTTCATCCGAACGCAAACCGCTATAACTTGGTTAAGTTAAGTTAGGACAGGACAAATGAGGTTGGTAGCTTTCGCTATCACCCCAGCACTCCACACTGCCCTTGATGCCGCAATAGATGATCGCAAAGCACTAGCGCCACCATTGCTTCCACCATCGGCACTGCTCTGGGCAACACACAGGGGTCGTGCCGTCCTTTGGCTGCTAGCATTGTCTCTTCTCCCTCACGGTTAACTGTGCGCTGCTCTTTGCGAATCGTAGCAGTCGGCTTAAACGCCACCCGCAGAATAATGTTTTCACCGTTGGAAATACCACCTTGAACCCCGCCTGAGCGATTGGTCACGGTGCGGATTTCACCGAAATTGTCGGTGTAGAACTCGTCGTTATGCTCACTTCCAGTCAGTAGCGTCCCTGCAAAGCCGGAGCCAATTTCAAAACCTTTAGTAGCAGGTAAAGACATTACACCTTTAGCTATATCCGCTTCCAGCTTGTCGAACACTGGGGAACCCAACCCTTTTGGCACATTCCGGGCGACGCATTCTACCACGCCACCGATGGAATCCCCTTGTCGCCCCACCTGCTCAATCTGTTCAATCATCCGTTCAGCACAATCTGAATCGGGACAGCGAACAATGTTACTTTCAACCTGCTCCAGGGTGACGGTGTTGGGGTCAACGACGCCTTCTAAATCTTTAATGCGTTTGACGTAAGCAATGATTTCTACACTAGCTACAGACGAGAGGATTTTTTTGGCGATCGCACCCGCTGCCACTCGTCCAATCGTCTCTCGCGCTGATGAGCGTCCCCCACCCTGCCAGTTGCGAATGCCATATTTCGCATCGTAGGTAGCATCCGCATGGGAGGGACGATACTTCTGCGCCATCTCGTCATAATCCTGAGGACGGGTATCTTGGTTCCGCACCAGCATGGCGATTGGCGTTCCCAGGGTTTTCCCCTCAAACACTCCCGAAAGAATTTCACAGGTGTCCGCTTCCTTCCGAGGCGTGGTGATTTTGCTCTGACCCGGACGCCGTCGGTCTAATTCCAGTTGGATTTCCGCAGCAGAAATTTCTAATCGCGGTGGGCAACCATCAATCACAACTCCCACACCGCCGCCGTGAGATTCGCCAAAAGTGGTGACGCGAAATAAATGCCCAAAGGTGTTGCCCATGATGCTTAGGAAAGAGAGTGAGGATTCTGTATTTTAACTGATGTTTTTTTAACCACCAAGATTGCTATTGAGCGATATCGTTACAAAAAAGCGCCCCCCAAAGGAGAGCGCTTTCGAGATAGCTAAAGACTAGCTATTAACCATTGATGGCTGGAGCAGTCAATGCTACGGGAGTAGCATCACCTGCAGCCAGGTCAAGTGGGAAATTGTGAGCGTTGCGCTCGTGCATTACTTCCATCCCCAGGTTGGCGCGGTTGAGCACGTCTGCCCAGGTGCCGATCACACGACCTTGTGAGTCGATCACTGACTGGTTGAAGTTGAAGCCGTTGAGGTTGAATGCCATGGTGCTGATTCCCAGTGAGGTAAACCAGATCCCAATTACTGGCCATGCTGCTAGCAAGAAGTGCAAGCTGCGGCTGTTGTTAAAGCTGGCGTATTGGAATATCAACCGACCAAAGTAGCCATGGGCAGCTACGATGTTGTAGGTTTCTTCTTCTTGACCGAACTTGTAACCGTAGTTCTGAGATTCGGTTTCTGTGGTCTCACGCACTAAGGATGAGGTGACCAACGAACCGTGCATGGCGCTGAACAATGCACCACCGAACACTCCAGCCACACCTAGTTGGTGGAACGGGTGCATCAAGATGTTGTGCTCAGCTTGGAACACCAACATGAAGTTGAATGTGCCTGAGATTCCCAGGGGCATGCCATCTGAGAACGAACCTTGACCCAGTGGGTAGATTAGGAACACTGCTGTGGCGGCGGCGACTGGAGCGCTGTAAGCTACAGCAATCCAAGGACGCATGCCCAGACGGTAGGATAGTTCCCACTCACGTCCCATGTAGCAGAACACCCCAATCAGGAAGTGGAATATCACCAACTGGTAAGGACCACCGTTGTACAACCACTCATCTAAGGAAGCCGCTTCCCAGATTGGGTAGAAGTGCAAACCAATCGCGTTGGAGGAAGGCACAACTGCACCAGAGATGATGTTGTTGCCATAGATCAAGGAGCCTGCTACTGGCTCACGGATGCCGTCGATGTCCACGGGAGGAGCAGCGATGAAGGCAATGATGAAGCAGATGGTAGCGGAGAGTAGGGTCGGGATCATCAACACGCCGAACCAGCCTACGTACAGGCGGTTTTCGGTGGAGGTGATCCAGTTACAAAACCGCTCCCATACATTGGCGCTTTCGCGACGTTGTAAGGTTGTTGTCATGGTTTTATGATTGCTTTGCTTGAATAAGGTAGGTTTTTTTATACCTGTTAAGTACTTTAACTTATCTGTTTAGTTTTGTAAAGCTTTTTAACCCAGTTTTTTTGTAACGAAGGCGATCGCTCTCGGATCAGCTAATTGCCGAGCGTCGCCAAGAAAGCCAGGGTGAGTAGTTAGGTAGTGACGTACTGTGCTCAGGCGTCGGCTAGCAAAACCTTTAAGTAGTTAAGCAAAATTAATTACATAGTTAGTTCCGAATTCTCTGAGAATTTTTTCAACAGATGCAACAAAAGTGTTCCAGCTAGAGTATGCATCTATTTCAATCCATTCATACTTAATAAA
>JAABUQ010011108.1_pt1 | contig 11608 bp, 13 predicted proteins | sample 5560001 | NCBI WGS metagenome assembly JAABUQ01 (sample SAMN10711888, study PRJNA513371) | rock metagenome | isolation source: Antarctica rocks | place: Antarctica: Victoria Land, Finger Mt nord | collected 2015-12-18
ATGAAAAACCATGCTCCGGTATGGAAGCCTACCTGGAACGATATGTGCCTGCTTTTAACAAAGTGGTAGCAGCGGAAGGCATCGTTGATATACAGCTGCCTTATGTCGGAGCAGTAAACGGCCACGTTGTTGCCCCGCCAAATGAGCACTGGAATATCGTTGCGCTTGTTCAGTACCCAAACTTTGCAGCTTTCAGAAAAGTAACTGAAAGTCCTTTATACAAGGCGACCGCAGAACATCACCGGCTGGCAGCGTTGGAAGACCTCCGTTTGATCGCAACAGTAAAGGCGGATATTGTCTAAAAAGATTGTTCTTGCAAAGGGCTTTAAAAGGCAGTCCTCCCCTTTATGCATACCTAATAAATTTCACGACTCTGAATTAGTTAAGGCATGTACTAAGTTCAGCAAAATTATACCGATAATATGACTATCAGGGCCTGGCTGCCTCTCTTATCTATGGAGCATAGTCAACCGCTTTTATGTAAATAAAGACTTAATTTTATGTTCGGCCACCCTTGGAATAATTGGGGTGGCTTTACACTTAATAATGAAAAAAGATGTTTAATCGGATCCTGAACAACTTTGCCAGGCATGTTACTTTAGATCAGGATGAAGCGGATTATGCGCTTTCTTTATTAAAGTACAAGAACGTTAAAAAACATACCATGCTGCTGAGGAATGGAGAGACTTGCAGAAAGATATACTTTGTGACCAAAGGTTGTTTGCGTTTATACTATACAGATAAAGAAGGGAAAGATCATATTATCTCTTTTATGCCGGAAAATTGGTGGGCGGTTGATATCGCCAGCTTTTATTCACAAAAGCCCGCAACTTATAATATCGAAGCTTTGGAGGATAGCGAGGTATTTGAACTGACTTATCAGGACCAGGAAAAGCTCTATGAAAAGGTGCCTAAATTCGAGCGGTTCTTTCGCATACTGACACAAAACGGATTCATACTTTACCAGCGCAGGATCGTTCAAAACTTATCACAAACGGCAGAAGAACGTTATGAAAAGTTCCGGAGGCGTTACCCGAAACTGGAACACCGGATCGCTCAAAAGCATGTTGCAGCCTACATAGGTGTCACGCCTGTCTTTGTAAGCGTATTGCGCAGGCGGCATTAACCACAAATTTACGATAACACTATCAGTATTAAGTATTTCTTCGCCGCAACATCTTTTTAGATTTCTGAACACTTAAATTCTAAAGCTCCTTATGTGTTATATCGATACGCCAGCAGATATGCGGGAAGCTTCCCGATGCTAAGGAAAGCAGTTACAGCAAAAAGAAAACAAACTGTTTGATAGGTAACTATTGCCGAATTTTCAGTAGTTTTTCTACTTCATTTCTGTACAAATGGCTAATTGGAATGGCATGTCCTGGTATTTCAATAATATCGTTAGTAAAAGTTTCAATCTTATTTACCACTACTATAAAAGAGCGGTGTATTCGTATGGATTTATCCTTCGGCAATGTGTTTTCTTAGCACCCCAAAATCTGTGTTGAAAAAAGCAGCAGCCGTTTTACAGACAGACAGCAGTAACATTCATCTGCGGCAATTTAATGCCGCTGCCCTGAATGATTACCGGCAGCAGCGCGCTTTCAAATACAATGCCAGCCCGGGCGAAGGGATTTCTGTTTGGGACCAGTTCTGGAAATGGTTTTGGTATTGGATAGATAACCTTTTGTCCGGGCGCATAACCGGCGGTATCACGCAGCTACTGTTCATTCTCCTGGGTGTTGCAGCATTGGTTTTTTTGATATTGAAGGTAACGGGAATGGATATAATGCAGATTTTTACCGGTAAAACAAGCACATTGGAAATCCCTTATCATGAATCCCTGGAAAATATCCATGAAATCAGTTTTGAAGAAGAAATTGAAAAAGCCATTGCTAATCGAAATTTCCGGCTGGCAGTCCGCTTGCTTTATTTAAATTGTTTGAAAAAGCTGAGCGATGCCGGCGCGGTCCAATGGCAGGCTGATAAAACAAACCAAGCTTATTTGCAGGAAATAAAAAACCCGGAACAGCAGCAGAAATTTGGTTTGCTCACGCGACAGTGTGAATACGTTTGGTACGGGGATTTTAAGGTTGATCAAGCGAATTTCCAGCAAATCAGTAATTCCTTTCAGCAATTTAACCCAAAGCTGAGATGAAAGACTTGAAAATTTATCTGGTCATCGCTTTTTCGCTGCTGATAGTTTACTGCGTTATACAATATAACCGCCCGCGACCAGTAGATTGGAAACCGACTTACCTCAACACAGACAAAATCCCATACGGTACTTATATTTTATACCATCAGCTCAACGATATTTTTCCCGGTGCAACTATCCACAGCAGCAGGCAAGCGGTTTATAACACTTTGGCAGAAAACAAATATGTGCCGGGGAGTTATATTTTAGTTGCTTATCGTGTTAATATTGATCAGGATGATTACGACGAACTAATCAATTACATCAAAAAAGGGAATGCTGTTTTTATCGCCTCTTTTTATGTAAGCAAGTTTTTGCGGGATACTTTAAAGTTGAAAATCAACAGCGGGCAAACGCTTTCCTTAACCAAAAAAACAAAGGTCAGTTTTACAAACCCTGCTTTAAACCCTGCTCAAACTTATACTTTCGACCGGCAGACCGGCGGCCAGTATTTTAGTAAATTTGATACTTCCAGGGCAGTTGTGCTTGGCAAAAACCAATATAACCACAGCAACTTTATCCGCTATCAGTTTGGAAAAGGTTATTTGTACCTGATGCCCAGTCCGGATTATTTCATCAATTACAACTTGCTTAAACCCGAAGAAAGTAATTATGCGGCCAAAGCACTTTCTTATCTTCCAGCTAAAGGAGAAATTATTTGGGACGAATATGCATCAGCAGGTGCAGAAGATGCCGAAGGTTCGCCGATGCGGGTATTTTTAAGTCATCCGGAATTGCGCTGGGCGTATTTTATTGCTCTTTTTAGCCTGCTTTTTTTTGTGTTGTATGAGGTGAAACGGCGGCAACGCATCATTCCGGTTGCTGATCCGCTGCAAAATACAACGGTAGATTTTGTAAAAGTTGTTGGCCAGCTTTATTATCAGCAGCGCAATAATCTAAACATTGCTTCCAAAAAAGTTACTTTCTTTTTGGGGCATATCCGTTCACGGTATCAATTGAAGACTAATGTGTTGGATCAGGGATTGATTCAGGATTTGATCAACAAATCCGGCACAGATGCTGATTTGATCAACCGGATTTTCAAGTACATCGGCTTTGTACAAACCGGAAAAAAAATTACCGATCAGGAATTGATCCAACTTAATTATTTAACAGAACAATTTTACAAGCAATCCCGCTTATAATGGAAGAAGAAGTTTTTAGTCCGAGGACAGATCTCAGCCAGTTAAACCAATCGGTAACCGAAATAAAAACTGCACTGGCAAAGGTAGTGGTAGGCCAGCATGAAATGATTACGCTGCTGATTGCCGGTATTTTGGCCAACGGACATGTTTTGATTGAAGGCGTGCCCGGCGTAGCCAAAACGCTGACCGCAAAACTGATTGCCAAATGTATTAATGCCGGTTTTTCAAGAATCCAATTTACGCCCGACCTGATGCCTTCGGATGTGCTGGGGACTTCTGTTTTCGACCTAAAAGAAAGCAAGTTTGGGTTTAAGCCCGGGCCGATTTTCGGCAACGTAATTTTGGTTGATGAGATTAACCGCGCGCCTGCTAAAACCCAGGCAGCTTTGTTTGAGGTAATGAAAGAGCGACAGGTTACGATTGACGGCAGCACGTACCCGATGCAGGAACCGTTTGTGATCCTGGCTACGCAAAACCCGGTTGACCAGGAAGGGACTTATCGTTTGCCAGAAGCGCAGCTTGATCGTTTTTTGTTCAAGATCGAAGTAAAATATCCTTCGCTGGAAGAAGAAACGGCTATTTTGCAGCAGCACCATCAGCAAAAAACCATTGAAAAGCTGGAAGAAATCAAACCCATACTTTCCGCTGCCCAGATAGAAACTTATCGAAACCAGGTTAGGAATTTGCATGTTGAACCAAAACTGCTGGAATTTGTGGCGCGCATTATTCATGAAACCCGCAGCAGCAAATCGCTTTATTTGGGCGGGTCGCCGCGTGCTTCGCTGGCTATTGTGAATGCCGCAAAAGCAATTGCGGCTATCAACGGGAGGGATTTCGTTACGCCGGATGACCTGATTTATGTAACGCCTGCGGTTTTGCGGCATCGCATCCTGCTGTCGCCGGACAAGGAAATGGAAGGTGTTACGCCGGACGAAGTGGTAAATCAGATCATCCAAAAGTTAGAAATACCCCGGTAAAAGAAGTATGAAAAACGTAATTGCACAACTGCTTGCAGTAATTATTCTGAATGTGTTTTATGCCGATGTAAAAGCAAATGATTTTGTAAAAGATCAGGCACCTACACGAAAACCGCGAGCTGTTAAATCAGAGTACATCGGTTTTAAATCAGCAAAAATCAATGGAAAAATACCTTTTCTAACCAAAACTAATTTACTTTTTAATTTAATTGGAAAGCCTGACCGATTGTCGAAACCTGATTTAAACGAATACTGCGGATCATTTTACAATAAAGTTTTTAAGTTGGCATCAGTAAAAGGGGTTGATGCCGAGATTTATGGTGATACGGCGGTTGTGCGATCCATCAACTTTAAAAAATCACCGGATTTTAGTTTGGCAACGCGGCTTATCAACCTAAACCACAACACCACGCTGGCAGATTTAAAAAAGGTTTTTCCAAATGCAGTTAAATCAAGTGTTCTATTAAACGACGTAGATATGGGCAAAACGGTGGCTGTGCATATTGCTATCGAAAAGGAATTGGAAGATTCGTGGCTGTTGCTTTTTCAAAACGGCAAACTGGTTCGGATCGATTATTACCGCCCTTGCTAAAAATACCTGATAAAAACAGCATCTTGAAAAATATCTACCAGCAGTTTTACAAAGACCTTTTTCTGGGCAACCGCTTGTTCTTCGGATTAGCTATTTCCGTAATACTGTTTTTACTGTCCTTTTTTTTCACTTGGCTGGGTGAGGTTCCGCTGTTCTTTTTCCTGGTGCTGATCCTATTGCTGCTGCTTGACCTGGTTTTACTTTATCGTACCCAAAATGGTTTATTTGCCCGCCGCCATGCACCAGAACGATTAAGCAATGGCGATGAAAACGAATTGGGCATTTATGTAGAAAACTTTTATCCGTTCCCGGTAAGTTTAGGTTTGATTGATGAAATTCCGTTTCAATTTCAAAAGCGCGACCTATGGTTTAAAACTAACCTGAAACCGCGCGGGCATAAAATGATTAGTTACCAGCTTCGGCCAACCAAACGCGGTGAGTACGAATTTGGTGATATCCGGGTTTTTGTACAATCGCCGTTATCGTTGGTTAGCCGCCGTTACAATTTTGAACAAGCAGAGGTGTTGCCCGTTTATCCTTCTTTTTTGCAAATGCAGAAATACGGACTGTTGGCCATTTCTAAACGGTTGACAGAACAAGGCATCAAAAAAATCAGAAGAATTGGACATCGTATGGAATTTGAGCAGATCAAAAATTATGTTCCAGGCGATGATTACCGTAGCATCAACTGGAAAGCGACGGCGCGAAAAGGTGATGCCATGGCTAACGCTTTTACAGACGAAAAATCGCAGCATGTGTATTGCATCCTAAATAAATCGCGTGCTATGAAGATGCCGTTTGAAGGATTGAGTTTGCTGGATTATGCTATCAATGCTACGCTTTCACTACTCAATATTGCAATGCTTAAAGAAGACCGGGCCGGTTTAATTACTGTTTCAGAGAAAATAGGGGCTGTGCTTCCTGCTGAACGTCGTTCCGGCCATCTTAATAAAATTTTACAGATCCTGTATAAAGAGAAAACCCGTTATCTCGAAACCAATTTCGAAGTGCTTTACAGTACCGTTCGTACAGTAATTAAACAGCGTAGTTTAGTGGTTTTCTTTACCAATTTTGAAAGTGTTTCAGCAATGGAACGGCAATTGCCTTACTTAAGAAAAATATCGCGTTTGCACCTGCTTTTGGTGGTGTTTTTTAAAAATACCGAACTGGAAAAACTAACGGAAGAACCTGCGGAAAACGTAGAAGATGTTTACATTAAAACGATTGCAGAGAAATTTTTATACGAGAAAAAATTGGTTGTAAAAGATTTGAACCGATTCGGAATACAATCTATTTTATGTGATCCAAAAGATTTAACTATAAATACAATTAAGAAATATTTGGAGATCAAAGCGAGACAACAGATCTAAAATGTGGTTTGCTAAATAACCGTTGCATGAATAAATTAGCTTTACAGCAATGCGAACAATATGGTAGGGACTTCTAATGCTACCCAATCAATAATGATCGTTTTAAAGTGGTTCTTTTTTACGCAAAATGCTTTCATGTCTTTATTTATGCAAAGTTAATGCCTGCATTTTTTTAAACTGTCATATTGATATAAGTTTAAACATTTAATCGATTGATTAAGTAAAAAAAGTTTTTTTAACATTTTAAAAACTGCCAATGCTTCTTTTAGCACATAAAAAGTGGCAGCAAACAAGAAAACCTGTCTGGTTTAACAGACAGGCTTTCGATATTTATAAAAATTGAACAGTTAAGAAGCGAATGATTACATCATGCCGCCCATACCGCCACCACCCATTGGAGGCATACCGCCTCCACCTTTTTCATCTTCCGGATCGTCGGCCAACACACATTCTGTTGTCAACAACATCGCAGCGATAGAAGCAGCGTTCTCCAAAGCAACACGCCCTACTTTAGTTGGGTCGATAACACCGGCACCAATTAAATTTTCGTATTTATCAGTACGTGCATTGTAACCAAAATCTGCAGTTCCTTCTTTTACTTTTTGTACTACGATAGAACCTTCAACACCTGCATTTTCGCAGATTTGGCGTAATGGTTCTTCGATGGCACGACGAATGATCTGGATACCCGTATTTTCATCTTCGTTAGCACCTTTTAAATTAACCAAAGCTTCAACCGCACGTATGAAAGCAACGCCGCCACCGGCAACAATACCTTCTTCAACCGCAGCACGGGTTGCGTGTAAAGCATCGTCAACACGGTCTTTTTTCTCTTTCATTTCTACTTCAGTAGCCGCGCCAACGTAAAGCACAGCAACACCGCCGGACAATTTGGCTAAACGTTCCTGTAATTTTTCGCGGTCGTAATCAGAAGTAGTAGATTCAATTTGAGATTTAATCTGGTTAACACGATTTTTGATTTCTTCAGATTGGCCGGCACCGTTGATGATCGTTGTGTTGTCTTTATCAACTACAATTTTCTCAGCAGTACCTAAGTAAGAAAGGTCAGCATTTTCTAACTTGAAACCTCTTTCTTCCGAAATAACCGTTCCGCCGGTTAAGATAGCGATATCTTCCAGCATTGCTTTACGACGGTCACCAAAGCCAGGAGCTTTAACAGCAACAACTTTCAGTGAGCCGCGAATTTTATTAACAACTAAAGTAGCCAAAGCTTCTCCGTCCAAATCCTCAGCAATAATTAACAATGGTTTGCCGGTTTGAACTTGTTTTTCCAATACCGGCAATAATTCTTTCATACTGCTGATCTTTTTATCATAGATCAAAATGTAAGGGCTTTCTAATTCCGCTTCCATTTTATCAGCATTGGTTACAAAATATGGGGAAAGATATCCACGGTCAAACTGCATACCTTCCACAGTTCTCACTTCAGTTTCTGTACCTTTTGCTTCTTCAACCGTAATTACACCATCTTTACCCACTTTTGCCATCGCATCAGCGATTAAAGAACCAATAATTTCGTCGTTGTTAGCAGAGATAGAAGCAACTTGTTTGATTTTGTTATTGTCCTCACCAACAGTCTGGGATTGTTTTTTCAAATCTTCAACCACAGCAAAAACAGCTTTATCGATACCGCGTTTCAAATCCATCGGGTTTGCACCGGCAGCAACATTTTTAATACCGGCAGTAACAATTGCCTGAGCCAAAACAGTAGCAGTAGTCGTTCCGTCACCTGCAATATCAGCAGTTTTAGAAGCAACTTCTTTTACCATTTGTGCGCCCATGTTTTCTAAAGAATCTTTTAGTTCGATTTCTTTAGCAACCGTTACACCATCTTTAGTGATAATTGGGGAACCAAATTTTTTGTCGATGATAACGTTACGGCCTTTTGGGCCCAAAGTTACTTTAACCGCATTGGCCAAAATATCAACACCGCGTTTTAAAGCATCGCGTGCTTCTACATTATATTTAACTTGTTTTGCCATTGTTTTGTATGTTTACTTGTTTGATGATTTTGGAAAGAAACCTCTTGTTGCGCTACCCTAAATGTAATTTATAAAACTGCGTAAACGTCTGATTCGCGCATGATCAGGTACTCTTTACCTTCGTAAGTAATTTCAGTACCGGCGTATTTGCCATATAAAACCTGGTCGCCAACTTTAACAGTTAAAGGCTCATCTACTTTGCCTTCGCCTACGGCAACGATTGTTCCACGCTGTGGTTTTTCTTTTGCAGTGTCTGGGATAAAAAGGCCGGATGCGGTCTTTTCTTCGGCAGCAGCAGCTTCTACTACTACTCTGTCTCCGATTGGTTTAATGTTTAATGACATTTTTGTATTTCGTTTTTTTAATGAATAATAAAATATTTATCGCCGATGATCGAACAGCAACTGTGCCAAATAGTGGTTTGTGTACATATTGGCTTGTAGCAAATTGATCTTGTCAAAATTTCTTTTGCAGTAATAAAAATTAGCCTGGCAAATATGCCATCCTGACAGAAAACAATAAAACTGAAAAAGGCTTCCTGATTGCCGAAAGCCTTTTTAAACCAGTACTGTTTTTGCCACCTATTTTTTAGCAGGGGCCGGAGCCGAACGCTGCATCGGCGGGAGATTAAGCGGCGCACTGACCGGGGCCGTAGGTTTGGATGCTTTATCTATTTGTTCCTGGTTTTGTATGGCATTAGCAGATGCATTCCCGTTTTTAGAAACCACATTTACAACCAGTGCCAGCACCATCAGCGTAATTGCCAAAACCCAGGTTCCTTTTTCCAGAAAATCGCCTGTTTTTTGTACGCCCATCATTTGGGACGAACTGGAAAAATTAGAATTCAAACCGCCGCCTTTTGGGTTTTGGATCAGCACGATCAAACCAAGCAGCACGCAAACAATAATAATCAGGATGACAAGCACTAAATACATTTCGGGTAATTATTAATTTATTTTTTTCTCTATCGATTCTATCTGACCTGCAAAGTAAAGGCTTTTTTCCGGGAATTTCAACATTAGCTTTTTATAAGTATCTAAGGCTTTGTGGTAAAGCATCTGATCGAGATAAACTTTCGCCAGCGTTTCCGTCACCAAAATATCTGCATCTTCCGAACTTCTTTTAGCTTTGTTTTCGGTATCCAGCCGGTCTGCACTTGGCGGATGAATGTGCGGTTCCTCAATAATAAACCTTTCAATCAGTTGGTTTTCCTTGCGTTTTACAGGAAATCCTACCGCCGGCAGCGGTCTGTCTTCTGCCACTTCATGCGGAGCTTTGGTATGAAAAATGCTTTCGATATATTGCTGGTGCAACTCCGGTCCAACACTCAAACCAGATTCGGCCTTTTGTGTATTTTTAACGTAAGGCCGATAAGTTTCTGCGTATTCTTTCCGGGTTTTGTCCAGCCACCACATAAAAGTATAAGGCATTTTATCATCGTGGTACTTGGATACCGTTTCCGGTTCTTTTTCTGGTGATAGTTCATTTTGCTTTTCCGGAGTTATCTGTGCATCAATGCTTTCCGTTTCTTCTTCTGTGTTTTTTTCAGTTGGTTTCCCTTCAATTACCGGCGTTTGGTTCTTTCCAAACTTGTTGTTAAAGGTGAAATAATCAATCGAAGCAATGCTGCTCAGCATATCTTTTTCCGCTTTGTCCCGGGCAGTTAGCAAAGGTGCTTCTTCAACCAAAATTTCAGGTTTGGTTTCCGGCCGCATTTCCGGTGATGCTTCTTTTATCACCTCAAAATTGATGTCCTCGATAGCCATGATCTCGTCATAAACTTCCTCATCAATTTCCTGTACAGCAAGCGCAGCTTCCCGGATATTTATTATTTCTTCGGATGGAAAACTTTCTTCTTCCGCCGGAAACACAAGCTCACCGTCCGCTTTATTTACAAAATTCAGGTTCACATCTTCCACCCGAAGATCGTTTTCGGCTGCAATTGCTTCTTTAGGATTTGGGTCTATAAAAGAAGTATCTGCAGCTTTTTCAGTTGCCTGTTTTTCCTCGGTAAAAGAAGTATCGATTAGTTCTGCGGAAGGAATTTCTTCGGAAACAACAACTTCATTTTCAGCTTTTTTATGGATAAAAGAAGCATTGGTTTCTGTTGAAGGAATGGAAACAAACGGATAAATTTTATCCCGTTTCGGTGCAATTAGCAGTTCCGGCTGATGGATCAATCGAAACAAAACTTCCCGGTCAGCAACCTGTACTGCTGCGGATTGCAAAGCTCTTGCAGCAACCGCAGGTTCGCTTTTTTGGGCAGCCTTGGCCAGTAATAGGTGGAAAACACTGCACTGCGGATAGGTTTGCACCAATAATTCCAACTGCTGTAGATGGCTTGCATCAATTGCAGCGGGATGGGTTAACAAGGGCTTTAAAAATTCCGGGCTTAGCCCGTTCTGTATCTGATCCACGGTTGAAACTACGAATTGCTTACCAATTTGCAAAAGCACGGTTAAAAATATCTTCGGTCAACTGTCGGTTAATGTCCACAATTAAGGCTTGCTCCTGTGTGCTGATATCGCCTTGAAAATCACGAAAGCGCGAAAACGATTGCTCAAAGCTTTGTTTTGGGTCCAAACTGTTGGTGTATTTTACACTCACTGTAATCGTCAGCCGGTTGGTATTGGCGATAGGTGCCGTGGTAGAATTGGCAGCCGGCAAAACCGTTGGCGCAATGGTGTAGCCGGTAATGCGGCCTTCCAAAGTAGCATCTGCATCGCTGCGAACGGTACTTAACCGTGTTTGATTACGGATCCGATCCTGCAAAGCTGTGGTAAAACTCTGGCTTAAATTGTTGATTACCAAAGGTGCCACATTTTCAAAAAACAATACATTTACCGTTTTTAAATTACCAACAGAACCTCCGTTCAGCGAATAAACGCCGCACGCCTGAACCGACAACAGCAGCGGAAGCAACAGCAGCAACACGTTTTTTTTAAGGGTAAAAGAAGTATTCAGCATTAAAATTTTTAATTTAGGTTGAGTTCTTTGATCTTTCGATAAAGTGTACGTTCGGAAATCCCCAATTCCTGGGCAGCAAATTTACGTTTGCCTTTGTGTTTTTTCAGCGCTTTTTTAATCAGGTCAGATTCTTTTTCCATCAGCGAAAGCGATTCTTCCACTTCTTCTGCTTCCTGCGTAATGTTAAAGTCTTTGTTTTGCACCACCGGCTGCTGGATAGTCAAAGTGGGTTCCTGCTGCTGCTGATGATTTTGGTGGTCTCCTTCCACCTCAATATCGCGGTAAAGCTGGTTCAAAACCTGCGGGTTGCCAGTATAAGTAGCCGGAACGCCGCCGTTTTCTATAATATCGACCACC
>JAABUQ010011109.1_pt1 | contig 11608 bp, 9 predicted proteins | sample 5560001 | NCBI WGS metagenome assembly JAABUQ01 (sample SAMN10711888, study PRJNA513371) | rock metagenome | isolation source: Antarctica rocks | place: Antarctica: Victoria Land, Finger Mt nord | collected 2015-12-18
GCCGCGCCTGGACTCGGCCCGTCGAGTCAAGCTGACGCCCATCGCCGGATCCCCGCCCTCGTTGATCAACCTGCCGACGGGCTGCCCCTTCACGCCGCGCTGCCCGCTGGCCGAGGACGTCTGCGAGCGGGAGGAGCCTCCGCTGGCACCGACCGCCGCCGTCGACCACCTGTCGGCCTGCCACTTCTCCGACCAGCTGGGGCTGACCGAGGAGGACTCGCGGGCGCTGTTCGCCGGCGAGCACGCGGGCATCGGCGCGGGCGCCGCCGCGGCTGGTGGAGCGGGGAATGCGGCCAGTGCCGCAAGCGCATCGACCGGTGGGCCCACGACGGGCGATGCCCGGGTCGGAGCCGTGCGGGCGGCCACTGAGACCGACCCGACCACGCCGACCAGCACCGAGCATCCGCCGGCGAGCGAGCGGGCACCGCTGCCTGGGGACGGAGCTCGATGACTGCGACGGCTGCAGGCTACGAAACCGACGGCTCGCCCTCGCACCACGGCGAGCCGATCCTGTCGGTGCGCGACCTCGTCAAGCACTTCCCCATCCGCGGCGGAGGCTTTCTGCGCCGCGAGATCGGTCAGGTGCATGCCGTCTGTGGCATCTCGTTCGACCTGTGGCCCAACGAGACCCTCGGCGTCGTCGGCGAGTCCGGGTGCGGCAAGTCCACGACCGGTCGGGCCATCCTCAACCTGCAGCCGGCGACCTCTGGGCAGGTCCTGTTCGAGGGGCGCGACGTCACGTCGTTGTCGGCGAGCGAGCTGCGACACGTCCGGCGCGACCTGCAGATCGTGTTCCAGGACCCGTACGCCTCGCTCAACCCCCGGATGACGGTCAGCGACATCGTCGCCGAGCCGCTCCGCATCCACGGGCTGTACTACCAGGGCGGCGCGGACAGGGTGCGCGAGCTGGTCAGCCTGGTCGGGCTGAATCCCGAGCACGGCAACCGCTACCCGCACGAGTTCTCCGGCGGCCAGCGGCAGCGCATCGGGATCGCGCGCGCACTCGCCCTCGACCCCAAAGTCATCATCCTGGACGAGCCGGTCTCGGCGCTCGACGTGTCGATCCAGGCCGGCGTGGTCAACCTGCTCCAGGAGCTGCAGGACCGGCTGGGGATCGCCTACGTGTTCATCGCGCACGACCTGTCGGTGGTGCGCCACATCGCCGACCGGGTGGCCGTGATGTACCTCGGCCAGATTGTCGAGCTGGCCGACCGCAACACCCTGTTCGAGCAGCCGGTGCACCCCTACACGCAGGCGCTGCTGTCGGCCATCCCGATCCCTGACCCGGCGCGGGAACGCCAGCGTCAGCGCATCGTCATCACCGGCGACGTCCCGAGCCCGGCCAATCCCCCCAGCGGCTGCCGCTTCCGCACCCGCTGCTGGAAATTCCTCGAGCTGTCCGAGGGGGAGCGGCAGCGGTGCATCGACGAGCCGCCGCCGCTGGTCGACCGGGGCCACGGCCATCCCTCGACGTGCCACTACGCCGGGGTCCGTACGGTGGTGGGGTGACCGCTGCACTCTCGATCATCTTGTTGTTGGCCAGCCTGCTGATGATCCTGCTGGTCCTGCTGCACCGCGGGAAGGGCGGGGGGCTGTCCAACCTGTTCGGTGGTGGTGTCTCGTCCTCGCTGGGCGGTTCGTCGGTGGTGGAGAAGAACCTCGACCGGCTTACGATTGCGACCGGCTTGATCTGGTTCGCGTGCGTCGTCAGCCTCGGGCTGCTGCTCAAGCACTGACAGCGCCGGTGCAGCCCTCGCCGGGCGATCACCGCCTGGCGAGCCGGCTCCGGCTGTGGGGGTAAGCACTGTGGCGCTCCGGGCCCCGATGAGCCGGCGCCTCGCGCCGGGCGCGGCCTGCTTGCTGGCCGGCCTGCTCGTCGGGTGCAGCTCGCCCGCCCCACGCACCGTGCCAGGTCCTGCGCCCGTGACCTCGCCGTCGCCTCCCGCCGGCAGGCCAGGCGGCACGTTGACCATTGTGGGCGTGGGGACACGGGCCCAGCTCGATCCGGGCGCCGCCACCGACGACGCCAGCCTGCTGCTCGGACGCCTGACGTACCGGCAGCTGTACTCCTACGGTCCCCGGTCCCCGGTGCCCGTCCCGGACCTCGCTGCCGGGCCTCCCGAGCTGCTCGAGGGCGGGCGCGTGGCGCGCATCAGGCTGCGCGGCGACGTCAAGTGGAACGTTGCCTCGCAGCGCCAGGTTGCCAGCACAGACGTCATCCGTGGCCTGAAGCGGCTGTGCCTGCCGGGTCGTGACACTGCCACGCGCGGGTACCTCGGGCAGATCATCACCGGCTACGCCGCGGCATGCCGCCGGTTGTCGCGGACCTCGCGCCCGACCGCCGCTGTCGTCGACGCCCTGGCCGTGCCGGGGCTGATGGCCGTGGGGGACGACCAGGTCGAGCTGCGCCTGCTGCGACCCTCGCCCGATCTCGTCGGAGTGCTGGCTCAGCCGGCCGCCGCACCGGTGCCGGCCGAGCTGGCCGCCCCCACAGTCGCAACTGCCCGTCAGGACGTGACGCAGCTCGTGGGCGACGGCCCCTACCGCTTCGGGGTACCGGAGGCGGGCGAGCTGTACCGGCTCACCCGCAACCCCGCCTGGGACCCGTCGTCGGACGCGGTCCGGCAGGCGCTCGTCGACCGCGTCGTCGTCCTCAGCGGGCGCACTCCCGCTGCCGTTCTCAGCGAGGTCAGTTCGGGGAAGGCCGACCTGACCTGGGACCTGCCGTCGGACACTGCCGACGCTGGAGCAGCGCGCCTGCTGCCGCCGAGCGGGGCGACACCTGCACCCAGCGCTGGTGCCCCTGCACCCCGTGCTACGCCAACCCCGGCCACGTCAGCCGCGGGCTTAGCGCCTCCCGGGTCAGCCGCCGGCACTTCCGCTGCCCCTGGCGCGCCCGGCGGCCCTGCCTCACCAACCCGCGGACTGACGCTTGCCCTGACGCCCGGCCGGACTGTCACCCTGCTCGCCGCCGGGTCGCACGGTCCTGCCGCCACCCTGATGCGTCGGCCGACGGTCCGGTCGGCCATCGCCGCATGTGTCGACCGGACAGCAGTCGCCACCGCCCTTGGCAGCGGGTCCACAGCGCTGGGTCAGCTGCTGCCGCCAGACGTGGCACCGACCGACGGGACGCCGCCCGACGGGACGCCGCCCGACGGGACGCCGCCCGACGGCACGCCTTCCGTCGCGGCTGAGCCGACAGCCGGACCGTTCCCGGCGACTGAGGTGCCCACGACCTCCACAGGGACCAAGCAGCCAGCCGCGGGTGAAGCCAGCGCCAGCGCCGGCCAGGGCGCCGCTTCGGCCGCCCTGTGCCGAGAAGTTCTGCGCCGCACCGGCGTGCCGCCCGGGACCACCCTTTCCGTGCTTGCCGCCGACAACCCGCCGGTCCGGCGTGCCGTCAGCGCCTTGGACGGCGCCCTGGCGGCCGGCGGCGTGCACCTGCGCATGGTCGGCTCACCGGGTGGCACGAGCGGCGCGAACAGCCTGACCGCCGGCTGGGACCTGGCGCTGCTTCAGGTGCGGCCGGCTCCGTCCGGTCCGCGCGGGGAGCTGGCGCCGCTGCTGGACCCACGCTGGCCCGGCGCCCCGGGCTTGCCGGCCATCACCACGCTGGCCCAGAGTCAGCCGCACCTCGACAAGCTGCAGGCAGCGCTGGCGGAGTCCGAGGCGGGGGGACGAGCTGACGCCGTCGCTCGCGCGGTGCAGGCCGTCCAGGTCGACGCCGCGCTCGTGCCGCTGGCGGAGACGCCGACCGTCCGCCCGGCGGGTCCTCACCTGACGGCGGCACCCGTGCTTGCCCTGCTGGGCAACGTCGACCCAGTGAACGCCGCGCTCGACGTCACTCGTCCGCGTACAGACCTCGGCAAGGGACTGCCAAGCCCAACCCCGACACCGTAGGCTGCCCACAGCCCGCATCACCGCAGGCGGGGCACCGGCAAGGAGCACGCCGTGGCTGGAGGAAGCGCCATTCGCGGGAGCCGCATAGGGGCCGGCCCCATGGGAGCGCGTGAGCGAGGCAGCACCGAACGGCGCGTCCGGGTGTCGTTCTGGTGCTTCCACGGGCATGAGACCCGCCCGTCGTTCGCCTGCGATGCGAAGGTTCCGACGCATTGGGACTGCCCGCGCTGCGGCTGCCCCGCCGGCACCGACAAGGCCAATGCGCCGGCCCCATTGCGCACCGAGCCGTACAAGACTCACCTCGCCTACGTGCGGGAGCGCCGCAACGACGCCGACGGCGAGGCCATTCTCGCCGAGGCGCTGGCTAACCTGCGGGGGCAGTAGCCCCGCCGCGGAGGGGGTCCTGCTCCCTGGCGGCAGGTTCTGAGCAGCAGGGGTCAGCGGGGGCGCAGGCTGCGCGGGAGCTGGCTGGCTGCAGCCTCGTCGATCATCCACATGGTGCGGGTCCGTCCCACGGCTCCGGCTGCAGGCACCTGTGCCGGGCTGGCGCCGCCGAGCGAGCGAGCGACAGCCTCCGCCTTCGACTCCCCCGTCACGATCACCCACACGTCCTCGGCGGTCTGCAACGAGCGGAACGTGAGGCTGATCCGCGTCGGCGGCGGCTTGGGACAGTCGCGGACCGCGACGACGGTCCCCTTGTCATACGCGGCGGGGGAGTCCGGGAAGATCGACGCGGTGTGCCCTTCGGGGCCGATGCCGAGCATCAGAACGTCGAAGCGGGGGACCGGGCCGTGGTCCTCAGGGGTGCTGCGCGAGGCGAGCAGGTCGGCATAGCGCTTCGCCGCAGCCTCGGGGTCGTCGCCGCCGGGCCCGTCGGAGGCATCGATCGGGTACACGCGCGCCGGGTCGACATCGACGTGGTCGAGCAGCGCCTCGCGAGCCTGCCGCTCATTGCGCTCGCCATCACCGACCGGGACGAACCGCTCGTCACCCCAGTAGACGTCGAGACGCCGCCAGTCGATGGCGTCGCGGGCGGGCGCGCTGTTGAGCGCGGCGAGCACCTGCGTGCCAATCCCGCCGCCGGTCAGCACGACCGACGCCGTGCCTCGTGCCGCCTGCGAGTTGGCGATCCTGGTGACGAGGCGGGCGGCACACGCATGGGCAACCAGGTCGGGGTTCGAGTGGACCAGGACGATCGGTGCGGGGCTCACGCCTGATCAGCCGGTGTGCTGGCTGCCGCGCCGTTGCTCTCGCTGACAGCCGCTGCAGGCTGCCCGCCGCCACGGGGGGTTGCTTGATCGGCCTTGCTGCGGCCACCCCGACGGGAGGGAGCGGCCGGTGCGGCCTGAGCCACCGGGGCGCCCTCGGATCCTGAGGTGCCGCCCATAGCATCCGCTGCCGGCGAGTCGGTGCCCGCTGCCTCCTGCGAAGGATCACGCCAGATGTGGGTGCGCACTGATGGTCGCCCACCCAGGCCCGTGACGCCTGTCCAGGCCTCCAGCGCCTCGGCGTACACGCCGTCCGTGTCCAAGCGCTTGACCTCCTCCGACAGCAGGTCCCCCAAGTCACGAGTTGCCAGCGGCTGGATGCGGTCGCCCTGGTCGGTGCGGTGCAGGACGGCGGAACGCCTGTCGTGGCGGGTGACGGTCACCGTGTCGTCGGTGAGGACCACCTTCACCTGACGCATGAAGGCATCACGGGTCTCGGTGAACTCGACTGGGATGTTGAGCCGGCTGCGCAGCCAGCCGATCATGAGCGCGGTGCTGGGGTGCGCGGGACCGGTCACGGTGGCGCTCGTCGGCGAACCGTGCATCGAGTCGAAGGACGCTGCGATCAGCGACCGCCAGCCGGTGATGTTGGCCCAGGCCAGGTCGGTGTCGCCGGGGGCGTAGTCCTCGGCGCGCTGCTGCAGGCCCTTGAGCGGGTCGGTGCAGCGCATGACGTCGGTGACCCTGCGGTAGGCGAACACGCCGAGCGGATCGTAGGCGATCCTGTCGGGAGGCGCGTCGTGCCACCACGTCACCACCGGGGCATCGGGCGCGAGCAGTGGCAGCACGACGGACTCGGCATGCAGCGCCAACCGCCCGTACATCCGCATGACGACGGCTTCGCCCGGGCCCAGCCGGTCGCCCACCAGCACCTCGGCGTCGAGCCGCGGGTCAGGGGCCTCGGTATGACGTCGGACGACGAGAAGGGTGCGGCAGGGGTGCGCCGAGGCCGCCGTCGTCGCGGCGGCCTCGGCCTCGTCGACGCTGCGCTGGTCGGTGACGACGACCAGGGTCAGGGCGAGGCCGAAGGCGACTGCACCCGCGGCCCGGCGTTCGGCGGACAGGGCCTTGACGACCTCGGTACCCGTGGTGTCCCACAACGTGGTCATAAGGCAGCCTCCCGCGAAACTACGGCGACCGACGTGCGGCCGGGTGCCCCTACCGGACGGGCACGCTGAGTCATGGCCGCCGCCACGACCGGCCGTCACGGGCCAGCATCTCGTCAGCGGCCTTGGGGCCCCATTCGCCTGCGCGGTACATGTGCGGCTCGGACCCGGCCCAGAACTCCTCGAGCGGGTCGAGCACCCGCCACGAGTCCTCGACCTCGGCGTTGCGCGGGAACAGGCTCTGGTCGCCGAGCAGCACGTCGAGGATCAACCGCTCGTAGGCCTCGGGCGAGCCTTCGGTGAACGACTCGCCGTAGAGGAAGTCCATCGAGACGTCGCGGACCTCCATCATCGTGCCGGGCACCTTCGAGCCGAAACGCAGCGTCACTCCCTCGTCGGGCTGCACGCGTACCACCAGCTGGTTGTGGCCGAGCTCGGTTGTGTCGGTAGCGGCGAACGGCAGGTGTGGCGCCTTCTTGAACGACACGGCGATCTCCGTGACCCGGCGCGGCAGCCGCTTGCCCGTGCGCAGGTAGAAGGGAACGCCCGCCCAGCGCCGCGTCTCGATCCCCAGCCGCACGGCCGCGTAGGTCTCGGTCTTGCTGTCCTTCGGAACGTCCTTCTCGTCGCGGTAGCCGGGGACGCGCTCCCCGGCGAGCCAGCCCTGCTCGTACTGCCCGCGGATGGCGTGGTGCTCGAGGTCGTCGGGCAGCGACACGGCGCCAAGCAGCTTGACCTTTTCCACGCGAAGAGCGTCGGCGTCGAAGCCGATCGGCTCCTCCATCGCGGTGAGCGCCAGTAGCTGGAGCATGTGGTTCTGCAGCACGTCACGGGCTGCGCCAGCGCTGTCGTAGAACGCTGCGCGGCCACCGATGCCCACGTCCTCAGCCATCGTGATCTGGACCGAGTCGATGAAGTTGCTGTTCCAGATCGGCTCGAACAGGGTGTTGGCGAAGCGCAGAGCCATGAGGTTCTGCACCGTCTCCTTCCCCAAGTAGTGGTCGATGCGGAAGACGTGGTCAGCGGTGAAAACGTTGTCGACCAGCTCGTTCAACTGGCGCGCCGACTCCAGGTCATGGCCGAACGGCTTCTCGACGACGACTCTCCGCCAACCGCCGGACTCCTTGTTGTCGGCCATGCCCGTGCGCGACATCTGCTCGAGCACGATGGGGAACGCCGCCGGCGGGATAGAGAGGTAGAAGGCTGCATTGCCCCCGATGCCGTGCGTCTTCTGGCACTCCTTCAGCGTCTCCGAAAGTAGGTCGAAGGCCTCGTTGTCGTCGAACGACCCGGGTACGAACAGGATGGACTCCGACAGCCGGGCCCACACCTCGTCGCGGAACTGGGTGCGCGAGTGCTCCTTTGCCGCATCGCGTGCCAGCTCCTCGAAGTCGCCGTGGTCCCAGTCGCGGCGCGCGAAGCCCAGCAGCACGAAGCCGGGTGGCAGCAGCCCGCGGTTCGCGAGGTCGTAGATCGCCGGGATGAGCTTCTTGCGGGACAGGTCGCCGGTCACGCCAAAGACGACCAGCGCGCACGGGTCAGGGATGCGGGGGAGCCGGCGGTCGCGCGGGTCGCGCATCGGGTTGGTGATGGGCGGTGGTGCTGCCTTCATCGCGCATCCCCACGAGCGTCAGCGCTCGCTGGGGCGAGCAAGGGCCGGCCTGACGCGCTCACGCGGACGGGCGCTTGTGCACTCACGAAGCCGCTGCCGTGTCGCCGGGCGTCTGGTCGCTGCCTTTGTCGTCCAACTGGCCCTGAATGGCTTCGATCAACTCGTCCCACGAGTCGTCGAACTTGGTGACGCCCTCATTCTCGAGGACCTGGACGACGTCGTCGTAGTCGATGCCGACGTCAGCAAGCGAGTCGAGCACCTGTTGGGCATCTGCGTAGTGACCGCGGATCGTGTCCGGCTCGATCTTGCCGTGGTCGTAGACCGCTTGCAGGGTCGGCTCGGGCATGGTGTTGACGGTGTTGGCGGCGACGAGCTCGGTGACGTACAGCGTGTCGGGCAGTGTCGGGTCCTTCACCCCTGTCGAGGCCCAGAGCGGCCGCTGCGGCTTGGCTCCGGCGGCGGCGAGAGCAGCCCACCGGTCGGTGGCGATCGTCTTCTCGAAGTGCTGGTAGGCGAGCCGGGCGTTGGCGACGGCAGCCTTGCTGCGCAGCCGCTTGGCCGCGTCGCCGCCAATCTTGTCGAGCCGCTTGTCGATCTCGGTGTCGACGCGGCTGACGAAGAAGGAGGCGACCGATCCCAACCTGGAGAGGTCGTGGCCGGAGCGCTGGGCACGCTCGACGCCCTCGATGAACGCCTCCAGCACGGCTGCGTACCGCTGCAGGCTGAAGATCAAGGTGACGTTGACGCTGATGCCCTCTGCGAGCGCCTGGCTGATGGCGTCGATGCCCTCCAGCGTCGCGGGGATCTTGATGAACAGGTTGGGCCGGTCGACCAGCCACCACAGGGCCCGGGCCTCGGCGACCGTCTTCTCGCCGTCGTGAGCGATCCGGGGATCGACCTCGATCGAGACGCGGCCGTCGAGACCGTCGGTCGCGTCGTAGACAGGCCGAAGGACATCGCATGCGCTACGGACGTCTGCCGTGGTGAGGGAGCGCAGCGCCTCACCGACGTCGACCCCCCGCACAGCGAGGTCACGCAGCTGCGGGTCGTACAGCTCGCTGCCGGTGATGGCCTTCTGGAAGATGGTCGGGTTGGTCGTGATGCCGACCAGGCTGCGGTCGCGGATGAGGTCGGTGAGGTTGCCGGTGGCGATGCGGTCACGGCTGAGGTCGTCGAGCCAGACGGCGAGACCGGCGTCGGACAGGGCTCGGAGCGGATCGGACATGTTTCTCCTTGGGTTCCGGACGCTTAGTTTCCGGTGGTGGTGCCGGACGTGGCTCCGACCTTCGACAGGCTCGAGTGAGCGGCCGCGACGACGCGCTCCGGGGTGATGCCGTACTGCTCGTAGAGGATCGGGTATGGGGCGCTGGCGCCGAAGTGCTCCAGCGAGACCATCTCGCCGGACTCTCCGACGATCTCACGCCACCCCTGCGCCACGCCCGCCTCGACGCTGACGCGTGCCTTGAGACCGGGCGGCAGGACGCTCTGGCGGTAAGAGTCCTCCTGCGCGAAGAACCACTCCATGCAGGGCATCGACACCACGCGGGTCGGGGTGCCCTCGGCCTCGAGCCGCTCCCGTGCTGTGAGTGCGATCTCGACCTCGGAGCCGGTCGCGATGATGACAACCTCGGGCAGCCCTGAGCTGGCCTCCAGCAGCACGTAGCCGCCCTTGGCGGCGCCCTCCGCCGCGCCGTACACGTTGCGGTCGAGGGTCGGCAGGTTCTGCCGGGACAGGCACAGCCCGACGGGGCCGTCGGTCTTCTCCAGCGTCGTGCGCCAGGCCACGACGGTCTCGTTGGCGTCGGCCGGGCGCACGATATCGAGCCCCGGGACGGCGCGCAGCGACGCCAGCTGCTCGACCGGCTGGTGGGTCGGGCCGTCCTCGCCGAGCCCGATCGAGTCGTGCGTCCAGACGTAGGTCACCGGCAGCTTCATGATCGCTGCCAGGCGGACGGCCCCCCGCATGTAGTCGCTGAACACGAGGAACGTGCCGCCGTACACCCGGGTGCCGCCGTGCACGGTGATGCCGTTCATGACCGCGCCCATGGCGTGCTCGCGGATGCCGAAGTGCAGCGTGCGGCCGTAGGGGCTGCGGTCGTCCGCAGTCTCGGGCTCGAAGGAGAGCGCGCCCTTCATCGTCGTGTTGTTCGAGCCGGCAAGGTCGGCCGACCCGCCCCACAGCTCGGGCAGCACGTCGGCAAGGGCCGATAGCACGTCGCCGGAGGCCTTGCGGGTGGCAACCCCCTTTTCCGAGGCCTCGAAGACCGGAAGGGCCGCCTGCCACCCGTCGGGCAGGCGCCGGTTCTGCATCCGGTCGAGCAGCGACGCGCGCTGGGGGTTGGCGCTGCGCCAGGCGTCGAAGGTCTTGTTCCACGCCGCGTGCGCGTCGCGGCCGCGCTTGACCACGGCGCGGGCGTGCTCGAGGACCTCGGAGGGGACGTCGAACGAGCTGTTGGGGTCCATCCCCATGACGGCCTTGGTGGCGGCCACCTCCTCGGCGCCGAGGGCGGCACCGTGCGAGCCGCCGGTGTTCTGCGCGTGCGGGGCAGGAAAGCCGATGACGCTGCGCATCGCGATGATGCTGGGGCGGTCGGTCACATCACGTGCGGTGACCAGCGCTGCGCGGAGGGCCTCGACGTCTTCGGAGGAGTCGACGCGCTGGGTGTGCCAGCCGTAGGCCTCGTAGCGCTTCAGCACGTCTTCGGTGAAGGCGACGTCGGTATTGCCCTCGATAGAGATGTGGTTGTCGTCGTAGAGCATGACCAGGTTGCCGAGCTTCTGGTGCCCGGCGAGGCTACTTGCCTCGGCGCTGACGCCCTCTTCGAGGTCGCCGTCGGAACAAATGACCCACATCGTGTGGTCGAAGGGGCTCTCACCAGCCGCCGCATCGGGGTCGAGCAGCCCGCGCTCACGCCGGGCAGCCATGGCCATCCCCACTGCGGTGGCGACACCTTGGCCAAGGGGGCCGGTCGTCGTCTCGATGCCGAGGGTGTGCCCGTGCTCCGGATGCCCGGGGGTGCGGCTGCCCCACTGCCGGTAGAGCTTGAGGTCCTCGACGGTGAGGCCGTAGCCCGACAGGAACAGCTGGATGTAGAGGGTGAGGCTCGAGTGGCCGCAGGACAGCACGAACCGGTCGCGGCCGACCCAGCCCACATCGGTGGGGTCCTGGCGTAAGAACTCCTGGAAGATCAGGTAAGCCGCCGGAGCTAGGCTCATGGCGGTGCCCGGGTGGCCGGACCCGGCTGCCTCGACCGCATCCATCGCCAGGGCGCGGATGACGTCGACGGCCTGCGCGTCGAGCGCGGACGGCCAGCCCTTTGCCTCGGTCGTACGGGGCTTCTCCGTAGTGGTCACTGTGACGCTCCTCTCGGGCACTGCGCAGGACATGCTTACACACCACTACGACAATGCTGCCGCCTGCGAGAGCAACTGCCGGCGCCCCCGCTCCTCAGGGCAGGCACTACCCGGACGCAGCAGCCTCTCACATCGACGCGCGACGAGCGGCAGATCTTTACCTGGGCTTATTCAGGGGCCGCCGGATGAAAACCGGTCCTGGGGCAACCACCGACGGTCACGAGCGGCGGACTAGAGTTGGCAGCAGCGGCAGGTCGCCGCCCTGGACGGTCAACGAGGTGCTTGCGTGAGCGTTGCGGCTGCACCAGGGCGGCCGGCCGCGGTCGCATCCGGCTCGCGGCGCGGGCGCTGGTTGCGGCACGACTCGC
>JAABUQ010011110.1_pt1 | contig 11607 bp, 14 predicted proteins | sample 5560001 | NCBI WGS metagenome assembly JAABUQ01 (sample SAMN10711888, study PRJNA513371) | rock metagenome | isolation source: Antarctica rocks | place: Antarctica: Victoria Land, Finger Mt nord | collected 2015-12-18
TGGTCGTGATCGCGATCATCGCGGTCCTGATCGCCCTGCTCCTGCCCGCCGTGCAGGCCGCCCGCGAGGCCGCCCGCCGCGCCCAGTGCATCAACAACCTCAAGCAGATCGGCCTGGGGGTGATGAACTACGAGAGCACCAACGGCAGCTTCCCCCCGGGCGAGAAGGGCTGCTGCTGGGGGACCTGGTGCGTCTTCGTCCTCCCTTACGTCGAGCAGCAATCCCTCTTCAACGCCTGGAACTCGCTCGGCGACAACACGCCCGGCTCGTCGTACAACGTCGACCTTCGCTTCAGCGGCGTCGCCAACGCGACGGTGGCGACGACGCGGGTCAATGGCTACGTTTGCCCGAGCGACCCCAACGGCGGCAAGCGGCGAGCCGACCTCATCTATTACCACAACTACGTCGCCAACTACGGCCAGACCGACCAGGCCCAGACCACGGCGTACAACATCCCGGTCCCGTCCAGTCCGGCCGTCCTCGCCACCTACAGGGGGGCCCCGTTCACCGACATCGGCTCGCCGTTCATCGACATCCCGGGCTATGCCCTCGGCTTCAACAAGCTCCCGACGGCCTCGATCGCGTCGATCACCGACGGCCTGAGCAACACCGTGATGACCTCGGAGGTGCGCGTCGCGACCCCGCAGGATGATAACGACCTCCGCGGGAGCACCTGGTGGGGGCCCGCGACGTCGTTCAACACCATCCTCGTCCCGAACAGCAGCTTCCCCGACGCCATGGGCAACGGCGGCTGCGCCGCCCAGAACCCCCCGTGCAACGGCGGCTCCAAGCCCGCCGGGGCGCAGAACAACGTCGAATACCTGGGGGCTCGGAGCTTCCACCCCGGCGGGGTGAACGCCGCCATGTGCGACGGCAGCGTCCGGTTCGTCAAGAACTCGATCAACATCCTCACCTGGATGGCCGCCGGGACCACCCAGGGCGGCGAGGTCATCAGCGCCGACGCCTTCTGACGCCGACCTCGCCCCCCGCGGGGCCGGCCGGGTCGCCGCCCGCTCATTTCTTGGCCTGGGGCTGGGCGATGGCGATCCGGAGATCGATCTCGTTGGCGACGTCGAAGACCAGGACGGCGTTCTTGTGCGGGGTGGCGAAGTCGGCCGAAAGGAGCATGGCCTTGCGCTGGGTGGACTCTCGGGAGGACCGGAGCCGCTCGACCAGGGCCGCCCGGTTGGCGGTGATCGGCTGGCGGTCGACCTTGACGGCGCCGGCGGCGTCGACCTCGACGAGGATGTAGTCTTTCTCCAGCTCGTCGACCGACTGGGATCGGGCCTGGGCGGCGGCCTCGGGCGGCTTGTCCTCGTTGGGGCGGGGGACTTCCAGGGTCTTGAAGACCACGGTCGAGGCCGTGACCAGGAAGAACAGGACGAGCTGGAAGGCGACGTCGACCATCGCCGCCAGGTCCAGTTCCTCGACCCTCTCGGCCGAGTTCCGCGACAGGGTGAACCCGGCCGCCTCGTCGTCCTCGTCCTGGGGGTCGGGCTCGCCGGCCTCGTCGGCGAAGTCGGGGCCGTCCAGCTCGGGTAGGTCGGGCCGTCCGGCCTCCTCTTCGGCCAGGACCGGCGAGCCGGCCCCGGGTTCGTCCTCGTCGTCCTCCACGACGACCTCGAACTCGGTCGGGGGCTCGAACGGGGCGAAAGCCGGCGGGCCGGGGTCGATCGCGGCGGACGGCCCGGGGGCGACCTCGAACCGGGCGAGGTCGCTTTCGGCCGGGTCGTCCTCGTCCGGGTCGACGGTCGGGGGCGCGAACTCCCCCGCCCCGAAGGCGTCGGCGTCGAGGCCGGCGAACTCGGGGGAGTCGCCGATCCGGGCCCAGCTCGACGAGCCCGCCGGGCGGACCAGGTCCTCCCCGCCGAGGTCGCCCCGCCCCAGGGCGGCGCGGACGGCCTCGGTCGTCAGGGATCGCTCGGTTTCGAGCCGGTCGCTGTGGAAGACGTCCCAGTGGGCCAACGCCATCTCGCCTTTCGGGGTCGGGACCTGCCGGGCCGGGATCGCCCCTCAGTCGGGCTCCTGGACGCCGATATGGATGGTGACGCCGGGCTCGCGCTTGCCGAGTTCGCCGATGAGGCGGAGGACTTCCCCCTCGGGGACGTCGCCGTCGGCCTGGACGACGACCTTGCGGAGCCCCCGGGCGACGCCCTCGGAGATCGCGGCGCCGGCCTGGTCGAAGTCGACGGAGCGGCCGGCGTCGCCGTTGCCCAGGAGGAGCCGGGGGCGGGCGCCGGGGGCGTCGGGCTTGAGCAGGGTCAGGAAGGTCGCGGCGGTCTCCTCGACCCCGACGCCCCGGCGGGCCCGGGGGACCTCGACCTTGGAGTCGCCCGAAAGCTGGACCGAGAACAGCATGAAGGTCATGAGCTGGAAGACCACGTCGACCATCGGGGTCATGTCGATATGTTCGTCCCGTTCCTCGCTGGCCTGGCGGCGGAGCAGCATGGATGGCCTCGATGCGATGCTTCGGGTCGGGTCGGATTGGGTCGGGTCGAGAAGGGCGGGTCAGCCGTCGAGCCAGCGGTCCCAGAGGGGGTGGGCGGGCGAGGTCCCCGGCGGCGGCCCTTGGTCCAGGGCGCGGACGTCGCGGGACTCGCGGTGGGGCGGGTCGATCGCGAGCGGTCCCGGGCCGGTGCATCGGAGCCATCGGAGGCAGGCGACGGCGACGGCGGCCCGGGCTCGCTCGGCTTCGTCGGAGGCATGATCCATCGACGAGGTCCTCCCTCCGGCGGGGGTCAGCGGGGCAAGACGGCCCGGCCGGCGCCGGGGCGTGATCCGGCGGCGGCGGGCCGGCCGTGATTCTCGACGTCTTCGAGGACTTCCAGGAAGTCCTGGAGCTGGCGCTCGGTCCGGTCGCGGAGCCGGCGGAGCCGGGCGTGGATGTCGTTGCCGACGATCATCATCGGCGTGGCGATCAGGAGCCCCGAGCCGGTCGCCCAGAGCGCCAGGCTGATGTCGGCGGCCAGGGCCTGGGGGGCGACCTTCTCGGCGCCGCCGATCCGCCCGAAGGCGCCGATCATGCTGGCCACGGTGCCGAGCAGGCCGAGCAGCGGGCCCATCCGGACGACCGTGGAGAGCGTCGCCAGGCGATTTTCCAGGGCGGCGATGACCTCGGTGTGGAACTCCATGACGAGCAACTGCTTGATCTTGCCCAGCCCCTTGGCCCGGTTGGCCAGGGCCACGGCCATGAGCTGGGCCAGGGCCGAGTGCCAGTACGGCGGCCCCTGGCAGGCCGCCAGCGCGGCGTCGACCTTGCCCGCCTTGCACGAGTCGGCCACCTGGCGGATCAACGGCCCGGCCCCGGCGCCGACCGACTTCCGCCCCAGGGCCCGATACAAGAGGATCGCGTTGTACACGCCCCAGACGGCCAGCAACGCCAGCGCCCCGTAGATGACGTAACCGAAGGCGTCGATGATCTCGGTGATCTTCATGGGGTCTTCCGACGCGACGCGACGAGGGGCCGGCCCGGAAATCGGGCCGATCGGGCCCGGCGCCCCGGCCGGGCCATCCCGCGGGGCGGATCTCCATTGTGGCGGCCCGGGGCCGCGTCCCGCAAGGGCCACCGGCCAACGGCTTGCCAGGTAAGCCCCGGCGCGGGACAATGCCGCTCGTTGGGTTGATTTGCCGTCCCGCAGGGCCCCGCCCATGCCGCGCACCGTGTTGATCGTCGATGACGAGCGCGACGTGAACGATATCCTCGCCAGCCTGGTTCGCGCCCGCGACTTCGAGGCGATCCAGCGCTACGAGGGCGCCACCGTCATGGACGACGTCCGCGGCCTCAAGCCCGACCTCGTCCTGCTCGACCTGATGCTCCCCGACCGCGACGGCTTCGAGATCTGCGAGCAGCTCAAGCGGACCCGCGAGACCAACCTGATCCCCGTGGTCATGGTCACCTCGCTGAACGACCCCCACAACCACCTTTCCGGCGTCCGGGTCGGGGCCAACGGCTACCTCACCAAGCCGTTCACCCCCCAGCAGCTCTTCGACGCCATCGACGCCGCCCTCGCCTGGCGCGACGCCCACGCCAGCAACGGCACCACCGGCGAGATCAACTTCGACGTCCGGAGCGAGCTGTCCTACCTCCAGCAGACCAACGACATGCTCGCCGACCTGTACCACCACTCCCCCCTGACCGATCGCCAGGTCAAGGACCTCAAGCAGGTCGTCATGGAGATGGGCGGCAACGCCATCGAGTGGGGCCACCGCAAGAACGCCGACCTGACCGTCCGGATCACCTACCGGATCGACCACGAAAAAGTCACCCTGATCATCCGCGACCAGGGGCCCGGCTTCAACCCCGGCCAGGTCCCCCACGCCGCCTCCGACGAAGACCCGATCGGCCACCTCGACCTCCGCAACGAACTCGGCATCCGCGAGGGCGGCTTCGGCATCATGCTCGCCAAGGGGCTCGTCGACGACTTCCGCTACAACGACCGCGGCAACGAGGTCACCCTCATCAAGCGGTTCCAGCGATGAACCTCGATCGGTTCAAGGAGTCGCCACCTTCTTCGACCGGGTCGATCCACCTCCCTTCCCGACCGCCGCGCCCTCCTCGTCGATCGCCCGGACGAAGCCAATCAGGTCGTCGCCGACCCATCCCGGCCGCTCCATCGCCAGCTTGGTCAGGGCGAACCGTTCGGACCGGAGGGCGTCGGGGTTCTTGATCGCCAGGTACCAGTTCAGCCCGACGAAGTTCGCCACCACGATCACCACCGCCGCCGAGAGCACCCCCAGGCTCCACGACGGCAACTTGATCTCATGCCCCGCCAAGATACCCCCGACCAGGATCGCCAACGCCCAGAGCATCTGCCCCAGCGCCGACGACCGCCCCCCGCGCGAGCCCGATTGCCGGAGCAGCGACCAGAGCAGGTCCGACGCCATGAGAGCCACGTACCCCGCCTTCGGTACACCGGCCCCGCCCCCGCCCGATTCATTCCGACGAAGATGGCGACGCCCCGGTAAAGCCAGAGTAGGCCATTTAGTGTACAAAAGTCCATAGGCAGGTTTTTTTCGACGGACGGATCGCCGTCGGAGGGGCTTGACCGGCCCGAATCTCAGGCGTCGCGGAACAGGGCGCGATAACCGGCCTGTTCGAAGTGATGGTCGCCGGTCAAGGCTTCGGAAAGGCTAAATTCCCTCATCACCTCGAAGCTGATGCAGTCGGTGAGCGACCACGCCTTGTCCGCCCGGGCACCATATAGGGCCATCCCTCGGGCGTACCAATCTTCATTGGCGGGGATGATTCGCGTCTTGGCCCGGTTGGCGAGATTCGCCAGGAAGTGATGGACATGGCGACGACGGGCGGGGGAGTGCAAGGCATCGGCGACCTCGACGATCACCCAAACGGTCGTGACGATCTCTCGCTTGAGGGTGGCGCTAATTCTGAGCGCCTCGGCATGGGCCCGATCCGATGGGTTCAACAAGGCGATGTAGTAGAACGCATCGGCAAACAGGCCGATCATCGCCGGGGAGCCCCGTGGGCGTAGTGGTCGTGATTCCTCGCCATGTCGTCCGGAAGAGGTTCGTCGATAGCTTCGGCCTCTGCCGCCATCGCGAGCAGCCAGGCCCTCGCTTGGGCCATGACATCTTCACCTTCCTCCGGCTCCGCCGGCGTTATGGCTACCGCGCGGACGGTGACCATAACCTCACCACAAGGAATCGACACTCCAGCCGGAGGACGGATGACCCCATCGTCGTCGACGAACACCTGAAAGTGAACTTCTTCCATCTCACCACCTCGTCAACCGGCCTCCCGTGGGAGTAACGGTCAGGGTTTAGAGCAAGATCGGTCGTGCAACGAGGGTTGATCCATCCAGCTTCCAATCGAAGCCATATTGGGTCAATCGCTCGAGATTTGCTTGATCAACTCGGCGGCGGCGAGCATCCCGGGCGCCGTCAATTTCCATCCCTGTTCCTTATTGCCGGAAAGCTTGTTTCCCATACCGTCGAGATTCTCGACATGGTGTTTTGGATCGTAGCAACCGAAGACGTTGCACCTTGCACGTGTCGCCTTATCGTCAAAAAATGACTCGCCAGTCTCCAAAAACGCTCGAACTCCCATGAACAGGTAGATGGCGATGACTTGATCCTTGGCTGAGTTGCCAGGCGCGTTGCCGACGATGATCTCCCAGCCATCTTTCCCGTGATCGAAAATCTGGTCGAGTTGCGACTTCGAGATTCCGTTCTGCTTGATCCAACGGATAACTGAGGGTGGTCGCGAACTCTCGATCACTCGGTCATTCCTGGAACCCTCCTCACCTTGATTGGCGTCGGACCGCTTCAGTCGCTCGGCAATATATCGCTCAGCAAGAGACCCGAATTGCTCAGAGACCCACTCCTGGGGGCCGCGAGCGTGCAACTCAACTTCGCCAATCTTTAGAGTCAACTCCGCGTCGGCCATGAGACCCTCCCGTGTCGCTGGTTGCTCGACGATCTGCCTGGCCAAGAATATAGACGTGCCAGAAGTTCACGTCTAGCCAAAAGGTCACACTGGCTAAATTTTTTGATAAGACAATCCGCTTGACGTCTCACCATGAGCGAGGTTTTCCGTGGGCATAGTGGTCGTGATTTTTGGCCATGTCCGGCGGCAATCCAGGAGCGAGTCGCTCGGCCTCCGTCGCCAAGTCCAAGAGCAAGGCTTTCAACGATTCGATCTCTCCCTCCTCCGAGGTTGACGAAGGGGCCGCCGCTCGAGCTGTATCCTTGCTGTCGGGTAATGAGTTTTCCTCGGAGATTCGGACCTCGTTAATGGCTCCTCCCGTGGGGGAGACGATCGGCCAGGGGCGGAGTCGCCCCTGACCTTCGGGGATTCCCCTGCTCACTTTTTCTTGGGCCAGATCGTCGCGCCGTAGACGGCGTCCTTGCCGAGTTGTTGCTCGATCCGGAGGAGTTGATTGTACTTGGCGATCCGGTCGGAGCGGGAGGCGGAGCCGGTCTTGATCTGGCCGGCGTTGGTGGCGACGGCGATGTCGGCGATGGTGGCGTCTTCGGTCTCGCCGGATCGGTGGCTGATGATGGCGGTGTAGCGGTTCCGCTGGGCCATCTGGACGGCGTCGAGGGTCTCGGTCAGGGTGCCGATCTGGTTGACCTTGACCAGGATGCTGTTGGCGATCCGGTCGTCGATCCCCCGCTTGAGCCGCACGGTGTTGGTGACGAACAGGTCGTCGCCGACGAGCTGGACGGTGTCGCCGACGGCCTCGGTCAGGAGCTTCCAGCCGGCCCAGTCGTCCTCGGAGCAGCCGTCCTCGATCGAGACGATCGGGAATTGCCGGGCCCAGGAGGCGAGGAACTCGACCATCTGCTCGGGGGTCTTCCGGGGCTGCTTGTCGTTCTCGAGGGTGTAGACGCCGTCCTTGAAGAACTCGGTGGAGGCGACGTCGAGGGCCAGCGACACGTCGGTGCCGGCCTTGTAGCCGGCCTTGTCGATGGCGGCGAGGATGACCTCGATGGCCTCCTCGTTGCTCTTGAGGTCGGGGGCGAAGCCCCCCTCGTCGCCGACGGCCGTGTTGTAGCCCTTGCCCTTGAGCACGGCCTTGAGGTTGTGGAACACCTCGGCGCCGCAGCGGAGGGCGTCGGCGAAGGTCTTCGCCCCGAGGGGGACGATCATGAACTCCTGGACGTCCACGTTGTTGTCGGCGTGGGCGCCGCCGTTGAGGATGTTCATCAACGGGACGGGCAGGACCCGGGCGTTGACGCCGCCGAGGTAGCGGTAGAGCGGCAGGCCCGAGGCGATCGCGGCGGCCTTGGCGGCGGCCAGGCTGACGCCGAGGATCGCGTTGGCGCCGTATTTTCCCTTGTTCTCCGAGCCGTCGGCGGCGATCAGGGCGGCGTCGAGCGCGGCCTGGTCGGCGGCGTCGAGGCCGACGGCGGCCTGGGCGAGCGGGCCGTTGACGTTGGCCACGGCCTGGGTCACCCCTTTGCCGAGGTAGCGCTTCTTGTCGCCGTCGCGAAGCTCGACGGCCTCGTGCGCGCCGGTGCTGGCGCCCGAGGGGACGGCGGCCCGGCCGAGGGTGCCGTCGGCCAGGAAGACGTCGACCTCGACGGTCGGGTTGCCGCGGCTGTCCAGGATCTCGCGACCGAGGACGGAGGCGATGGGGGCGTGGGGCGTGCTCATCGGTGTTGGCGTCCAAACTCCTTCGGGGTCGCGCGCTCCGGCCCCGGCGCCAGGCCCGGCCGTCGCCCGGATCGGGCGGGCGCGATGGACGCAACCCTACTCAGAGGATGGGGTCTCGGTCAAGCTGGGCTCGACCTCCGCCCGGGGGAGGCAGACGCGCGGCGGTCCCGCCCCTTTCCACTTTTCCGGGAAGGGATCAGGCGGTTGCGGTCGTCTCGTCGCCGGGAGGGGACGGAGACCGCCGCGCGGTGCGACCTCAACGGTGCCCGTTCTTGGTGAGCATCCCCGAATCCTTCGGGAAAGGCGCGGGGGTGATGGCCCTTCGGCCGGGCCGCCACCCTCACGCCCTTCGACCCTCGCCCTCGGTCGCGAGGTCGTCGCCGACCCCTCGTCCGGCCCGTCATCGAGGCCGTTTCCCCCGGCCTTTACGTTATCGGCGCGGAGTCGGATGGGCTTGATCCCCGGGGGAATTCAACTTTTCGGGGGCCCTCGCGTCGCGAAAAAGGGGCACGACGTACTTCCGGAGAAAGGCCGGACTATCCGGCCCGACGTGACCACCGAGGTAGCCGGTGGTCGCCATCTCGGGATGCCAGCGGACCTGGCGGAGCCGGTCGTAGCCGGCCCGCCCTTCGGCGTCGAGGCCCGGGGGCCGGCGGAATCCCACCATCCCCGCGCTCACCGAGCGGACCCGGTCGATCGTCCCGAAGAGGCGGGTCCCGGCGCCGAGGACGACCACGTCGAGCGGCGACCAGAACACGACCAGCTCGCCGCGGACCGCCCGGAGCGCCGGGGCCAAGTCGTACCCCGGCGACAGCGCGGGGGCCAGCAGGACGGCCGACTCGATCATCCCCCCGGGCAGCCGCTCCAACGCCCCGACCACGATCCCGGTGCCGCCCGACTTGCCGACGAGATAGACCGGCGCCGCCGGGTGGCGGTCGGACCAGGCGAGCACCCCGTCGGCGACCGCGGCGGCCCCGGCCCGATGATTGCCGACGTTCGTGAGATCCGCATGCCACCGGCCCAGCCCGAGCCCCCAAGGGACCGCCCGGACCAGGAGGGTCCCCCCCCCGGCCCCGGTCACGGACTGGAGGGCGTGGCTGCACAGCCCAACCCCGCCGACGCCGTCGGCCACCAGGACCAGGGCCGAGGCCTCGCCCTCGGGCAGCTCGGCGAGCGTCCCGTACCGGGCCCGATACATCAGCGCGAGCAATTTCGAGTAGATCATGGGCCCCATGATAAGTCGCGCGGAGTCAGGCCCTCAATACGGCTGGACCGTCTTCAACCCGGAGATGACCGCGTAGTGCTTGACATTGTAGGTCGCCAGAGGCTCGCCCAGGCCCACGGCGGTCTGACCGATCAAAGCATCGATCAGGCCTAGGTTGTGACTCAGCCGGTATGCCGCGAAATCCCGGAAGGCCCGCTGGCAATCGGCCTGCGTCGGCCAGTACAGGGCAAACCCGAGAAGCTGGACCTCCAGACGCCGTTGTTCGGCCAGATTCTTGCAACCCTGGAGCAACTCCATCGCCACCAAGCCGGGCAGGCCGAGCGGGAAGGTGCCCGATCTGGTCAGCCAGGCCACGGCGGGCGGAAACCTCCTCAGGACATCAACCATGATGTCAGTGTCCAGCAGCATCGGCCACCCCTCGGCGGGTCTCGGCCTGCCGGCGCATCTGCCGGGCGAACTCCTGATGATCGCCCAGGTCGTCCCGGTCGTCCCACAACCCGACCAGCCCCGATCGGAGCAGATCCTCCCCGGTCTGGATCATCGGACCGGCATGGCTCAATGCGTCGAGGTAATGGAGCACCTCGCCCCAGCGGTCCTCGGGAATTCGTCGGAGAGATTCCAGGATCGTTTGTTCATTGACTATTGGCGGCATGATGATGCTCCCAATCCGGATCGAGATGCCCGGCTTCGCCCCCGCGGCTCGCGTTGATTTTAACAGGATACGTCCCACGTCCGGTACTCTCTCGCCCCTGGCCTTCGGTCGGTCTGCCTCGCCCGCCGAAAGCGAGACTCTTCATGACTTCTCCGCCCGGGCGACGGGCTCGGACTCGGTGTCGTGCCACTTCATGGCGCGGGCGTGGCGCATCGGGGCGATCCTCAGGAGGATCTCGCCGTCCTGGAAGAGGCGGACGGCGCCGGTGGACTGGCTCACGACGACGGCCAGGGCCTTGGTGGCCTTGGTGATGGCGGCGGCGGCCCAGTGGCGGGTCCCCAGGCCTTTGGGGAGCGTGAGGCCGGCGTTGGGGGCGTCGACGATCCGGCAAGCGGCCTCGACGGTCCCGTCGCGGCCGACGACGAAGGCGCCGTCCATCTGGGCGATCTCCTTGATCGCCTCGCGGACCTTGCCGTCGCGGACGTTCCGCTCCTTGCGGCGGTAGCCCTTGAACGGGTCGAAGCCGAGGGCGCGGGTCCTGGCCAGGACGTTCCGCGAGTCGCCGACGACGATCAGGCTGCCGACGGCCTTGCCCTCGCGGCCTTCGCGGCCGATCTCGACGGCGACGTCGACGACGGCCTTGAGCGTCTCCAGCGGCACCGAGGTTTCCAGGGCCCGGAGGTCGCGCGACGAGAGCCGTTCGAGGTGCTCGCCGAGCCGGACCACCGTGATCGAGTCGAGCGTCTCGGCCTCGAACCCGGAATAGGCCACGACGACCCGGGCCCCGGCCTTGAGCTGGTCGTTGGCCACCGCTTCGAGCAAGGCCAGCGTGATCCGCTCGGAGATCGACGCCTCCGACGGCTCGACGACCACGGCGACCAGGCCGGCCTCGCGGACCGCCCGCTCCTGGCGGTCCGACTCGACGGCCACCAGGGCCGGCACCCCCACGGCCAGGGCGCGGACCGCGTCCCAGTCCATCGCCCCTTCGGGCATCAGGAGCAACCCCGACGCCCCCGAGCGGGCGACCGCGTCGCGGGCCAGTTCCAGGAGGCTCAAGGTCGCCTTGGTCAGGACGGTCGACGTCAACGGAGGCCCGCCCCTCAACCCCCGTCCCGAAGGCATCGACCGGAGGCGAGCCCGGGTCCCGGCGCGAGGATCGACCGCCGTCAAACCCGTTCGAGGGGGCCAACAGGCTAACAGGTCCCCCGCCCCCTCGCCAGCCCCGCCCCGCCAGATTTCCCCGGCCCCGATCCGCGATGCTCCCCGGCGCCCTCGCGGACCCCGCCAAGCCGTCCCGCCCCCCGGAGGCGGGTCGAATCCCAAAAAATGGGTTCGTTCCGTCGCGACCTTGCCCCCCCGATAATGGGTTCGTTCCGTCGCGAACGCCCGCCGCGAAGAATGGCTTCGTTTCGTCGCCGGCACGCGCCCGACAAAATGGCTTCGTTTCGTCGCGGACCATCTCGGCCTCGATCCCGCCTCCCCCATCACCCCAGGGCGATTGCACCGTAACCTATGCCCCGAATAGCACTTGCCGCAGATAGTCGATGTTCCATGCGGCGACAAGCCGTTTGTTCTTGATGCCCACCTTCTTGCTCGCCTCGTTCTTCAACAGGC
>JAABUQ010011111.1_pt1 | contig 11606 bp, 11 predicted proteins | sample 5560001 | NCBI WGS metagenome assembly JAABUQ01 (sample SAMN10711888, study PRJNA513371) | rock metagenome | isolation source: Antarctica rocks | place: Antarctica: Victoria Land, Finger Mt nord | collected 2015-12-18
CGACGGAACAAATTGTTCCGTCGTTGGTACGCGCTCAGGCAGCCGTAGAAACGTCCAAGCAATGCCTCTGGAACATAACTAAGACGGGCGTAATTTATGGCAGTGCGGCGTGCTGCTGTTCAGGGCCTTCAATGCGGGCGACTGTGGACAGGAGGCCGTCGGGCAGGCCCTGCCAGTAGCGATACAGGTGGACAATGCTGACCAGGGCAAGCGCGGTCACTGGGGCGGCAAAGAGAACGCCGACAATGCCGTCTATTTCCAGCCCGGCGAACAGCACAAACAGCACCAGGACGGTGTGCAGGCCCAGGGCCGACCCGACCAGTTTCGGATACAAGATTTTGGAGCCACCTTCGTTGATGGCGATAAATAGTGCGATGACCAATCCCGCCGACACGCCGGGGTGAAAATGCGTTGGCCCGACAAGGGCGGCGATAATCGCGGGCACGGCCCCTAGATACGGGCCGAACACGGGGATCAAGGAAGCGACAATAACAACCAGACCGATAACAAGCCAGATGTGAATGCCGATTGCGAGGCAGCCCACGGCGGCGGCGGCCCCGATCAAGACGGCGATAATCAATTGGCCGCGCACAAAGCCGCCTAAGATTCGGTTCACGTCGGTCTGCCAGAGTTCGGTGCGAGAGCGCAGATCGGGGGGCAGCAGGGCATTGAACTTCTGGCGCATTTCCGCGCTGAACAGGAGAAAGTACAGGGCGATGAGCAAAACAATTAAAGACTCGCCGAGGTCGGTGACCAGGTGGCGCAGGGCGGGCACAGCCTGCTTTCCGGCATTGGCGGCGATGGCTTTGATGTCGGGCGGAGGGTTTTGCAGGGTGTCGGTGAGGCTGAAGTGGATGTGGCGCGCGGCAAGCCGGGCATCAAGGACACCGGCCAGAGTCAATGCGCGGGCATGGTACTGCGGGTAATCGCGGCTGAACGAGGTGATTTGATGCACCAGATCATCACTCAGCAGCCAGATGCCTGCGCCCAAAATCACGACCAGGCTGACAAAGACAACCGAGACGCTGGTTTTGCGTCCGAAGCGGCTGCCGCGTATCTTTTCCACCAGGGGGTCAAGGGCATAGGCCACGAGGCCGCCCAGGGCGAACAGCAGCAGCGTGTGATGAATCACCATGCCGAGCCGGATGCCAACGCCCACAAAGGCGATCAGCAGCAGCACAGTGGCGAGAATAACGAGAAGGCGTGTCCATTTTTCCATGCACGCCTTTTACCCGAAATGGGCGCGAAGTAGCAAGGCTATCCGGTCCACATCTTGTTTCATTTGGGACATCAGGGCATCCAGGGACGCGAAACGGGCTTCATCGCGCACTTTGACGACGAACTCCAGGGCCAGCGCTTGGCCGTAGAGGTCTTCGGCAAAGCCGTCCATCAGGAACGCTTCAATTTTGCGCGCATTGTCCGTGTCCGTGGTCGGGTTGACGCCAACGCTGACGGCGGCGGGGACAACACGGCCATCGGCAAGGTGCGCGCGCGCGGCATACACGCCGTGGCCGGGCAGCGCCTGATGGGCGAGCAGAGGCTGAAGATTGGCGGTCGGGTAGCCCAATGTCCGGCCCAGCTTTTTGCCGTGCACGACATTCCCCTGCACGAGGAACGGATGCCCCAACAAGTCGGCGGCGTCGGGAATGCGCCCGTCGGCAACAAAAGCGCGAACCTGCGTGCTGCTGACCCGCGCGCCATTGCGCAAAAGCGGCGGCACGACGGTGACCGCAAAACCCTGCCGCGCGCCCGCGCCGAGCAGGGTGGTCACAGTCCCCGCGCGCCCTTTGCCATAGCAGAAGTCGGCCCCGACTAAAATGTGCTTTGCGCCCAACAGTCCTTCCAGCACATCGGAAACAAAGGCTTCGGGGGACAAGGCGGCAAACGCGGGCGTGAACCGCGCGACAGCCATTAGCGCGATGCCGCCGCCCAAAGCGTCCATCCACTGGGCGCGCTGGGCGAGTGTGCCGATGTTGAGGGGGGCATGGTCAGGGGCGAAAAGGGCAGAGGGGTGAATATCAAACGTCAGCGCGACAGGAGTCAGGCCCAGCGACCGGGCCTCGCGTGCGGTCTGCTGCAAAATCTCCTGATGCCCCCGGTGGACGCCATCAAACACGCCGATGGCGACGGCGGTTTGCGTAAGCGGAGCGGGGAGGTTTTCCAGGCCGTGAATGGTTTGCAGCATGGCAGGCTCGGCATTGAGGAAGCGCGGGAAGGCCGTTTGGAAACTCTATACCCGCTTTAGTCGGGCGGGAACACCTTGAATGGGTGCAGCGCGCCCTGGCCGGCCCGCGCAAGCGCAAGGAGTTGGCCTTGAGTATCCAGCACTTTGACAAGTAAACCGTCACCAAAGGGGGCTATAATCGCGCGCCCATGCAGAATGTCGTCGCGCGCCTCGCCATCGGCAAGGTGCGCAGGCAGATTGCTGAGAGCGTCGGCGGGGGAAACTAAGTGGGCAGGCAAAGCGCCCGGCGTGAGCATGTCTAAAACAACGGCATCGGCAAGGGCAAAGCGCCCCACCCGCGTGCGCTGCAAGGCGGCCATGTGCCCGCCCACGCCCAGCGCATCGCCAATGTCGGCGCAGAGCGTCCGAATGTACGTGCCTTTGCCGCACGCCACGTCCAGTGTTGCGAAAGAGCGCGCGCCCGGCGTCCAGTCCAGCAAATCAATGCTGTCAATCCGCACGGGCCGGGCTTCGCGCTCCACCGTAATCCCTTGCCGGGCCAGCGCATACAAGCGCTGCCCTTGATGGTGCACCGCGCTGACCATCGGCGGCGTCTGCGAAACAGCGCCCACAAAGCGCGGCAGGATGGCCTGCAAGTCGGCCAGGGTGATGTGAGAAGCATCGGCTTCGGCCAGGACGTCCCCGCTCGCGTCTTCCGTAGTGGTTGTCGCGCCCAGAGCTAAAGCCGCCCGGTAGTCCTTGCCTTCGTCGGCCAAATAGTCGCTCAGCCGGGTCGCCGCGCCCAGGCAGACCAAAAGGACGCCGGTCGCATCGGGGTCCAGTGTTCCGGCATGCCCCACCCGCTTCTGATGAGCGAGCCGCCGCACCTTCCCCACCACGTCATGGGAGGTCATGCCCGCAGGCTTATGCACATTGAGAACGCCACTGATCATTGGGAAATTATTGGGGAGGCAGGGCGAGCCGAACGGCATCCACCACGACGCGCTCGGCTTCGGCCAGCGGCAGAGAAAGCGTGCAGCCTGCGGCCAGCGCGTGCCCGCCGCCGCCGAACTGCTGCGCGACCAGGGCGACATCAATACCCGGACGCGAGCGCAGCGAAATGCGGATGGACGGCGGCCCATTCTGGGTCGGCATCTCGCGGAACAAAATGCCCACATCCGCCCCGCGCACGCCCCGGACAGGGCCGACAATGCCTTCGGTGTCTTCATCCGTGGCCTGCACAGCGAGAAAGTCCTGGGCCGTGATGTGCGCCCAGACAATGCGCCGGTCGTCCGCTGCCGACAGCGAAGACAGCGCATGGCCTAAAAGGCGCGTCGCGGCGAATGTCTTGTTCTCAAAGACGTGCTCGGAAATGTCGGCTGGGCGCGCGCCGGCTTCTACCAGATGAGCGGCGACACGCAGGGTTTGCGGGGAAACATTCTGGTAGCGGAACGAGCCGGTGTCGGTCGTCACGCCGGTAAACAGGCAGGTCGCGATTTGCGGCGTCAGGGGCAGTGCCATGCTTTGCAGCAGCGCGTAAACAATCTCGGACGTGGAGGCCGACTGCGTGTCCAGCACCCGAATGTCGCCAAACGCCCCCGCCACGGCATGATGGTCAATGTCAACCACAAGGTCGGCGCGGGCGATCATCGGCATGATGCGGTCACCCACCCGCGCCAGGTCGCCGCTGTCCAGCACCAGGGCAAGGTCAAAGCGCGCGCACTCAGTGGACGATTGGATGAGGTGGAGTTGGGGCAGGAATTGGTAAATCGCGGGCACGCCGTCCTGAGACAGCAGCGTCAGGTCTTTGCCTAAAGGAGCAAGAGCGAGCGCGAGGCCCAGCATGGAGCCAAGGGCGTCACCGTCCGGGCTGACATGGCAGGCCATGACAACACTTTGCGCACGATGGATGGCATGGGCAGCTTGGGGGAGAGTTTCGGAAAGCGGGGGCGTTGCAGCCAAAGACACGGACATTATTGGGCGTCCTCAGTGTCCCCTGTTTCTTCCGGCGGCTTGGGGCGGGCTTCGTCTTCCTGCTTGACACGCTGCAGCAGCTCAAACATCTGGTTGCCGCGCTCTATGGCATCGTCATACTTGAACGACAGATCAGGGACATTGATAAACACGCGGCGCCGCTTGAGCTCCTCGCGCAGCACGTAAGACGCCCCACGCAGGGCTTTCAGCTCTTCCTGTTGCGCCTGTGCATCGCCCAAAACGCTGACATAGACCGTCGCGTGCTTGAGGTCCTGTGTAACTTCCACTTCCGTAATGGACAGCAGGCCATTGCGAAAGCGCGGGTCGCGCATCTCGCGCCGGATCACGTCCGAGAGTTCAACGCGCAGGCTCTCCTGCAGACGCTGCTTGCGTGTGCCGGGCATAGTTTATTCCTTTGGTGTACGCGCGAAAAGCGGCTACAAAAGCTCGATCTCACACGCCCCCACGTCAATGCGCGGGTCGGCTTCCAGGTGATCAATGACTTTATCCAGCACCTGGTTCGCGAACGCATTGTTGTTAGCGACAACAGCGATACCGATAGTCGCCCGCCGCCACAGGTCGTTGTCGCCGACTTCGGCAGCGGAGACGTTGAACGCATTGCGCAAATGCGCCAAGACACTTTTCAGCACTTGGCGCTTGTCCTTGAGCGACTGCGCCTCGCCGATCCCCAGTTCCGCCGTCAGCACGCCGATGGTCATAGCAGTTGGCCCGAAACTAAGTCCGGGCCGATGAGAGGTTAAAGACTGCGCTCCACGCGGCGCATCTCAAAGCACTCAATCTTGTCGCCTTCTTCCGGGTCAAGGCCGGGGATGAGGATGCCGCATTCGTAGCCGGTCGCCACTTCGCGCGCATCGTCTTTTTCGCGGCGCAATGTCCCAATCTTGCCTTCTAGGATCATGCGGCCTCCGCGATGCACACGCACATTGGCGCCGCGCACAATCCTGCCATCCTGCACATAGCTGCCCGCGATTGACCCACCGGCTTTGGGCAGTTTGAAGACGGCCCGCACTTCGGCCGTGCCCAGGGCGGCTTCTTCGTAGATTGGGTCTAGCAAGCCTGCCATGGCTTTCTTCACATCATCAATCAGGTCATAGATGACTTTGTACTCGCGGATTTCTACATGCTCGGCTTCGGCCATGCGCACCGCCGATGGCTCGGCCCGGCTGTTGAACCCAACAATTAATGCATCGGAGGCGGCAGCCAGCTGAATGTCCGCATCGCCGACCGACCCGACACCTGAAGTGATAAACTTAACGCGTACTTCGGGGTGCTGGATTTTCTCCAGCGACTGCCGAATAGCTTCCACAGACCCCTGTACGTCGCCGCGAATGATAAGATTGAGTTCTTTGGCCTCGCCCTCTTTGATCTGCTGCTGCAGGTCTTCCAAAGTAACCGGGCGGCGGGTCGTCAAACGCTCGTCGCGCACATCGGCACGCCGCTCTTCAGCGATCTGGCGGGCCGCTTTCTCGTTCTTGACCACCTCCAGGCGGTCACCGGCCATGGGAACCGTGTTCAGGCCCAGGATGACGACGGGCGTGGCGGGCGCGGCGGCTTGTACGCGCTTGCCTAGGTCATCGGTCATAGCTTTGATGCGGCCAAAGCTAGAGCCTGCCACAATAGCATCACCCATCTTCACCGTGCCCTGATCAACTAGAATGGTGGTGACGACGCCACGCCCCCGGTCGAGTTCGGCTTCAATGACGGTTGCCGTGGCGGGCGCGGTGGGATCTGCTTTCGGCTCCACTTCGGCATCGGACACAAGGACAATGGTCGCCAGCAAGTCGTCAATGCCCAGGTTCTCTTTGGCCGACACTTCTACGGTCTGGACGGTGCCGCCGTAGGCTTCGGGCATGACATCGTACTGCGTCAGTTGTGTCAAGACGCGCGTGGGGTCCGCGCCTTCTTTGTCGATCTTATTGAGGGCGACGATCATCGGCACGCCTGCCGAGCGTATCTGGTTGAGGGCTTCAATCGTCTGCGGCATGACGCCGTCATCGGCGGCAACCACCAAGATGGCGATGTCAGTGGCCTGCGCCCCACGGGCACGCATGGCGGTGAATGCCTCATGGCCGGGCGTGTCCAGGAAAGTAATCTTGCGCTTCTGGCCGCCTTCTTCCACTTCTACCTGATAGGCTCCGATGTGCTGGGTGATGCCACCAAACTCGCCGTCCACGACCCGCGCGTTGCGGATGACATCCAGCAGCGAGGTTTTGCCGTGGTCGACATGGCCCATGATAGTTACAACGGGCGGGCGGGAAACCGGCCCGGCAGGCTTCTGGCGGGGCTTGGCGGCGACCACAGCAACCTTGGGGGCGACAGGCACGGCGGGGGCTTCAGGGGCAGCAGGCATGCCTGCTGTTGGGGCAGCGGGCTTGGGCGCGCCCGCGGCAACGATGTTGATCGTCACCTTGTAGCTTTTGGCAAGCCGTAACGTCACTTCCGGGCTGAGCTTCTGGTTCAGCGACGCCAAGACGCCTAGGCCCATCAGCTTCTTCTGAATGTCCGGCGCGGGGATGCCGATTAGCGTGGCAAAATCTTTCAGGGAGACGACGTCCGGCACTTCCACTATGCGGGCAGGGTCGGCAGGCGGCAGGACAGACGGAGGCATAGGGCTTGCGCTTGTTATAGGGGGAGACGCGCCGTTTGTAGAAGCAGATTTTACCGCACCATTGCCATTGGAAACGGCGGCAAGACGCGCAGCACCGTTCACAGCAGTGGCAAGAGGCGCGGCGGCTGCCTGAGCAGGGGCAAAGCGCTGCCGAACAGCACCGGCAACGTCGTCACTGACCGCACTGCTCGGCGTTTTGGCCGCTTCGCCCAGCGCCTTCAGCGCGTCTAGGACATCATTGTTGGAAACTTGCAGTTCTTTGGCTAAATCGTAGATACGCACACCAGACATAAAATCCAATCACCTTTTCTTTTGGGTCAATTCATAGCGCGGCTGCTCCTGATGACAACTCCGTAGGGGGCGCGGCAGCACAATGCGCCATGAGTGCGTCCGCCAATTCCGGCGGCGCGGCCAGGACATTCAGCGCCCGCTCAAATCGTTTCTGCTTGATCGCTTTTTCAATGCACTCTTGCGAGGCGCACACATAAGCTCCGCGCCCATTGGCGCGAAACGTCGAGTCTGCGGCCAGTCCGCCGCCCTCTTTTTCAGGGCGGCGCACAACACGCAGCAATGTCTTCTTGGCCGAAGTTTGGCGGCACACGACGCACATGCGGATAGGAGTGTGGTACGGCTTCATACTCTTAACCTTGCCAGGCGCACGAACGTTCCCCGCGTTTTGCTCGCGTCGCGGGCCTTAGTCTTCTTCGTCGTCTAGGGCGGACAGCATGTCCGCCGTAATCAAGACTTCGTCGCCGTAGGAGACCGCTTTGCCTGAGTCGTCGGTGGGCATCACTGCCGCGCCGTCTTCTTCCGCGGCCTCGCGGGCGCTGCCTAATGCTTCTTCGCGCTCTTCGGCTTCCACTTCCTGAGCGGCCCGCGTGAACGCTTCTTTGGCTTCCTGCGACTCCGACCGAATATCAATGCGCCACCCGGTCAGGCGGGCGGCCAGGCGCACGTTCTGCCCAGACCGTCCGATTGCCAGCGACAGCATTGCATCCGGCACCAAAACCAGGCACGACTGCTTGTCTTCGTTCGCAAACACCTTGACGCTCTTGGCAGGCGACAGGCTTTCCGCGACAAACTGCTGGATATTGGAACTCCAGCGCACGATGTCTATCTTTTCGTCGTACAGCTCAGACACGACCGCCTGCACGCGCGATCCTCGGTGCCCGACACACGCGCCCACGGGGTCAATCTTCTCGTCTTCAGTGGCGACAGCGATCTTGGAGCGCGCGCCCGGCTCGCGGGCTACGCTTTTAATGCTGACCGAGCCATCGGCGATTTCCGGCACTTCCAGCTCAAACAAGCGGCGAATGAGGCTTGGGTGCGAGCGCGAAACAATCACCTGCGGGCCGCGCGTAGATTTGCGGACTTCCAGCAAGTATACCTTAATCCGGTCGTTAAACCGGTACGGCTCACCCGGCACCTGCTCCTGGCGCGGCAGCAGGGCTTCCAGCTTGCCGATGTTGATATAGACATTGCCCATCTCCAGGCGCTGCACAATGCCGGTTTCAATCGTACCTAGCTTGGCGTTGTACTCGTCAAAGACCTTTTCGCGCTCGGTTTCGCGGAACTCCTGCATCATCATCTGACGCATGTTCTGCGCGGCAATGCGCCCAAACGTTTCCGGCGACAGCTCGACGGGCACGGTCTCGCCCACCTGCGCATTGGGGTTGATCCGCCGCGCCCCGGCCAGGCTCATTTCGGCATGGTCGTCCAGCACATCTTCCGCGACGATCTTGTCGCAAAAGAACTTCGGCGTAGGCTTGGAGGCGTCAATGTGGATGGCGACATCCTGGTCCAGCCCATACAGCTTCTTGTACGATTTGCCCATTGCCACTTCCAATGTCTTGAGCAGGGTTGCGGTGGGGATTTCTTTTTCTTTTTCAATCTGCCGCAGGGCTTCTATAAAATCGCCTGTCATATATTTTCTTCGCTCCCAGCCGCCCTGCCGGGCACCTTCGGCCCGGTGGCGCACTCCTAAAACATGAAGAAAAGAGCGGGCGCGTGCCCGCTCTTTTCAGAAGGTTGGTTCCTGAAACTCTGGTGTTATTATAGCACAACTCGGCAGGCGTTTGCAATCTGTGCCCCGCGTTGCTAGAGTTATGCAAATAGGTCGTAATGGGTGTGCCGAACAGACAAGGCCAAATCATTAGTCCTGCGATGGGTCTGCAGTGCGGACTTCGGCGGCCTGACGGAGCGCGAGCCATGTTTCTTTGAGAGGCTGTCCAACGGCACTGTCGGGCTGGGCAAGCAACAGGGTCTGGTAAGCCTCTAGAAATGCGGCGCGGCGGCGATGGAACAGATGCAAAAAGTGGCGCAGAAAGGTGATGCAGTCTAAAACGGCAATTTCTATGCCGCCTGTCTGCACATACAGACTGTTTGCGTATTCACGCACATCACGCTCTATGGGTTCGGTGGTGATGAAAACGTAGTTCTGGACGCTGGCGCGACCTAAAATCTTGTTCAGGGCAATATCTATGTCACCTTGCGTCACCCGTCGCGCCTTCGTCTCGTAGCCGGTCACAATGCTGTCGTCACCCGTCAGCGTCACCTCCACATCTCCCACTGACCCAGTCTGCCGGTCGGCAGCGTTGTGGCTTTGCAGGGGCAAAGCGCGTTCGCCAAGCAATGCGCCGCCCGCCTTGTAGGCAGCCGCGACAAGCAGCACGGGCAGGCGGCTGGAACCAGGCGAGCGCAGATGCTGCTCGGCGAGCGTGACGATTTCCTCGGCAGAAAGTGGCACGGCTTGAGCCGCCGTGCTTTGGACAGTTTGCAAAAGCAGCGCGAGCCGCTGCTGCCGTTCTGCCCGAAGAATGAGCAGCCAGCGCAAAAGTTCTGCGAGCAAGTCTTGCGCCGTGATTTGTTCTCGGTAAACAGCATGGAGCAGATTCAGGGCGGCACGATACACGGCGGGCGGACGGCCCACAAGGTTTGTATCGGGCGTCAAAACAGCATTGCGGTTGCGGAGTGCGGGTGTCAGAAACGCCGTCGTGTCGTTGACTGGCAAAGTGTTTTGCGACAGAAACGGCCCTAAATACTGCTCGTCATAGGTGCGCCCGGAAAAGGCATCGGAACCCCCGATCTCCGTGTACGGTTTGCGAATATCAAGTTCCGGGCGATGCGCTTTTGCCAATGCACAAGCCAGAACAAGGCGCACGGGAGCACGGTTTTGTGGGCTGCGGCTGATAAGTTCAGCGTCGACAAGAGCGGCAGGGTCGGTGACAATCGGCACATTCCCGCTGAGGGTGGCGTGCGCAAGGGCCGTGCTCAGAATGTCAGGCGGCGTCGGCAAGCAGGCCAGCCTCCAGGAGAGGGTAATTGGCCCAGAGCACTTCGGTGCGCTCCTGCTTAACGCTGTGACACATTCGGGCGGGCGCTTTGGTGCAGTGCCAGCCTGCGTACAGTTCTTCGTACAGTGGGCCGGAGTAGCCGGACAGCGCGACTTTTCCCTGGACATTGTTGAGCACGGCGGCAAGAGCACAGTGGTCGGCATCGGTCATTTCGTGGCGGTAGGCTTTTTGGTCGCCGCGCAGATCGTGGACATAAGGCGGGTCACAGTAAAACAAGGTTTCGGGGCTGTCATAGCGGGCAATGGTTTCCAGCGCGGGCGCGTGTTCAATCTGCACGCGCAAGAGCCTTTGCGCGATGAGGGGCAAGTCTTCCACGCTGCCCAGCCAGCGCGACACAGCCCCGGCCATGCCTGCGCGGCTGGTCAATTTACAGTGCGCCCAGCGTCCCGCGCTTGCCGTCTGCGCCAGTCCGGTGCGTACCTGCCGCGCCCGCACATAAAACCTGCGCGCCCGCTCTAAATCCGTCAAATCGCTTTGCGGAGAACAGGCCAATGCGAGTTCTTCGCGACTGAATGGGGTCAAGCCAATGGCTTCCATCAGCGCGTCTTTCTGGTTGCGCAGGACGCGGAAGAAGTTGACGAGTTCTCCATCGATGTCATTGTAGGTTTCCACTGGCGACGGGGTACGGTTAATCAGCACTGCCGCCGATCCGCCGAACACGTCGCAGAAGTGCGTGGCATCCGGCAGCAGCGGCAGCAGCCAGTCTAAATGGCTGAACTTGCCGCCGTACCAGCCGAATGCGATGTGCTTTGCCATGTTATCTACAACTCAAGAGGGATGTTCTGCTCAACGTATTTTGCGCCAAGTGGTGAGAGAGTAATCATGCGAGTTGTTTTATCAAACTCTATCAACTTTTCTTTGTGATATTTGAGCGAGAAATCGCGACGGAAATTAGCTGGGCTAGCAGGTTCTACCCATCGAACTAAATCCGCTTCCAAAACCGGATGCGGGCTGACAAACAGCAATGCCAAACACTTATCCTTTAATTCCATGTTTGGCATCAAGACACGCTTATTGTCCCCAATTTCCCAAATAAGCGGAAGAGTGCGCTCAGTAATTGCATCTACAGCCTGTGTAGCCTCACTGGTGCTCACGTTATGAAACACGCGAATTAACTCAGCCATTACCCACTTGCTGACAAACAAAACATATGCACTGTCCATATGATTAGGATTGACATCACCGCCAGTGTGTCCAACTCCCCTGTTGCTGCGAACTTCATAAAGAGCAATTAGTACGCGGGGAATATGTACTCGCACCGAGCGGCTAAACAAGTTTTGGTCTGCCTGTTCCAACCTACGGCAATAGTCTACCATGTTTGGCGGCTTGGCAGGAACAGATGGATACGAGTTATCTATATAACCAATGGTGCTAGTTCCGTAGTGACGCTGTTGAGCGTTATTGCTAGACGGTGTTGAGTAGAGGTTTCCGAAAGCCGATCCTATGTACGCATCACAGGCGCAAGTGATGAGTTCTTCTAAGTTTC
>JAABUQ010011113.1_pt1 | contig 11602 bp, 8 predicted proteins | sample 5560001 | NCBI WGS metagenome assembly JAABUQ01 (sample SAMN10711888, study PRJNA513371) | rock metagenome | isolation source: Antarctica rocks | place: Antarctica: Victoria Land, Finger Mt nord | collected 2015-12-18
AGCTCGTCAGGAGCAAGCTCTCCTGGTTCACCCGAGGACTGCGCAAAGCTGCCAGGCTCATACTCCAAGCCCTGCCCCTGCCAAAACTCTGGGAGTGCCTGCTAAACTGATGGATGGTGAGGATGCGATGGCGATGAACTTCACGATCAACGGCAAAGCCTACGATGCGGACATCGACATCCGCACGACCGTGCTGGACTTGCTACGCGAACATGTCGGCCTAACCGGCTCCAAGAAGGGCTGCGATCACGGCCAGTGTGGCGCCTGCACGGTCCTGATCAACCGCCGCCGGGTCAATAGCTGCCTGGCCCTCGCCGTCATGCACCAGCAGGACGAAATCACCACGATCGAGGGGTTGGGCCAGGTCGGCAACCTCCATCCGCTGCAGGCCGCTTTCGTGCATCACGACGGCTACCAGTGCGGCTACTGCACCCCGGGCCAGATCTGCTCTGCCGTTGGTATGCTCGACGAGGCCGCCAAGGGCTGGCCGAGCTACGTCTCCGAAGACCTCGACAACCCCGCGCTCAGCAATGCCGAGATCAGCGAGCGCATGAGCGGCAATATCTGCCGTTGCGCCGCCTACCCCAACATCGTCGATGCCATCCGCGAGGTGGCGCCTCGTGAGCTGACCGGAGTCGACGCATGAAGACCTTCACCTATGACTGCGCCGAAAGCCCGGAAGCCGCCGTCAAGAGCATTGGCAACGCCCACGCCCGCTTCATCGCCGGTGGCACCAATCTCCTCGACCTCATGAAGCTCCAGGTCGAGACCCCCGAGCGCCTCGTCGACGTCAGCCGCCTCGCGCTGGTGGACATCGAGGATACCGAGGATGGCGGCCTCCGCATCGGCGCTCTCGTTCCCAATAGCGACCTTGCCGCCGATAAGCGCGTCATCACGCGCTATGAAGTGCTCAGTCGAGCCCTCCTTGCCGGCGCCTCCGGCCAGCTCCGCAATAAGGCGACCACCGGCGGCAACCTGCTGCAGCGCACCCGCTGCTACTACTTCACCAACACCGCCAGCGCCTGCAACAAGCGTCAGCCCGGTAGCGGTTGCGGCGCCATCGGCGGCTATAACCGCATCCTCGCCGTCCTCGGCACCAGCGACAAATGCATCGCCACCCACCCGAGCGACATGGCCGTTGCCATGCGCGCGCTGGATGCGACCGTCGTGACGCTGAGGGCCGATGGCGAGCGCCGCCATATCTCGATTCACGAGTTCTACCGCCTGCCCGGCGACACGCCCGAGATCGAGACCGTGCTCGAGCAGGGTGAACTCATCACCCATGTCGAACTGCCGCCGACGCCCAAGAGCAGCCGCCAGCAATACCGCAAGGTGCGCGACCGCGCCTCCTACGCATTCGCCCTCGTCTCGGTCGCTGGCATCGTGACTGTCGAAAATGGCAAGATCGCCACCGTCGCGCTGGCGCTTGGCGGCCTTGCACCCCTGCCGTGGCGCGATCCATCGGTGGAGCAGGCCCTCGTCGGGCAAGTTCCGTCCGACGCGCTGTTCGAGAATGCGGCCGACCTGCTGCTCGCCCCTGCAAAAGGCCAAGGCTCCAACGACTTCAAAATTCCACTCGCCCGCCGCACGTTGATCGCGTGCCTGCGCGACCTGACCGGAGGATAGAGAATGCTCGGTTTTGACTGGCTTTTCGGCAGTGGTGACGACGTCACCCTCACAATGGACAAGGCGTACCCCGAGAGCCTGCTCGACACGACCGTCCAGGACGTGCTCGGCAAGCCCCTCGACCGTGTCGACGGGCCCAAGAAAGTCTCCGGCGCGGCCACCTACGCTGCCGAGTACAAGCTCGACAACCTCGCCTATGGCGTGCTCGTCAGCGCAAGCATCGGCAAGGGCAAGGTCCACTCGATCGACGTCGAAGGCGCCAAGAAGATGCCGGGCGTGATCGACGTCGTCATTGACTTCGACACCTTCGCCCGTGTTTCCCAGCAGGGCGGCGAGACCGGTGCGCCGGCGCAGGGCGTAAAGGCCATTGAGTATTTCGGCCAGGTCATCGCCATCGTCGTCGGCGACACCTACGAGGCGGCGCGCGACGCTGCCAAGCAGCTGGACGTCGTTTACGAGCGCGACGAGGGCGTATTCGGCTTCTCCGTCGAGCACAAGCACGACAAGAAGCTGCCCGACAACAACACTCCGGCGCAGTTCGAACAGGGCGACCTCGAAAAGGCAATGCAGGACGCCGCGTTCACCATCGACGAAACCTACTCGACTCCCAGCCAGAACTCGGCCGCGATGGAGCTGCATGCCTCGATCGCCACCTGGCACGATGGTTCGCTGACGCTGTACGGCGCCTACCAGATGCCGACCTCTGATGCGCAGCAGCTCGCCAAGGCGCTCGGCCTACCCGCCTCCAAGGTTCGCATCATCGCCCACTACATCGGTGGCGGCTTTGGCTCCAAGCTCGGCATCGCGCCCGAGAGCGTCGCTGCCGCGATCGCCGCCAAGCAGCTCGGTCGCCCCGTCAAGGCGGTGATGCTGCGCGAGCAGGTGTTCGAGGCGACCGTGCGCCGGTCCAACACCGTCCAGCGCATGCGCCTGGCTGCCAAGGCGGACGGCACGCTCATTGGCATCGGGCACGAAAGCGTCGTGTCGAACCTCGAGGGCGAGGACTATTTCGAACCTGCCGGCCTGTCGACGCACTTCCTCTACGCTGGCGAGAACCGCGTCATCACCCACGACTTGGTGCGGATGAACTGGGGTCTTTCCGGATCGATGCGCGCGCCTGGCGAGGCCGTCGGCCTGCTCGGGCTTGAGGGCGCGATGGACGAGTTGGCTGACCGCATGGGCATGGACCCGATCGAGTTGCGCCGGGTCAACGAGCCGGCGCAGGACCCCGAGAAGGCAGTGCCGTTCTCGTCGCGCAAGTTGATCGAGGCCCTCGACGACGGAGCCAAGCGGTTTGGTTGGAGCGAGCGTCGCAAGCCCGGCCAGCACCGTGAGGGCGAGTGGCTGATCGGCATGGGCGTCGCCGCCGCCGCCCGCGCCAACCTGCTGATGGAGACCTCGGCCAAGGTCGCCATCCATCCGGACGGAACGGTAACGGTCTCGTCCGCCATGACCGATATCGGCACCGGCAGCTACACCATCCTGTCCCAGATCGCCGCCGAGATGCTTGGTGTGCCGATGGAGCGGATCACGATGGAGCTGGGCGACACCAACGACGTCCCAGCCGCGGGCTCAGGCGGCTCGTGGGGCGCGGCCTCGTCGGGTTCTGCGATCTACCTCGCCTGCGAGTCGCTTCGCGGCAAGCTGGCCAAGGCGCTCGACGTTGACGAAAAAGCGATGACCCTCAAGGACGGCCAGGCAATCGGCGACAACCGCTCGGTCGCGATCGGCGAGCTGGTCGGCGAGGGCATTGAGGCCGTTGGCACCATCAAGCCCGGCAAGACCAAGAAGGACGTCAACCAAGCCTCCTACGGGGCCCACTTCGCCGAGGTCGCGGTCAACGTTGTCACCGGCGAGACCCGGGTGCGGCGCATGCTCGGCGTGTTCGCGGCGGGGCGCATCCTCAACGAGAAGACGGCCCGCTCGCAGTGCCTCGGCGGCATGACGTTCGGCATCGGCGCGGCACTGACGGAGGACCTCATCCACGACAGCCGCACCGGCCAGATCGTCAACCACAACCTTGCCGAATACCACGTGCCGGTGAACGCCGACGTGCCGCAGCTCGAAATCGTGTTCCTCCAGGAGCGTGACTTCCACGCCAACCCGATCCACGCCAAGGGCATCGGCGAGGTCGGCATCTGCGGAGCTGGCGCCGCCATCGCCAACGCGGTTTACAATGCGACCGGCATCCGCGTCCGCGACTTCCCGATCACGCTGGACAAGCTCCTCCCCGGCCTTCCTGCGATGTAAGGCGGAGATTACCTTTCCCCGGGGCAAAAGCCCCGGGGCCTACTTCTCTCTCCGCCCGACGGCGATCCAATTTGGTAATGAGGGCCGGACGTTCTTGGGTGAGGGGAGATACATGGCAGAGCTGAGAATGCAAATCTTTAGGGCGCTTCGGTCATGATCCGGTGCACGACAGTCAGGTGCTGCGTTCGATGAACCCCAGGGCTTGGATGCGCGATGCACAAAAGCCCGGGATCGGAATGCCCGACCGCGGTCATCCACTGATTTCGCAGCACTACAACGAGCTGGCGAAACCCTTGCTCTATATCGGGGTATCGCGAGGCCAGCGGCTGGTTGGGAAGTGGCGAGCCCTGACCATGGTGGTCCGGAACGGGGCAGGACGTCGGCTCTGGTGTTTTCAGAGCCGGCATCAACACAAAACATGGAGCGCAGTCGCCTCCGCGCCGTGATGCGACCACAACGCGAGAACACAGAAGGTTTCAAAATGAAATGTGAGAAGTCGCGTCCGCTTTCACAAATACGATCGGCGTTCTTGGTGGCATGAGCAATCAAACCACAGGAGAGTATTATCGGTTACTTAATGACGAATTGAACAAACGCCTTCGCGGTTGGGACAATGGCGAAATCGTCATCGTTTCGGTCAATTTCGGAAACATCGAATATTTTGTGCGTAACGACAGATGGAATGAAGCCCAAACCTATCTTTCTGGCAAGGTGGAGAGACTCGAACGAGCCGGGGCCGACCTGATTATATGCGTTTCCAACACCATGCACAGGGTTGTTGAGCCGATCATGGCAGAGCGGGAAACGCCGTTCATCCATACCGCTGACCCGACTGGCGAGGCGATCCGCAAGGTCGGGCTTGGTCGCGTGGGGCTGTTGGGCACGATGTCGGTGATGAAGTCGCAGGTGCTTCACAACCGCTATAGGGACAAATTCGGGATAGAAATCGTCACTCCATCCGAGGCAGACGGAGAAATTGTGGACCGGATCATTTTCAACGAACTGGTACGGCGCGAGCTGCGAGAGGAGTCCAAGCAGGAATATCTACGGATTGTGAGCGATATGCGGTCCCGAGGCGTGGAGGGCGTCATACTTGGCTGCACCGAAATCTTTCGTTTGATTGGGCAGGGTGACCTGCCGGGTTTCCCAGTTTTCGACACCACAGAGCTGCATGTGCAGGCCGCGGTCGATGCGGCTTTGGGCTAAGGGCCCAGCCGGGAATAACCGCTCTTATTGAATACTTCAACCACCTAAAAACGCTTGATACTTTTCTGTCAACTCGAGCGCTTGTATCCGGCTGGGCCCTAAGCGCCTGTCAAGAGTCTCCCATACACCATATGAAACCTAAATAGAATTCTCTAGGTTCATACCAGGATGGGCTCCATACGTTCCTTTTTGAGGCACCTGGCGGCGGCGTGGATAGCGCCTGCGAGGTCAGTCATGCCTTTGAACGTGCGGTGGGCCGGGTGATGCCGCTTGAGGTCGCGCCAGGAGCGCTCGATGGCGTTCAGATCCGGTGAATGTCGCGGCAGCTACTCAACTGTGATCCAGGGCCGCTCCGCCAGCGTCGCCCGGCTGGCCTTGCTCGTGTGGACGGGTCCGCTGTCCAGCACCAGCACGACGGGCACGCGGGTGCTGCCGGACTTGGGAGCCGCACCGCCAGTCCAGCCGGCGTAGGAAGGCGATGAAGTCGGCGCTGACCTTGGTCGGCGAGGTGCTGACCACCAGTTTGCGTGTGACTGCGTTCAGCACGCCCATGCGGTCCACCCCCAGCGCGTTTTGTCGCCCAGTCAGAACATGCCGGACGCGCCGCCACCGGAACCTGCTTTTGATCAGCACGCTCAGCTTGACTTTGGCCATTTCAGGCTGGGTAGCAGGCAGCTTCGGTGAGGCTGTCGAGGAGCGCGCGTGGGATTGTTGCCATGTTCTGGGCCTGCGGGGACGTTGAGAAAGCCTGTGCGATCCAGAGTTGTCGGCGGATGGCGGCGAGGGCGTCGGAGAAGGTGATGTCAGATTTGGCATACCAGGCGGCGCGCCTGGGCAGGACGAGGCCGCGTGCGGCCAAGTCGCTGGCCCAGAGCGTGACGAGGGAGAACAGGGCGAGCAGGCACGGGGTGGTGCGGGCGATGGCCAGGTCCGACCATTGGCGCTGCGTCTCGACGCCGAGGTGGCGGCGCACCTCGGCAAACGTCACCTCCACTGACCAGCGGCGGACGAACAACTGCAGGATGGTGAGTGGGTCGGCAGCCTGGTCCGTGCACAGGAACGCTTGCGGCTCGAACACGCCGGCCGGGTCTCGGACGAGCACCCAGCGGACCGGCACTTGCTTGCCGGGGTGATACCAGAGCGCCGTGCCCGAGACGATGTCGAGCCGGCGTTCGGTCTGCCCGTACCAGCCAGTCACCGTGACGCGCTGCCAAGCTGCCTTCGGGTCGGCCAGACGCTGGGGCAGCGTCGGCTGGCGCGCACCGGAGACGCGCGGGCGCCCCTTGGTCCCAGGCGGCCTGGGCGGCGGCGGGTCAAACAGGCGCGCGTCGAGCCGGAGCCGGGTGATCACGGTCAGGCGGTGGCGAACGGCGGCAAGCAGCTCGATGGCGGCGTAGCTGCTGTCGGCGACGGCGATGACCTGTCTGCCCGGCAGCCAGCGCGCGAGCAGCAGCAAGAGTTGACGTGCGCGGTCCGTCAGCAGCTTGTGCCGGCATCCCTGCTCTCGGGCGTAGCGCTCGGACGGGGCCAACGCCGTCAGGAACGGCAAGGCCCAGACCCGTCCGGCAAAGGGCACGGGCGCGAGCAGCATCAAGCTGATCCAGCGCAGGCCCGACGCCTTGACGAAGTGGCCGCGGCTGGAGCGCACGGGGTCGCGGTAGATGCCACGTGCTTTGATCTTTGCGCCCCAGCGACGCTCAATGGTCTCGTCGATCCCGACAACGACAGGCCCGTCCGGCACGAAGGTGGCAACCAGCAGCCCGAGCAGGCAGCGCGCCGCGGCCTGACCCGACCAGCGACTGCGGTTGAGCACGCGGTGGTAGTTGGTGAAGGTTGCTGTCCCGCGCAGGCCCATGCTGCTCAGCGCTGCGGCGACGGTGCGCCGGCCTGGGGACAGGAGGGCGCCTGCGACGAGCACCAGCAGGTTGGCCCAGGTCGGGCGGGTGAAGCATCCGGCGAACGGCGCCATCCAGGCGGCGAGGAGGCCAGGGTGGGTCTCGGGGTCGGCTTGCCTTGCCATGGCGGGCTCGCAGTGGTGTCGTTGCCGCCGGACAACTCCGTACGCACCAGAAGGATCAACCGTGCCGGCCAGCGATCCGATGCGGGCACGCATCGAGGCGTTCAACCAGGCCCGCGGCGGGGGCGTTGCCGTGCACAAGGCGGGGCGTGGCTACACGCTCACAAGCCAGCGCACCGGCGCGCCGCTGGCCAGGCTCAAGCCGACCGGGGACGCCGACAAGGTGCAAGTGCTCTGGTGGAACGGCCAGCGCTGGGGCGCCTCAGGGCCGTTCGGCATCGCGACTATGCCCCTCAACGCAGCCCTCGACCACATCGCCTCAGAGCCGCACTTCTGGACCAACGCATGACCATAAATGGCCAAAGTCAAGCTCAGACGTGGCGCTGAAATGCTGGCCCCGGTCTGCCGCTCGATCTTGGCCAGCAGCCGCGGCAAGGTCCAGTTGAACCATGGTGACGGTCCGGATATGGCCATGATGCAAACTCCTCGCGCGAGCCGGTCAGCTACTTCCGCTTCCACCTTCGCACCAGCCGACCTCAGCCCCGCGCCACGGTCCCGACACCCTGGAACCTAATAAAAGCCACCCCCCAATTGAAGCTCCGCATGCTATGCGCGAGAAGCCCCGTCACATCGACACGGCGCGGCTCCGCTCGGCCTTGTCGTAACCTGCGTGCCAAAAGTGCCGATCTGGAAAGCGTTTACTTTCAATAGTTTGCAGTAGGCGTAGCGCACCAGCATGCTGATTTCGCTACAAAATCAGCTTTTCATTACGATACACGCTTTTTGTTGATGATGTGACCCTGGCGAAGCAGGCTTGATGCGTATTGCGCCAACTCGAATTTGAGCGTGCCGCGCATGTTGATGTGCTTGTGCCCGATCGGCGCCAGCCGGCTCAGCACTTCGTCAGCATGCTCGTTCGATGCCTGGCCGATTACGGCCTGCATGCGATAGGTGTTCCAGGCCATGACGATGTTCGCGAGTAGCGTGAGCGCCCCGGAGATGGCGGCGAGCTGCTCCGTCGTGCGGCCGTGCTTCGCGGTGATGCCTCCATTGTGGATCGCCCGTTGAAGGCTGTGAACGGCCTCACCCTGATTGAGCAAGTCGAGAATGTCCCCGCGGAAGCTTGGATTGCTGAGAAAATCGCAGAGGTAAAGGGTGCGCAGCAGCTTGCCCAATTCGTCGCCGGCTTCATAGACGGGATCGCCGGCTGCGGCTGAGCCGAAGCGGTCGAGCGCCTCTGTCGCCGGATACCAGCCGTGCTTGACCGACGCGCCAAGCCGCAGCAATCCGTCCCAACCTCGGCTGATCGCGCGGCGGGAGACGGTTTCGGCCACGATCGGTTGCAGGATCGGCGGAACGTCGAGGCCCCTCGGCAGGTAGAGCCGCCGCTTTTTCAGCCTGGCCAACCGTGGGCACAGATCGAACCCGACAAGCTTGGCGAGCGTCATGGCGAAATGCGTGAAGCCATGCGTGTCGACCGCGACGCGCTCGAGCTGGTTGACCTGGCGTTGGCGCAAGGCGCCTTCGATGGCGGCGCCCGCTTGCCGGCGGTTCAGTACGATGGGTTGATCGTAGAGGATGCCCCACTGGTCGAGCACATGGGCATAGGTTCCGATCGCATAGGTCCGCCGCCGGGGGTCGAGCCGTGCCGACCACAGATAGCGCGTCGCCTCCAGGCTCATCATGTCGGCCGAGGCGAACAGGCCGCGGCCCCACAGGCTGGCGATCCGGTGCTCGCGCATGAAGCCCAGCACCGCGTCATTGGCGGCACGGAGCCGCCCGTCCGCTTCGATCTTGAGCACCATCTGCCCGAGGCTGTCGGCCGCAATGGAGGGGACCATGCGCGTGAGTTCAGCTACGGACAGGTCGGACCCCAGACCCAGCAGGCCGGCATAGAGCGTCACCAGTTCCTGCTCCGAGCGGGCCGGACGCCCGAGCAGAACCCACGAGAACCGGGTCAGTCCGTCGATCTCGATGAGAACGTCCGGAAGCTGGGTGTCGCCAATGGCGCGTGCGAGTGCTTGCCGGGCGGGCTCGACACGCGGGTCCTTCAGACCCGGCGGGCGGCGAGGCAACCTGACCTCGTCGCCATCGATCGCGACTGTGCCAGCCTCGACAGCCTCGGCCAGGGCGGCAAGTCCAGCGGTCAGGCCCGCCTCAAGCGGTCGAAGATAGGTCTCCGCATGCGCGGGCAGGTTGAGGTCGCGAATGAAGCGTTTCCGGTCGCGCTGCCAGAGCTTCAACGGGATCAGCCGATCCTCGGGCGCCTGATACGACAGGCTGTGGGCAACCGACACCGATCGGTTCCGCAGCGCCCGCTTGAGGGCCATTAAGGTCGCCGCGCGAAAGCAGCCGAGCGCCGCCGCCCGGTCCGGCTGGTCGATCAAGCTCTGCCACGATGCGCCGAATGGCTGGGCGTGCCCATCCGGCAAGGTGGAGGCGGACGACGACGCCAGTGCGTCGAGCGCTGCAAAAGCCTTGGTGAGCTGATGGTCGAGGGGAACCGCCAATGCTGCTGCACGCGCGGTCTTCAGTAGCCGGGCTAGATCCGGAGACTTGCGTCCAAGCTCCTGGCGGATGGCGCTGACCTGGGTTGCACCGCGCTCCAACCCGAAGCGGGCGATCAGCACTTGCAGCCGTGACCGCAGCTCGGCGGCGTCGAGCGCCTCGTCCTCTGCCAAGCCGGCGAGGTCACCGAGCAGCTCACGGAAACGCCGCAACCGGCTTTCCCTTGCATCGTCGGCGCGTTCCCGGGCGCCGCGCCAGAGTGATGCGATGCGGTGATCGAGCAGCGTCAGGCTCGCATCCGTGAGCCGCAGCATCGTCAGGCGCAGGAAGCAGGCGACCTCGATGGTCCGATGCGGGTCCTTGATCCGCGTCAACGCCGCCGGCTTGCGCGACGTCATCCGCCGGCAGAAATACTCCAACCCCGCCAACGGCAAATCCGGCAGGACGAGCCGGTCGGCGCCCACCTCCCTGAGGAACCCAACCTTCTCGGTTTGCTCCTCCAGACCTTTGGTCGCCTTGCTCGACGGCACGGCGTCTAGCCATTCGAGGTGGGTGATCTCCGCACCCTCGATCAACGCCAGGAGACGCGGCACCCAGGTAGCCCGTTCAGCCGGCACTGCGGCGATGATAGCCTTGAACAGGGCCTGTTCATGGTGCCGGCTTGCAGCCGTGACGTGCCGACGGACGTCGCGCTCGCGGAGCATGAGGTAGTGATGCTCGATCAGCCAGAGTCGGACGGATGCCATGAGGTCGGCGTGATCGAACACTGCGGTTGCTTCGCGGCGCATATAGGCGACCAGCCCGCGCTCGGCGTGCGGCGTAAGTTCGCTGCGTCCGAGCAGATGGAGAGCCGCCGCGTGATGCTCGAACAAGGTCCGCCGGCGCCTGGCATAGAACGCCCGGATCGAGGCGATCCGCGGCGGCTCGCAATCGAGTTGCCGACCGAGGTGGGCGAGGATGTCTGCCGGGATGCGCTCGACGGAGTTGAACGTGTTGCCGGTCATCTTGAGAAAGCCGACCTGCAGCGCGAGCGCCATCCGGTTCACGGGGCTTCGACGTTCCCGGATCTTGGCAAGTTCCTGCTCGCCGAGCGTGAAGAAGTGCTCGATCTCCAGGGCTGACAATCCATCCGGAAAGCGCTCGTCGCCGAGATAACGATGCTCCCACCGACGCAGCGGCGCCTTGTTCACCGGGACTGCCATCTAGGACGACGCGGGCCAGCGCTCAGCACGTTGCAAACCACCGCGCCGGCCGTCGCTCCTATGACGTGTTGACCGAACGCCATGCGACCGACCGCGACACGCCGAACAATGTCGCGATCTCCGCATAGGTCTTATCGTCCTTCTCCCGCATCCGCTTCGCTTCCTGCTGCTGATGCGGGCTGAGGCTGTGCCGGCGGCCAAGACGCCGGCCACGTTTCTTCGCCGCTGCAAGGCCGGCATTGGTCCGCTCGACGAGGGTCGCCCGTTCGAACTCCGCAAGCTGGGCCAGCACGCCGAACACCATGCGCCCGGCCGGAGTGGAGCTGTCCACGCCGAGCGTCGTGATGACGATCCTCACCCCACGCGCGTCCAGGTCACGCGCAACCGTCAACGCGGCGAGCGCATCGCGCCCTAGGCGATCGACTTTCCAGGCAACCAGGCTGTCGCCTGTCTTCAGCTTCTTCAGTAGGGCGTCGAAGACGGGTCGCTGCCGGGCACCGGACTCTTTCTCCTGCACGATGTTGGCGGACGGCACGCCGGCGGCCTCAAGCGCATCGAGCTGGAGGGCGAGCGCCTGATCCTCCCGGCTGACCCGCGCATAGCCCCAAACAGCCGGCATAAAACGCCCTCACCTGCGGAACACCTTTACGGAACGTGTAACCCTTTTGTAAACGGTCACGCTAAATGGCGGGATTGTAGTCGCGATAGATGGCGCGCGCGTCGTGGCCGATGATCGTCCGCCAGCGGCAAATGTTGTGGAAAGGGGAAGGTCCGTTTACGGTGCCTGCTATCG
>JAABUQ010011114.1_pt1 | contig 11602 bp, 10 predicted proteins | sample 5560001 | NCBI WGS metagenome assembly JAABUQ01 (sample SAMN10711888, study PRJNA513371) | rock metagenome | isolation source: Antarctica rocks | place: Antarctica: Victoria Land, Finger Mt nord | collected 2015-12-18
TTGCCGATTTGGCGCAGCGTGACGAGAAACCCTCCGAGATATCCCATCAGCACGACCTTTGGTCGTGGGAAGGGCGTGGACGGGTCGTTGACGGCGTCATGGGGCACCTGCGGCGGGGGAGATTGTGTCAGCGGTGCGGTTGCGGGCGGCGGTTCGGAGGGCGAGGGCCAACAGCCCGTAGGCCACGGCGAGCCCGACCAGTGCGCCGGCCGTGGTCACAAAGGCGTTCCAGCCCTCGTTGCTGCCGACCCGCAGCGCGATCAGCACGAGCATCCAGCCGAGGGACAGCGGGATGAGGAACTTCCACCCCAGGTCCATGAGCTGGTCATACCGGAACCGCGGCAACGTGGCCCGGAACCAGACGAAGGTGGACAAGAAAACCATCAGCTTGAGATAGAACCAGATGGGCCCCCAGATCCAGTCGGGGCCGATAGGCACAGGGCCGCTGGGTCCGCCGAGGAACAAGGTGACGATGATGCACGACATCACGATGGTGGCCAGGAACTCGGCCAGGTAGAAGAGCCCGAACCGGATGGAGCTGTACTCGGTCTGAAAGCCCGCGACCAGCTCCTGTTCGGCTTCCACCAGGTCGAACGGGGGCCGGTTGAGCTCGGCCGTACCCGCCACCATGAAGATGAAGAAGGGCACGATCCCCGTCGCCACCAGGTTCCACTTCCAGAACCATCCGCTCTGACTGGCCACGATGTCGTGGGTGCTGAGCGATCCCGACACGAGCACGATCATCACCACGGCCATTCCGAGGGCAGCTTCGTAAGACACCATCTGCGCCGAGGCCCGCACCGAGCCGAGCAGCGGGAACTTCGACCCCGACGACCATCCGGCCAACATCACGCCGTACACGGCGATCGACGACATGGCGAGGAACACGAGGATGCCCACCGGCGGGTCGGCCAGCTGCAAGAAGGTGTTGTGCCCGAAGATCCGGACCACGCCGCCCTTGTCAGCAAAGTTGCCGCCGATGGGCACGATGGCGAAGGTGATGAAGGCCGGCACCAACGACAGGTAGGGCGCCAGCCGGAACACCCAACGATCGGCGCGGTCGGGGATGTTGTCCTCTTTGAAGATCAGTTTGAGCCCATCGGCCATGGTCTGCAGCAGCCCGAACGGCCCGGCCCGGTTGGGCCCCACCCGGTTCTGCATGTCGCCGATGAGCTTGCGCTCGAACCACACCATGAGGATCACGGCAAGCAGGAGCAGCGCGAACGTGAAGACCGCCTTCAAGAGGACGATGAGCACGACGGCGAGGCCGATGCCGCCGCTGAGGAGAGGGTCAGCGGCGATGATCACGCTGTCTCCACGCGGATGTCGGTGACCGACTGAGTGGCGTCGATGAGCACGGTGGGGTCAGCGCCGCGTTGGTTGAACCACAGCGCGGCGGCGCCCCGGGGCACGGTGGGATCGGGCACGGTGGCGAAGGTGGCCGTGCCCTTGAGCGACGTGACCCTCATCTCGCCGCCCTCGGCCACTCCCAGACGCTCGAAGTCATACGGGTTCACGCGCAGGCGGGCGGTGCCCACCAAGCCGGCGAGGGCCGGCGACTGCTGCACCAGGGTGCCGTCGTCGTAGAGCTTGCGGCTGGCGATGAGCCGCAGCGAGTAGGAGTCCACGGGCGGCACGCGGGGCGCCTCGGCGTCGCCGGAGAAGCACATGAGGCCGGGTGCGGTGTTGCTTGCGCCTTTGGCCCTGCGCTGCCCGGACCCGGCTCCGCCGCGCCCGGTTCCCTCTCCCCCGCCGCTCCGCCTGGCGGACTGGGCAGCGTCAGTCTCAGTATCGGAGGTGACACCTCCCGCCGGACCCTGGGCCTCGGGATGGTCGGTGTCCTCGGCTGCGTCGGGATGGGCTTCCCCCTCCGATTCGGCTTCGGGTTCGGCTGCGCCGGTGACAGACGTGGGTTCCGCGTTGAGCAGGTTGGCGTCGATACCGATGGGGGTGGGGCCGGTCGGCGCTCGATCAGCGGACAGGGGCACCACCACCCCGTCGGCGGCCTGGGGTGAGCGCAGCAGGTCCACCGTCAGCCCGGCGAACGCGGGCGCCACCCGCTCGATCTCGGCCCAGACGCCGTCCACCGATTCGAGGCCCAAGTCGGCACCCAGCCGGTACGCGAGCTCCGACGCGATCATCCAGTCGGCTCGCGCCGTACCCGGCGGCGTGACCCTCTGATTGAGCGTGCTGACCCGTCCCTCCAGGTTCGTCGTGCTGCCCGCGACCTCCGCGAACCCGGCGGCCGGCAACACGATGTCGGCCTGCGCCGAGGAGTCGTTGAGGAACAGATCGATGGCGACGACGATGCGAGCACCCTGGATGGCTCGCTGAGCGAGATCTCGATCCGGATAGTCGTTGACCGGGTCAGCGCCGAGCAGGAGGAGGGTGTCGATCCTTCCTTCGGCGGCCGCCTGCAGGATGCCGGCAGCGTCGAACCCACGGGCGCTCGGGGTGCGGTCCCAGCCCCGCTCGGTGAACCACGACCCCCCCGCGTCGAGCGTCACCCGTCCGGGCAGCACACCCGGCGCCAAGCCCAGGTCAAGGGCACCGTGGACGTTGGCCCGCCGCAGGGCAGGGAGAAACGTGACCCCGTCGAGGTGGCGCATGATGGTGGCGGCGGCCGCCTCCACGGTGCTCGCCGACTCGGCCAGAGAGGGCCGACCCAGGACCACCTTGATCGGTCCTGCGGTCAGCAGCTCACTCACCTTGCGCTTCTCGACGGCATCGAGCCCCACCGGCTCGGTGCCCGGATCGAGCAGCTGCGCGCACACGTTGGCCGCGGTGCCGGGCACGTAGCGCAGTGAGTGGGCGGCGAGCGGGGTGAGCGACGTGGCCTGGGGGGCGAGCTCGATTAGCTTCAGCCCGTCGTTGATCACCGCGTGCCGCAGCCGTAGGTACAGCACCGGGAGCTCTTCTTTGGGATCCGGTCCGAGGTAAAGGACGGTGCCGCCGGCGCACACGTCGTCGATGGTGGCGTGCCGCAGTCCGAGCACCACGTCGGCGGAGAGGCCGTCACCCAGTTGGGCGTCGACGTTGTCAGTGCCGATCACCCCCTTGGCCAACTTGGCCCAGGCGTAGGCCCCTTCGTTCGTGAGGCGGGCGCCGCCGAGCACAGCCACACCAGCGGGCCCCGAATGCTCGAGCCCCGCTTCGATGGCTTCGGCGGCGGCGGCCAGCGCGTCTGACCACCGGGCTTCGGTGAGGGTGTCACCGGCGTTGCCCCGCACCAGGGGGGTGGCCAGCCGCGCCGGGCTGTTCACGTACTGGAAGTCGAAACGGCCCTTGTCACAGAGCCAGCTCCAGTTGACGGGGTCGATGTCGACACCGTTGTAGCGGAGCACCTCGTTGCGGCTGGCGTCGATGATGACGCGACAGCCGACCGAGCAGGAGGTGCAGGTGGACTCCGCTTGTTCGAGATCCCAGGGCCGGGCCTTGAAGCGGTACGGCGTGGCCGTGAGGGCCCCCACCGGGCAGATCTGCACGGTGTTGCCGCTGAAGTAGGAGGCGAAGGGATGGTCCGGGAACGTGTTGACCTGGGTCTGGTTGCCGCGATCCTGGAAGGAGATGAGCGGGTCACCGGCCACCTCTCGGGCGAACCGCGTGCACCGGTCACAGAGGATGCAGCGTTCGCGGTCGAGGTTCACCGTGGTGCTGATGGGGATGGGCTTCTCGAAGTGACGCTTCTCCTCCACGAAGCGGCTCTCGCCCGGCCCGAACGACAGCGTCTGGTCCTGCAGCGGGCACTCGCCGCCCTTGTCACACACGGGACAATCGAGTGGGTGGTTGATGAGCAGGAACTCGAGCACGCCGTCCTGGGCCTTCTTGGTGACCGGGCTATCGGTGCTCACCACCATGTCCGGCGCGGCCTGGATCATGCACGACGGTTGCAAGGCCGGTCCCCGCCCCGTGTCGATCTCCACGATGCACATGCGGCACATGCCCACCGGGGTCATTCGGGGGTGGTAACAGAAGCGTGGGATGTAGACGCCGTTGCGCTCGCAGGCGTCGATCACGAGCTCGCCCTTGGTGGCCTCGACCGGTCTTCCGTTCACCGTGATCGAGACCGAGTCCGCCGCATCAGGCATGCGCCGGCTCCTTCTCGGTGGCGGCCGCTGAGGTGGGAGGGCGAGAGTTGTAAGCGACACCGCCGACGGCCACGGTGACCGGCGCAGCGCCGCCCAGCTTGGCTTCGAACTCGTCACGGAAGCGCATCACCGACGAGGCGATGGGCGATACCGCCGACGGGCCGAGCGGACAGATGGTCGTCTGCTTGGGCGGCCACGTGATGCCGGGGCTGATGTTGTCGCTCACGTCGAGCAACAGGTCGAGGTCGCTCAGCCGCCCTTCGCCGTGCATGATGCGTTCCAGGATCTTCTCGAGCCAGGTGGTTCCCTCCCGGCAGGGCGTGCACTTGCCGCACGACTCGCGGGCGAAGAACCGCACGAGCCGCAACGCCGCCTTGACGACATCGGTGGTCTCGTCCATGACGATGATGGCCCCCGATCCGAGCATCGATCCGGCCTTGCCGACGGCGCCAGCTTCGAGCGGCAGGTCAAGGTGCTCCTCGAAGAACCACGGCGCCGACGCGCCGCCGGGGATGAACGCTTTCAGCTTGCGTCCCTTGCGGATGCCGCCGCAGTACACGGGCGCATAGATGAGATCGCGGAACGTGGTGACGCCGAGCTCGACCTCGTGAACCCCCGGCTTGTTCACGTGGCCGGATACCGCGAACATGCGCATGCCCTTGGAGGTCTCCGCCCCCAGCTCGGCGAACGCCAACCCACCATGCTGGATGATCCACGGCAGGTTGGAGAGGGTCTCCACGTTGTTGACGATTGTGGGCTGCAAGTACAGGCCCTTGGCCGCGGGGAAGAACGGGGGCTTGAGGCGGGGCATGCCTCGGTTGCCCTCCAAGCTCTCGATCAACCCGGTCTCCTCGCCGACGATGTACGCGCCCGCCCCCCAGTGCAGGACGATGTCCACCGAGAAGTCGCTGCCCAGGATGCGCTGGCCGACATAGCCAGCGGCGTACGCCTCGTTCAGGGCGGCGGCGAGGCGCTCCTGGGCCAGGGCCATCTCGCCGCGGCAGTACAGGAACGCCTGCCCGCAGCCGACGGCGTAACAGGCGATAAGGATGCCTTCGATGAGCTGGTGCGGGTCGCGTTCCATGAGGAGGCGGTCCTTGAACGTGCCCGGTTCGCTCTCGTCCCCGTTTACGACGAGGTAGCGCGGCCACACGCCGGGGGGACAGAAACCCCACTTGACTCCGGCCGGGAAGCCGGCGCCGCCCCGACCCAGCAGGCTGGCCGTCTTCACCTCGGCGGTGACCTCGTCTGGCCGCTTGTCGAGCGCGGTCCGCAGACCGGCGTAGCCGCCGGTTGCCTCGTAGCGTTCGATGGTGTGGGAGTCGTCGTAGCCGAAGCGCGACGTGATGATCTTGGGCCCGTCGGTGATGGTCACGGCTTCGGCTCGGGCTTGGGGACGGGATGGGAGGTGATCCAGGCGGGTTCGTGTCCTTGCTCAGGATCGGCCGGCCCGGCCGCTTGGGCGACGGGGATGTGCTGACGGACGCGACCGAGCGTGCCGTGGGCAGGCACCTCGTTATCGAGGCGGCCGGATCGCAGCTCGTCGACGAGGCGGTCGAACTCGTCGTGGGTGATCTGGTGCCGATACCGATAGTTGACCTGCAGGCAGGGGGCTTCGGTGCAGGCGGCGATGCACTCGACGTCTTCCAGCGTGAACATGCCGTCGTCGGTGGTGCTCCCGGCCTTGACGCCAAGGGACTGCTCGGCGTGTTCGAGGAGCTCCTCGCCGCCCATGAGCTGGCAGGAGATGTTGGTGCAGACGTTGACCAGGAAGCGCCCGATCGGTTCCCGCTTGAACATCTCATAGAACGAGCAGGTGCCCACCACTTCGGCTGGCGTGATGCCCACCAGGTCGGCGATGTGGCGCATCGCCTCATCGGTGACCCACCCGTCCTGCTCCTGGGCCAGATGAAGCAACGGGATCAACGCCGACTTGGGCCTCGGGTACCGCGAGATGATCTCGCCAGCCAGCCCCACGTTCGCATCAGTGAGCCGCGCCATCAGCTCACAGCCCCCAAGGAAGCAGCACCGGCCGCAGGCCGGTCCGTTCCAACCGTTCTGCGATGGGGTGGCAGGGGCCGCGAGTGCGGCCGACAACTGAGGCACGACGGGTGGCGCCGAGGATGCGTCGCCGCTCCCGGCGCTCGCCGGGGGCCGTAGGCGACCACCGGAGGCGACAGGACCCGTCGTGCCGCAGCGCGCGCAACGCGCGGCGACGGACGGGGACCTCATCGACCCTCGCCGCTGCCGGCGCTGCGCGCCGGTGGCCGTAGGCGACCACCGGAGGCGACAGGACCCGCTGTGCCGGAGCGCGCCCCAGGCGGACGGGGAAGACGGGGGCCCTCATCGGTCCACCTCGCCCATGATGGGATCGACCGAGGAGATGATGGCCACGCCGTCGGCGATGAGACCGCCCCGCATCATGTGGGGCAGGGTCTGCAGGTTCACGAAGCTCGGTCCACGGATGCGCAGCCGATAGGGCTTGGCGCTGCCATCGCTCACGATGTAGCAGCCGAGTTCGCCGCGGGGCGATTCGACGGCGGCGTAGGCCTCGCCGGCCGGCACCTTGAAGCCTTCTGTGAAGATCTTGAAGTGGTGGATGAGCGCTTCCATCGACTCATCGATGCGGCCACGGGGGGGCGGCGTGACCTTCTTGTCCTGGACCCGGTAGTCGCCCCGCGGCATCTTGTCGATGACCTGGCGCACGATGTGGAGTGACTCCCGGATCTCGCTCAGGCGGATGGCGTAGCGGTCATAGCAATCCCCGCAAGTGCCGACCACCACATCGAAGTCGACCTCCTCGTAGGCCAGGTAGGGCAAGTCGCGCCGCAGGTCCCAGGCGTACCCGGTGGACCGCAGGATGGGGCCGGTCGCGCCGAGGGCCACGGCTTCCTCGGTGGAGATCACGCCCACGCCCTGCAGGCGGTCTCGCCAGATGGGCTGCTGGTTGAGCAGGGTCTCGTACTCGTCGAGCCGCGGGGGGATCAGTTCGAGCAACCGCTCCACGGCCGGTTGCCACTCGTCGGGAAGATCGGCGGCGACGCCACCGGGCCGGATGAAGTCATGGTTCATGCGCAGACCGGTGATGAGCTCGAGGACTCGAAGCGTCTCCTCGCGCTCGCGCCACCCGTAGATCATCATCGACACGGCGCCCAGGTCCATGCCGTTGGTGGCCATGAACAGCAGGTGGGACGCGATGCGGTTGAGCTCACACAGCAGCATGCGGACCCACGTGGCGCGCGTCGGCACTTCGACGCCGAGCAGCTTCTCCACCGTCAGCGAGAAGACCAGCTCGTTGAACAGCGGTGCGGCGTAGTCCATGCGTGTGACGTTGGTGGGCCCCTGCAGGTAGGTGAGATCTTCGCCCGTCTTCTCCATCCCCGTGTGCAGGTACCCGATGACGGGCTTGGTGCGCAGCACGGTCTCGCCGTCGAGCTCGAGCATCAGCCGGAGCACACCGTGGGTGCTCGGGTGCTGCGGCCCCATGTTGATGATCGTGGTCTCGTCCACGTCGGGGCCCACTTCGAGCTCGGCCGCCTCCTGCTCGGACATGCGCAGCACCGAGCCCACCTCGCGCAGCACCTCCACACCGCCGGCCATCGTCCGAGGGACCATCTCCTGGCCACCCTCGGACGTGAGGGCAGCATCGTCGCGCTCACCGTGCACCGGCGTCTCGGCCACGCTCACGTGGGCCTCCCAGTAGATGCGCCTTTGAACTGCACCGGGATGCGGCCCAACGCGTAGTCCTTGCGGAGGGGATGGCCTTCCCAATCCTCGGGCATAAGGATCCGGGTGAGGTCGGGGTGGCCGTCGAAACGGATGCCGAACATGTCGAACACCTCACGCTCGAGCGCCTCGGTGCCGGGGTGCAGATCGAACAGCGAGGGCACCACCGGGTCGTCGGCCGGCACCTGGACCCGGAGCCGCAGCCGCTGCCGTTCGGCGTGCGACATCAACACCACCACCACCTCGAAGCGCGCCGCGTCCACACCGGCCGGCAGGGGCCGGGGGGCGCCATAGGTGAGGTAGTCGACCGCCGTGACATCGAGGCACATCAACCACCCTTCGGCGCGCAGGGCAGCAACGACCTCATGAAGCTGCTGACGCGAGGGGTGCGCGACCCGATCGGCGCCGCTCCCCGTCACCGGGGCGCCGTGCAGCTCTTCGACCACGGCGCCTTCGTTGTCGCCGCCGGTCTCGGCGGGCGCGTCAAGCGAAGTGTCGGTCTGGTCGGCCACGTTCAACCGCGTCCGACGCTTACGTCCACCGGCGACGATGCCCCTCGATCCGGCCGCTCCGGCCGCTCCGGCCGACCGCCGAGATCGGGAACGTCGATCCCTGCACCAGCACCGGTCGCGTGGCGACGGCGCAACAGCTCGCCCGTGTTGATCTTCTCGTGCAACGTGTTGATGGCGTGCAGGAGGGTCTCGGGCCCAGGCGGGCAACCGGGGGCGTACACATCGACGGGCACCACCTGGTCGACGCCCTGCACGATGGCGTAGTTGTTGAACATGCCACCGCTCGAGGCACACACACCCATGGAGATCACCCACTTGGGTTCCATCATCTGGTCGTAGATCTGGCGCAGGACCGGCGCCATCTTCTGGGAGACACGGCCGGCCACGATCATGAGATCGGCTTGACGGGGTGAGCCCCGGAAGACTTCCATGCCGAACCGGGCCAGGTCGTAGTGCGGGCCGCCAGCGGCCATCATCTCGAGCGCACAGCAGGCCAGGCCGAAGGTGACCGGCCAGCTGCTGTGCGAGCGCGACCAGCGGACCACGTCTTCCAGCTTCCCGGTGATGAAGTTGTGCTGGAGACCCTCGATGCCGCGGCTGAGCTCCTCCATCAGGCCGCCTCCTCCCCGCCTTCGGGCTCATCGCGGTGGCCGCCCCCTCCATCGACCCGGCCTTCGAGGCCGACGCGCCGCACCGTGCTCGACACGGTGCGACCGGGATCGATCGCCGGGGTGTGGCGGAGGCCCTCCTTGAGGGGGCCCCAGTCGAGCGCTCCGTTGGCGATGAGGTATACGAACGAAGCGAAGACGGCGATGGCGAACACCACCATCTCGACCAGCCCGAACCCGCCCAACTGCTTGGAGATGACGGCGTAGGGATAGAGGAAGATCACCTCGATGTCGAACACGATGAAGATCATGGCGATGAGGTAGAAGCGGACGGGGAAGCGCTCTGGTGGCTCGCGGGTGGGCACGATGCCGCACTCATAGGGCCCCGACTTGGCGTCGGTTGGGTGGCGGGGGGCCACCAGTTTCGACATGACGATGCTCACCACCCCGAAGCCCGAGGCCAGCACCAACAGGGCGATGATGGGCAGGTACTGACCCATATCAGAGTTTCGCTCGGAGAGTGGGGGCGGGATTCCTGAGACCCATCTAGGCCCCGGTCCGGAGCCGGGTGGCCAGCTTGTCGCGGCGGTGGAGCATGTTGCAGCACACGGCGAAGAGCACGCCCATGAAGATGGCCAGCACGATGGACGGCTCCCGCTTGGCGCCGAGGTCGCGCTCCATGATCACCGACATCACCGGCTGGGTGGTGTCCGGCACCGGGATCGGCGGTGCTTGACCGTCGGGCGTGACCTGCGGGATGGCGGGACGGATCTGCACGACGGCGTAGTGCGGGGGATGCGACCAGAACGTGAGGATGCCCTTGAGCTTGTAGAGGGCACGCCCGATGCTCGAGTCGTCGGTGCGCTTGGGCTTGCCGCCGGTGGTGAAGGCGTTGAGGAGCACGCAGTCGGTGCTCTTGGCGCACTTGTTGGCGTTGTCTGGCCCAAGGAAGGTGTTGGCCGTGGCCACGGCATCACCGGTCTGGGCGTCGGAGGTGGACAGCAGCTTCCAGGTCTTCCCGGTGGGGATCTGGCTGTTCAGTTTCGGGTCGGCGCTGACCAGGTCACCCAGGTTGGGGGGCTTGGGCTGGGCCTCGAACTGTTTCTTCAGTGTGGCATCGCGGTCGAGGAAGCTCTTGGGCGTGGGCAGCTTGTCGGCGTTGGGCACCGCCCGGGCTATCGAGGTGCCGGCGACGGAGGTGTTGAAGCTGAGCTCCTTCACCTTCCAGGCAGGGGCCGGGCCCTTGTAGCCGATGCCGTACATCGACCAGACGATGCTCATGAGGAACATCCATCCCAACAGGCCGGTGAAGGCGATGAGGAAGCCCAGTCGGGCGCCGGTGTTGGTGCTCAGGATCATGAACACCGACCCCATGAGGCCGATGACGCCGACAGAGACCACGAGCACGCCCCGGAAGCCGGGATCCCAGGTGAACGAGGCCAGGACGTGGGTCAGGCTGTACATGGCCGTCAGAGGCTCCGCTCGTACTCGACGATCGACCGGACTTGGGCCTGGGTGAGCATGGCGCCCTGATCGGCCGTGCCCGGCGCCTTCTTCTTCACGCCGACTTCCCCGGTGGAGATGTCGGCCTTCTCCTCGGGCGTGATGCAGAACCCCGGCATGCGGCCCGACCCTTGCCCGTTCTGGCCGTAGAGCTTGCCGTTCTCCGAGCCGGTGCAAACGAAGGTGGTCTGCTGGTCAAGGCCGACCACCTCCCCCGGGAACCGCAGCTTGGTGTCACCGTTGGTGAGGTTGGGGCCCATGGCCCCCGAGCCGTCGGCCTGCTTCTTGCCGGCCGACCAGCCGGTGGTGTGGCAGCGGCCGCACGAGTACGCCCCGCCGGCGAACCCCGAGTAGTAGCCGAGGTTGAACAGGGCTTGCCCGTCGCTCGCATAGGGGTGGCCGGCCTTGACGGCGGCGTCCTTCTCCTGCTTGAGACCGTCGGCTACCGCGGCCTGAGCCTGCTGAGGGGTGAGCTGGATGCTTTGCAGGTAGTCGATCAGGTTCTGGATCTGCTGGTCGTCGAGGGCACCACCGCCCTTGACGCCCCATGCCGGCATGGGCGAGAAGGGGCGGCCGTACGTGAGGATGTAGCGCACCTCTTCGCGGCTGTAGCGCAACAGCACGGTGTTGAGTGCCGGGCCCTTCCAGTTCACCTGGTCCACGAAGCGGCCGTCGGCGTCGGTGACGGTGAACGGCACGCCGGCGTTGCCCACGCCCTTCTCGCCGTGACAGAAGGCGCAGTTGAAGCCACCTTTGGCGGTGGGAGCGAAGAGGGCCCCGCCCCGCTTGGCGAAGGTGACGTCGAAGTTCTTCACCTCGCCGTCCTGGCGGCCCGGCTCGTTCAACCAGTAGAGCGGCACCCCGATGGCGCAGATGAACATGCCGAGCAGGCCGTACGTGAGCACCTTGTCGAGCTTGGGCCCTTCCAGCTCCTCGTCGTCGAAGTAGGGCTTGCGGTTGGGCGCCAGCTCGATCTCGGACCCGACCTCGGCCTTGCTCTGACGGATGTTGACGAAAAGGAAGATCAACACCACGACCACTGACAGGACCAGGATGACCGCACCGATGGCCGACTGGGTGGAGCCCAGGATCACTTGTGGGCCTCCGCGCCGCCGCTCACGCAGTGGGGGCCTTCGGCCTCCTGGCCGGTGGTGTTGGTGCCGAT
>JAABUQ010011115.1_pt1 | contig 11601 bp, 12 predicted proteins | sample 5560001 | NCBI WGS metagenome assembly JAABUQ01 (sample SAMN10711888, study PRJNA513371) | rock metagenome | isolation source: Antarctica rocks | place: Antarctica: Victoria Land, Finger Mt nord | collected 2015-12-18
CAATGGCTTCGCTAAAGGCCGTTTCATAATACAGATCATAACACAGAAACTCTCCAGGCCGGTGTTCCCTGCCTCTCCGTCGCCGGCAGCATCGCCTACAGCCAGCACAGCGTCAACAGCTGCCAGAACGCCGTCGGGATTGTGGAGCGGATGAAACAAAGAAATGTCTGATGCGGACAAGATTAGCTCGGAACTTAGTGACATCATTGATGCTGTTTCCAAGATTATAGGATGTTCTTCCAATTGGAGCGGGGTCGTAAGGTTAGTTCAAGATGCAGACTTCAAGGGACAAAAGCCATTTCAGTGCGATATTTTGCTGAACGCAAACTTAGTGGCAGATGACTCACGATGGCGTACATTGCTGCATGAAGCCCTCCATTCATTTTCTCAGGGATACAACCGCGACGATTTCGAGAACTTTCGCGGCTGGGAAGAGGGTGTCGTTGAGAAGCTGCAGCGTCTCCTGCGGCCCGGAGTTCTATCGGTTCTGGCAGTAACTGTGGAGGACAAGGTTTTTCGTGCTTTGGAGGAGCGGCATCTTTATAATGGTTACTTGGAAGCATTGGCAGAGTTGCAAAGGATTTCCGGACAGCCGGAGCAGCAATTTTATGTTGATTTGCTAGGCACGCCTATTCGAGACCGCTCCGCATCAGTGTTCGCCCTATCACGACGCCTGACGGGGCAGGATTATAAAGATTTTATGCTTGTTTTTTCAAGAACCAACTCAGTTCTAAAAGGAGAGATAAAATGGAACTCACAGCCGCCGAAGAGCAGTGCCGAGAACGGATCATCGGCTTGATCCTCTCTGCCAAAACTCTTGCAGAGATCGCCGATGCGAGGCTGGCACTCCAAGAGTGGATCGCGGAACATCCTCACGATTTAGGCATCACAGATGGCTTTGATCATCTAGCAATGTCCTGTTCCATTGCTAAGAGCCGGGAAGCCGTTCCAGTGCAATCCGCATAATGCTGAGACATCTGCAATGAAGAAGCAATGGAAATGGGCAATCGGCATTGTTGTCTTCTGCATTCTCGCTCCAATCGCCTGGACAATTACTTCGCTGGGGTTGCGCTTTCATGCAGAAGACGATGGGGCAGCGGTTGTTTCCCAGTTCTTAGCAGTGCTGAATGCCCACGACTATACAAAGGCCCACGCACTGATGGCTCCCTCCGAGCAGGCTGCGGTTTCGGTAGCTGCGGTTCAGGAGGCGCAAGAGCAGATTGAAAAGAAGCATGGTGGTCACTGGGTTTCCCCTGCAATGCCGAACGAAAGACATGCTAACGAGGCAGTGGACCACATCACTTTTTTCTACACGGTGGACTTCAAGAAGCAGTACGACGAGATTTTTATGATGGTGCGCGTTGTCCACACAGACGACGGCTGGCGGGTTCTGGAGTATCATTACGACTTTGGCGCGGCTTAACCATAGGAGTGGTTCTTTCTCATGCTGATGGTGCAATGGCCGACGGTTTTGGCGGCTTTTTTGGCGTCGCTGGTGGAGTTTGTCGAAGCGCTGACCATTGTGCTGGCCGTTGGAGCCGTGCGCGGCTGGCGTCCGGCGCTTGCTGGGGCAATCGCGGCAGCGGCAGCGCTCGCCGTGCTGGTGGCGGCATTCGGGCCAGATCTCGCCCGGCTGGACGCGCATGTCTTTCAGCTTGTCGTGGGCGTTCTGCTGCTGCTGTTTGGACTGCGCTGGCTCCGAAAAGCGATCCTGCGGGCGGCGGGCGTGGTCGCGCTGCATGATGAGGACAAGAAGTTCGCGGAGACGGAAGCAGACTTGCAGGGCCGGGCGGCGGGGCCGGGCTTCGACGCCGGGGCGGCGCTGGCAGCGTTCAACGGCGTGTTTGTGGAAGGCATTGAAGTCGTGTTTATCGTGCTGACGCTCGGCGCGGTCGGCCATGCCCTGCTGCCGGCGGCGCTCGGCGCGGGCGCGGCGGCGGTGCTGGTTGTTCTGCTGGGCCTGATAGCCCGGAAGCCTCTTGCACTCATTCCCGAGAACGCGCTCAAGCTGACGGTCGGGGCGCTGGTGTCGGCGTTTGGAACGCTCTGGACCGGCGAGGGCCTGGGCCTCGTCTGGCCGGGCGGGGTCTGGACGCCGCTGCTGCTGTCGGCGGGCTACTTTGGAGTCGCGGCGCTGGGAGTTGTCCTGGCGAAATCGGCGCGGCGTGAGGCGCGGGCGTGAAAGTCATCCGCACAATTGTTGACGAGCTGGTCGGTCTGTTTGTAGATGACTGGGTATTTGCGCTGCTTGTTTTGCTCTGGGTCGGCTTGTTCGCGCTGCCGTTTCGCAGCGTACTGGGGGCATGGGCTGGGCTGGGACTGTTCATGGGACTTGCGGCGCTGGCGCTGGTCTTTGTGGTGCGAAGGGTACGGCGGTGACTGCTGGAGATAAACGGCTGGAAACAATCTCGGCCCCTTTTGCGTCTTACGGTAATGATTTCGGGCTAATCTGAGGTATCCTATAAGATAACTCTACCAGATACTGTATTAGACACATACTTCATCAGATATTTCCGCCGCCGCCCGTATCGCAAGGATAGTCTCACGCATGCAAATTCGCACGATTCAGCACGCCGTTCCCTCTAAAAAAGTCACCAACGACGATATTTTAGAGACATTCCGCCGCGAAAGCGAAGAACGCCTCCCGAAGTCCGAGATTGATAAACTCGAAAAGCAGGTGCGCGAAACACTTGCCACTGCCGGAACGGAAGTGCGCTACAAGCTCAATACCGGCGAGAAGGCCATTGACTTTGTCCTGGCCGCAGGCCGGCACGCGCTCGCCGACGCCAAGATCGCGCCGGGCGATGTTGACTTTCTCATCTACACCGGCGTCGGTCGGGGCTGGCTGGAGCCGGCGATGGCGAACGTCATCCAAAGCGAGCTTGGGATGCCGAACGCGACCTGCTTTGACATGCTGGACGCCTGCGCGAGCTGGCTGCGCGGAATGCAGATCGGCCACAGCCTGATCCAGAACAAGACGTACAAATGCGGCATGATCGTCAACTGCGAGAGCAGCCTGGTGCGTTCGTTCTGGTCCTCGGAGATCCGGGACTCCAATGACCTGAAGCACCGGGTCGCCCAGTTCACCATCGGCGAGGCGTCCACGGCGACCATCATCACCGACGAGAACCCGAACGACGACTTTAAGTTTTTGTTCAAGAACTTCGGCGAGCATTACAAGCTCTGCATGATTCCTCTGTCCAACATGGCCGATTTTATGCCGTCCACGCCCGATGCCCGCTACGCCGAGTTCCAGTTCTTCTCGCTCTCGCGTGATTTAGTCGTCACCACCGTCAAGAAGATCGCTGAGACCTACTCCAACGACCCCCATTTCCGCTCCGGCTGCTACGACATTGCCTTCGGCCATGAAGCCAGCCAGAAGGCCAGCGAAGTTCTTGTCAAACATATTGGCCTGCCCCAAGGCGTCTATTACAGCGTCCACCCCCGCTACGGCAACTGCGTCTCCGCGTCCGTCCCGCTCGGCATGAGCCTCGCCCAAAAAGAAGGCCGCCTGCGCCGGGGCGACAAAACTCTTATCGTCATCGGCAGCGCCGGCGTCTCCGTCGGCCTGGCCTCGTTCACCTATTAACCAACACTCGCCAATTCTTTTCGGCGTCCGCGAAGGCGGACATTCTGCACGTCTAAAGCCCCGGTCTTCCAGACCGGGGCATTTTGCTTACGAGGCATCTACTATGCGGCAGACACTGGAGCAGCAGCAAAAATCGTTGGCATCGTTAATAAAATATCGCCGGTTGTACACTTGTGTTGGTGCGTTTATTGTTGCTACTTCAGTTGACGGGGTATTCCATAAGCGTTCGCAATGGCCTTTTATAATCAGGTTCTCTTTGCCTTCTGGCGTTCCAATATGGCACTCAGCTTGGGAAAATATTTTCACGATTGTGGGCTTGTCATTTGTCTTGATTTCATGGTGGGTTCGCATTCATAACTACCGGCGCGAACTGCTTCTTGCGGAGCAACTAGCGTTGCAGAAGGCCGCGCAGCCGCCGGAAGGGGTTTGGCCCCCGCCGCCGCTCTGACCTACCTCCTTGTTCCTTCGTCACAGGGTCCTCCCTAAAGGGAGGATTAAGATAGTAAACGCGAGCATGCCTCTCTTATCCTAATCCTCCCTTTAGGGAGGACCACAGCGAAGTAACTTGTTACAAAGCGGTGCAGTAGGTCTCCGAACCGTTTTGGCCGCTCCTTCCGTTATGTAATGGGAAGGAGCTTTTTTCATGCCCGCCCCCAAACGCCGCCTCTTGGCTGTTATCTTCGGCCTTATCGTCTTCCTCGCGCTTCTCCTGCCGTACCTGCATCCGCGCCCGACGCCGCGCTACACCGTGACCGAACTCGGCGTCCTGCCCGGCGACGCCGTGAGCAGTGCGTCCGGCATCAACAATCATGGGGACATCGTCGGCTTCAGCATCAATGCTTCCTACACACAACAACAGCTTTTCCTGGTGCGCGGTGACCGGATGATCAGCCTGGGCCTCTACGACTCTCACAGCGAGTACGATGGCCCGGCCATCAACGACAGCGGCAAAATCAACCGGAAGCAGCGCATCGGCAGTGCTGCAAGCCCAGCGGGCTATGAGCAAAGCCTGCCGCATCATGCCGTTCTCTATGGCGGCAGCCGGAAAGTGGATTTCACCCTGCCGCCGGGCTGGACGATGGCGAACCTGAGCGGCGTGAACGGGTTGGGTCAGGTTGTCGGGACGTGCCGGCGGCTGATTATCGGGAGCCGCAGCCGAGCCGCGTTTGTTTACGACAGCAAGACGCGGAAGTTTCTGATGCTGCCGCTGCCGCCCGGCTTTCAGGGGGGAGGGTTCCCGGAAGGCATCAATGACCACGGGCAAATCGCCGGCTTCGCGTGGCAGCCCGGCTACATTAATCAGGCTGTGCTTTGGAACGCCGGACAGCCAGTTCTTTTGACAGGGCTTCGCGGAATGAACGACAGCAGAGCCGAAGCGGTCAACAATCAAGGCGAAGTAGTCGGCACCGCCTGGTCCGAGCCAAACGCGGCGGCGCAGTTTGTCAACGACCATAACATTCGTCTGCAACTTCTCGTGCCGGTTTTCCAAAAGCAATGGAAAAACCGCGCTGTTGTCTACAAAAGCGGCAAAGCGCAGGACTTGAACACGCTGATTCCTGAAGACGCCGATTGGACATTGGAAGAAGCAAACAGCATCAATGACCGAGGGCAGATTGTGGGCAATGGCCTGCATCACGGGCAGCAGCGAGCGTTTCTGCTGACGCCGGTGCATTGACACGCCGGGTTCTTGACATTCCCCCCACCCGTGCCTTATACTATCCTAGCACTGACTTATCTTACTATTGATGCAAAGGATATTCCCCGATGAACCCGACCCCGAAAGAAGTCATACTGGTGGCAAGCGGCGACCTGCGGCCGGCGGCGAACCAGACGTGCGAGGACGCGCAGGCGGCGATGGAAGCGATGGTTGCGGCAGCGGTCGCGAAAGAAGGCTGGACGCTGAAGCGGGGGCATCCGTATGATCCGGTCAAGAAGCATGGCTTTATTGACGGGCAAAAGTACGGCATGGAAGTTTTTCTCGGCATTGACCCGCACACGCCGGTCATTGTCGCCGAAGCCGTCTGGCAGTATTCGCATCATGTGCTGGCCGGGCTGATCACCCATCAAGGGCCAATTCTCACGCTCGCCAACTGGAGCGGGCAGTGGCCGGGGCTGGTCGGGATGCTGAATTTGAACGGGTCACTGACGAAAGCCGGGGTCAAGTACAGCACGCTTTGGAGCGAGGACTTCACGGACTCGTTCTTTGTCAACGGCCTGCGGGCCTGGCTGCGGGACGGCATCGTCCGGCACAACAAAAGCCATGTCTGTCCCTACGATGAAGCCGAAGCGCCCGAAGGCAGCGTCACCGTGGGCCAGGAGTTTGCGGCGGCGCTGCTGCACCGCAAAGCGATCTTAGGCATCTTTGACGAAGGCTGCATGGGCATGTACAACGCGATCATTCCTGATGAGCTGCTCCACGCCGTCGGGGTCTACAAAGAGCGCCTGAGCCAGTCAAGTTTATATGCCAAGATGCAGACGGTTTCGGACGACGAAGCGCACGGCGTTTATCAGTGGCTTTTAGACCACGGCATGACGTTCCACTTTGGCCCGGACGAAGCCGTAGACCTGACCGAAGCGCAGGTACTGGGCCAGTGCCGGATGTATGTTGCCGCCGTGCACCTCGCCGACGAGTTCGGCTGCGCGGGCATCGGCATTCAGTACCAGCAGGGCCTGAAAGATCTGGCTCCGGCGTCGGACCTTGCCGAAGGCCTCTTGAATAACGTCGAGCGCCCGCCGGTCACGCACGAAGTCACCGGCGACGTGCTGTATGCGGGCCGGGCGCTGCCGTGCTTCAATGAAGTAGACGAATGCGCTGGTCTGGACGCGCTTGTCACGAACCGCCTGTGGCGCAAGCTGGGCTGGCCGCCAGAGACAACGCTCCACGACCTGCGCTGGGGCCGGCAGTATACCGGTGAGGGGCGTGATGAGTACGTCTGGGTGTTTGAGATTTCCGGGGCCGTCCCCCCCGCGCACTTCGCGCGTGGCTACAAGGACGCCAGCAGCGAGCGCCAGCCGCCCATGTATTTTCGTTTAGGCGGCGGCACGATTAAAGGCGTCTCGAAGCCAGGCTGGGTTGTCTGGAGCCGCGTCTTTGTCGCCGGCGGTACGCTCAAAGTGGATCTAGGTCTGGCCGAGTCCGTCGCGCTGCCCGAAGCCGAGACCGAGGACCGGTGGGCGCAGACAACCCCGCAGTGGCCGATTATGCACGCGGTTCTCCAGGGCATTTCGCAGAACCAGATGATGGCCCGCCACAAAGCAAACCACATCCAGGTCGTCTACGCCCCGAGCCTCGGCGACGCCCGCCACGGCCTCTACGCCAAAGCCGCCGCCTTCCACGCCCTCGGCCTGGAAGTCAGCCTCTGCGGCGAGATATAGCTGCAATCTGCTATAATTAGGACACTATGCTGACACGCCTAAAAGTGAATGGCTTCAAAAACCTAGTTGATGTAGATGTCCGATTCGGACCGTTCACTTGCATCGCTGGTGCCAACGGTGTCGGAAAATCTAATTTATTCGATGCAATCCATTTCCTCAGTGCTCTTGCGAATCGTCCTTTAGTGGACGCGGCGTTGTCAGTTCGTGATGAAGGTGGGCGAACCGCAGATGTAAGAAGCCTGTTTCATCGTGTGGGCGGTGATTATGCTTCGGAGATGACTTTCGATGCAGAAATGATCGTTCCGAAAACGGGGGTGGATGATTTAGGACAAATGGCGGAGGCAAGTATTACGTTTCTACGCTACTCCCTGACCCTGGCATACCGTGCAGATGACAGCAAACGCGCCTTTGGTTTTTTAGAATTAGTCAAAGAAGAGTTGACGCACATTACTTTAGGTGAAGCGAGAAAACATCTTCTTTTTCCTCACAAACCGGAATGGTTCAAGTCTGCGGTGAGAGGGCAACGGCGAGTTCCTTTTTTCATTTCGACCGAGGGAGAAGGAATAAATCGCGTCATAAAACTCCATCAGGATGGGGGCAGCAGCGGCAGACCTCTTTCCCGATCCGCAGTTAATTTGCCGCGAACATTGCTTTCTGCGGCAAACGCGGCGGAAAGCCCAACCGCCCTGTTAGCACGTCGGGAGATGCAATCTTGGCAGATGCTTCAACTGGAGCCATCGGCGCTCCGTGAGCCGGATGAGTTTACTGCGCCCACCCACTTGGGCATGGATGGCTCTTTTTTGCCCGCAACACTGTATCATCTTGCGCGTTCAATGAATGCAGCCACAGAGAGCGGAGAAGCATATCAGGGTGTAACGGATGAAGAAAAGGAATCACAGACTTACAGCAGCATCGCCAGCCGGTTATCGGAGCTTATTCACGATGTCCGGGAGGTGACGATTGACCGAGATGAGCGTCGGGAACTGCTCACAGTGCAAGTGACCGGACGCGACGGAACTTCGCACCCAGCGCGGGCGCTTTCTGATGGAACACTGCGCTTCTTGGCACTCGCGGTTTTAGAACTTGATCCTGAAGCACAAGGATTGATTTGCTTGGAAGAGCCTGAAAATGGAATTCACCCGGAGCGCATTGCCGCGATGCTCCAGCTTTTACAGGATATTGCAGCAGATACGTCTCAGCTAGTCAGCCTGCATAATCCACTGCGCCAAGTCATTATTAACACTCACTCGCCCGCAGTGGTAGGTCAGATACCAGATGAAAGCCTTTTAGTCGCCGAACCGAAAGACGCAGTGCAGGATGGCAAACACTTTCAGAAGGTATGCTTTAGCTGCCTTCCTGACACATGGCGCACATTAAAAGCCACCGAACGCGATGCGGTCAGCGTTGTTCCACGCGGAAAGCTGATTTCGTACTTGAACCCTTTTCCTGCCCAAGAAACACAAGGCTATTCAAATGGCAGCTCAGCAAATGGAGAAAAAACCGTTTCCACGAAAGTACGACGTGTCATTGACAGGTCAGACATGAAACAGCTTGTTTTGGACATAACTCAACCAGAGGTTTGACGAGTTTATGCCGGATATCCGTTATACCTTGCTGGCAGACGGCACTTCTGACCGAGCGCTTATTCCTCATCTTACTTGGCTTTTACAACAGCATCTTCCAAACCATGCCATACAATCTGAGATGGCTGAGCTTTGGAGGCTGCCAAAACCTCCAAAGGGATTGCCGGAACGCATCCAGAGGGCTTTAAGCCTTTACCCATGTGATCTTCTGTTTGTACACCGAGATGCAGAACGAGAACAAAGGCAAGCACGGCTTGAAGAAATCAACGCGGCACTGGTTGAATTATCGCAAGCAGAGATGCCGCCCGTTCTTGGTGTCGTTCCTGTGCGAATGCAGGAAGCTTGGCTTATCTTCGATGAAGTGACAATTCGACATGCAGCGAACAATCGCTACGGGAAAATCCCGTTACAACTGCCACCGCTTTCCAGTATAGAAAATCGCCCAAACCCAAAGCAAGATTTACATGAACTGCTTCGCACCGCCAGCGGCTTGGGAAGCCGGCGACTGCACAAGTTTTCCGAGAGCAGAGCAGCACAAAGGGTCTCTGAACTCACAGACGATTTTTCAGCCTTACGGATAGTCCCTGCGTTCGCGGCACTGGAAGCAGATATCAACCGCATAATACTGGAACAAAACTGGCAGCTACTCCCGGAACCTGTTTAAGAAAGCCGCAGCGATCCGCGATGGTCGAAACGCTGGAACGGCTGGCAAGACGCCAAAGGGTTGAAGACGCAGACTTCATGGCGGAAGCCATTTCGCTGATCGTCTGGAATCCGGATGACGGCAGCATCAGCAGTGAAACCCCTGCCCCGGCGTCACTTCTGCGGTTTGAGAAGTTCTCGGTTCAAGTCGAAGCGGCCTATGTCAGCCGGTACAAGGGCCTTCCGCCTCACGCGGCTTAAGACCGTAGTCATCATCGCCACAGTACACGGACATCCACGACGCGCATTCCGGCGGCGCGGGCGGCGACAATGCCGGGAGCGCCGTCTTCGTAGACGATGCAGCCTTCGGGGGCGACGCCGAGAAGCTCGGCAGCCCTGAGAAAGATGTCGGGGGCGGGTTTGCCGTGGACCACGTCTTCGGCGGTGACGACGGCGTCAAAAAGCGGGCGCAGGCCGAGGGCGTCAAGCGTCGCGTGAACGACGGAGCGCAGGCCGCCGGACGCGACGGCCATTGGCACCTTGCCGGCATGGGCGCGGGCAATGTCGGCAACCGCCGTGATTTCCTGGATCTCATGCAGTCCTTCCACGTACTTTTTTTCTTTCGCTTCCACGGTCTTCGGGATGTCCAGCCCGTAGCCGAAGTCTTTGTTCAGCGCGTCAATAATTGCCGCCGAAGTGACGCCCGCATTCTGGTAGAAGCGCTCTTCGGTAATGTCGCCGCCGCCTGCCCGCAGAGCGGCGACCCAGGCCGCGAAATGGCCCGGCATGGTATCGGCCAGCGTACCGTCGCAGTCAAAGATCAGTGCCGAGTACGGCTTGGGAGGAGCAATTTTGCCAGCGATGGTGTTGTATGTCATGCCCAATTATAGCAGAGACGCGCCGCTATCGGGAACGGTCTTCGGCTGCCGGGGCGTAATCTGGGAGTGATACTTACTCTTCGGTCGCCCCGGCTTCGGTCGCCCTGGCTCTGGCCGCTTGGCAGTGGTCTCGTGCTGGCCGCAGCAATCTCCCACCCTCTTTGGACTGTTCGGTCCGCACAGCTTTTGGGCGACTTTCTCAGCCACACGCTGTACCAGTCGTTTATCGGGCTGGCGGCGGTTCTGCTGCTCTGGCGCGGGGCGTTTGGGCCAAAGCGGCTTTTGTGGTGGCCGCTGCTGGCAGGGGTGCTGACGCCGCTCTGCGTTGAGGGCTTGAAGCGGGCGACGCGGCTGCCGAGGCCGGACGGCGACCCGTCCGGGTTTCCCAGCGGGCATACGACATTTGCGTTTGCCCTGGCCTGGCTGCTGGCACGGGCGTATCCACGTCTTGCTCCGCTCTGGTTCGGCGTGGCGGTAAGTATCGGCTGGTCGCGGGTGGAAGGCCACGCCCATTTCCCGTACCAGGTGCTGTGCGGGGCGTTTTTAGGCACAGTGATCGGCTGGGCCATCAGCCGCAACGCCCTGCCGCCGCCGCTGGGAGCGAGCGCTGCGCCGGTGACGAACTGCGCGGAAGGGGAGGCGTAGAAGAAAAGCCCGCCCCAGCAAAAGTGGAGCGGGCTTCAAGAAGATAGTCTTTGGCAAGCCGGGCAGATTAAGCCGCCAGGCTTGCTTTGCGGCGCTTGACCACAACGAGACCGCCGAGGGCCAGCAGCAGGCCGAAGGAGACCGTGGTGGAGGCTTCGGGGACAGCGGCAGGGGCGAGAGCAGCGGCGAGGATGGTTTGGTCGTTAGAGGTTGCCGCGACCAGGGTGGCCGCGCCGGTATCAGTGTCCAGTGTGTAAATCCCTTCCGGTCCCGACACCTGACCGAAACCGACGGGTGTCGGGGTGTTGCCGAACGTATATAACTGGCCGCCCGAGAACAGTCCGGTATAAAGGTTGTTAAGACCAGTATCGCCGAGGAAGGCAGTGCCGGGGTGCTTCGCTGCCGTATTCACCAGGTCCAGGCCATCCGTGCCGTTTCCAGGGGTGTTGATGTCGCTGACGTAGACATTGCCGCTGCCGTCCGCGACGGCGAGGCCGTCCGCGCTTGCGAACGTCATGATACCGGCGGCTGCGGTCTTTGCGACCGGGTTCACTGTGAAGAGGCTGGAGCGATTAGCGTTCGCCGACGTACCCTGCGTGATGGCGGTGAAAGTGCCGTCGGCATTCCCGCTCCCACCGTAGACATTAAAGTCGGTGAAGTTCTGAACGAACGTTTCTGCGCCGGTGTCCGTTGCGACCTGGTACAGATCGGTCCCGGAACCGCTAGCTGGTGCGAGACCGTACAGCGTTCCATCGGAGCCAAACCCGAGCGCAAACAATTCAGTGTTGAGATTTCCAATCGAGGTAAAGCTGCCCGTCTGGAGGTTCAGGGTGCCGAATGTGTCAATACCGGAACCGGGAGTGGTAGGAGCGAAAGAGTCAACGTAGGC
>JAABUQ010011116.1_pt1 | contig 11601 bp, 16 predicted proteins | sample 5560001 | NCBI WGS metagenome assembly JAABUQ01 (sample SAMN10711888, study PRJNA513371) | rock metagenome | isolation source: Antarctica rocks | place: Antarctica: Victoria Land, Finger Mt nord | collected 2015-12-18
GCAATGGCTGGAGATCGGCATGCTGCTGGCGCAGGACCCCCGGCTGCTGCTGGTGGACGAGCCGGTGGCGGGGATGACCGACGCCGAAACCGAGCAGACGGCGGAGCTGCTGCGCGAGATCAACCTTACCCGCAGCGTCGTCGTGGTGGAGCATGACATGGCGTTCGTCCGGGCGCTGGGCGTGAAGGTGACGGTGCTGCACGAGGGGTCGGTGCTGAGCGAGGGCACGATCGACCACGTGAGCGCGGACCCCAGGGTAATCGAGGTCTATCTTGGGCGGTGAAACGGGGGCCGTTGAGTCGGGGGCCGGCGAGCTGACGGTCGAGGGCGTGGACCTGCAATACGGCGCCGCGATCGCGCTACGCAACGTCTCCATCAGGGTGCGGACCGGCGCCGTCACCTGCCTGCTGGGCCGCAACGGCGTCGGCAAGACCAGCTTGCTGCGCGCCGTCACCGGGGCGCATCCCGTGACCCGTGGCCGCATCCATTGGGAGGGCGCCGACATCACGCGCCTGCCCATCCATGCTCGGGCGCAGCGCGGGATCGCCTGGGTGCCGCAGGGCCGCGACATCTTCCCGTTGCTGACGGTGCGCGAGAACCTGGAGACCGGGTTCGCCGTGCTGCCCCGCGGCAAGCGCCGGGTCGACGACGAGATTTTCGAGCTGTTCCCCATCTTGCGCACTATGCTGCGCCGGCGCGGCGGCGACCTGTCGGGTGGCCAGCAGCAGCAGCTCGCTATTGCCCGCGCGCTGGTGATGCATCCGCGTCTGCTGGTGTTGGACGAGCCGACGGAGGGCATTCAGCCGAGCATCATCAAGGACATTGGCCGGGTTATCGCGCTGCTGCGCAGCCGGGGCACGATGGCGATCCTGCTGGTCGAGCAATATTATGACTTCGCGCGGGAACTTGCGGACACGCTGGCGGTGATGGACCGTGGCGACATCGTGTTGAGCGGTGCGCCGGGGACGCTGGACGAGGGTGCAGTGCGGCGGCGGCTTTCGGTTTAGTAGCGGCTTGCTTGCAACACAAATCAATGCCGAGCTATCGTTCTGTTATAAACATGAACAAGGTTGGAAATGCGGTGGATCTCTTTGGCAGGCGCATTGTTTATAGGGGGATGCGTGGACGCCGCACCAGCCATTCCCCTAGCCGAGCCGGACACACCGCCAACCCTGAATAAAAGCGAAGAGTGGACATGGCATGCGGGCGAGCGTGCAAATTTCATTGGTGAGTGTGAAAAAGGTTTGGTTGACAGGCGCCTAAAACGCCCGACGTGCGCCTGCGTCGCTGATCTCTGGCCTAATCACGTTTCCCGACCCGAGATGGCACGTATGGCTGAGCCGCGCCCGCGTTTCGAACTCACCCTGTTTGACTTCAATAAAGTTCACCCGCAAGTCTGGCCCTTAATTCAAATTTGCCGCTGGCGCACGACCCACGGCACCGTTTAATCCGACAGCCTCATGCCCTACAACGATTGGCAATGCGAAAATTGCGTTCGTATCGACAACGTAGATACGCTATAATCGGATTTGGTCAGGGCGAGAATACTATGAGAATGGTTGTGAAGAAGTGGGGAAATAGCGCCTCGGTCCGCATTCCGGCCGCCGTGATGGAGGCTGCGCGCCTGCATCTGGACCAGCCGGTCGAGGTCCGTGAGGAGGCCGGCCGGATCATCATCGAGCCGATCCGGGATGAGACCTACGACATTGCCGCTATGGTCGCGGGTATCACCGACCAAAACCGACACGGGGCGGTAGAAACCGGACCGCCGGTCGGCCGGGAGGTCTGGTGATGGCAACGGCCTACGTGCCGGAGGCCGGGGACATCGTTTGGCTACAATTCGATCCGCAGGCCGGGCATGAGCAGGCGGAGCATCGGCCCGCCGTGGTGCTCAGCCCGGCCAGTTATAACGGCCGTGCCGGCATGATGATCTGCTGTCCCACGACCACGCGCATCAAGGGCTACCCGTTCGAGGTGGCGATTGCCGGACGCACGCCAAGCGTCGTATTGGCGGACCAGGTTAAGAGCCAGGACTGGGGCGCACGCCAGGCCAAGCGCAAAGGCCGGGTCAGCGCCGGCGAGTTGGCGGAGGTCCGGGCCAAGCTGAAGGCGCTGATCGGATAGGGCACGCGATGGACGCGCTGCCCTCGCTGCATCAACGCGCACGGGGCACGCTCCGCCTTTCCTTCAAGCGCCGCGACACAGCTACCGTGCTGGACGGCCTGCGCCAAGAAGGCTGCCTGAAGGCGCGCTTTCCGCACACGGAGCAAGGCTCCTGGACCGGCGCCGTCACGCTCAACAGTTCCGGCGGGGTGGCTGGCGGCGACGTCCTGGACACCACGATCACGGCCGGCCCCGGCACGCAGGCGACGGTCGCGTCGCAGGCGGCGGAACGCTTCTACCGCGCCCTGCCCGGCACGGCGCCGGCCCGGATTTCGACCGCGCTGCATGTGGCGCCCGGCGCGTCGCTGGAGTGGTTGCCGCAGGAAAGCATCCTGTTCGACCGCTGCGCCGTGGAGCGCCGGCTGTTGGTGGACCTGGCCGGGGACGCTTGGTTCCTGGGTGTCGAACAGCTTGTGTTCGGACGCACCGCCATGGGCGAAACGGTCCACGAGGCCAGCTTCCGCGACTTGATCCAGGTGCGCTGCGACGGGCGCCTGCTGCTGCACGACGCGGTCCGCTTCGACGGCCCGGTGCAATCTTTGTTGAACCGCCGGGCCACAGGCCGCGCGGCGCGCGGCGTCGCGACCTTGGTCCATGTGTCGCCCGACGCGGAAACCAAGCTGGACCCGCTGCGGCAAGCATTGGCCGGGCGTGACGCCGGCGCGTCCGTTTGGGACGGAGTGCTCGTCGCCCGCGTCGTTGCCCCAGATGGCGCGTGCTTGCGGGCCGCCATCGTGGCAGGATTGGCCGTGTTGCGCGGCGGCCGTCCGCTGCCGCGCGTTTGGCTGTGCTGAGGAACCGCTATGCACCTGACCCCCCGCGAAAAGGACAAGCTGCTGATCGCCATGGCCGCCAGCGTCGCCCGGCGGCGGCTGGAGCGCGATGTCAAGCTGAACCATCCGGAGGCGGTCGCGCTCATCTCCGACTTCGTGGTCGAGGGCGCCCGCGACGGCCGCAGCGTCGCTGACTTGATGGAGGCCGGCGCCGGGGTGCTCACCCGCGACCAGGTCATGGAGGGCATCCCCGAGATGATCCTTGATATTCAGGTCGAGGCCACCTTCCCCGACGGCACCAAGCTCGTCACTGTGCACCAGCCGATACGATGAGGGCGGAACGATGATCCCAGGTGAAGTCCTGACCCAAGACGGCGACATAGAGCTGAACGCCGGCCTGCCCCGCACGAAACTGACTGTCGCCAACACCGGCGACCGCCCGATCCAGGTCGGCAGCCACTACCACTTCGCCGAAACCAACCTCGCCCTCCAATTCGACCGCACGCAGACCCGCGGCCAGCGCCTCGACATCGCCGCCGGCACCGCCGTACGGTTCGAGCCCGGCCAGACCCGCGAGATCACCCTCATCCCCTACCGCGGCGCCCGCATCGTCCAGGGCTTCCGCGGCGACATCATGGGGTCGCTATGACCCGCATCCCCCGCCGCGCCTACGCCGACATGTACGGCCCCACCACCGGCGACCGCGTCCGCCTGGCCGACACGGACCTGTTCGCCGAGGTCGAACGCGACCTCACCACCTACGGCGAAGAAGTGAAGTTCGGCGGCGGCAAGGTCATCCGCGACGGCATGGGCCAATCCCAGGCGTCGCAGGCCGAGGGCGCCGTCGACACCGTGATCACCAACGCCCTGATCCTCGACCACTGGGGCATCGTCAAGGCCGATGTCGCCATCCTGGACGGCCGCGTCCACGCCATCGGCAAGGCCGGCAACCCCGACGTCCAGCCCAATGTCACCATCATCATCGGCCCCGGCACCGAGGTCATCGCCGGTGAGGGCAAGATCCTCACCGCCGGCGGCGTCGACAGCCACATCCACTTCATCTGCCCGCAGCAGGTCGAGCAGGCGCTGGCGTCCGGCATCACGACGCTCGTCGGCGGCGGCACCGGGCCGGCCACCGGCACCAGCGCCACCACCTGCACCCCCGGCCCTTGGCACCTCGCCCGCATGCTCCAGGCCGCCGAGGGCCTGCCGGTCAACCTTGCCTTCGCCGGCAAGGGCAACGCCTCCCGCTCGGCGGCATTGGAAGAAATGATCCGCGCCGGCGCCAGCAGCCTGAAGCTGCACGAGGACTGGGGCACCACCCCCGCCAGCATCGACTGCGCGCTGAGCGTCGCCGACCGCTTCGACGTGCAGGTGATGATCCACACCGACACGCTGAACGAGAGCGGCTTCGTCGAGGACACCATCCGCGCCTTCCAAGGCCGCACTATCCACGCTTTCCACACCGAGGGCGCTGGCGGCGGCCACGCGCCCGACATCATCCGGGTCGCCGGGCTGCCGAACGTGTTGCCGAGCAGCACCAACCCGACGCGGCCCTACACGGCCAACACGCTCGACGAGCACCTCGACATGCTCATGGTCTGCCACCACCTCGACCCGGCCATTCCCGAGGACGTGGCGTTCGCCGAGAGCCGCATCCGGCGCGAGACGATCGCTGCCGAGGACATCCTGCACGACCTTGGCGCGCTGAGCATGATTTCTTCGGACAGCCAGGCGATGGGGCGCGTGGGCGAGGTGGTGATCCGCACCTGGCAGACCGCGCACAAGATGAAGCAGCAGCGCGGCCCGCTGCCGGGCGACGGGCGCACGGACAACGCGCGGATCAAGCGCTACGTCGCCAAGTACACCATCAACCCGGCCATCGCGCAGGGCCTGTCGCACGAGGTCGGCTCGGTCGAGCTTGGCAAGCTCGCCGACCTGGTGCTGTGGTCCCCCATGTTCTTCGGGGTGAAGCCGGACCTGGTGCTGAAGGCCGGCACCATCGTCTGCGCGCCGATGGGCGACCCCAACGCCAGCATTCCCACGCCGCAGCCAGTGCATTACCGCCCGATGTTCGGCCAGTTCGGGGCCGCGCTAGCCGCGAGTTGCGTCACCTTCGTCTCGCAGGCGGCGCTGGACGACGGCATCGGCCAGCGCCTTCATCTGACCCGGCGCTTGTCGGCCGTGCGCGACACCCGCGGCCAGATCGGCAAGCGCAGCATGGTCCACAACGACGCGACCCCGGTGATCGAGGTCGATCCGGAAACCTACGAGGTGAGGGCGGACGGCGTGCTGCTGACCTGCGAACCCGCCATTGTGCTGCCGATGGCGCAGCGGTATTTCCTGTTCTGATGCGCGCGGGCCAGGTTCTCCCGTCCGGCACTTGGGATGCGGCGTGCGCCGTCGACCGCGTGCTGATCGATTTCGACCGCCGGCACCGCCGTCGCATCGTGCTGTCGACCGAGGCTGGCGCCAGCGTCCTCGTCGACTTGGCGCAGGCCGCGCGGCTGCGCGACGGCGACGGCCTGTTGCTGGACAACGGCGGCGTGGTCCTGGTGCGCGCCCAGCCGGAGCCGTTGCTGGACATCCACGCCCACGACGACGCCGCGTTGGTCCGCATCGCTTGGCACCTCGGCAACCGGCACCTGCCCGTGCAACTGCTCGGCGCGCACCTCCGTATCCGGCGCGACCACGTGATCGCCGACATGGTGCGCACCCTGGGCGGCCACGTCGCCGAGATCGAAGCGCCGTTCGATCCCGAGGCCGGCGCCTATGCGGGCGGCCACTCGCATTCCCACGGTGACGAGGACGGCCATGCCCACCCGCACGGCCACTGACCTCACGAAGCTGCTGACCTGGCTCTCCCCCGCCTTCCCGACCGGCGCCTACGCCTATTCCCACGCGCTGGAATGGGCGGTCGAGGCCGGGGACGTCCGCACCGGGCACGACCTGCTGGCATGGCTCGACGACGTGCTGCGCCACGGGTCGGGCCGCGCCGACGCCATCCTGCTCCGCCATGCCCACGCCGCCCCCGGCCCGGCGGCGCTCGCCGCCGTGGCCGAACTCGCCGCCGCCGCCCAGCCCAGCCGCGAACGCCGGGCCGAGACATTGGGCCAGGGCGACGCCTTCGCCATCGCCGCCGAGGTCTGGGGCGCCCCGCTGCTGGCTGCGTTGCGCGCGGACGGGCAGCCGGTCGCCTATCCCGTGGCCGTCGGCGCGCTGGCCGCCGCGCAAGGTGTCGCGGTGGACTCTGTGGCGCTGGCGTTCCTGCAAGGCTTCGCCGCCAACCTAGTCAGCGCGGCGGTGCGCCTGGTGCCACTGGGCCAAACCGCCGGGCTGCGCGTGCTGTCGGCGCTTGAGCCCGCCATCCAAGCCATGGCCGAAGCGACCCGCGGCATGACACTCGACGACCTCGGCGGCGCGTGCTTCCGTTCCGACATCGCCGCCATGCGGCACGAAACCCAGTACACGAGGCTGTTCCGCACATGACATCGCCCCATGGCCCGCTCCGCGTCGGCGTCGGCGGACCCGTTGGCACCGGCAAGACGGCGCTGATGGACGCGCTGTGCAAGCGCTTCTCGCCGCGGTTCGACATCGCGGCGATCACCAACGACATCTACACCAAGGAGGACGCCGAGTTCCTGACCCGCGCCGGGTCGTTGCCGCCCGAGCGCATCCTGGGGATCGAGACCGGCGGCTGCCCGCACACCGCCATACGCGAGGACGCCAGCATCAACCTGGCGGGGATCGCCGAGATGCGCCGCCGCTTTCCGGCGCTGGACCTGATCCTGATCGAGAGCGGCGGCGACAACCTGGCGGCGACCTTCAGCCCGGAGCTCGCCGACCTCACGATCTACGTCATCGATGTTTCCGCCGGCGACAAGATACCGCGCAAGGGCGGCCCCGGCATCACCCGCAGCGACCTGTTGGTGATCAACAAGGTCGACCTCGCCCCGCATGTGGGCGCGAGCCTTGAGGTGATGGACCGCGACAGCCGCCGCATGCGGGGCGACCGGCCGTTCGTGTTCGCCAACGTGCGCGCCGGCCAGGGCGTGGCCGAGGTGGCGGCGTTCATTGAGCAGGCAGGCGGGCTGCGGTAGCCCAACGCCGCAGCGCGACAACCGCCCAGACTGCTTCCACTACGCCGAACGGCCACGCGCCTTGCAGGAAGCCATACGCCGACCCCAGTGCGCACGAGCCGGCGAACCCCAGCACCCAGCCGCGCCCCCGGCCCTCGCAGGCATAGCACACCAGCATCAGCGTGACGGCAACCAAGCCGAATAGGGTCAGCGCATCCATGCGTCGTCAGTGCCATGAACCCGAGGCCCAACCAAGCGTTGCCGCGCGATGGACTTGCATGAGAAGGCCCTAGAGATTCACCGCAGGCTGTGCCGGTCTTACGGCTGCCCCATCGCCTACTTCCATTCGCTCGATCCGCTCAGCGAGCTGGTCAGCTCCTTGCTTTCGCACCGCACCCGCAACGCCGACAGCGGCGCGGCCTTCAAGGCGCTGCGCCAGCGCTTTCCCGATTGGGCCGCCGTCGCCGCGGCGCCCACGGCGGAGGTCCAGGCGACGATCGCGGGCGTCACCTGGCCGGAGCAGAAGGCGCCGCGCATCCAGTCGATCCTGCGCGCCGTCGAGGCCGAACGCGGCGCATTGTCGCTCGATTTCCTGGCCGACCTGCCGGTGGACGACGCCCGCGCCTGGCTTGAGCGGTTGCCCGGCATCGGCCCGAAGACCAGCGCGGCCGTGCTCAGCTTCAGCACGCTGCGGCGTCCCGCGTTGCCGGTCGACAGCCACCATCACCGGGTTGCGGCGCGCACCGGGCTGATCCCGTCTGGCTTGGCGGTGGGGCCGTCGCACCGGGTGCTGGCGGCGCAACTGCCGCCCGATTGGGACGCACAGCAGATTTACGACAACCACGAGGTGCTGATGCTGCACGGCCAGCGCTGCTGCTTCTACCGCAAGCCGGCCTGCGTGCGCTGCCCGCTGCTGGACCTGTGCCCGACGGGGCAGGGCTTGATGCGCAGTGCGACGGGGGTGGACGGCGCTGATCCGGCGGCTTTGCCTGTATGAACCATCATTTCCAATGGCTGGGATTTGAGGAGCAATGGGCACCGTTGGCGAATTCATCCGGCCTGCTGAAGCGCCCACCCAGGAGCCGCGGCAGTCCTCATCCATCCTGAGGGTAGGGGGTTCTGCAGGACCGTTAGCGCCGGAAACAAATGGGCAACCCCAAATTCGCCAACGGTATCCGGGAGTTTGATGGAGAAACACCACGGAGGCCACCAGTTGGCGATCCCACACCAAGCTTCATACGGCCGCGCGGATTTCAGCCACCGCTTGCCACTCATCGCCTTGCTCCATGCCCATTTTCATAGCCAAGGCATCGAACAACTGAACAATGTCAGCAGGCACCGGCTTGCCAGTTTTCAGGTGGATGCCAGCAAGGTCGTCCAACGCCAGGCCGTATTCTCCCACGTCAATATACTCGCGGACCTGTTGTCGATTGACGCCGGCAAATATAGCCGACGCATCGTAAAGTTTCTCAAGCCCAGCCTTGATGCGGTCTCGGTCCTCGTGCGTCAAAGCCATCATGGCGGCCTGGAACGGGCCACTCGCGAGTTCGCCAACGGTGTTAGCAATGGAACGGAAAACCTGTGTAATACCAGCCGCCCTTTGTGATGACCGGTTTCCATCTGCCTTGCTGCCCCAAAATTGCTCGCGATGGTGGTGGTCGAAACCGGTCAACGCATTGGGCGCTTGGTATAAGCGGCCAAACCCCCCGGTCCCGCTCCGGCGACGGCCGCCTCACGCTGAAGGGCGGCGTGCGCGAGGTGCTGGCGACCGAGATGCTAGAGGCGCTCGGCGTCTATAGCAGCAAGTCGTTCAGCCTGGTCGAAACCGGCGTGGACCTGAGGCGCAGCGACAAACCCTCGCCGACGCGCTCCGCCGTGCTGGTTCGGCTCAACCACCCGCACGTCCGCATCGGCTCGTTCCAGCGCTTCGCCACCCTCAAGCAGCCGAACAACATCGCCCGCCTGCTCGACCACGCCATCCGCACCTATCTGCCCAAGGCCTGGCGCGACGACCCGGCCGAGCGCGCCGCCGCGTTCCTCGCCGACGTCACCGGCCAGGTCGCCAGGCTCGGCGCGCAGTGGATGGCGGCCGGCTTCGTGCATGGCGTGCTGAACACCGACAATATCAACATCACCGGCGAGAGCTTCGGCTACGGCCCCTGGCGTTTCCTGCCGACCTACGATCCCGAGTTCACCGCGGCCTACTTCGACCATAACGGCCTGTGTGCCTTGGCTGCCAGCCCAACACGCTGCTGTGGAACCTGGTCCGCCTGGCCGAATGCCTGCTGCCGCTGTCCAACAAGGCCGCGCTGGAAGCCGCGTTGCAAACGTTCGCGCCGCAGCTCCACCGGGCGCTCGACCTTGCGGTGCTGCGCCGCCTCGGCTTGAGGCCGGCCGGCGACGAACAGGACGCGGCGCTGGCTGCGCACTGGTGGGCCTTCCTGCAGGCGAGCGGCATCGGCTTCGAGCGGGCGTTCTTCGATTGGCGCGGCGGCCTTGGCAGTGCCCGCCGGGCCGACGCCGGACCAGCGGCCGAGCACTACGCGCACCCGGAGTTCGCCGCCGTCCGCGCGGCACTTTCAGGCTACGCGCCCGCCCCCGGCGTCAAGCTGAACCACCCGTATTTTGCTGGCCCGCACCTCTGCGCCATGCTGGTCGAGGCGGTCGAGGCAATCTGGGCGCCGATCGTCGAACATGACGACTGGTCGCTGTTTCACGCCGAGCTTGAAGCGATCAAGGCGATGGCAGACGCCTACGGGACGCTTCTGCCGGCGGCGTAACCCTCCGCCATCACGACGTGGCAGTCGGGAGGGAGTGCCCGGTGTCGTACGCCGTCAGCAGCACTCCACCGCCGCCCGTGCCGGTGAGCGAGGCATAAATCTGTGACTGGCCGCTGATGTGCAGGTCGACCATGACACTCGTGCCTTCGTAGATGAACAGCTCCCCCGCCGTCGGACCCGAAGTTGTGAACACCTCCCGCGGGTTTTTGTCGGCAAGCAGCTCCGCGCTGCCAATATTGACCGAGCTGTCCGCGCCGAAGTCGGTGATCGTCGCCAGGAATGGCAGCCGGTATCGGTCACTCCCAAAGTCGAGATGGCCCGATTGAAGTTGGATCGTCTCGCCCGCAGTGGCGCCGATCACCGACAAGTTGCCATTGCCGGTCACGCTGACCACTCCTTGGCCGCTCAGTTCGCCGAGGGATGCGGTCGACGCATTGACGCTCAAGGTTCCGTTGTTCACGAAATTCGGGGCCGGGGCTTCCCCGCCGTTGAACGCGCCAAAAGTCAGCGTCGCCCCGTTGGTGAGGCTGCTGTCGCCATTCACGATGAACGGAAAGCCTTGATATTCACTGATGGAGAGCTGGCCGCCCGAAATCTGGATGCCCGCCGTCGACGACCCGCCACTGTCGTAATGTTCTAGCACCGCCACCGTCGCCTGGGTCCCTGCCGCCACCGTGATCGTGCCGGCGTTGTTTGGCTGGTCGCCCATGAACGTGAGTGACGGCCCCGTTGCATCGGCAGTCTGGCCGGAGGCGTCCCCAAGTAGAAAATTGACCCCGGTGGCGTCGCCTGGGCTGATCGTCACGCCGCCACTCTGCACGAGGGCGGTGTCCCCCGGCTGCGGCAACACGCCTCCGCTCCAGTCGGCAGCGGTGGCGAATGGGGCACTCCCGCCGAACCAGGTCCGGCTGACATTGAGGACAGGGCTCGCCGGCGTGCCGCCGGGTGGGTCCCATGTATCGGAGGGTGTGGACTTGCTCCACCAGAGCCGATCGGCGTTCTCCTGCCAGACCTTGCCATTCTCGTATGCGAGTTCGGTGACGCGGCTGGTGGTGGGATCGGCGCTGCCGTCCACGGCCACCTGACTGCCGACGATCGACCATGTCCGGCCGTTCGCGTCGACGATGAACTGGTTGGCCCCGCTGATGACGGTATTATTGCTGGTTTGAGGCAAAGGGTTCGCCGATGTGCCGCCGGGTGGGTTCCAGGTGTCGGACGGCGTGGATTTGCTCCACCAAAGCTGGTCGGCGTTCTCCTGCCAGACCTGGCCGTTTTCCAGGGCCAATACGGTGACGCGGCCGGTGCTGGCGTCGATGACCCCATTCACCGCCACCTGGCCCTTGACGACGGTCCAGATCGTTCCGTTTGCATCGACGAGGAACTGATCGGGCTGGGTTGTCACGCTGTTGTTCGGCGACTGCGGCAACGGGCTGACCGGGGAGCCGCCCGCGGGGCTCCAAGATGCGTCGAACGAGGCGCTTCTGCTCCACCAGAGGTTGTCGGTGTTTTCCTGCCAGATCTTGCCGTTGGCATAAACCAGTTGAGTGACCCGGTTCGTGCTGGCGTCGACCACGCCGTCTACTGTTACTTGGCCGTTAACGATCGACCAGGATGTGTTGTACGAGTCGACAATGGACTGGTTGGGCTGGCTGATAACCGCAACATCTGGAGATTTCATCGCCGGTTCCTAATCGCTCTTATTGCGAAGCCTGTTGATATGGCCCCAGTCCGGCTGCTCCCATAAGCCACGCCGGTGGATTTGAGGCAGCTCCGAGAGCTTCGATCGTTCTCCGCCAGCTCAGGTAG
>JAABUQ010011117.1_pt1 | contig 11599 bp, 13 predicted proteins | sample 5560001 | NCBI WGS metagenome assembly JAABUQ01 (sample SAMN10711888, study PRJNA513371) | rock metagenome | isolation source: Antarctica rocks | place: Antarctica: Victoria Land, Finger Mt nord | collected 2015-12-18
GACGTCGGGGGGGCGGAGCTCGCCGCGTTGACGGCGACGAGGCCGGCATATTGCGCGGTGCCGAGCGGCACCGCCGTCGTCAAGAGTTGCCGGAATTCGAGCGATTCCACCAGGATCCAGGGGCGCGCGATCCTCATCGATCGGGCGAGTCGGCGCCCCAGGCGAGCGGTCCGAGACATGAAACCTCCAGCTGCTGATCTAGATGGGCGAGCATGCTTCGAGGAGCAGGAGGGGGGCGCGCACGTTCAGGCTAAACAACCCGGCCGGGAGAATGCAAGCACTATTTTTCGAGCCCCGCCGGCTCGACCGGTCCCCTCGGCCCGACCCGTGGCCAGCGTCCGCCCCGCGCCCGGTCAGGCGTTCGGGATGTATCGGTGCCAGGCATCGGACTCGGCCGTCGCCTTGAGGATCCGATTGCGCTCGATGAAGAATGACCGCATGTAACGATCCAGGAACAGCACCTCGGCCAAGCGGCCGACCATGCCGAATGGAGCCTCATATAGGAACCTATCGCGCATGACCGTGCCGTCGGCGGACGGCTCGAAGTCATGGTGATGCTCCATCCGGCGGAACGCGCCTCGGAGCATGACATCGGCGAAGTGCGTGGGCCGCTCCAAAGCGGTGATCCGAACGGTGAGAAGCTGCCAGGCGCCGAGGTGACGGGCCCGCCAGGTGACCTCGTCGTCGAGGCCGATCAGGCCCGAGGTGACGCCGGCCACGGCGCGCTCGCCGGTGCTGGAGGCGGAATCGACGTGCAGGTCGATGCTCCGAGCCAGGTCGAAGACGCGCCCGATGGGGGCGGCGACGAGGGTCGCAAGTTCGATGACCGGCATCGTGTCCCGCGCCTCGACTTCCGGGCTCGGTTGGCGACGCCCGACGACCAAGCTCGGCGGGCCGGTCGCCGACTCATGCCCGGGATTCTACCGGAAAAAGCCCGCCGCGGGGTGAGGTTAGGCGACGGCCTGCCGCCGGGCCAGGTCGTCCCGGTGCCTCTCCATGACATCTAATAATCGACGATCTTCAATTTCTCGGATAGATTGATCGGATTGATCTTCGACCAGGAGCGCGAGGTTCGCCAGCAGCTGCCCGAACCGGACATCCGGCGACAGCAGATGGATCTCGGCGAGCTTCTCGATCAGCACATGCTGAGTGATGGGGATCATGGCGGGAAATCTCCGACCTTCGGTTCACCGGCGTAGGCCCGCCGCAACTTGCCGACGACCTCGACCCGGATGATCGTGCCCGGGGAGAGCTTGGCGATCCGCGTCGAGCGGGTGACTCCATCGTACAAGACCAGGACGCCATCGGAAGCCTCGTAGACCCACGGCGAGGGCATGCCGACCGCCGTGGCGCCATACCGGGCGACCTGGCCTTGGAGCTTGAACGGGTCGGCCCCACGGCCCGATGGCAGTCGCAATTCACGCGGGTCAACATCACGGAAGTCTTGAGGCATGCTCGACAGTCGATCGAGAGGGGCTGGCGGCGGAAGAGCTTCCGCCGCCCGATCATGAGTGGACGACGGAATTGTCGGACGATCCACCATTCGCGAAGTGATGCGGCCAAATCGACAAGATCCATCGAGTCGCATCCGTCTCCCGAGGCCGCCGACACCAAGGATGATCGAGGATCGTCCCGCCGGCAAGGCAATTCGCCCACACGTCCCGAATCCTGGCGGGGTCGACGGCGGCCGACCGGCAACCTTATTTCGGCTTCGCCAGGCTCTTTGACAACGCCTTACGAGGTAGGTCGATATTGAAATAGACCTTTCGAGCCGCCTTATCCCCGTCGGCCTCGACCTGGAAGACGTCGAAGCGATGGCCGTCGTGAGCGACCGAGCCCCTGCCCGCGATCGGCATGTTGGTGGTCACGAGGTATTCCTCCTGGATGAAGAGGATTTCGATCGGCTCCTCGAAGCTCGTGCCCGCCTCGGGATACTTCAAGACCCCGAGGATCCCGTCGAGGATCTTCGCGTACTTCTCGGCCTTCTCCGGCCGATCGATCTTCTGATAGAGCATCATGAGCATCGCGACCGCGTCGAATCTCATGAATCGCTCCTTTTCCACCAATTTGAGCAAGGCCGCCTCGCTCTCCTTGGTCTCGCCACGTCCGATGGCCTTGGCGATCTCCTTGAGCCTTTCGTCCACCTCCATGCTGTACGGCTCATACCGAGTGGTCCCGGCGAATGCCGTGCGGAGTGCCTTCCAATCCGCCTTCTCCGGAGCATTCATGGCCTGCGCCAAGAGCCCCTCGAATCGCCGATCGGCGGCCTCCTTCGGCGGATCATCCGCGGCGAAGACCGGCGCGATCGCCGCCCGCGATCCCACGATCAAGAGGCACACCGCGATGAACGGCAAACTCTTTCGGGCCACGCCTCACCTCCCCCGTGATGGAAGCCGCCTGACGACCAGGCCCGGCGGACCGGCCGCCGACCGGCGACGTTGATGATACCGGAAACCGCCCGCATGTGGCCGTCCCTACCGGCGTGGGGCCGGGGTCGCGGAGTACCGCGGACCCCGGCCACCCGGCCGTCAAAGATGCCAACCAGAGGATCCCATGGTCTCAACCATCCTTCCGACCATGGTTAGGAACGGCAGCTCACCACTCTGGCTGAGCATCCAAAAGGGAATAGACCTCGGTCTGAAACGAGTAATCCACGGGAGCTTGGTTTTCCGTGCCTCTTGGCCAAGGATACTCGGGGTTGGGCAACCCCCTATGATCCGCGATTTGAGGTGCTAAATCTTCTATCGCACCGACGATCAAGCTCACGGAGCCTTGCCACCGGGTCAAACTTGCCAGATCGGCGAAACCCAGAGGGGCAATTGCACCGGGATTGTTCGGCGGGTCCGTCAGAAGTCGGCGGAAGGCGGCGCGACCGCTCCTGTGAAGAGCAGCCTGATAGTCAGCCTTGGCCAGTTTTTCCGTTGCCATTTGAAGATAGTGCAATTCGTGGCACGGAGCGAATGAAAAGGGATGGACCCCGACTATACCGCACCACGCTCGTCTCGCGCCGATCCACCAACGAGGCCCAACCGGCCGAAGGTGGCGAAAGACGGACCAATCCGACTGAGCTTGGCGGGTGAAAGCCGATTGGCGAGCGTTCATTGACCCCTGCGCGTGATTGTCTTGCCCTCCAACTTCCAACTGGCGGGAAGAAGGCTTGAGCCGGTCTGGATCGCTTTCCACTCATCGGGCGTAACATCCGCGACCTGGACCCGGAATGGCAAATCTCCGATCGCGGGCGTCGTCTCGACGGGGAGGATGGGATCTCTCGGCCCAGGATACAAGCCAGTGTTGACTTCAAGCAACCGAACTTCGTCGTCGGGGGCATCTGTAGGAAGATAGATGACCTGGGTCAGCCGAGGATCGAATTGTAGATGTTGGCGGGCAAGCCAGCCCGCGAATGCCGCTCGTACTTTGGCCCGGTCGTCCATGAATTGATGCTTAACAGATAATCAACGAATTTGATCGGGCACGACGGTAGGTTTCGATCCCCATTTTACCGGTCGGAATCAACGATCGCCAGGCGCAAATCCTTGAAGGATAACTTCGCCCGGATCCTGGCGGGATCGACGGTCGTGCGATACGGGAGAAGTCGGCCGGACGATCGTCCGCCACCGGAAGTCGGGTCGGGTCGATTCCCAGGCTCGCCGACAGTCGGGCCGACCTTACCGCCGGGTGGGTCGGGCTTGGTCGGGGAACCTCGCCCGGGCGGTCCATCGGAGGCAGGATCGGGCCGGGTCTTGGCCCGGCATCAAGCGGCGGGACCGGCCGGGGCGTCGAGGTGGTGGCGGAACCAGAGTTCGAGCATCAGGAGGGCCCAGAGGCGGTAGGCGTGATCGCGGCGGCCGGCGGCGTGGTCTTCGAGGAGGGTCCGGATGGCTTCGGGGCGGAAGAGGCCGCGGGCGAGGGCGTGGGGGTCGAGGAGGACGGCCCGGATTTCTTCCTTCAAGTCTCCCCGGAACCAGCGGTCGAGGGGGACCCCGAAGCCCATCTTGGGGCGGGTGCGGATGGCGGGGGGGATGAGGTCGGCGAAGGCGGTTTTGAGGACGACCTTGGACCGGCCCCCTCGGAGGCGGAGCTTGCGGGCGATGGGTAGAGAGAGGGCGAGCTCGACGACCCGGTGGTCGAGGAAGGGGCTCCGGCATTCGAGGCTCTGGCCCATGCTGGCGAGGTCGACCTTGACGAGGAGGTCGCCGGGTAAGTAGGTGAGAATGTCGACGATCGTGGATCGGGTGACGGGGTCGCGCTTGGGGGCGGCGTCGAAGGCCCGGGCGAGGACGGAGGCGGGGTCGGCCTCGTCGGGGTGCTGGGCCCCGGCTCGGGCGAGGTGGTCGAGGAAGTCGTCGGCGTAGAGGGCGGCTCGCGCGGCCTCGTCGAACATCGCGACCCAGCGGAGGTAGCGGGCCTGGGGTCCGAGGGCGATCCCTTCGAGCATCCGGCGGACCTGGCGGAGTCGGGTCTTGGCCCGGACGGAGGTGGGCAAGTTCCGGGCGAGGGGGCCACCGAGGAACGCCCTGGGTCCGTCGGGGAGGCGGTCCAGGAGGGCGGCGAGGGCGACGGCCCGGTAGCGGTCGTAGCCGGCGAAGAGCTCGTCGCCGGCGTCGCCGGTGAGGGCGACGGTGACGTGGCGGCGGGTCTCCCGGGCGACGTGCCAGGTGGGTAAAGCCGAGCTGTCGGCGAAGGGCTCGTCGAACTGCCGGGCGAGGGCGGGCAAGGTCTCCCAGGCCCTGGGCTCGACGGTGAAGGCGCGGTGGTCGGTGCCGATCGCCTTCGCCGCCATCTCGGCATAGCGCGACTCGTCGAAGGCGGGGTCGCCGAAGCCGATCGAGAAGGTCTGGACGGGTCGGCCGGAGGCCCGCTGCATCAGGGCGACGATGATCGTCGAGTCGACCCCGCCGGAGAGGAAGGCGCCGAGGGGGACGTCGGCCACCATCTGCTCGCGGACGGCGTCGTCGAGGGTGGCGCGGAGCTGGGCGACGTCCTCGAGCGGGTCGCGGTCGACCTCGAGGTCCCAGTCGGGGTCCCAGTAGCGGGTCAGCTCCAGGCGGCCGTCCCGCCAGGCCGCGTAATGGGCGGGCGGGAGCTTGTGGACCCCTTCGAGGATCGTCCCCGGGTGGGGGACGTATCCATAGGTCAAATAACGATCGACGGCCAGGGGGTCGACCGCCCGGGGGACGATGGTTTCGGGCAGCGTGAGGAGGGCCTTGAGCTCGCTGGCGAAGACGATCCGGCCCTGGTCGTGGCGGTAGAGCAGGGGCTTCTGGCCCAGGCGGTCGCGGCCGAGGATGAGCCGCTTTCGGCCGGAATCCCAGATCGCCAGGGCGAACATCCCCCGGAGGAGCGCGAACAGGTTTGGCCCCTCGTCTTCGTAGAGGTGGACGAGGACCTCGGTGTCGCCGGCCGAGCGGAGGGTGTGCCCTCGGGCTTCGAGGCGGCGGCGGAGGGCGGGGAAGTTGTAGATCTCGCCGTTGAAGACGGTCCAGATCGTGCCGTCCTCGTTGCTCAAGGGCTGGTGGCCGCCGGCGAGGTCGACGATCGAGAGCCGGCGGAAGCCGAGGGCGGCGTGGGCGTCGAGGTACGTCCCGGAATCGTCGGGGCCGCGATGCTCCAGGCGGGCGACCATGCTCGCCAGTTGGTCCGGGCCCAAGGCTCGATCGGCCCCGGTCCACGCCGCGCCGCAGATCCCGCACATGGGTGATGATGCCTTGGAGTCGGGGACCGCCGGGTGGATCGAAGGGCCCATTGTCCGACGCGGGGGGGTCGGGGACAAGGCGGCGTCAGCGTCGGCCTTGCTTCTGTTTCGCCAACGCCTCGTAAAGCTCGGCGAACCGCCCGATCATCCGCTCGGCGGTGAATTCCGCCTCGACCCGGGCCCGGCCGGCCTGGCCGAAGGCTCGGGCGCGATCGGGGTCGTCGATGACGTCGCGGATCGCTCGGGCGAGGGCGACGTGGTCCTTGAGCGGGACGAGCAGGCCGGTCCGCTCGTGGACGACGAGTTCGGTCGTGCCCGGGGCGGCGGTGGCGACGACCGGTTTGCGGGACCGCATCGCTTCGAGGACGACGTTGGGAAGCCCTTCATAGAGGCTGGGCAGGACCAGGAGATCGGCGGCGGCGAGCAAGGTGGGCACGTCCTCGCGGTGCCCGAGGAAGCGGACGAGGCCGGAATCCAGGAGCTGGAACGCCCGCGCGGTCGCCTCCAGCCGGGCCCTGAGCGGCCCCTCGCCGACGATCAGGGTCCGCAAATCGGGCCGGATGTGCTGGAGGATGTCGAGGCTGGAGATCAGCGTGTCGACCCCCTTCTGCTCCGCCAGCCGGCCGGCGAAGAGGGCCAGCGAGCACCCGGCCGGCAGCCCGAGCCCGACCTTGACCGCCGCCGGTTCGACCTCGGGCGGCTCCTCGGGGCCGATCCCCGAGGGGATCATGGCGAGCTTCTCCGGCGGGATCCCCAACTCCCGGTAGAACGCGACGACGGCGTCCGAGTTGCCCACCACCCGGTCGGTCCACCGGGCCAAAAACCGATCCACCGCGCGTTCCCGCCGGCCCTTCCACAGATCCACCGCCATCTCCGCCGTCACCACCACCGGCACCCCCGCCCGGTGGGCGGCGACCCGGCCATAGGTGTCCGCCGCGTAGATCCACGTCTGGACCACGTCGAACCGGCCCCGCTTCAAGAACCTCGACAGCTTGAGATAAGCCGCCGGGTCCACCTTGAACCGCTTGCCGATCAAGGTCACCGGGACCCCGCCCGCCTCCAGCTCCTTCGCCAATGGACCCAGCCGGGTCAACGCCGCCACCTCGACCCGGAACCGGTCCCGGGGGAGGCCGAGGGCCAGCAAGACCATCTGCTTCTCGGCCCCCGAGCGGTCGAGGGTGGGGATCAGTTGCAAGACCTTGAGCACGTGGGGATGGCCGATCGCGAAGGCTCAACGGACCTGCGGATCCGCGGAGCAATAAGGGGGGAAGACAACCATTGCGATGACGGGCCCGGCCGCGTCGCCGAGTCGCCGCGACCAACGCTGGGGATCACTCAAGGTCGCGGTCTCTCATGGCAATTCGAGCATAGGCTTCGCGGGATCGGCCAGGAAGGTCCAAATGTCCGGCGCCCTCGACCGCAACAATACCTCGATGCTCCGGGTCGGGCCGTTACCCACATGCAACCAGACGACCTTCGGGGGTAGGCCGAGGGTCGCCGAAAGGCGACGGAAGTCCGCATCCTTGGAGACGACCGCAAGCCCTCGATCCGCCGCATAGTCCCAGACCGCCCCGTCGGGAGCGTCGGCCAAGCCCACCAGCGAGACGTGCTCCGAACCGGGGAACTCGACCATCAAGAGCGAGGGTAGCCGCTTGGATAAGTTTTGGTCGAATAGCAGGCTCAAGCGGCCGGCGTCGGCAGGTGAACGACCGCGAAGGCGAGACAAGCCCGGACATCATCGGCGGTCAGTTCCGGGAAGTCGGCCAGAAGCTCCGGCACGGTCATCCCGCCGGCCAAGTATTCCAGGATGTCTCGCACCGTGATCCGCATCCCGCGAATGCAAGGTTGGCCGCTTCGCTTGCCCGGCTCGATGGTGATGAAATTTGCATAGTCCATGCGCGCAGTTTACCCGGCGGATGCCCGACGATCAACGGGCGACGAACTGGAAAGGTGAGGAGACGAGGCGGCCGATTTCAAGGCTTCCGCGCCCGACCCACCGCCCGAGCCCAAACATTACCTTTGGTATATTCATATCTGTTGTAACGCGACTTGATCAAGGCATGGAACCCTTCGAAGCAACCTGGACGGACCTTGTCCTCTCGCGGGACTCGGAACCCCTCACCTCTCGTCGAATGGCGAGTCGTGGCCAAAAAGACGCCGCATTTCCGACAACATGTGTTAGGATGAATTCTCTTCGGCGTCGTTGCCGGCGAATCACTTGGACCTTCGGTCGGGTTCGTGGCCGGCGGCGGCCGAAGCCTTGGACGCTCACGACTCAAATCCTCCTCGTCGACACCATGCATCATCGCCAAATGCCTCGCGAGAAAGGAGGCGAAGATCAACCTTGCCCTGCAAACTGGACAACTCGCGGAGGTCTGCTGATTCGACATCCTAACCCTCATAAATCCTGGCGTCGATCGGATCGAATTAACGGCGCCAAACAAGGGTGTGGGTGGATTTTGAGGATAATGTCGGTATCAGCGGCCGGCAATGGGTGGCCGATCGAAAACTTCCAGGTTGGACGATGGTCATCAATCGGTTGCATTGTGGCTTCAAACGCTTGAAATCGGATCATCGTCACGGTCAACCGATCGCTCGCCCTTCGATCAGCCGGGCGAAGAGGTCCAAGTGGCGGCGGGCGACGGCGGCGATCGAGAAGTCGGCGATGACCCGGGACCGGGCGGCGAGGGCCATCGCTGGGGCTTCGGGGTCGAGGCGGTGGGCGAGGATGGTCCGGGCGAGGGCAGGGGGGTTGTCGGGCGGGGCGAGGCGGCCGTGGAATCGGTCGGTCATCAGGGCGAGGTTGCCGGGGATGGCGGTGGCGACGGCGGGGATGGCGAGGGCCATCGCTTCGAGGAGGGCGATGCTCATCCCCTCCTCGAGGGAGGGGAGGATGAAGAGGTCGGAGCCTCGCAGGAGGGCGGTGGGGTCGGCCGAGGGGCCGGGGAGATCGATGGATGGGGTCAGGCCGAGGTCCACGATCCGCTTTTCTAATCCGGGGCGCTCGGGGCCTTCGCCGATGAGGGTCAGGTGGGCTCCGGGGCAGGATTGGAGCACGAGGGGCCAGGCTTCGACCAGGGAATTCAATCCCTTTTCGGGGGCGAGGCGGCCGACGAAGGCGGCGCGGAAGGAGGTGCCGGTGGGGCGAGGGGTCCAGGGTTCGGGGGGGATCGGGACTCCGTTGGGGAGGTCGACGATCCGCGCCGGGTCGTAGCCTCCGGCTTCCAGCTCTCGGCGGACGGCGGCGGAGATGGCGACGAAGGCGTCGGCCTGGCGACAGCGGCGGCCGATGGTCCGGCCGAAGCGGCCCCAGGATTGCCAGGCGAGGTCGCCGGTGGCCCCCGCGCCTTCGGGGCGGAGGACGACGGGGAACCCTCGACGTTGACCTTGGCGGACGACGGCGAAGGCGTCGTGCTTGAGCATCGAGACATAGGCCAGGTCCACCCGGTTGCGGGCGAACCAGCGGTCGAGCTCGCGGAGGTAGAGGGTCGTCCCGACGAAGCGGAGGGGCGAGGTCTTCAGGCGCTCGACGCGGGACCGTCCGGAGCCTTCGGAGTCCGGGACGCCGGGGATCCGGCTCGTGAGGACGACGACCTCGAGCCCTTCGGCGGCGAGGGCCGGGCCGAGGTAGCTGAGGACGCGCTCGGCCCCGCCGATCAGGGGGGGGTAGCGGCGGGTGACGAGGGCGACCTTCATCGAAGGGGCGGTCAACCGCGGTAGACCGGCGGCTCGACGGTCTCCATCGAGCCGCCGGGGGCGGGCAGGACGGCGACGTGGGGGAGGTGGCGGTGGTCGTCGTCGAAGTCGAGGCCGTAGCCGACGACGAAGGCATCGGGGATCTCGAAGCCGCAGTAGTCCGGCTCGATGGCGACCTCCTGGCGGCCGAGCTTGCGGAGCAACACGGCGGTCCGGACGCTCAAGGCCCCCCGCTCGGACATCCGATGGACCAGGGTGCTCAGGGTCCGCCCGGTGTCGAGGATGTCGTCGAGGAGCAGGACGTCTCGGCCGGCCACGTCGGGGGCGAAGCTCTCGTTGATGATCAAGGTCTCCGAGCTGGTGGTGGCCCCCTTGTAGCTGCTGGCCTGCAAGAGCCCCACGCGGAGCGGGATCTTGATCTGGCGGATCAGGTCGGCCAGGACGATCAGGCTGCCGGTCAGGATCGCCACGATGGTCAGGGGGCGGCCTTGGTAGTCGGCCTCGATCTGCTTGCCGAGGGCCGCGATCCGCGCCTGGATCCGCCCCTCGGAGATCAAAATATCCACGGCGTCCGATGTCCGAAGAGGGGTGATGATGGACCTGGCCCGGCCCCCTTCCCCGGCATCCACGCCGCCGAGCGACCGGGCTTCGGATCCATCATGCCCCGGGCGGGGCCCGCTCGCCAAGGGGCGGGCGGGCCCGAAAGCCGCCGGGCGCCGATCAGGCCGAGGCCGCCGCCCGCCTGGCCCGGCGGAACGCCCGGGCCCGGAGCAGGCCGCAGCCGGTGAGGGCCGACCAGAGGGCCAGCGACATCGGCTCGGGCGTGTGGGGGACGTCGGCCGACGAGGTCGAGGGCGGCGTGACGGGCGTAACGACGATCGGCGGGGTCACGACCACCGGCGGGCTCGGCGGCGGGATGTTGACCAGCTTCAGGTCGGTGTCGGGCGCCTGGAGGATCAGTTGCGGGGCCGAGGCGCCCGAGACGGTGGGGTCGAGGCTGACCTTGAAGTTGAGCTCGCCGCCGGGGGCGAGGCCGCCGTTGGCGAACTTGATGGCCAGGCCCTGGACGTTGGGGTCGGACGGGCTGAGGAAGACCTGCAAGTTCTTCTGGTCGAAGCCGAAGGAGCCGTCGAGGATCGTCAGGGGACTGGTCGTGGCGTTGGGCGGGACGATGGCGTTGGGGGGCAGGACGTTGGTCACGATCAGGTCGTTGACCGCCGTGCTCCGGTTGTTGATCAGATCGTAGTAGGCGTAGTTCGTCGTCCCCGCGCCGAGGGCGCTCGAGGCCGGGGCCGCCAGGGTCAAGGTGGCCATCGCGAGCGACAAGGTGGCGGTGCAGCGTCTCAACACGGCGAAACTCCTCGTAAGTCGAAGCCATGAAGCCGAGCATGGCAAGCCCGATCCGCCCCCCGTTTCTCGCCGTCCCATCCCTGGGCGGTCGATCGGCCCCGGCGCGAGCCGGGACCGGCGGGGTCTCATCCTGATCGTGAATCGTCGAGGGAGGGTGCGTCCGAGGTGAGCGCCCGAAGCCGGGTGGGCCTGAAACCCGATCGCGAACGGCCGGATGATGCCCCAAAGCCCCAAGGCCGTCAACCCCACGATTTCGCGAACTTGAGCGATATTCGACAAACCGGTTCAACCGGCCTATTCCGGCGAAAGGGGGCCGCGAATCGATGTCCCCGGCTCCATCCCGGCCCTCCCCCCTGCCGCCCGGGCCGGAGAATGAATAGGATGGGACTTCGGTGCGTCTCCCCCAGATAAGGTGAACGCATGCCCGAGGTATCCATCGGCGCCCCGGCGTCGGACCAAGCCCTGGTGGAACTGGCCCGGGGGGGAGACCGCCCCGCGTTGGAGGAGCTCTTCCGCCGCCACTGGGCGGAGGCCCATCGCGTGGCGTACCGGTTGCTGGGGCACGATCAGGACGCCCAGGATGCCACCCAGGAGTGCATGATCAAGGCCCTGGTCCACCTGGGGGACTTCGACGGGCGGAGCGGGTTCCGGACCTGGCTGCTGCGGATCGTGACCAACGCCGCGTTCGACTCCGGCCGGAAGCGGAAGCGGCGGCCGATCCTGGGCCTGGGCTCGTCCGAGGACGACTCCGGCCACTTCGACCCGGCCGTCGCCAGCGACCCGACCGTGGACCTCCGCCGCGAAGACCTCCGCCGCGCCCTCGACGCCGCGCTCGACCGGATCAGCCCCAAGCAGAGGCAG
>JAABUQ010011119.1_pt1 | contig 11597 bp, 9 predicted proteins | sample 5560001 | NCBI WGS metagenome assembly JAABUQ01 (sample SAMN10711888, study PRJNA513371) | rock metagenome | isolation source: Antarctica rocks | place: Antarctica: Victoria Land, Finger Mt nord | collected 2015-12-18
GTCCGGTCTCGACCCCCGCTTGTAAGCGAGTGCCTTCTTCTTCGTCACGGCTTGGCGCTGCGCCATCGAGAGCTCCATCCGACAGGCGTAACCCAACCCCGCCACCCCAGTGCCGACACCCCGCCCAAGGCGGAGGATCTCACATGAGACAACGTAGGCGTCTACGCGGAGGTTTCGGATGAGTCAATGCGGTCTTCTGCCCCCCAGTGCCAACCGGAGGTAGGCTGGTTTTTTCGACGTTGAGCAGCCAGCCCGCATGGGATCTTCGCATAAGGAGGGTCGATGGCTGACGCACGCGCAGCGCTTGTAGCTCCTCGTAGCTATCGGGCGGCAGCTACAGAGCACAGGAGTCCCGCCGGTGACATCGCTACGGGAGGGTGTCCGGACACGCCGGCCGTCCGGACTGGGACCGGGGGAACAGGGGGGTGGTGGTATCGCCTGTATGCCGAAATGGGTCTCGGTGGCTCCGGTGACTGACGGAGCCGAAGTCTCGGTCTCGACGCTAACCACTGTCCCGATCCTCCTCACGCCCGAAGATAGGAAGGGCGGCAGGGTGGGAGGGCGCACTCATAGCTTCCGGGCTGGCCATTCGCGGGCACAGGGTTGTTCGGGACGTAGGGTGGCCGATTGGAAATGATCCGTAGTTGCAAGGAACGCTAGATGTCAAATACACCCGCGTTTCAGAGCACATCGCAGACCCTTCTACAGATACTTCAACCCGGCCAAGGGTTCTACGTGCCCGTCTACCAACGCTCGTATACTTGGGGCGCTGACCAAATCGGCCGACTCTTCGAGGATGTCCACGCCGGTCTGAACCGGGCCGCGGCTAGTCCCGGCCCGCCCACGTTCCTGGGGTCGGCAATCCTCTTTGAGGGGCGTGGTTCCGTCAGCCCTAAGGTCAACGCTGCTCTCCCTGCGCAGGTGCTGCACGTGGTGGATGGACAGCAACGTCTCACGACGCTCTTGATCGTCCTTGGTCAGACACGCTACCTAGTGACCAATGCACTGGATGAGGTTGAGCGTTTCGCTGCTTCCGCCGAAAGCGACTGGATCGTCGGCAATCTGACGATGTTGGCGTCGCAGTTGACGGAGTGCCTCTGGGTCAACTTACCGTCTGCACAGGCGCATTTCGTCAGACTCCCGCGCCTTGTGCGTCAGGCAACCGACGTCTGGGGCGATCGGGAGACAAACGCAATATACAACAGCGACATCGCCTATTACCTAAACCGGTTGGCAGCCCAAGAGCTGGCAGGAGAGGAAGCGACCTCGCACGCTGGTCGCCCGCACCTCAGGCTAGCGATTGAGAACATCGATGAGCAGCTTTCGCGGGTTGTTGACGGAAGCGAGGAAGGTTCCATGCTGTCCGACACGGCGTTCGTTTCGAATCTGGACGCGCTCAACCGGCTCCTCCCGCTTGTGCCTGCAGACGCCCCTTTGGCACAGGCAGGAATCTCGGCGACGCTCAAGTCGGCAATTCGCATTGCTGCGTTCGCTCACTTTCTTCTCAACCAGTTGATCCTCATTGACGTTCGGGCACCCGACGAGGAAACGGCCTTCTCTCTGTTCGAACCACTGAACACGACGGGCCAGCCGCTGACCCCTATCGAGACCCTCCGTCCCCTTGCCGTGTCAGCTGAGGGTGGACTGGATTCTTACATTGGCTCACCTTCTGAGGTGGCCTTCCAAAGCTTGGGTCGGTATGTTCCAGATGAGCTCGACACCACGGAGAGATCCAAGAGAGTCTCGTCTCTCCTCACTTCGTTCGCTCTCGGCCAGGACGGCACCAAGCTTCCGCACAGCGTGCTTGAGCAACGGCGATACCTGAGGAATGCGTTCGAGGCAGCTTCAAGCCTGGGGAAACAGCGCGTGTTCGTGGAAGGAATCGCTGAGACTGCGACCTTCCTCAGTGATATTTGGGAAGACGGCGATTCGCCAGTGATTACGATGGGCAAACCCGTTGATCGCCTGTGCTTGGAGGTGATGCGCGCCTCGAACCATGCGATCGTCGTGCCACTCTTGGTCCGCTACTACGAGCGGGCGGAGATAGTGAATACGGCAGCTGCCAAGCGGGATTTTAGGGCAATAGTCCGCGCGTCAGCTGCTTTTTGGACAATCTGGCGCTCGAGTCGAACCACCACATCTGGGGTCGATGACGTTCATCGGGGCCTTATCAAGGCTGGCCTAGCGGCTACCTCCCTGCCCGCTCTAGCACGGTCGTCTACGACGGTGTTGAGCTTGCCGTCCGTCAGTGAAACCCAGAAGGCGTTCCGTAGCCTCAGATCTCCGGCAGTAGGACGGTTGGCGTGGTCAAGGTCGTGGCTGGATCTGGTAGGTGATGGGGCGCCGGTCGCCGGTGAGGTGGGGCGGGTTGGTGTTGAGCTCGTCGGTGAGGGCTTGGAGGGCTCGGGTGATGCGGGGGGCGTCGGGGGGCCGGAGGGTGACGGTGATGGTGCTGGCGGTGTAGGTGATGGTGCCGGGCTGGTGGAGGAGGTGGCGGGTGATGGCCCGGTATTCGTCGGGGTCGGCGAGGTGGGCGTTGAGGGCTCGGGCCAAGTCGAGCTCGGCGTTGTAGGCGAGGAGCCGGCAGACCATCTGCAACGCTCGCCGGTTGGTGCGCGGGGTGGCTCGGATGGCGTCGGGGTTGACGTCGTTCGCGGGGACCTTGGCGAGGATCGGTTTGAGAGCGGTGCGGGCGGCGGTCAGGTCGGCTCGGGCGGAGTCGAGGCGGGCAGCGAGGGTGGCCAGGTGGCGGTTGGTGGCGGCGAGGTCGTCGCTTCGGGTGGTCGCCGCGGTGGCGACGGCCTGTTCGATCTCGGCCACGGTGGCCTCGGCGGCGTGAACGGTGGCCTTGGCGGCGGCTCGGGCGGGGTTGGTGATGTTGGCGGTGTCAGCGGCGAGGTTCATGTGGTAGTCGCACAGCCAGTGGATGCCGTGGTGGTCCTCGAGGTATTTGAAGCAGTTCTCTATGCACCAGCGGTCCCGCAGGCGCGCCGCGAGGGCGGCGGCCGGGGTGGTGCAGTCGGAGGTGAGGATCTGCAGCACCACCCGGTTGTCCTCGAAGATGCTGATCTGGCGGACCGGCCCGACGCCGTCGAGGGCGACGGTCTCGTCGACCACGTTGAGGTAGCGGCGGACCCCGCCGATGTTGACCCATGAGCGGGTAGGTGTGGCGGTCACCTTGGCGAGCGGGGCGCGCCGGTAGGTCACCCAGTCGTAGCCGCGAGCGCCCAGCTCGGCGAAGAGTTTCGGGTAGGCGCCGCCCCGGTCGAAGCCGATCATGACCCGGCGGTCCCCGACGATGACTCGTAGCTGTTCGAGGGGCCCGAGCATGGTCTTGGACAGCCCCGAGGGTGGCCCCGACGCGAAGCAGATGGCCCGCCAGGCGTGATCGACGATCAGCGTGTCGTCTCTTCCTGCTTCGGCGTGACGCCGGCGGGTGTTCCATCCCTTGGCCACCGGGGCCGCCCCGGTGTAGGCGACGAAGTGGTCGTCGACGAAGAACACCTCGGTGGCCACATCGTCGGCGTCGAGCATCGCCTTGGCCAACGACACTTGCAGCTCGAGGGGGTTCACAGCGTCGGCCAGGGCGGCGAGGCGGGGGCGCAGGGTGCGCAGGTGCGGGAAGCGCTCCAAGCCGACCACGGTGCCAGCGTCGACGGCCAGGAGATGCTTGAGGCCCTCCGCCGAGGACGACCCGAGCGCGAACCCGAAGGTGGCGGCGAGCATCACTGCCGCCGCGTCGTAGCGGCGGGCGACCCCCGAGGGCAGACAAGCGAGGACCGCCCCTGCACCGGCGCGGTCCAAGAACCCGTGCAGCAGCATGGCCCCGGCGTAGGCGCTCTGCCGGGTCTCGTCCCTCAGGCGGGCTACCTGCGCAGAACCCTCGACGCCGCCGTCGCCGACCCCCTCCTCGCCCTCGCCTGCGTCGTCGCCCTCCACGTCGTCGCCCTCCACGTCGTCGCCTTCGACGTCGTCGCCTGCGTCATCGCCTTCCACGTCGTCGCCTTCCGCGGTGCTCTCCAGGTCCAGTCGTTCCGGCCCGGGACGTGCCCGTCGCCTCAGCAGCCGAGAGACAGTGGAAGCCGACACGCCCATCTCGGCGGCGATCTCAACACCCGACCGGCCCTGATCGGCCATGGCGTAGGCCCGCCGACGCCCCGCCTGGTCTACCTTGACCGGTCGTCCCATGGCCGGGACCAGCGCTGCCGAGCCGCCCTCATCGGCCAAGCGGCGCAGCCGGCTCACGTGCTCAGGGCGAACCCCAAACAAGGCGGCCACCTCCACCCCGGCCACACCCGCCCGGGTCAACGCCACGATGGCCAAGTTGCGCAGACCCCGATCGCCGCGGCCGTAACACGCCAGGATCCGGCCCCCATACGAGACCACCACCTCGTCGCCCACCACCTCGCTGCGCAACTCCACCGGTGCCGGCATACCCGCCAACTCGTCGGCCTGCTGGCTGGTCGACCGCCTCGATCCCACCCCCTGAGCCTATCATTCTAGCGATACTTATGCAAGCCTCCGTACAGAAGAAAACCCTGCTGGAACAGGGTTTCTTCAATCAACTGCCGGAGGTCTGAGCCTCCTGCAGACAAAGCTCGGGGTTGAGGACGCAGCGTCTTGGTCAGCGTTAGTGAATTCGCAACAGATCTACGAGACAGCACGAATCGTCGCTAGGTACATTCTTCTGTGTGCGCATGACGACGCTATACGTGACCCAAAGGCGAGGGGCCATGCCGTCAGAGGAGCGGCCGGTTGTTGGCCTGCTCGCTCTCTTGACGTGTGGCGAGCGCACTACTCGGTGGAGCATATTGCGCCCCAGCGGAAGCGGTCAGCGGATACTACCTATGCTGAGGAGCTGTACGACGAAGGTGACATCAATCGGCTGGGGAATCTAACGTTGTTACCGTCGGACCTGAACGGACTAGTTGGCAACAAGCCATGGCCATTCAAACGGGACGTGTTTAAAATGGTCTCAAAGGCAAGCAAGACGGAGCGTATAAAGGCGCTGAAGGGCGGGGACCTGTATCGACTGGGTGCCAAGTCAAAGGGGTTGCTCGAGTCGACTGACTTCATCCCGTTCTGTAAGTTCGTGGCGTACTACCCCAGCGCAACGCTTGGTCGTGATTACATAAGCCTCCGCGGCCGCCGGCTGGCAGAACTCGCGTGGGATCGCCTGTGGACCGACCTGACGTAATCGGTGTGCTCGCTGAGTTCGCAACGGACCTTGGCTGCGACCTTCGAAGACATGACGAATCGAAGCTCACACTGTAGTTGGGCGACGTTGCAGTCGGTGTCCTCTATGGCAAACGTGGGCGGTATCAAGGACCATGTTCCAGCCGTAGCGGGTGCCGATCCGCTCAGGATGTTCATACAGCCCACGGCGTACCTCCTGAGCTGTGAGCCGGGCGAACATGTCACGATGGGGATAGGAGGCCGGGACGAAGAGTTCCTTCCGGTGGAGGATGGGGGGATTCGGTGAGTCTTGGTAGGAGCGGAAGTCGACGCGTAGCGAGCGCAGCCCGGCTGTGACCGAGGTCGTGAGGGCGGGGTGGGGATCACTGTCGAAACGCGGATAGGCGAGGTAGGTCACCGTGGGCTTGAGTCGGCCAAGCTTGATGATGTTGCCCCCTTCGACGGTCCCGACGAGGGTGCGGGCACACCCTTCGAGGACTCGGAGGACGGGAGACAACGTGTGGAGCCCGGAGGCGTGAATGTACAGGGCCTCCGGGGTGAGCTTGCCGACGTCAGCCGCCCTACATGCGGCGTCGACGCCTGCAGAGTTCCCTGCAGAGAACAGCAGGCGGTCGGCTTCGACGCAGGCTGCCCGGTAGCTGCCGAAGAACGTGCGAACGTCGAGCCGGAGAGCCCCGTCGAGGCTGTTGAACGGCGGCCGCCCGCCGAAGGCGGAGAGCGCTAAGTAAACAAGGAGGTCTTCAGAGCGTTCTTGGCGGACCTGTTCCCAGCGTTCATCGCCAGTGATTCGACGAACTAGAGCAAAGGCACGCGTGATGCTCCCGAGCTGGTCGATCACCTGGGAAGAGTCGCTGAGCTCGGCCGCCGTCGGCAGGCGGCCCCGGCCGGCGACGAAGGTGATGAGCGGTTCGAGGAGCTCGCGGTGACGGTCGAAGGCTGCTTGACCCGCCGGCAGCCGAGGCCGTGGGGTGTGCCGGCGCACACGGCAGGCGAGAAAGGAGTTGGCCGCTGTCGTTGTTTGAAGGCGTAGAAGACACCCGGAGCGGCCGCGACCGGATCCACCTGGAGGGTCGTGCTGATCCAGGTGCGCAGCTCGTCTTGGTCGTAGAACTTCTGGAACGTGCGGTGGGCCGTTAGCACGCCGTCGCCGTGGTCCGCCCGCGTTCGGAGCGTCTTGGCTTCCCAGTGCATCCGGGCAGAGACAACCAGGATGTCGCTGGCCAGGTCCCAGGCGAAGTAGAGGGTGGCGGCCCGCTCGAGCGGGTCCTCGATCACGTTGACGACGTAGCCGAGGTTCACCAGCTCGGCGGGCTTCCGTTCCGATTGGGGACGGTAGACCGGGTCCCAGCCATCAGCCTGGTGTCCGAGCCGTCGAAGACGGGCGAGATCATCGCCTCGGCCGCAGCCGTAGTCGAATACGGTGCGCTCGGCGAGGAGGCCGTCCTCGAGGGCGAGGGTGAGCGGCCGGCTGAGAGTGCCTCGGCCGAGGGCTGTGCGGTGGCGTTCGATGGCCACATCGGTGGCCGCCCCTCCTACCATGGTGTTACTCGGCGGAGGTGGCTTCGGCGCGTGCTGGTAGTGTGGGTGCCGGGTGGATATTGGCCGCCAGGTCATCGCTGCTGTAGGGGTACTTGGCGCCCTTCAGTGCCTTGTACTCCCTGAGAGCCCCGTCGATGAACGTCTTGGTTGGGGGCGCCAGGTGGACCACGAGCAGCTTGAACAGGAGGTCTTTGTTCTCCTTGGCGCTGATCATCGTCCCTTTGGCCTCGACGAAGACAGTGTTCCAGGGGGCGTCGCCCATCTTCCAGGAAAGCTTGCTGAGGCTTTCGAGGAGGTCCTTCCAGTCGTGACCTTGTTCCAGGAGATGCCCGGCGGCTCGAGCCACCTGGACCTGAACGATAGGACGCATCATGGGATGCCCATCCGCCTCGTGACCCTTCGGGGATCGAACGTCGCGGATCTCCTTAGCGGCTTTCATGCGCGTGCGCACATCGCCGGACGCGTCTAGAAGCTGTTCGAGGCGCTTCGCCAGGATCTTGTAGGCGTCGTGGAGTACCTCATCGCTGGCACGTCGCTCGTCGGTTGCCATCGTGGGGTCGAGGCCAACACCGCCGAGCTCCTTGAGGATGTCGTAGAGGACCCCGATCGTCGTCCACGCCGATGAGGTAACTCCGACATTCCGGGTGGCCAGTTGCAGGTTGCCTTCGGCGCCTTGCTTGCGGAAGACCTGGACGATGCCCGGTTCAGAGAGAAAGGGGTGCTCCTCAAGGAGCCGGCGGGTGAGGATGGCGAAGCCGTCGTCTTCATCAAGGGCGATGTTCTCCTGGGATGAGGTCGGCTTGGCATGACGGTTGATGTTGGTGAAAAGGCGGCGGGTCCGGCGGCGCCCCTCGGCGTTGTTGAAGTGCGGGACGACGATGACGCCGATGTCTTCGCCGGCCAGGTCTGGATCTTTGAGGATGGCATCTTTGATCGCACGGAGCCGGTGCTGGCCGTCGAGGGCAAAGAACTGATGGGAGCCGTCGAAGGTGAGGACACCGAACTCACGGTCCACGTCCGCCAGCAGCCCATCGGAGTCCACCATCTCCACCGCCGTGTACTCGGCATGGCCACCGACAGCAGCGACCACGAGCGAGCCGAGAAAGCGGTGCTCGTTGTTGATCAGGTAGTCGCGGATCTCATCGGTCCGCTCGGAGATGCCTCGCTGGATCATGGTGCTGAGGTCCTTGTTGCCGCCGAGCTCGTAGGCAAACTGTATGGAGCGCGCAACCTCGGCGTACTTCATCAGGCACAGGTAGTACTCCCAGTCACCGACAGCGGCTCGGAAGGCTGGAATGAGGGTTTTGTTGGGCACAGAGGGCTTCCTTCAGACGGGGCGTCGCAGCGCGGGTTGGGGCGTTCGAGGGCGAACCTTGGGGACTTGGGTCCGTTCAGCGGCGGATTCAGGAGCTTCATCAGCTGGTCTTCGAGCCAGTCGATTTCGTTGGGATCCTTGACGACGGCATACCAGAACTCGAGAGGCCGGAGGGTGAGAAAGCGGGCCAGCCGGCTGTGACGGGTTTGGACCGGTCGCTCCTCCCACAGCTCGGCGGGGTTGCCGGCGAGGTACGAGGTGTAGGACTTGTAGCGCTGGTGGAACGAACCGGAGCCGCCGCTGGCTCCGGTCTGACCCACATAGAGGACGTACGACAACGAGTCGGGTATCACCGAAGGAATCGTTCTGGCCTTCTTGGCCAGCACCGGGCTGACCTTGAACCGTAGGGTGGGCCGCCAGACGAACATGTACACGCCGGTCTCTAACGGGAGCTCTTCCCACAGCCGTTCGGTTGCCACCCGGACCTCCCACTCCCCAGCGATCGTGGCCATCTTGGTAGTCATGTGACTGCACTGACGGGGGTCGATGAGGCGAAGGAGCGGAACATCGAGTTCGAGCAGTGGGCTGTGCCGGTCTCGGTTTTCGGCGAGCGCCGCCATCAAGCGCTGATCTTCCGGGATCGTCAAAGGTTGCAGGCCTGGCAGGGGAGCGTGTCGTCGTCATCGTCGAGAGCCTCGGCGAGGACCTCGAACAGCGGGAGCCTCTTGCGGGTGGTGGCCTGACGCTCCATGGCCACTTTGTGCTTTGCCATGATCTCGTCCTTGCGGGCGATGAGCTCTCGGAGGGTCTCCCCGCCGGTCCAGGTGTAGGGCCGCTCTTGCATGGCGGCGTCTTCGTAGCCCAGCTTGTCCTCGTAGGCGACAGCCTGCTCGAACAGGTCCGGGTGCCTTTCGGCGAGGCCGACCCACTCGGCCTTGCGCTGGAAGAAGCAGAAGTAGCAGCCGGAGCGAGTGCGCCACTCGTAGTAAGAGGGCATTCCTACGCCGGCGTCGTCGAGGATGCGCATGACGTCAGCCTTGGTGATGCCGTCCTCTTTGAACGGGTAGACGGCCTTGATATTCGACTTCCGCGAGATGTAACCGACACGGTCTTCATCGGCGCGGATGGCGATGTAGCTCACGGTGGGGTCGTCGCCGACCCAGGCCTCGATCGGCTTGATCTTCAGGTTCTTGGTGCACCACCGCATCTGGGGCGAGGGAAGGGCACCGGAGTAGATGAGCAGCCAGTGGTCGAAGGTCCGGTCGGAGTTCAGGCGGGCGATCGGTTTACCGAGGGCTGCCTCGAGCCGGTCGAGGTACTCGTAGGTCTCCGGCAGCTCGGCGCCGGTGTCACAGAAGAAGTACTCGACGTCGGGCACCCTGCCTCGCAGGTACAGGGCGAGCGCGGCGCTGTCCTTGCCGCCGGAGATACCAAGGATGTGGCGGGTTGGCCGTTCAGGCACGACGCTGCTCCTGTTCAGGGTTGGGATCGTGCGCCACGGTGGCGGGCGGGGTGGTGCAAGCGCGTCCGGCAAGGATGGCGAGAAGGGCTGGAAGGGCTCGGGCGCCTAGGAGGGCTTCGAGGTCCTCCAGGGCCCGGTCGGCTGCCTCGGTGACTGGTCCGATCGAGCTGTGGTCGACCCAGAACACCGAGGATGTCTCTTCGCCGCTCGGGGCGGTGACCGTCACCCGACGAGCCTCGAAGCCGTCGCCTCCGTCGTCGGCCAAGGCTTCGAAGTGGAGAGCCTCGACACGGCGCAGCACACCAGCCATGTCGGCGATGCTGAGTTCGAAGCGGCGGCGATCGTCGTCCCGCCAGCTCTTCGGTGGTCTTCCAGCTGCAGTCAGGAGGATGGCTTCGAGCCATGATTCGTCGTCGAGAACGATGTCGGCAGCAACGGTGAGGAAGGAGCGGAGTCGGGGGTCAAGAACGCTCCCAACGAGCCGTCGGGCACGAGCGCCGAGATCGGATCGGGCCTCCCCGAGGTTCTCGGGGAGCTCGAAGGCGGTGACGATCGTAGCCTGGGCCGTTTCCAGCAGACGCGGGTAGGCCTGCTTGAATTCCTCGAGAGCGGTGGTGAGGCGCTCCACAAATCTGGCCGCTGTGCTCCGATCGGTGAGGGGCACCGGCACCCCGCACGCCACGGGGAGCTGCTGGAACAGCAGCCCGTCCGGTTCCCTGGCGCTTCGTAACGCCTCACGGACGGCGATGGCGTCGGTGGAGAGCAGCGTGGTTCGCAGTGCGTACTCGGGTTGCTCGCGCAGGGTCCCGATGAGCGGGGCCACTGCGTGGAGCAGCGTGGGGTTGCGACGACGACCGGCGGAGGGGGGGGCTATCCCGAGAGCCTCGGTCAGGCTCCCGATCACTACCGCCCGTATCCCGGTTGCCGCGAAGCACTTGATCGCGAACCGGTCCGGAGCCTTGACCAGCCGTTCGACCATCTCGGCGGACAGGTGGGGCTGGTAAGTGTCGTCAAAGTAGATGGCCAGCTCGTCGCTGTGGGCGAGGAGCATCGCGACGAGCAAGACGGGGATGGGTCCTTGGGGGATCCCGAATGGGGCGGAGGACAGCAGCCGGTGAGCCTCATCGGCTCCAACCGGTTCTTTTCTGGTCGATATGAGGAGTCGCTCCAGGGCAGCCCAGGCCGGGGTGAGCGTCGAGCTGCGCTTCGGACGCCCGAAGCTCCACCCCCCGTCGCTGCGGGGGCGGTGGATACCAGGGTGGTGCAGCATCGCTTCGTACATGGCCCGTTCAGGCCCGTAACCGACGATGGCCAGCCTCTCTGTGGTCGGGTTGTCGACCATGGCCTCCAGCAGGATTCGGCGGGCTTTGGCGCCTTGTGAGGTCAGCTCGCGGCGCGCCAGGGTCTCGGTTCGGAGCTCGGGAGACTTGGAGTAGGTGGCGTCGCACACGTCAGAGAGAAGCCGAGACACGCCGGTAACCGAGGTGAGCACCTCATCGGCGCCGACGACTCTCCAGGTGACGCCGGACCGGCCGGGCCGGAACAGCTCCTCGGCAGCCGTTCGGGCTGCTCGGACTGCCACCGCAAGCCGTTCTTCCATCTCCCGGCGGGCAACGTTGTCTCCTGCAGCAGCGCTGAGGGTCTCTGCGCACACTGCCGCCTCAAGGGCAGCGGCGGCCAGTTGCCCAGGGTCGTTGAGGATGGCTGCCACGATCGGTTTGTCCGCCGGTGGGAGGGTATCGGGGGCCTCGAGCAGGTAGGCGACCAGTCCATCTGCTGACGCTGAGATGGAAGGCCAGCCATGCGACGGATCGACGAACGCTCGGGCGAAGTAGCGAAGGATCCCAACTTGCTGGCTGTGGCGGGCCGCCACTACTGCGGGGAGCGGGACGGCCCTCGACAGCAACTCAACCAGGGGCAGGGTGCTGAGGCGCTCACGGGCCGCCGCCAGTTCTGCCCTTAGCTCCCATGGCCCCTGGCGGGGCCGCCCACATCGGATGAGAATCGGTGTGTGTCGGCCCGGGCAGACGTCGTGTCTCTATGGCGCTCGGAGCCCGTTTTTAGCTTGACGCGGGGGTCTCGGGC
>JAABUQ010011120.1_pt1 | contig 11595 bp, 8 predicted proteins | sample 5560001 | NCBI WGS metagenome assembly JAABUQ01 (sample SAMN10711888, study PRJNA513371) | rock metagenome | isolation source: Antarctica rocks | place: Antarctica: Victoria Land, Finger Mt nord | collected 2015-12-18
GGACGAGATGCCGATCGCGCTGGTCTCGCCGCCGGTGCAGGTCTACGCGGACGAGATCGTGCGGATCTCCGTTGACATCCTGAACATCCGCGGGATCAACCCCGGGGGCGGCGGGATCATCGTCCGGCCGTCGATCGGCGGCGAGACCCTCCAGTTCCGGTCGGTGCAGGTCTTCCCGGATTGGCGGAAGGTCGTCCTGTACCGCCAGGCGCCCGCCGATGGCCCGTTGACGGTGACGCTGGGCCTGGCCGGCTTCGGCGACGTTTTCTTCGACGACCTGCGTATCGAGCGCCTGACCGATCCCAACGCCGATGCGTCTGGGGCCGGGGGCGCGAACCTCGCCGGCCGTCCCCGTCCCCGGCGTCGTCCCGCTCCGGGCGCGGAGCCGGACGAAAATGGGCCGGTTCCGCGCCCCTCGGCCGCCGCTCGCCCCCGGCCCGCCGGGCGGTCGACGCGTTGACGCTGAAGGCCGAGGGGGGTCGCCCCTCGCGGGGGCTTGCCCGAGTTGTTACAATCCTGAGGAGTTTGGGCCGACGCGGGGGGGCTTGGCTTCCCCCGCCGACTCGCACCGGCTCGGGGCCGTTGATGCAGCGCCTGCCGCTGGTGATCCACGAGCGGCACGGGGCCTGGTCCCGCCAACTGCGGCCGAGGCTCGCCGGCTGGCCGATTCGCTGGTCCGAGAGCCGTTCCGCCGCCGACCTGGAAGCGGCCCTGTTCCTGGAATCCTGCCCGATCCTGGTGGTAGACCTTGCCGACCGCCCGATCGCCGGTCTGGATGCGCTGGGCATGGCCGTGGTCGTGGCCCCGAATGCGTTGAGCCTGGTGCTCGACCCTGGAGCGTATCCGGGGGTCGCCGTCGTGGCCAGGGAACTGGGGGCGACCCATGTCCTTTCGGGCCACGCACCGCCCCCGGCGGTCGCCGAACTGCTCGCGCGCTGGCTCCCCCTGGCCGGGCGTCGCGCCGAGGCCGAAGGGTGGGCCGCCGGCTCTGCCTTGGGTTCCGAGTCCGAACTCCTGACCCGGCGCTGATTCCCAGACACGAAACACCCGCGGTTGAGACCCCTTCGAGCGAGGAATTTCCCCCGATGTTCGGCAAGAAGAGCCACACGCTGACCGAGCGAGACGTGCTGGATGCGCTCAAAGGGGTCCAAGACCCCGAGATCCATCGCGACCTGGTGGACCTCGGCATGGTCAAGGACATCAGGATCGGTGAGGGCACACTCGCCTTGACGATCAACCTGACGACCCCGGCCTGTCCCCTGAAAGGGCAGATTGACCGCGAGGTGCGCGCGGCCCTGGCTGGGCGGCTCGGGTCGGCGCTGGCGGTCACCGTCAACATGACCGCCGAGGTCCGCGGCAAGGGGATCACCGAGAAGGGGGACATCCCCGGCGTCAAGAACGTCATCGCGGTCGGCTCCGGCAAGGGGGGCGTCGGCAAGTCGACGATGGCCGCGTCGCTGGCCTTCGGCCTCCAGTCGTACGGCGCATCGGTCGGTCTGATGGACGCCGACATCTACGGTCCCTCAATCCCCCACCTCGTCGGCGCGACCGGCCGGCCGATGGCCCGTGGTGAGCGCATCCAGCCGATCGAGACGGCGGGGCTGAAGCTGATGTCGACCGCGTTCCTGCTGGAGCCCGACAAGGCCGTCATCATGCGCGGGCCGATGCTCCACGGGATCATCCAGCAGTTCCTCCACCAGGTTGACTGGGGCCAGCTGGATTACCTGGTGATCGACCTGCCCCCCGGCACCGGCGACGTGCCCTTGACCCTGGCCCAGGCCCTGCCGCTGACCGGAGCGGTGATCGTCTGCACGCCACAGGCGGTCGCGCTGATCGACGCGGTGCGGGCCGTCGCGATGTTCAAGCAGTTGAAAGTGCCGATCCTGGGCATGATCGAGAACCTGAGCTTCTTCGACCCCCCCGGCGGCGGCGATCGCCTCTACCCCTTTGGCCACGGCGGCGCGCGCCGGAAGGCCGAGGAGTTGGGCGTGCCCTTCCTCGGCGAAGTCCCCCAGATCATCCGCATGTGCGAGGCGGGCGATGAAGGGAAGCTGCGCGAGACCCTGGAGCCGAACTCCGCGAGCCGGCCCTACCTGCTGGGCGTCGTCGAGCAACTGGCCGCGCAGATCAGCATCCAGAACATCAAGACCCCCAAGATGCCGAAGCTCGAAATCCTCAACTGACCCCGAGCCCGGCCGGTTCCCCCGGACGGCGGCAAGCCCGCGCACGGGGGCGGGCCGTCGTCCGGGGCCGCTCAGGAGGGGAAGTTGTGGTGATCCTCCTCGATGATGTAGGCGAGGCAGGCCCGGATGTCTTCCTCATTCAGCTCGGGGTGGCTGCGGAGCAGGTCGGCCCACGTCCAGCCATCCACAACCAGCGAACAGACGTGGCTGGCGGTCACCCAGGTTCCGCGCACCACGGGTGAAGTTAACGAGATGTCCGGGTCGAAGGCCAGCCGGGCCTGCCACCGGACGGGCCGGCAGGGGTCCTCCTCGGAGAAGCTGGGGACCGATTTCACGTCCACGGTCTCGGAATTCGCGTCCAGCGTCAGTCGGGGCCGCAGGACGCCCAGGTCGTCCGGGTCCACGGGCGTTGGCATTGGCAAGGGCGGGGCGACCGCGGCGGCCTTGGTTTCGCGACGTTCGGCGCGCCTCTCCAGCTTTTCGAGGGTCTTGAACAGCGTGCGCTCGGCGTGGGCCTCGTAGCGGAGGAGCTTCTCGTCGAACGTCCCCGCCGCCTCGGCGATCGCGGCCTTGCGAAGCCGCCAGATGGACAGGATGGCGCGGTCGACCAGCAGCTTTTCGAAGGTGCCCAGCGGGGCCATCTCGGCCCGGATCGCCGCGACCTGGGCGAGAAACTCCTCGTTCTTGACGGCGTAGATCCCGTCGGGGAAGAGCTGCGTCAGATGTTCGGGGTGATCCGGCGTCGACTCGGCTTTCGCCGGGCTGGCCGCCGAGGTGCTTTCACAGGGCGTGGTGTCTTCGGGCTGGGTAGCCCTCGTCGCAGTGGAACGGCCGTTGTCCGCGCCCATGAGCGTGCCCCTCGGTGTCGACGAAGTCGGACGCCGGGCCCCGTGGTCGTTCGCGACCGTCGGGATACCCCGGCGTGGAGATGATCGAGACCGGGGGGCCGCGCGATCACCGAAAATCGCGAATTTCGGAAAATCGTCCCAGATGCGCTCAAGCCCGGCGCAGGGCACGACCGGGAGTCGCGCCGGTGGGCTCGCGGTCGCGGAGGACGGGCACGCCGTTGACGATGACGTGCCGGACCCCTTCGGCCGGCGATCGGCCGCGGTCGTAGGTCGCGTGATCGACGACGGTGGCGGGGTCGAAGAGGGCGAGATCCGCCGCGAACCCGGGCCGCAGCAGGCCGCGGTCGGCCAGGCGGAAGCGGCGGGCGGCGTGCGTGGCGAGGTGCGTGACCGCCTCGGCCCAGGTGTAGTCGCCAAGTTCGCGCGTGTGGCGGCCGAGATAGCGGGCGAAGGCCCCCCAACCCCTCGGGTGCGGGAAGCCGCCGCAGAAGATGCCGTCGGAACCCGCCAGGTGCGCGGAATGCCGCAAAATCGCGCGGACATCGGCGTCGGTCCGGTCGCCAGGGCGGAACGAGACGACCCCCACGGCCAGCTCCGAGGCGAGGAGGATGGCCCGCACGAACGAGCCGGGAGACATCTCCGCGCGACTCGCCGCGTCGTTCACCCTCAGCCCTTCGGCCCAGCGGAATCCCTCCGCCCGGACCATCGAGAGCGTCATCGCTTCCAGCGGGTTGAGCAACGGCCGGGAGAACCAATCGGCGTCGAGGCGCTCGGCGACGGCCGGGTCGCGCAGGCGATCGAGCGTCGCGGCGATCCCCCCTTCCTGAACCCAAGGGGGGAGGGCAACCATACCGAGAATCGTACTGCCGGCGAGGTAAGGGTACGTGTCGAAGGTCAGGTCCAGGCCCAGGGCAATGCCCTGGTCAATCAGGGGGAGCAGCAGGTCGGCGGGACCGTTGTAGTGCGAGATGTGGGCAGGCGCACCCGAGTCGCGGGCGATGGCGAAGACCTCGGCCATGCCGACGGGCGCCGCCGGGCCATAACCGCGCATGTGGGTCACGTAGACGCCGTCGGGCCCGATCGCCTTGCAGAGAGCGGCCAGTTCTCGGGTGTCGGCGTACCGGCTCGGGATATAGTCCAGTCCCGAGGAGAGGCCGACCGCGCCGGCGTCCATCCCCTCGCGCACAAGGCGTTGCATTGCCAGGAGTTCGGCGTCGGAGGCCGGGCGGGGGGCGAGGCCCATCACCTCCATGCGGACGTTGCCGTTGGGGATGAGCATCGCGACGTTCAGCGCCGTGCGGCGTTCGAACCGGGCGAGATAGCTCTCGACGCTGTTCCAGTCCGCATGCAAACCGTCGGGGTCGCCATTGAACCCGGCGGTATAGCGCCGCATGTATTCCATCGTCGCGGGGGACGCCGGCGCGAACGCGCTGCCGTCCTGCCCGAGCAGATAGGTGGTCACCCCCTGGCGAAGGGCGGGCAGGTGGACGGGGTCGGCCAGGAGCATCAGATCGCCGTGGACGTGGGCGTCGATGAACCCCGGAGCGACGACCAACCCCGTCGCATCGATCGTGTCCGCGGCCGGGACCCCGTCGAGACGCCCGACGGCGGCGATGCGCTCTCCCTGGATGCCCACATCCGCGCGGAAGGGAGGTCCGCCCGAACCATCGATGACCCGGCCATTCGCGATGAGGAGGTCGAACACCCGCGCCTCCGCTCCGACCCCAGTCAGAAACCGCGCCACAAGTACCAGCTCGCGACCGAACGGAAGGGGCGCCAGGGTTCCGCCAGGGGGATGCACTGGGCGGGAGTAGGCATCTCGGCCAGCCCGTGGAAGGTGCGGAGCCCCGCGCGGACGCCGAGGTCGCCGGTCGGGAGCACGTCGGGGCGGCTCATGGCGAAGATCAGGAACATCTGCGCCGTCCAGACGCCGATGCCCTTGATCTCGGTCATCCGGGCAATGATCGCCTCATCCTTCCAGCGCCCCATTCGCGACAGCGGCAGCCGGCCATCGGCGACAGCCTCCGCGACATTGAGCACGTACCGGGCCTTGACCCCGGAAAGCCCGACCCTTCGCAGGCCCGCTTCCCCCTGGGCGAGCAAGGCAAGGGGCTCGTGCGTTTTGCCGGCGATGCCCCTCAGCCTCGCGTCAATGGTCGCCGCGGCGCGGGCCGAAATCTGCTGGCCAATGATCGCCCGCACGATCGTGCCGAAGCGATCGCGGCGCGGGCGGATCTGGCAAGGCCCGGCCCGTTCGATCGGAGAGAGCCACCTGGCGTCGACTTCCACCAGGTGGGCGATGGCCGCGGACCAGGGGTCGGAGGGCGGGGGTCGCATCGAGGAAGGGACGCCAGGATGCCTTGACAAAGGAGCCGAGGAGACGAGAACGACCCCGGCGACGTCGAAACGTCGTCGGGGTCGGGGTGAACGAGTCAATCGCCAGCCAGCCGAAGCCGGCCGGTCGAGGCGAATTAGGCCTGGACCTTGCGGCGACGGAACAGGGTGAGGGCGCCCAGGCCACCGAGGCCCAGCAGGGCGATCGAGGCGGGCTCGGGGACGGCGGTTTCCTGGATGTGGACCAGGAGGGAGCCGGCACCATTGACGCCGATCTGAGGAGCGGTGGCACCCGGGGTCGTGCCCGCTCCGCTGATCAGGCTGACGGTGAAGGTTTCACCGTTGAGCGGCCGGCTGGCGGGAGCATTCACCTGGTACGAGGTCACGCGGAGGTTCGAGCTGGTGGTGCTGGCGGTGCCGGCGATGGTGCCCGTGATGCGGAAGGTGGCAGGCGTGCCGGTGTTCGAGCCACCGGTGGACGGCGAGTAGATCGCCAGGTCGTAGACGAAGTTGAAGCTCACGGCCTGCGGGGTCGTGGAGGTGGTGGTGAAGGTCGGGTTCGCCAGGACCACGTCCGAGGAGGTCAGGCCGACGCCGGAAACCGACGGGCCGGCGTTCAGCCTGCCGCCGTCCGAGACGGTCTGGAAGCCGGGGCCCGGGGCCACGGTATAGTCGTAGTCCGCACGGACGGTGGAGCAGGTGGCCAGGGCGACGGCCACGGCCGCCAGCGAGGCGAGACGGTTCAAGCGCATGTTCAAAATCCTCTGATTGATGACGCTAACGCTGCGATGTTGTTCGGCCCTACCGAAAGGCCGATCCTCCAACCGAGTCCCACTCCTCACAGGACGGTCGCGTGGGCCTCGCACTGATCCCCGAACAGTCTCAGACCGTTCCGAGGGTCAAGCGAAGTCTGCGACCCCTGCATGGGTGTTTTGTAAGTTATCCAACCTGGCCGCGGTTTGCAAGCGTAAAAGCGCGGAATTGCTCATTCCGTGGGGAATACCCTCGACGTTGGATTTTCGCAACAATCCCCCCAAGCGAGTCGGTCATTGCGTCCCCAAACCGGCAAAAGACCGCTGGGAAGCCTTTCGGACCGTGGGGTCCGCGAGCCTAGGATACACCCTGGAGATTGGCAAACCCGACGGTCGACTCCGAGCGGAATTCTCTCCCGTATCCGCAACCAAGGGAAGAGGGCCGCGTCCCTTCGCGTTGGTTTCTTGAGGTATATGGGTACAGCGGCGAGCCGAAAAGCCACTTCGGGGCGACTTTGGAACCTGGCCGACTGCTTGAGACGGGATTGGTTCGCTCTCGTTCACGATTTTTGCCCCCTTGCGTTCCTTATGTCAGGGCTTCGGCGGTCTGGGCCGCGTGTGGTAAAGTGGAATGATTCCAACGAAGTGGGGGATTGAAATCGGCGGAACGCTCTCGAAAATTGCGACGGGTGTCCACCTCGGTGGGGAACTTAATGGTTTCCCGAGACGTTCAATAAGTATCCGCCGGAAGTCCCGTCCCCCATTCCCCGCGGCGAAGGGCCTTGCGGGTCCTGGCTCACGCCCGAGGGACGCGGCCCGTTGATTGTCGGGCGGCGGTTGGCTCTGCTAGCGTTTTTGCCCATCTCCTCCGCGCATTCCGCGTGGATTTGACAAGAAGACGGGGCCGCCTCTCCCGTCCCACAGGAGCTTGACCTCACATGGCGAAAATCCCGCCCGTCTGGGCACTCGACATCGGGCAGGCGGCCCTCAAGGCGTTGAAGCTCGTGCCGGGGCCGGACCCTCAGCACGTGGTGGCCGAGGCCTTCGACTTCGTGGAATATCCCAAGATCCTCAGCCAGCCGGACGCCGACCCCGAGGCCCTGGTCCGCGAGGCCCTCCAGACCTTTCTGGAGCGCAACGACCTCAAGGGGTGCAAGGTGGCGATCGCCGTGGCCGGGCAGGCCGGTCTGGTGAAGTTCATCAAGCTGCCGCCCGTCGAGAAGAAGCGCATCCCCGACATCGTCAAGTTCGAGGCCCGCCAGCAGATCCCCTTCGCGCTGGAGGAGGTGATCTGGGACTATCAGCAGATCGGCGGCGACGACGACGATGGCTCCGACGACGGGTTCTCCATGGCGGAGGTCGGCCTGTTCGCCATGAAGCGCGACCAGATCAGCCGCGCGGTCTTCCCGTTCCAGGCGGCCAACATCGAGGTCGACCTGGTGCAAATGGGGCCGATCGCCCTGTTCAACTTCGCCACCTTCGACCCCATCAAGCCCGAGGACAAGGACAAGGGCTCGATCGTCCTGCTGGATATTGGCGCCGACAACACCGACTTGATCATCACCGATGGCAACCGCATCTGGCAACGCAACGTGCCCATCGGCGGCAACCACTTCACTCGCGCCCTGACCAAGGAGCTGAAGCTCACCTTCGCCAAGGCCGAACACCTCAAGCGCAACGCCACCAAGGCCCCGGACCCCCGCGCGGTCTTCACGGCGATGCGCGGGGTCTTCAACGACTTCGCCAGCGAGGTGAACCGCTCGATCGGCTTCTACTCCAGCGTGAACCGCACGGCGAAGATCCACAAGATCATCGGGCTGGGCAACGGGTTCAAGCTGCCGGGCCTCCAGAAGTTCCTCCAGCAGAACCTCACCTTTGAGGTGGAGAAGCTGGAGGGGTTCGAGCATCTGACGGGCGACGACGTCAAGGGCTCGCCGCAGTTCCAGGAGAACCTGCCCTCGTTCGCTGTGGCCTACGGACTGGGCCTCCAGGGGCTCAACCTCGGGAAGCTGCACACCAACCTGCTGCCGCCGGAGATCGAGCGGGTCCGCATGGTGCGCCGAAAGAAGCCCTGGGCGATGGCCGCGGCCTGCTTGCTGGCGGTGGGCGCCGTTGGCATGGGACTGGCCGATTACGCGGCGAACGCCAAGGTCAACTCCGTCGGATTTAGCAGCGCCGTCGCGGAGGCCAAGAACGCCAGCACCGCGGGGGCGGGCTTCAAGCAGAAGTTCGACAAGTCCAAGGCCGACTGGACCCGGACGCTCGACGAGGGCAAGTCGCTGCTGCCCGAGCAAACCAGCGCGGCCAACATGGCGGAGATGCTCCAGCAGATCAACCTGGCCATGCCCGACCCGACCGTCCACCCGGTCACGGGCAAGAAGCTCAACCCGGAGGTCCTTTCCGATCGGTCCATCATGGACCGCAACCGCGTCCACATCGACGTGATCCGGCCCGTCTGGGTCGCCGACCTATCGAAGTGGTACACGGACCTGGCCGACCCGATCAAACCCCCGGGGCTCCTCTTTCACCCGCTGGACCGCAAGAATCCGCCCGCCGCGGGCGAGGGCTGGATGATCCAGATCGTCGGGCACCACTACAACCCGATGCCCAAGACGCTGGAGGACCGCAAGGCCGGCATCGATCTTGGGCCGGTGAAGTTCTTGACCGCGCGGTTCCTGAACCGCCTGAACTCGGCGAGGCTTCGGGAGTTCGGCTTCCACCACGCCACCATCTCGTGGCTCTTGCCCGACACCAAATGGATCGGCGAGAAGGCGGACCTCGCCTCCGCCCTGCCGGCCAACGTCCCGCTGCTGGCGCGAAACGTCACCCCGCCCGTCGCGACGACCGGAGGGACCGGCGGCATGGGCAACCCTGGGAGTATGATGCCATCTTCATCGAGCGGCCCCATGGTGACACCCCGCATGCCAATGGGAGGTCCGTCAATGATCGACCCCCGCGCGTTGCGAGGTTCGATGTTGAATAGCGAGAATGGCATGGGCGGCCCCAACGCCGCCACGCTCAAGGCGACCAAGACCCGCACCCGCACCGAGTTCAAGATCGAGTTCATCTGGAAGCCCGACGACAAGCCCAAGGACCTCGCGACGATCACCAAGGAGCTTCAAGACGCGGAGAAGGCCGTCAAGGGGGCGACCGAGACCCCCAAGGAGGCCGCCTTCGCCGATGCGTCGATCGCCGCCAGCGCGAAGGTACTCAGTGACGACGCGGCGAAGGCCCCGGCCCACAATGCGGCCACTCCGGCCACGACACCGGCTCCCGCGCCCGCCAAACCGAACTGATCCGAGCCGTTCACTCCCGCCGCGCCCGGCCAAGACAAGAGCCCGGGCGCGGCGGTCCCCCATCTCGACTCGACGACCACCCGAAGGGGCCTGGCAACCATGGACCAGCTCAAGACCATTCTCCGGCAGCTTTTGAAGCAGCGATTCTGGATCGCCGTGGGCGTCGCGGCCCTCCTGCCGCTGGGCGCCTACTTCGCCGCGGCCGGCTCGCTCAACGCCGACACCGACAAGAAGATTGGCGAGATCGTTGGCGAGCACAAGAAGGTTCTGGGATTCCTGAGCGCGCCCGTTCCCAACAACCAGCACCTTGAGATCATCGCCGAGAAGGCGGCCGTGCTGAAGGGCGAGGTCGATAAGACCTGGCGAACCCTGTACGACCGGCAGGCCCCGCTGATGACCTGGCCCGAGACCGTCGCGGACAAGTTCCCGGCCTGGGGTCGCGCCTGGCCCAAGGACGTGGACAACAACCTCGTCCAGGAGGGGATCAGTGAATACGTCAACGCCTTGCCCTCCGAGGTCGACAAGGTCTACGCCACGTTCCATCCCTTCGACTTCAAGGAAGGGACCGGGATCGTCACCGCCCCGCTCAAGGAGGACCTGCTCCGGACGCCGGAGTTTGACTTCAAGAACCCGCCGACGCTGAAGCAGATCTGGGACATCCAGCAGCGCCTCTGGCTCCAGCGCAGCCTGCTGGAGGTGGTCGCCGAGGTCAACAACAAGGCCAAGGACTGGGATTCGGCCCCCATCAAGCAGATCACCCTCCTGGACGTTGCCAGCATCACGGCCCAGGACCAGCCCTCGGCGACTTCCAAGGACTCCAAGCTCAACAAGTCGGAGGACATCCGTTCCGACTCGGCGCCACCTGTGGTTGACGCCAGCAAGTCGGCGACGGGGACCGGCTCGATGGGCATGTCGACGTCGACGAGCGGCGAGGCCGGTACGCCCGGGTCCATTGAAGAGTTCTACTCGATCGCGGCCCCCGGCGGCCAGTTCCAGCTCTACCCGGTCGCCATCGGGGTCCTGATGGATCAGGCGCGTATCCAAGAATTCCTGGCCGCCCTCCAGGCCTCGCCCGTGGTGGTTCAGGTCAAGGACCTCAACGTGCAGCGGCCGACCTCGCACGTCCAGAAGCCCGCCAAGGACGCGGAGAACAACTTCGCTAACATGGCGGGCCTCGACGGAGTGAGGGGCTCCTACGGCACCAGCAGGGCGATGATCTTCAACCCCCAGATGTCCCCTGGAAGCTACTCGGGCTCGTCGGTCCGCTCCATGACCATTGCGCAACCCCCACCCTACGGCTCGGGTACCATGTTCTCCGCCGGCAAGACCGACACCCCCAGGAAGCCCGAACGCAAGGGGGTCGACCTTCGCGGGCTCGATGCCGACAAGGACAAGAAGGCCGAAGCGCTGGCCCAGAAGGACGCCGAGGCCAACGCCAAGGCCGAGCCTCCCGACCCTTATTACGACGTCGTTCACGTGACGATCTACGGCCTGGCCCGGTTCTACAACAAACCGCCCGACCCACCCGCCGCCACCTCCGACTCCGGGACCAAGCCCGAGGCCGCCCCGGGAGCCGTCGGCACCACTCCGACCGCCGACATGGAGGAGAAGGAGAAGGTGAAAGACAAGGAGACAGACAAGGCCGACGCGCCCAAGGCGGAGGATCAGAACGCCAAGCCCGCCGGCGACAAGGACGCGGCCCACGATGGCAAGGAAGGTAAGGGACAGGAGAACGCCGAGAGCAAGAACGCAAACGCGAACGCGAACAAGGCCGATCGCCGGTCCGCCCCCGCGATGGACGAGGGCGACGACGCCAACGACGAAGATGCCGCACCGGCACCCGCACCGAAGGCCAAGACCGCGATCTCGCCCAAGGCACCGAAGGGCGAGGCTCGCCCGTCCCGGAAGTCACGCACCGATCGGTGACAAAAACACCCGACCCTGGAACGACCGATCATCGGAGTCTGATTCATGGCCAATCCGACCGTCGATAAGCTGAAGACGCTGGGCCTGCACCACGGCGAGAAGTTCGTCGTGGCGCTGACCGCCGGCATCTGCCTGTTCTGCCTCTTCAAGGCGATCACCCGCGAAACCATCGACAAGACCCCAGACGAGGTCAAGAAGTCCGCGTCGGACGCCATGCGCAACATCAACAAGCGGCACGATCCCGAGGAACTGAGCA
>JAABUQ010011122.1_pt1 | contig 11594 bp, 5 predicted proteins | sample 5560001 | NCBI WGS metagenome assembly JAABUQ01 (sample SAMN10711888, study PRJNA513371) | rock metagenome | isolation source: Antarctica rocks | place: Antarctica: Victoria Land, Finger Mt nord | collected 2015-12-18
AGCCGGTTTCTCTCGCCTGCGCATATTTAATTTGGTGAACAACGATCATGGTACAAATAATGAGGGCAATAGCAAATGTAAACTGAATGACTACCAATATTTTACGAGGTGTTACCAGAGCATTTACAGCTTTAAAAGTGCCTTTTAATACTTTGACAGGTTTAAAAGAAGATAGGTAAAGGGCAGGATAACTACCGGCAAGTAAGCCGGTAAATAAAATAAAACCAATGGCAAAAAGCCAGTAAAAAGGATTGGCAAAAGGAATATATAATTCTTTATCCACAAGCTTATTAAAACCAGCAAGGCTAAGCTCAACGATGATTACAGCAATAATTCCGGCAAAAAATGCCATCATGATACTTTCGCCAATAAATTGAGCAATTAAGGAACTTTTGGGTGCGCCTACTACTTTGCGGATGCCAACTTCTTTTGCCCGTTTTTCGCTCCGTGCAGTGCTCAAGTTCATGAAATTGATACAGGCGATCAGCAGGATAAAAGCTGCAATTATCCCGAATAATTTTACCCTTTCTATCCGCCCGCCTACATATTGGCCATTCTCCGATTTATCATACAAATAAGCGTCGCTAAACAACTGGGTAAATACCTGTGTGGTTGATTTGTCGCCGTCTTTATTATGGTTGATGGTGATGTTTTTAATCTTTGCATCAAAGCTGGCTTGTGATACGCCAGGCTTCAATAAGATAAAGGTTTCTACAGAATTGTTTCCCCAGTAATTATCGTCCCATCCAATTTTAGTCATGTACGACCAAGGCAAAAGGTATTCAAAATCAAAAGCTGTGTTGTTGGGCAAGTCTTTTAAAACACCAGTTACAGTAAAAATATCTGTACTGTCAATCTTAACTGTTTTGCCCATTGCATCTTCATTGCCAAAAAGTTTTTTTTCCGTTTTCTGGGTGAGCACAATGTTGTATTTGCCATTTAAAGCCTTGGTATTACCTTCCAATAAAGGAAAAGTAAAGAGGTTAAAAAAGCCGGAATCGGTAAAATAACCTGTTAAATTTAAGTGCTTATCACCAACGGTAAACAAAAAAGGTGCATCTGTTATCCGAACGGCATCTTCTACTTCCGGGTATTCCTGTTTTAAGGCAAGGGCTAATGGTTTTGATGTTCGGCTCCATGCCTGTATCTCACCATTAAATTTATCACGGTTATTCGCTGTGTACAAGCGGTCTCGTTTTTCGTGAAACCGGTCATGGCTTACCTCGTTTTGTATCCATAACAAAATAAGGATAGCACTGGCCATACCAATTGCCAACCCCAAAATGTTGATTGCAGAAAATGCTTTGTTACGGATTAAGTTCCGCCAGGCGATTTTGATGTAGTTTTTAAACATAAGGTTTAATTTTTATTACTGATGCTTCTTTTATCGGTGTTTTTTTAGCCCCACCTAACCTCCCCAAAGGGGAGGAACCCAGGTGCAGACCTTTCAGATTCGCTATGCAAAAGCCCGCTCCTTTAGGTAAGAGGTTCGAGGTTTGAGGCATTGCAAGATGCTGATACCTCCTACCTCTCACCCCAAACCTATTCACTCCTTAAACTCTTCACCGGATTGGCCAATGCTGCTTTTACCGCCTGAAAACTGATGGTTAGCAAAACAATAGCAATTGCCGCTATTCCTGCCAAGGCAAACATCCACCATTGTATTTCTATTCTGTAGGCAAAATCCTGCAGCCATTTTTGCATGATATACCATGCTATCGGAGAAGCAATTACAATTGCGGCAAATATTATCTTTATAAAATCTTTCGAAATAAGGGTAGCGATATCAGCAACAGATGCCCCTAAAACTTTACGGATGCCGATTTCTTTTACCCTCCGTTTTGTTGATAAAGTAATTAAACCAAGCAGGCCCATACAGGCAATGCCAATGGTAAGTAAAGCCACAAAATCTGTGATTTTCAACATGTTGGCAACGAAACTATATTTCTTGTCAATCATCTCGTCCATAAAACGATAAGTAAACGCTCTGCGGGCTGGGATGTCTTTAAACTCGTTTTCAAGTTTTGAAAGGACTTCTTGTGTATGCTTTTTATTTATCCGGATGGCCAGGAAATTGAAGCTTTCTAAATTATTGCTGTTGGTGTAAAAATGGATTAACGGGCCTATAGGGTTTTGAAGGTCTTCGTAATGGAAATCTTTCATTACCCCTATTACTATATAAATCCCGTTCCCTCCGTTTGATTTTATTTGCTTCCCGATAGGGTTTTTCCAGCCAAAAGCTTTTGCCGCTGTTTCATTTAATATTACTTTATTTTCCTCCGCTTTACCAAACGCATCATTAAAATTTCTTCCGCCAGCAAGCGGAATGTTAAATGCTTCGATATAACCTTTTCCTGCTGATGTTTGCCTTAACGAAACTTTTTTCCCGGAAGGCAAATCAATAAATTCATTATAATTCTGGTCATACTGAGTAGGGATTGCATGCTCTCCGGAAACTGCCTCTACATAAGGGTTGTTTTTGAGCGCATTCAGCATAACCTCAAATTTTGCTTTTGCGCTTTTAATATCTTTAAAAGCAAGATCGAGATTTACTATTGCAACATTATCTTTTTCAAAACCTAAAGGCGCCATTTTCATGTAGCCCAATTGTTTATTCAAGATGATTGCAGCACAAATCAGGATAATTGCAAGCGTAAACTGGCAGGTTAAAAGTAATTTTCTCATAAAACCCCTATCGCCTGTTTTACTAACATTTCCTTTAATTGCATCGGTTGTTTTTGTGGCTGTTAAATGTAAAGCAGGGTAAGTTCCGATAATGATAATACTTAAAGCGATGATGATAAAAACGATAAAAACCCAGTAGTCTGCTTTCCAGGACAGCAGCATTTGACCAAGATAATCCCCTAAAAACGAATTAACCTGAGGCAGCAGAAAGTAAGTAAACAGCAGGAAAGCTGAAAGAAGCGAAGCAAAAATGATGATCCCGTTTTCTATGCAAAATTGCAGGACAATAGCTTTTTTTCCTGACCCGATTATTTGCCTGATTGCAACTTCTTTAGTTCGGCTTACCATAGCAGCCGCATTTAAATTAAACAGGTTGAAAGTAATAATGAGCAAAATAAAAGCTGAAGCCGCTATAGCCCCGGCAATAATAGCCTTAACATTCGTATTGCCTTCCTTTTTTATTTCGTTAAAAGCTATTGCCCTAACTTCTACATTTCGATGTTCAGGTACGTAAAATTGCTGTACAATTTGATTGATCTTTCGGTTAAAATTCTTTACATCAGTGCCTTTTCTTAACAGTAAATAATTATTTGCAAGCACATTATACCAATTGAACATACCGAAAAAGGCCTCTTTATTTTTACTCTTCAGATAATCTACCGGCAACAACACTTCAACTTTAACAGAAGAATTGGAAGGAATATCGGCTAAAACTCCCGTAACCGTTACCGGGATAGAATCGTCAACCATTACCGTTTTCCCCAATGCCGTTTTGTTTCCGAATAATTTTTGCTTAACGTTTTTTGAAATTACTATCGAGAACTTATCTTTTAATGCTGTTTTGGGATTTCCTTCGGCAAAAGGAAATGAAAATACTTTAAAAAAATCTGCTTCTGCATACTTGGTATCTTCCTGAACTTCTTTCGAACCATATTTTAACCAGGGCAATTCTCCCCATTGATTGTGTGTTGCAGCTTCAACTTCCGGGCAAGACTTTTTAATCTCATCCAATAAGGGAAAAGTGGTCATGGCAGAGCCTTGTCCATCAGTCCCAAAACTTTTCAGGTAATACATTCGGTCTTTATTTACCTGGATATCATCCGTAGTGTAATACTTATAGATCAACAAGCCCAACGTCATTACACTTGCAAGCCCTAAGGTTAAGCCGACGAAGTTTATAAGGGCAAAGCTTTTTCGCTTCGCCAAACTTCTAAATGCAGTTTTAAAGTAGTTTCGTATCATGGTTTTTATAGCTTTTAGCTTTCAGCAATCGGCTTTCAGCGGTTTTTATAGTTTATAATGCTTCTTTTATCGATGTTTTTTTAGCCCCACCTAACCTCTCTAAAGGGGAGGGAACATAGTTCGATACCTTTATTGTTTGCCATGCAAAAGCCCTCTCCTTTGGAGAGGGTTGGGTGAGGCTTTTTATTCCGATCTCAAACTCTTCACCGGATTGGCCAATGCTGCTTTTACCGCCTGAAAACTGATGGTGATAAAAGCAATCAGCAAAGAACCTGCACCGGTTAAAATCAGGATCCAATAACTGAAATCAATTCGGTAAGGAAAATTTTGTAGCCATTTGTTCATGGCGCACCAGGCCAGAGGCGAAGCAATAATCACGGCAACTAAAACAAGCTTTAAAAAATTAACGGTCAGGATGCCGGTCAGGTCGGTCAGGCTGGCACCGAGTACTTTGCGTACGCCAATTTCTTTCACCCTTTGTTCAATAGCAAGTGTGGCCAGGCCAAACAAACCCAGGCAGGAGATCAGGATAGACATGCAGGAAGCCAGCGTAATAATCTGTTTCCAGCGGTTTTCCTGCTCGTATTGCCCGGAAAGCATATCGGTTAAAAAATTGTACGTACATGGATAACCAGGAATCATTTTTTTAAACTCTGTTTGGATTGCTTTTATAGCGGCTACCTTTTGGTTTTCATCTATCTTAATCAATACTTGTCCGTAATTAGCTGTTGCAGGCTGTTTGATAACGAGCGGTTCGATTTTAGAATTTAAAGAGGAATTGTGGAAATCGGAAGTAATTCCAATGATGGTATATTCACGTTTGCCTTCCTTAACAATGTGCCCGATCGGACTGTCTTTCCAACCGGCAGCTTGTGCAAAAGACTGGTTGACCAGGCAATGCGTTGTATCTCCGACTATGGTAGTAAAACCTCGTCCTTGTTTGATTGTGATTTTTAACTCTTTTAAAAAATCATTGTCAATTTCAAAAAAAGCAGTGTTTAACTTTTTTCCGTTTACATCAAACATATTTCCCGTCCAGGCAGTAAAAGGCGATCCTTGTCCGGCTACTTGTTTTATAAATGGATATTTTAAAAGTTCGCTTTTAAAAACCTGGTAATCGGGATGTTTTTCCTGCGGGAATTGCACATCAACGATGTTTTTATGCTGATAACCCAAATCCGCATGGATCAGCAAATTAAACTGCTTCTGCATTACAATTGTACCAATAGCCAAAAACACGGCAACCACAAACTGCACCACCACCAAACTTTTAGCCAGGTAATTGTTGCTGCTGATTTTAAGTTTGCCATAAAGCGTTTGTACCGGATTAAAACCCGAAAGCACCAGTGCCGGATAAAAACCAGATAATAAAGTGTTCATCAAAATTAGGGCGATAAAAACAGCAATGGTTTGCGGGCTGAACAAATAGGAGAGTTGCAGTTGTTTGCCCGAAAGCTTGTTAAATTCGGGCAGGCAAAGGGCCACTAAAATTAGGGCGATAAAAGAAGCAATCAGTGTAAGTAAAAAAGATTCGCCCAAAAATTGGAGGATGAGTTGGCCGCGCGTGCTGCCGTTTACTTTGCGGATACCTATTTCCTTGCTTCGCCTTAAAGAACTGGACAAAGTAAGATTGATGAAATTGATACAGGCAATAAACAGGATAAACGAAGCAATGCCGCCTAAAATGTAAGAATAATCAACTTTGCTGGAAGCTGTTAAACCGTTTCCAGTGCCGTAATCTTTATCCAAATGAATGTTATAATAAGGCTGTAATTTGTAGCTGAAGCCGATTTTTTCACCATCGGTTTTTTTCATTTCGGCCATTTGTTTGCCTGCATACTGGTTAAATACCCGAGCCATTTTTTGCTCTACAACCTGTGGGTTTACGCCTTTTTTTAAATAGATAAAAGAGTTTAAAAAAGAATTGAACCAATCCATCGAAGTATAATTTTGGGGCAAAGTACGCTCGATGTTCAGCAGGAAATCAAAACGGACGGTAGAATTTTGAGGCGTAACTTCGGCAACACCAGAAACGATAAAAGGCTCAAAATTACCATTTTGATTGATTTGTAAAGTTTTACCAATCGGGTTTTGATTACCGAAATATTTTTTACCAATTTCTGTGGTAATCACTACATTGCTGGTGTTGTTCAATGCAGTTTTTGGATTGCCTTTCAGCAGTGGAAAAGAAAATATCTTAAAGAAGCTTTTATCGGCGTAAAGCATTTTTTCTGATAATACCTCTGCGCCTTTTTTGACCAGTTCTTCACCGCCTCCGTTGATGCGGCACATTTCCTGTATTTCCGGAATCTGCTGTTTAAACGTTTCGCCTTGTACACCTCCTGTAAACCCGCTTTTATATTCCGTGCCGTCCGGCCTGTGCCCGGCTTGTACAAGCCGGTAGATTTGCGCCCCGTTTGATTGAAAGCGGTCAAAACTAAGGTCATCTTTAATATACAATACAATCAGCATGACGCAAGCCAGGCCGATGCTTAAACCAAAAATGTTGATAGCGGTATAAGTTTTGTTCCGCATCATCGTTTTAATTGCTGTTCTGAAATAATTTTTAAGCATAATGTTTAGCTTTTAGCTTTCGGCCTTCAGCGGTTTGTTTTTATTTAGGTAGGAGGTTTGTGGTACGGGGTGAGTGCTTCTTTTAGCAGTATAATTTTGGCATCAGGTGATTACTCCTGCCTCTTACCTCAAACCCCGCACCTCTCCAACCTCACTCACTCCTCAAACTCTTCACCGGGTTGGCCAATGCTGCTTTTACCGCCTGAAAACTGACGGTGATGAGGGCGATTAAAATAGCCATGCCGCCCGCAGTGGCGAAAACCCACCATTTAATATCAATTCGATAAGCAAAACCTTGAAGCCATTCGTGCATAAAGTACCAGGCAAGCGGAGATGCCACCAGTACGGCAATCAGGGTTAACTCTAAAAAATCCTTTGCGATCAGGGCGACAATTCCACTTACTCCGGCACCTAAAACCTTGCGTATGCCGATTTCTTTGGTTCGCTGCATGGTAGTAAAGGCCACCAAACCAAATAAACCTAAGCAGGCTAATAAAATTGCAAGTATGGAAAAAGTGCTAAAAACTTTGGCTGATCTTTGTTCTGAAATATACAAACTGTTGTAGTCATCATCCAGAAAACGATATTCAAACGGCATTGTGGGCACGCGTTCTTTCCACAAATTCTGTAACGAATGTATGGTGGACGGCAAGTTTTTTCCGCTTACTCTAACAAAGATATCGTTCGTATAATTTCGGTCTAAAAACAGCATGAGCGGACCGATCGGTTGGTGGAAAGACGAAAAATGGAAATCTTTTACGACTGCTTTTATTAGGCCAGGGGCGTTTTTATCTATTGTCTTTCCGACAGCTTGTTCTGGTGTCCATCCCAAAGCTTTTACGGCGGTTTCATTCAAAATAAAAGCATACTTAAAGTTTTTATATTGATCCGTCGTATCTGCAAGCTTTAAATCAGCGCGGGTAAAGTCTGTTCCGGCAATGATCTTCATGCCCATTGTTTTAATAAAGTCTAAATCTGATGGGAGGGCAGTAATATCCAAACTGACTTTGCCATGGCCGGTTTCTGCGCTTATTCCATCGCCCCAACGCACAAAAGTTGGCGTTGCATTGGCACCACTCACGCTATTTACCTGTGGCAGTCTGCTGATTTCTGTTTTAATTGTTTCATAATTCTGTTTTACCTGCTGTGTAATCGGTAATACCAGAATATGTTCTTTATCGTAACCAAGATCTTTACTTTGAATATAGTTGAGTTGTTGCAAAATAATTATTGTGGCAACAATCAGAAATACGGAAACTACAAATTGGAAAATAATCAACGATTTCCGGAAAGTTCCTCCTGAAGAAGAAAGCCTTAATCCCGATTTTAAAATATGAACAATCCCGGCGTTAGAAAGTATAAATGCCGGATATGCGCCTGAAGCAAAAGCGATTACAATAAATAAAATCATCACTGTAATAAGCGGAATTGGCTTCATCATTAACGAAAATGAAAGTGTTTTACCGGTTAATTGGTTAAAATAGGGCAGAAGGATTACTACAAGTATAAGCGCGATTACGAGCGATAATAACGTAAGTAAAAATGATTCACCAATAAACTGTTTGAAAAGCTGTGATTTTTCTGCACCCAAAACTTTTCTGATACCAATCTCCGCACTTCTGGCACTCGATTGCACAGTAGCCAGGTTTGTATAGTTGATACAGGCAATAAGCAGTATCAGCAACGCAATAATTCCAAGTATGTAAACTGTAGTGATACTGCCACTGGGTTCTAAGCCATCGAGTTGGGAATACAAGTGAACGCTAAGCAAAGGTTCAAGATTGTAAAGTAGCGGATTGTTGTTTTCTAATTTCAGCTCATTTTTGCTTATGCCGAGCATGTAAGAATTTAACTGCCGCTGGAAACTTTTCAATTCGTCCTTATTTTTCAGCAATAAATAAGTTGTATAATTTGCCGTCCACCATTGTTCGCTTGTTGCTGCTTTAAGCGAGGTAAACGATGCAATAAAATCATATTTGATCTGAGAATTTTCTGGAGCATCGGCAACTACACCAGTTACGGTGTAGTCTTTATCGCTCCCGATTCCAACATTTAATGTTTTACCAATCGGATCGATATTGTCAAAATACTTTTCTGCTGTTTTTGCTGTAATGACTATTTGATTTGGAGCATTTAAAGCTGTTTCTGGATTTCCACGGATCAGTTTGAAAGAGAAAACATTGAAAATTGAAGCGTCGGCGAAGAGGAAGTTCTTTTCATGAAACACTTCCTTGCTATCTTTAACAATCGCCTCACTATTCATCAACCGCACATAATTCTGAACTTGCGGGAAGGTGTGTAATATTTGCGGTCCGGCTTTTGTGCCGGTCAAAGCAACTTTTTGGCTGCCGCCATCGCCGTATTGCATGGTCATGCGTACAATCCTGTCTGCCTTCTTATTAAACCTGTCGTAACTTAATTCGTTGATGACAAACAAACTGATGAGTAGGCAACTGACTAAACCAGCTGTTAAACCTACAATATTGATCAATGTGAACAATTTACTGTTTTGCAGCCTTCTCAACGCAATTTTGAAATAGTTTTTAAGCATGGTTTTAGTTTTTAGCAATCGGCTTTCGGCAGTCAGCTTTCTGCTTGGTTTAAATTGAATTAGTTAATCTATTAATGTTCAATTATTTAACTCGTACTTGATTACAGACCTTTGATAGCTTTAGGTAATGCTTCTTTTATCGGTATAAAATTCGTTTCATCTAACTTGATCAAGAAGATTAAAACGTTTTAGAATTCGCTTATACGCCAATAAATCCTTTCCATTAAAAAAGATTGACTGAAATGCTAAAGCCGCTTACTATTAAACTGATTGCTGAAAGCTAACTACTACAAGCTTCTCCCTCACACCAATAAATTCTCCGTAACCGTTTGCCCGTCCAGCATCCTGATAATCCGGTGGCTGTAGCGCGCATCATGTTCGGAGTGGGTAACCATCACAATGGTAGTTCCTTGCTCATTTAGTTCGGTCAACAACTGCATCACTTCGTTTCCGTTCGAGGAATCTAAGTTTCCCGTCGGCTCATCCGCTAAAATCAGTTTCGGATTATTTACCACGGCCCGCGCCACGGCCACACGCTGCTGCTGACCGCCGGAAAGCTGTTGCGGAAAGTGATTGCGGCGGTGCATGATCTGCATTTTATCTAAGACGACATCCACGCGTTTTTTTCGTTCGGCACTATCCACACCAAGATAAATCAGCGGCAATTCTACATTTTCAAAAACGGTCAGTTCATCAATCAAATTGAAGCTTTGGAACACAAACCCAATGTTGCGTTTGCGCAGGTCGGCCCGTTTGCGTTCGTTAAAACCGGCCACTTCAATGTTGTTGAACATAAAACTGCCGCCGTCCGGGTCGTCCAGCAAGCCCAAAATGTTCAGCAAAGTAGATTTGCCGCAGCCGGAAGGACCCATTACGGCCACGAATTCGCCTTCTTTTACTTCGATGGTTAGTTTGTTCAGTGCCGAAGTTTCAATGTCTTCGGTCCGGTAAATTTTTTCGAGTTCGGTTATTTTGATCATTGGAGGGAGCTTTTAGCTATCAGCTTTCAGCAATCAGCTTTGGCAGTAGCGGTTTAAATTATGTTTTGGCTTTGAGCTATCAGCCTTCAGCAATCAGCTTTGGCGTAGCGGGTTATTTAATTTTTAGTTATCAGCTTTCGGCAATCAGTCCAGCTTGAATTTAGTGGTGATTAAAGCAGCTATTAGAAACATTATTTTAATTATAAAGAAATATATTTGTAAATATGAGAGATTTTCAAAAATTATTGATCTGGGAAAAAAGCCATTTTCTAACAATTAAAGTTTATACAATTACACAATCTTTTCCTAAACAAGAATTATATGGTTTAATATCTCAGATGCGAAGATCTGCCGCTTCTGTCCCAACCAACATTGCTGAAGGTTGTGGCAGAAACTCCATTCCTGAGTTGAAACGTTTTTTGGCTATTGCCTCCGGTTCTTTGGCAGAGCTTCATTATCAATTAATTTTAAGTCATGATTTAAATTATCTATCTGATCAAAGTTTTGAAGAACTTACTAACGAAGCTATCCAAATCAAAAAAATGATTTATACTTATGGAGAAAAGCTTTCAGTTGTCAGCAATCAGCAATAAGCTATTAGCAATCGGCGGTCAGCAATCAGCCTTCAGATCCCAATGTTCAATTCCAAAACTTTTATATCCACTATCCAAAAGCTGAAAGCTGAAAGCCGACTGCCTCCCTCACTTCCCCAACACCAATTCCTGCATCGTTCCGTAATTTTCATAACTGCTCGTAACTACCTTATCACCAGGTTTTAAACCTTGTAATATTTCGTAATAATCCGGGTTTTGGCGGCCCAATTGCACATCTACTTTATAAGCCGTTTTGCCGTCTTCGCTCACTTTAAAAATCCAGTTGCCGCCAGTTTGCTGGTAAAAACCGCCTTTTGCTAATAACAAAGCTTTGGTTTCATCGCCAAGGGCCAGTCGGATTTGTAACGTTTGTCCGCGACGGATACCTTCCGGTACTTTCCCCACAAATTCCATATCCACCTGAAAACGCCCGTTCGTTACCTGCGTAAATACCTTTTTAATTTTCAATTTATAGGTTTTGTCGGAGAAATCGAAGTCGCCGGTCAATCCTGTAAAAATGCGGGAAATGTAATGTTCGTCCACATCAACCCTCACTTTAAAACCGCTCAGCACGTCAATCTGTCCCAAACGCTCGCCTTGGTGTTTGTTCTGGCCAATTTCTGCATCTAAAGAAGTCAACTGGCCATCAACCGGCGCGCGGACAATTAGATCGCCTACTTTTTGCCGCATCACAGCCAAGGCGTTTTGCGTACGGTCGAATGATTGCTTGGCCTGGTTCACTTCCTGCTTGGTAGAAACCGAATCTTGCTTCAATATCTGTAGCGTCAGTTTTTTACGTTTCACCTGGTAATCATAAGCAATTTGCGATTGCTTAAACTCCTGCAAACCAATCGCTTTCTGTTCGTACAAATGCTTGTTCAGCAAGTACAACCTTTCCGATTCTTTAAACGCATTGTCCACATCTGCCATCTGGTTTAATTTGCTGATGGTATTTTGTTGCGCCGCATT